>JAABUQ010012099.1_pt1 | contig 10823 bp, 9 predicted proteins | sample 5560001 | NCBI WGS metagenome assembly JAABUQ01 (sample SAMN10711888, study PRJNA513371) | rock metagenome | isolation source: Antarctica rocks | place: Antarctica: Victoria Land, Finger Mt nord | collected 2015-12-18
TCTTACTGTGTCATAAATTTAGCATGTGGGTTGATCCTTTGGCAGCATGGGCAGCGGTCGAGTTTGCGGGCCATGTGCCGAGCGATGGCGATCCGCACGGTGGTGATCGAGTTTGCGACGTGTCGTTCGGGACGGATCGGCAGACCCGCGGGGTCGAAAGCCCGTGGGTATTTCAGGTGCTTCGAGGGATGTGGCGCGGTGGAGGGCTGAGGGGGGAATGGCGCTCCGCTCGGCGATGAGGAAGCCGTAAGCTGCGATGCACAGCGTGGCGTGGTGATGAAAGCCGCGCCACCCTCGTCCTTCATAGTGGCCAAGGCCGATTTCCTGCTTGAGTTCTTGATAGTCCCGTTCGATCCGCCAAGCCGCTTGGCGTTTGCGACGAGTTCGGCGACCGGCGTGTCAGGGGCGAGTGTGGAGAACCAGTATTTGGCGGGCGCATCCTCTCCCTCGGGCCATTCGATCATGAACCACTCCTCGGGGCGGGGCGTGCTGCGCTTGACGTCGCGGTGGGCCGGACGCACGCGGACGGCAGCAAAGCGCCCGGACAGCGTCGTATTGCCGCCCTCGCGCCAGGTCACCGTTTGCCAGGCCTGCTCAGGCAGCGCATGCGCCAGCGCCTTGGCCGACACGGGTTTATGCTCGGCGGTGTGGCGCACGCGCGTGGAGGGGCGGCCACGGCCGCCCCGAGGCTTGATCGGCAGCGGCTGCTCGCCGGGTGGCCACAGGCTGGTGGAGGACTGGATGCCGACAACATAGGGCAGTTCCAGTGCGGTGACGCCGTCGCGGAATTCGGTGTCGATGCCGTATCCCGCGTCGGTCAGCACGCAAGCAGGGGGCACGCCGGCAGTCTGCGCTGCCCGGAGCTGCGCCAGCGCGATCTGCGGCTTGGTCTGGAACTGCACGTCATCAGGCACGCCTGCGCGGGCTCGCTGTGCAGGATCGTTCGCCCACGGCTCGGGCAGATACAGCCGGTAGTCGATGGGCAGGCTTGCCTGATCGGTGGCCACTGACAGCGTGACCGCGACCTGGCAGTTGTCCTGTTTGCCGAGCTGGCCGCAATACTGCCGTGCGACGCCCACCGAGTGGCTGCCCTTCTTGGGAAACCCAGTGTCGTCGATGATCCAGGCGGTGATGGCGCCGTCCTGCGTGATCCTTGGCAGCACCTGCGCGCGGACCGAGGCCAGGACCAATTGGTCCGACCACTCGGCTTTTGCCACCATGTGGTGCAGCGATTGGTGGGCGGCTTGCACACGACCGGGCTCGATCCGGGCCGCCATGGGCTCCACGTTCTTGCGATGACCCGGCAAGATCAGACCGACGCAATAGGAGCGGAACGGCCCGACACGATCGGCATGCCCCAACGAGGCCGACAGCGTCTCGACGTAAGCCTCGAACCGCGCCTCAATGCCGACCGAACCAAACCTGAGAGCCACGCCCGCCTCCGCAACTGGGAAGCTCCACTTGTATATAGAAGGCGCCAAAACATACAATCTATTTATGACACAGTAAGATTAGTGTACAGCTCCAGAGTGGCCGCTCAGCCCGGCCCTAACCCGGGTTTTCCGGCCAATGCGGTCACGCCCTCTCCGGTTGCAGGCTCCGTCTCCCTGATTGATTGCGACGACCACGTTCCCTTTCGCCCTCATGCAAGCACGCCCGGCCACTCATGTTCGAGCCGAGGCAAACGGCTATCTATTTTGGCGACCACGCGGTAGGCGTGGGGCAGGTATCAGGGTATTCTGTCACTCATTGGAGGGGCCGTGGGCATCGTGCAGGTTCAGCTACCGGACGATTTGAGGAGCGTCATCGATCGCCAGGTCGCCGAAGGACGTGCCGCGTCCGAGGCTGAATATGTCGCGGAAGCGCTTCGCCTCTACGCCGGCCACCTCGAGGCCGAGGACGAGATCGCCGACATGGCCGAGCGCGCCGATGCCGAGATGGCCGTTGGGCACTACGTCACGATTTCCACCTTGGAAGAAAACCAGGCCCTCCACCAGCGCGCCATGGACCGCTTGCGCGCCAGTCTGGCCAATGACGCCTCTGCCGGTTGAGCTACCGCCTTCTTCGGGCGGCAGAAGACCAAGTCGACCACATCCTTCTCGCGAGCGCCCGCGAATGGGGCATCGAGGCTGCGGGCCGTTATCACAGGCTGATGCTGGCCGTCTTCGCTGCCGTCGGCGCTTCCCCTGCTCTGCGCGGCTCATACGAGATCGGGAAGGTCGCCGGCGTGAGGGCGTATCCGCTGCGGCTTGGGCGCAGCCGGGTGGAGCAAGGCCAGCGCGTCGACCGGCCACGGCACATCGTCGTATACCGCACGGGGCGCGACGGCGTGGTCGAGGTCATCGGCGTTGCCCATGACCGCATGCTGCTCGCACAAGCTGCGCGCCGGATGCAACGCGAGGCTGGTATCTGACGGCAACAGCAGGGCGGCTGCTGTACCTTAGCCTCTGCTGCGCGCAACCCTGCTCCCAAAGCCGGACCAGCATCCAAGCTCGGAACGGGAGAGCTGCCGGCCTGAAGCTGTTCTGCGGAAACAGCCATGGTCGCCTCCGGGATCTCGTGGCACCACTACCGGATCGCGTCGGCGTCAAACGTGGACGTGCCGCTTCGTGGCCTGAACGGATCGTAGGCTGCCAGTGGAAGGTCCGGCGGCTCGCCCAACGCAACCTGCGCCAGCAAGCGTCCTGCGAAGGGGCCGACTGTCAGGCCGGACGGGCCCATGCCGTTGCCGATCACCAGCCCGCCCATCCCTGCCGCAGCGCCGAGCAGCGGCCTCGCGTCGGGGCCGAGCGGGCGAAAGCCGATGCGCGTCTCGACCACGGTGGCCTGGCCCAGGCCCGGTGCCACCGCGAGCGCCTGGTTGAGCACCTCCGCCTGGCCAGCGGCGGTCACCCGGCAGTCGAACCCCGCCCCTCGCTCGCGCGTTGCGCCGGCGACCACGCGGCCCCCCTCGAAGGCGAGCAGGTAATGGCTTCCCGGCGGCAGCACGACAGGCCAGCCGCGCGTCTCCACTCCCTCCATGCGCAGGTGGGTAATCTGGCCCCGCTGCGGCTCGACGGCGAGGGCCAGCCCCAAGGGTGCCAACAGGTCCGGCGCCCAGGCCCCTGCAGCGAGTATCACCGCGTCCGCCTCGACGCGTTCGCCGCCGACCCATGCGCCGGTCACACGCGTTCCGTCGGTCAGCAACTTCGCCGTTCCCCGGATCAACGTCCCGCCTTGCCGCTCCGTTGCGCGGCACAGCGCGGCGGCCAGAAGGCGTCCGTCCACCCGCATGCCGCCAGACACGTGGACCGCCGCGAGTTCCGGATGCAGAGGCGGGAACAGCAGGCCCGCCTGCCGCGGGCTCAGCCGCGAGACCTCGCCCGTCTCCGGCGCACCGGCCCGCCGAGCGAGCACCAGCCTCTCGATCCTGTCCAGGTCCTCCTCGCTTCGAGAAACCGAGAGGGCCCCAACCTGGCGGAAGCCCAGCTCGTGCTCATCGAACCCGGCCAAGCGCCCGGCCAGCGTGGGAAGATAACGCGCGCCCGCACGGGCGATGCGATGCCACTCCGGATCGGCTGCCTCGGACAGCCAGGGACAGACGATCCCGGCTCCGGCTGCAGTGGCACGGCCATCGTGCGCCTGGTCCACCAGCACAGCCTGCGCGCCGGCCAGGGCGACGTGGAAGGCAGCACTGGCTCCGAGCACGCCGGCACCGATCACGATCACCCGCATGGAACCTCCCATCCTGTCCAGCACCGAAAGCTGCATCGGTCATGCGCCTTGGATGCGAGAGGCTCCAGAAAAGCCGAAGCCTTGATCAGCCGGCTTCGGTGGATGCCTACGAAGCAAAGCAGGTTCGCCACTCCTGCTTCCGGGTATTTCGCCTGCCCTGAAGCACTGAGGCCCAAGCCGCCGCCGTTCGAAGGGCCTCGTGCAGGGAAAGGAAGACTGCATGTTCGGCGCTGTCTGCTTCAAGCAACTCCAAGGCTGCGACCATGCCACCCCATGCCGACACTCTTCCTGCCGATGTTGTTCCAGCATGAGGCTGCGCGGTCCACAGGACGCCAGCTGCGACGCGCGGCCATGGCGGAATGCTCAGTCGTGGACGGCCGCGCGTCGCAGCCTCCACCACTGCAAGGGTCGTGATCCCGAAATGCTCGTACACCTCGGCGATCTTTCCGGACGTGCCGAACGTGCCCGTGTCGACAAACCTGCCTTCGGCCGATATGGCAGTCTCAGCCCATTCGCACCTGCGCCTCCACTGCCATGCAGGGCGCCGTGCCGAGGATCTGATCGCGATAGGCCCCGCCCTGCTTCTCGAACAGCAGCCAGCACGGCATCGACACGCATTTGCCACGGCTTCGGTGCAGGCGGCCGCTTGACCGGCGGCGTGCCTTCGGGCAGCGGCATGTCGTCCGGACCCGGCTTGGGGGGCGGAGATGGCGGACGAGGCGGGATAATGGGTTCAGGCATCTGAAGGCGCATGATGGCCATCGCCTTACCACCGATGCGACGTCGAGGACAGGCAGAGCTGGGGACGCTGCCGCCCGCCGCATGTCGAAGTCCAGGGTGGACCTGGCAGCGCGGTTCCGAGGGCAGCGGACGGACCGATCGCCGGAAGGAACAGCGGCGGCGCCAGCAACCTGGCGCGCGCTCTCTCGGGCCGATGATCGTCGCGGGGACGTTTCCAGTCTGGCTCTTCCGCTGCGCCGGTCCGCTGCTGGGCGGCGGGGTTGCCGCACTCGCCTTCCGTCTCGCTGGGATGGCGAGCACGCCGAAGGTGACGGATGCCAGCACATCGAAAAGACGGATGCCCGCGTGACGTCTTGTGATGCCCTCGCCTTCTTCCGTCCAGGCTTGCCTGGTTCGGCAAGCTGGACTCTTCCGATCCCGTCGAGGCGAGGCGACGTAAGCAGACGGCACCCACTCGCAACGGGGCGTGCAGGCAACGTGATACGGATATGGCTCCCTTTCGCGGCGTGCCTGGAAGGCCAGAAACGTTCGATATGCCTTCACATTGTGATGCGGCCCTCCGCAACTTCGTTCCAGCCGCAGGCTTTAGGGATAGGCGTCCGTTCTGCCCCCTGACGGGTGGCAGCTGGATCTTAACAGGAGGCCAGCATGGCCAAAGCTTTGAACGACCTTGCCGCAACCGGGGTTTCCGTATGGCTAGACGATCTGAGCCGGCCCCGCATCCAGACAGGCAGCCTGGCCCGCATGGTCGCGCAAGGCGACATCGTCGGCATCACGACCAACCCGACAATCTTCGCCAAGGCCATCGGCGCAGGGTCCGGCTACGAAGACCAGCTGCGAGACCTGGCGCTACGAGGCACGGCCATCGGCGAAACGCTTCGCCTCCTGACCGCGTGGGACGTCCGGGCCGCCTGCGACGTCCTGCGTCCGGTCTACGACCGCACGAACGCCCGCGACGGGCGGGTGTCCATCGAGGTGGATCCGCGCATCTCCGGCGATGCCGATCGAACGGCGGCCGAAGCGCGCGGGCTATGGTGGCTGGTCGACAGGCCCAATCTGTTCATCAAGATCCCGGCCACCCTGGCTGGCTTGCCGGCGATCACCGCCAGCCTGGCCGACGGCATCAGCGTGAACGTCACGCTGATCTTCTCGCTCGAGCGCTACCGGGCCGTGCTCGAGGCGTTCCTGGCTGGCCTTGAGCAGCGCCAGGCCAGCGGCGGCAGCCTCGCGGGCATCGAGAGCGTGGCCTCGTTCTTCATCAGCCGGGTCGATATCGAGGTGGACCACCGGCTTGCCGAGATCGCGGCCCGAGGAGACAGCCAAGGTCTGGCCGAGGATGCGGCACGGCTCCGCGGGCAGGCAGCGATTGCCAATGCGCGCCTAGCTTACGAGATCTACGAGCAGATGCTGGCGTCGGCCCGTTGGCAGGCGCTTGCGGCGCGAGGCGCCCATCCGCAACGCCTGCTCTGGGCTTCCACGGGGGTGAAGGACAAGTCGGCTAGCGACACGCGCTATGTCGTCGACCTCGTCGCCCCGGACACGGTCAACACCATGCCGGAGGCAACCCTGCAGGCCGTCGCCGACCACGGCCAAGTCCATGGGGATGCGGTCCGGGACGGCTACGCGGCGGCGGGCGCGCTCCTCGCGGAGCTGAGCCGGATGGGCGTGGATATGGAAGAGGTCGCCGACACCCTGGAGCAGCAGGGCGTCGCGTCCTTCGCCAAGAGCTGGGACGAGCTGATCGCGTCGGTGACCCGGCAGCTGGAGAAGTCAGGGGCCGAGGTCATGCCCGCCGGCGCCGTCAAGCCGGCGAGCGGCGAGGGAGGCCAGGACACGGCGCCGGCAGCCGGGGCGCCGCGCGTAACGGGAAGCAAGGTGCCGGCGTGACCTACTTCGGCCCGCATCCATCGTTGTCGATCAGGATGGAGGCCTGGTTCAGCCTTCGCAGCGCTGGCGGCGCCGCGAGGGCAGACAGAAGAAGGATTCACTCCTGTCGCCGTTGCGGCGGCAAGCCACCCAGCCTGGAAGGGGCCACGACATGACCGATGCCGCGTCGACGCCGCCCGCGCCGAAGGCCGTGCCGCCGCCGCGCGACCGGCACCTGCGCGACATGGCCGATTGCATTCGGTTCCTGTCGATGGATGCCGTGCAGCAGGCCAAAAGCGGGCATCCCGGGGCGCCGATGGGCATGGCGGACATCGCCACCGTCCTGTTCAAGGACTTCATGCAGTTCGACGCGGCCGACCCGCATTGGATCGACCGCGACCGCTTCATCCTGTCGAACGGCCACGGCTCGATGCTGCTTTACAGCCTGCTCTACCTCACCGGCTACCAGGACATGCCGATCGAGGAGATCAAGCGCTTCCGGCAGGTCGGCAGCAGGACACCGGGCCATCCCGAGTACAAGCATGCCGACGGCATCGAGCTGACCACGGGGCCGCTCGGCCAAGGCGTCGCCGAAGCGGTCGGGATGGCGCTCGGCGAGCGCATCATGAACGGCCAGTTCGGCAGCGAGCTCGTCGACCACTTCACCTACGTCTTCATGGGCGACGGCTGCCTCATGGAGGGCATCAGCCAAGAGGCCATCTCGCTTGCCGGCCACCTAAAGCTCGGCCGGCTGATCGCCTTTTGGGACAACAACTCCATTTCGATCGACGGCGCGACGAGCCTGGCGGTCTCGGACAACGAGGTCGAGCGGTTCCGCGCCTCCGGCTGGCACGTGCTGGAGATCGACGGCCACGACACGGATGCGATCCGCGAAGCGATCGTCACGGCCCGGTCGGCGGCGGATAAGCCAACCATGGTCGCCTGCCGCACGATCATCGGCTTCGGCTTCCCCACCAAGGCCGGCACGCAAAAGGCGCACAGCGACGCGCCGGGCGAGGACGAGATCGCCGGCGCGCGCAAGATCCTGGGCTGGGACCATCCGCCTTTCGTCATCCCGGACACTCTTCTGAGCGAGTGGCGCGCGATCGGCTCCAAGGGCGCAAAGGCCCGGGCCAATTGGGCCGAGCGGGTGAAGCAGGCGCCGGATGGGCTGCGGCAGGAATTCGAGCGCCGCAACGGCGGAAAGCTCCCGGCAGACTGGAAGCAGGCCATTTTCGCCGCACGCCGCGAGTTCATCGAAAGCGGCAAGGAGCTTGCCACGCGCCAGGCGAGCGGCGCCGTGCTCAACCACCTGTTCGACGCGATCCCCGAGATGCTGGGCGGCTCGGCCGACCTCACGCCATCGAACAACACGAAGGCGAAGAACCAGGTCGAGATCAAGCCAGGGGAGTTCCAAGGCTCCTATGTCCATTACGGCGTGCGCGAGCACGCCATGGCGGCGGCGATGAACGGCATCTCGCTGCACGGCGGCCTCATCCCCTATGGCGGCACGTTTCTGTGCTTCTCGGACTATTGCCGCCCGGCGATCCGCCTGGCCGCCATGATGCGGATCCGCACAACCTTCGTGATGACGCATGACTCGATCGGCCTTGGCGAGGATGGCCCGACCCACCAGCCGGTCGAGCACCTCGCGGCGTTGCGCGCCATCCCGCATCTGGCGGTCTACCGCCCCGGGGACGCGGTGGAGACCGCCGAATGCTGGGAGAATATCCTGGACACCCCGCGGCGTGCCGCGCTCCTGGCCTTGTCCAGGCAGCCGATGCCGCTGCTGCGGCGCGAGCCCGGCACGGAGAACAAGTCGGCAAAGGGCGCCTACGTCCTACGGGAGGCCGAGGGTGGAGCGCGCAAGCTCACCTTGATGGCAACGGGTTCCGAGCTGTACCTCGCCGTGGAGGCCCGAAGCATGCTGCAAGCGGAGGGTATCCCCACGGCCGTCGTCTCCATGCCGTGCCGCCTCCTGTTCGAGGAGCAGGACCGAGCCTATAAGCAGTCCGTCATGGGCGAGACGCATGCCCGCGTGGCCGTGGAGGCCGCGGTGGAATTGGGCTGGGAACGCTATCTCGGCTTCCAGGGCCGCTTCGTCGGCATGCACGGCTTCGGCGAGTCCGGCAAGATCGCCGAGGTCTACCAGAAATTCGGCATCACGACCGACGCCATCGTGCAGGCAGCCCGCGAGGTCATGCAGGAGGTCTATAGCTGACCCGGCGCAGGGCAGGCGGCAGCGCGGCCGGGCTTGCGCGGCCTGGATCAAACCTTTTTGGTTGAGGCCTGGTAGATCTCGTCGATGACCGTCGCCAGCACCGCGTCGAACGCGGCATCGTCCATGGAATGCCTGAGATCCTCAATCAGCGCCCGCGAAAAGCTCGCGATCATGCCGTGGTTGGCAGCCAGGCGCTTGCAGGCATCGGCGCGCGTGTAGCCGCCGGACAGTGCCACAACCCTGGCGACGCGCTCGTAGCGTGTCAGCGCCGCGTAGAAGTCCGGGATCTCCGGGATCGTTAGCTTGAGCATCACCTGGCGGCCATCCGGCAAGGCATCGAGGCTCCTGGTCAGCTCCGCCAGCAGGATGGCTTCCGCGCCGGCCTTGTCCGGGCTCTTGATCGAAACCTCCGGCTCGACGATGGGCATGAGCCCGTGCCCGGCGATCTGCGCCGCCACCTCGAACTGCTGCTTCACCACGGCCGCGATCCCCTCTTTGGAGGGCAGGTTTATGACGGAACGCATCTTGGTCCCGGCGACGCCGAGCTTCACCGCCCGGGCGAGCAGCGCGTCAAGGTCCGGCATCGGCTTCATCAGGCTGACGCCGCCACGCTCAGCCTCGAGCCCCTTGTCGACCTTCAGGAAAGGCACGACGCCCCGCTCCTCCCATAGAAAAGCCGGGACCGGCCTCCCCTGCGCCTGCCCGTCCATGGTGGCTTCGAAGAGGATGGCGGCCACGACCTTGTGGCCGTTGAAGGCCGGCGCCGTCATGATGCGCACGCGCATCTCGTGCACGAGCCTGAACATGTCGGCGTCGCTGCTGTAGGCGCTGTCCGGAATGCCATACAGGCGCAAGGCGCCGGGCGTCGATCCGCCGCTCTGGTCCAGCGCGGCGATGAAGCCGTGCTTTCTGGTGGCTTGTTCTACCATCGTTCGATCGGCCACTGTCGTCTTCCTCGCCGGGAATGGATGCTTCCAGATAGAGCGCGTCTGTCCTAGGTCGGTTTCCTTCGACCGATGAAGGTGCTGGCAGCATCCGCAACTTAAGTGTCCTTGGCTTGGATGGCCGCTTTGTCGCCGCCGCAGCGGCATGACGTGTCGCAACTCGCGTGTCCCGAATGCCTTTTTGGAGTGCCCGGCGTGAAATGGCTGCGGCCTGCGACTTCGCCGGACGGACAATTGCCGGTAAGCCGTAGCGCCGCTTTGTAGGTCGGGCGCACGGGCATCAGAGGCCCGGCGTGCAGCGCAGGGCAGCGTGGTGCAGGGATCAGGGGTATGGGCGCACTGACCCCAGGCAGGGCCGGGGTTAGGCGACGCGGACGTAGCTTGGGCGTCCGAGGTCCAGCATGCGGTTGAGCGCATGGACGGCGACTGCCACCTCGGTTGCCCGTCGCCCGTCCGTATGCGCGCGCAACTCGTCGCCGATGACCTGTTTCCATCGGCCCATGGTGGCTTCGACCCGGGCGCGCCTGTTGTACCCAGACGCGTTCTGCCACGCCATGCGCCCGTGCTCGGCGATGCGTTGCAGGTGGCCGTCCTGCTGCGTCGGTGCGCTCTCGGCGGTGTCGCTCGGCACCGCGGTCGCACGTGGCGGGACGACCACGGCTGCGTCAGGGTGGCGCTGGGCGACGCTGTCGTAAACACGATCCTGGTCGTAGCCGCCGTCGCCGGTGAACGACGCCACCGCGCCCGCGACCTGATCGAGCAAGCGACCGGCTTGCGACGCGTCGTCCACGTCCTTGGAGGTCAGCGTGCTGGCCACGATCCGGCCGGTTTCGGCATCCACGCCCAGGTGCAGCATGCGCCACGACCGGCGTGTTGCTGTTCCGTGCTTCTCGAGCAGCCACTCGCCCTTGCCGCAGAGCTTCAGGCCCGTGCTGTCCACCAGCAGGTGCATGGGCTAGCTGCCAGCACCGGCGTCGGCGTTCCCCGGCCGCGGCACGTCCAGCGTCGCCGCACGCCGACTCAAGGTGGTGTGGTCCGGCACACGCAAGCCGAGGCCAAGCAGGCTGACAATGGAGCCGAGCAGGCCCTCGGCTTGCCGGTAGGCCAGGCGGAACACGGCGCGTATCGTGAGCGCCGTCAGGATGGCGAGCGGTGAATACCAAGGCTGCCACCCCGGGTTGTCCGTGCCTCGGCTGCCCAGCCTGCGATGGCGTAGAGTAGGCGGCTGGCGAGTTGCCGAGATCGGCACTTTTCCAACCGCCCCTCCCCAAACCGGGCGTGCGCCTTTCGGAGCACCCAGCTTTCCAGTGTCGTCCAAAACCCTGGCGATCGGCCGC
>JAABUQ010012100.1_pt1 | contig 10821 bp, 14 predicted proteins | sample 5560001 | NCBI WGS metagenome assembly JAABUQ01 (sample SAMN10711888, study PRJNA513371) | rock metagenome | isolation source: Antarctica rocks | place: Antarctica: Victoria Land, Finger Mt nord | collected 2015-12-18
GCGCAAGGCACATAGGCTCACTCCAGCGTGACCGCCCCGGGAGTCCCCGCTTAGAACGCAGTTCGTTCTTCCAATCAGCAAGGGCTCCAATAAACAAGGCTCAGGATGACATAAGGGGTCGCTCCGTCCTCCGCGACAGGCTCAGGATGACAGAGGGGTCGCTCCGTCCTTCGCCGGGCTCAGGATGACATGGGTGTCAGTGTCATGCTGAGGCTCTCGAAGCATCAATCCAGGCGGTATGAGCCGCTGGGGTCGACGCCGAGAGTTCTGCCACCAATGGTGATGGTGCGGACGTGGTGGTCCCAAAAAGTGAGCACGCGAATGAGAACCGGTCGCAACGAGGCGATAAGCGCGCGGGCGCGCGCAGAGACCGCAAGTGCGTCGCGCATCCACGATGGATGATCGCGAGGAAGATTGGGCACAGTTTCAAGTTCGACATCTGCAACGAGTCCGAATAGCGGCGCCGTTTGGTTGGACGGGACGGCAATGAGGCTCGCGGGGCCTTCGACCTCAACGACCGATGCGTTCACGCTTGACAGCTCTTGCGCAAATTAGGGGCGTTATATACTTAACAAAACGACTGCAGCGCGTTTGGGCGCTGCTGCGTCAAACGCGGGGATCGTGGTACAATCTAGGGGATGGCCAAAGCGTTAGATCAAGACGACGCCATAACCGCCTTCGAGCGGTTTAAACAGGCCGTGGCCAAGATCGCCGGGGTCCCTAAATCCGCCCTGAAAAGTGGCGAGCCCAAACGCCGAAAACGAGCCCGAAAAGCTAAAGCGGATAAGTAGCCGACTGAGCTAGGCTGCCAAGCGGCCGTGCGGAATCTTACCATATGCCTAGTCCTACAACCATTCGCGTTGCCGACCTGCTTATTGATGAGGAAAACCCCCGCCTGCCTACTCCCAACAAAGGCCAGCGCGAGGCACTCCGCAAGATCGCTGAAGATCAAGACCGCAAGCTCCTCAAACTCGCCGAGGATGTAGTCGAGCACGGTATCAACCCCGCCGAGCTATTCATCGTTACCACGACGAAAGAGAAACCTCCGCGCTATGTCGTTCTGGAGGGCAATCGCCGCATTTGCGCGTTAAAGGCTTTGGAAGCCCCTGACACCTTATCAGGAGCGGTAAAACCGGCAACATTAAGCGGTTTGAAAAAGCTCAGCGCAACGTACCTAGAAAACCCTATCGAAACCGTTAACTGTATCCCGTTCAAGACGCGGCATGAAGCGCAGCATTGGCTCGCTCTAAAACATACGGGCCAAAACGAAGGTGCTGGCGTTGTGGAATGGAGTGCTGATGAAACGGCGCGGTTCCGCGGCATGGAAAAAGGTAGTGCGCCGGAGCCTTTTCGCCAGGCGCTCGACTTTGCACAAAAAGCTGGCCAGCTAACGGCCGACGTGCGCGGAAAACTCCACACTTCGACTTTTAAGCGACTGATCGACACCCCAGCTGTTCGCGAGAAACTTGGCGTAGGATACGAAAATCGACAAATCAAAATCCTTGGGGATAGGGTCGCTGTTGCAAAGGCGATTGCTTGGATGGCAAAAGACCTTGTAGATCGAGGCATCAGCGTCGGCGAGGTTTATCATGTAAAGCAGCGCCTAGCTTACACTCGGAAAATCCCTGCGAGCGTCGTCGTCAAGGCCAAGGGTTCCGCCGTACCGGCGTCGCGCGATGCGGCCGCGAAAGCTGCTCATGCAAAACGCGGAACACGACGCAAGCCCACTCGCGACAATCTGATTCGTCCTGAGTGCATTCTCACGGTGCATGACAACCGCAGCCGCGACATTGAACAGGAGCTGCGGAAGATGAGTCTGCAAGAGTATCCCAACGGGGTATCCGTTCTCTTCCGAGTGTTCATTGAGCTGAGCGTCGATTGGTACATTCAAGACCAGGCCGTAACAGTAACGACCGGGGCGAAGCTTGCCGAAAGGATGCGGGCCGCTGGCGACCATTTACTGAAGCGGAACAAGATAACCGACGCTCAGAACAAGCCGGTGCGCCATGCTGCTCAAAAAGGGTCCTACTTGGGCCCCTCTGTAACGCTTTTTAACGATTACGTTCACAATGGAGCTATGTTTCCAGCGCCCGCTGACTTAAGGCAGCATTGGAACAGCTTACAACCCTTCTTCCAGGCTATCTGGTCGGCTTAGATCGGCGCGCTCCGTTTAGACGGCATAGGCTCGGCACAGCTCGCATCTTCTTGCCAAGCGCCTCGCAGAGCGGCGGCATCGCGATCTGATCGGAAAGAAACAAAACCTCGCGCCCGCTATAGCGGGCCTGCGAAGTGTATTCGAGATCGTAGACGATGCGGCGCTGATCGGAGTAGAGCCCGTAACCTACCGCCGCATAGTCGTAGGTAACTATCCAAGGTTTATCAAGCCGCACGACGTTGCTTTGGAGTTGGCGATGATCGGCGAGCTGCAACGTGTTGAGGTAGAGCTGCCTACCGCCTGCGTCAACGTAGGGCGGATCGTAAAACAAAAATGCGTTTTGAAGCGTTGGCACAACGCTTTTGGAAAACTCCACCGCGTCCATCTGATAGAGCCGGATGCGATTACGGTACCGGCTGATTCTGCGGATGCGCTCGATGAGCGTATCACGGGTAAAACGTGCGTCGAGTCCCCATTGGCTTTTTTGAGATTTGCCACCGATGACGCCGCCGCCGATTATGCCGGAGCGATTAGTGCGGTTTAAGTAGAGGGCCGCGAAGCCGAGGTCTTGCAGATCGGCGCCATCCATGCTTTCATAGACCGCTCGCTGCTTGCGCCATTCCGCCATCGTAAGCTTCGCTCGGCTGACGCGCCAGCATAGGTCCTCGGCTTCGTACAGAACGGCATGCCAAAACGCAAAGACGGCCCGGCTAAGATCGTTGATATGTACGACCGAAGCGTACTCCTCAAAAAGCAGCGCGAGCGGGATTGCCGCTCCGCCCGCAAACGGTTCAGCATATTCAACGTCGCGAAGGCCGTTCGTTTCGAGCAAACGCATCACGAGCGGTACTAATCGACGCTTTCCGCCTGGATACCGAAGGGGCGTATAGTAGGGCATTCTGAACTAGAGTTTAGAGCATCATCGTTCAGGATGGCCAGCGGGAATGTTACGTGCTCTTGCCGACGAGCCGCTTGTAAGTCAATCTTTTGCCCTCGGCGAGTTTCGCCGCTCCAACGAAACGCGGCCCGTCCTCGTTCTCGCGCTCGTTGAAGCGGTAAACTTGCTCCTCGACGTAACGTTGCAGATGCTTCGGCCGAGGCGCAACGTATGTCCCCTTCACGGTGCGCTTAAACACGGAGAAGAACGATTCGATGCTGTTCGTGTGAACGTGCCCGCGCACGTACTCGTAGGCGTGATCAATAACGTGATGGTCGTACCCTTGGCTCAGGCCGCGATACGCAGGTAACCCATCAGTATAGACTGTGGCACCAGGCTCAACGTGCTTTCTAATCTTGCCGCGCAGCAGGGGCCCTTCGACGAACGGCATCACCCATGCGCGAACCCGACCGGGGCGCTTGGTCGAACGTTCCACGATGCCCATAACGGCGGTCTTGTCGACGCCACCCGTTCCCGTGAGCTTCTTGCGCTTCGAGGTATGCATATTTTTGGCAAGACCGCCGACATATGTTTCGTCCGCTTCGACGCGGCCTGAAAGTGATTCGCCGGAATGGTCCGCTAACGACTCGCGAATGCGATGCAGCATGAACCACGCGGTCTTTTGCGTGACGCCCAGGGCTCGCGCAAGCTCGCACGATGACGTACCGTTGCGCGTAGCTGTTAGCAACCAGATCGCCGGTAACCACTTGGAGAACGAGATCGGGCTGTCCTCAAAGATCGTGCCCGTCTTAGCCGTGAACTGCTGGCGGCATTCTTTGCACGACCAACGCCGATACTTCGGCATATAGTGGACGTTGGCGTTGCCGCACTGCGGACACGCAGCACCGTTCGGCCAACGCAATGCAACAAAGAAGTCGTGCGCTACTTGCTGATCAGCGAAGTATGCAACAGCTTCAATGAGAGTGCGCGGGACTCGGAGCTTGCCCATACACCAAGAATATCAAGATCGGTCTGTTTTGTCAAGTATATAATGCCCCAAATTAGCCAGGGCGGCCAGATGCAATTGCGACGCACGCTGCGGCGAAATCAACAATTTCCTACCGACCGCGTGTAATGAGTCGTTGCCGAAGTAATGCATGACCAGCACCCGGCGCTGGCGGGGTGGAAGCTTTTGTAAGGCCGCACGGACATTACTGTAGCTGCTCTCACGGTCTACAATGCGTCCGGGATCGGAGAACCAGTTTGTGCGCAAGCTTTCTCCCGCCGGCAACGGCCCGTCTAGTGAAAGGGGAGTGTATCGATACGCATGCATGCGGGCGCGCCGCAGGCCGGGTCGTCGCTCTTCCATCTCCCGTATACTGGGCAGCTCCCCGCGTTGTGATGCTAAAGCGTATTGCTCCCGCTCCGCTTCACGAATGTCACGCCGCACGCGTTCGGAAACCGGATCCAGCCTTCGAATGCCGTTAAGCATTGCGCCGGCGACGATGTGCCCCGCATATTGCTCGAGCGTCGGACCCCGCTGGGAATCGAACGAATCCACCGCACGAATGAGACCAATGCTTCCCTCACCGATCAGGTCGTCGACATCAGCGCCTTTAACCATTCGTGATACGCGGCGCGCGATTTTCTTCACCAATGGAAACAGGCGGCGAATGGTTTCTTCCCGACTATCGCTCTGCACGTTGATTTTTCTCCAGCAGCGCGCTTAACGCGGCAGCAAAACCCGAACCGTCTCGCGCCGCCAACGACACGCTGCACGCTTGCACAACACCCTCACCGATATTTCCCAGCCCCTTTGCAAGAGGCTCCAGCATGCGGGCCATCAGCATTCCCTCAAACTGCGCGCTCAAAGCGCCAACGCTCGTTCTATCCACGATGCAGATTGTTTGCGATGCGCATCATCTCGTCTGCCGCCTGAATTCCTTTGGCGTTTGCTTCGTAGGCACGCTGAGCGGCGAGAATCTGCATCATCGATTCTACGATGGAAACGTTTGCCTGTTCCAAGCTCCCGAAGACGATTTGGGGTTTTCCCGTACCGCCGGGAACGATGAAACTCGCCGGTCCGCAGCGCGCATCGGCAGCGAACAGCGTGCCGCCCAAGGATTGAAGCTTTTCAGGCGCAGGAAAAGTGGCAAGGCGAATGTTTCCGACAGCGCGTTTGCTCCTTGCGGTTTGAATCGTGACGGTACCATTTTCGTTCACGCTCACGGAGACCGCGTCGCGCGGGATACGTACGCCCGCCAGGCGCCAGCCTTGCGGGTTGCGTAGAGAGCCGTCGGCAGCACGCGAAAATTCACCGTCGCGCGTATAGGCCCGCCGACCCTGGGCGTCGTGCACTTCAAAGAAGCCCCCACCATCGATGGCGATGTCGAAGGGACCGCCGCTTTTCATCAGTTTGCCCTGGGTAAACACAGGATGCGACCCGATGGACGTTGTCCCCAGGCCGGAAGCACCCGCGGTGCCCACATCCGTGAAGCTGGCTGCGGCGCCTTTAAATCCCGCCACGTCGGCGTTTGCTAGATTATTGGCAATGATATCCAGATTTGTTTGTTGTGCGGCCATCCCCGATGCCGCAGCATAAAGCGCACGATTCATCCGGTTCCTTATTTCAAGCGTGCAAGTTCGTTTGCGGCCTTGGAACGCGTCTCGTCGATGGCAACCAGCGTTTTTTGCACGCTCTCGAAAGAGCGCTGCGCACCAAGGACGTCGATCATTTCGGTAATTGGGTTGACGTTCGAAGTTTCAAGGAAGCCCGACCGTATGGAACTGCCGTTTGGTAAGCTAAGGTGCAGTGTCCCCGCATCCACCGCATCCCCGTCGGCTACGCGCACGGCTCCGCGCGAGCCAAGCAACACTCGTCCAGCATCGTCGGTAAGGCGACCGAAACGGTCGCGTTCGAAAGCGCCCGCGCGGGTGCAGGTAATCCTGCCGTCAGCGCCTTGCAGTCGGAAAGTACCCGAACCGATGATGGCAAGATCGAGCAGGCGGCCGGTATGACGCAGCGCTCCCTGTTCATTGGACGGTACCGCCTGCGTCGTAACACCGTTTGCGGCGATGAAACCGCGCGCTTCCTGCTTGCGAAAACCGTCACTGGAAGTGTTCGCTAAGTTATTGGCCGCGATGTCGAGCCGCGTACGCGCCGCATTCATCGCGCCGGTCAGCCACTGTATTGCATCCATGCGCGGATGATAGAAGTTGCCGGTTTCCGAGAAGTGAACGCCGGGTTTCCAGCGTACCTAAAGAAGTCGATGGAACAAGCTTTTCGCATACGGGTACTCTTCGCAGCGGCCGTTTCGCTGTTTGCGCTGTTCGGATGCACCTCGTCGCGGCAAAATCCCGCAACCATACAAGCGCAAGAGGTCAGCGCCGTGCAGCGGGCTACTGCAAAATATCATCGCACCATCAAGAACATCGCCATCAAGGGGACGACGCTCGTCGTTTCCGTCGACGACCAGGATTGGGACGTCTTGGATACCGACGTGCAAGACAGCATTCGCGACTCAGCCTTGAGCGCGTGGGCGAAGACGTGGCAGACGCATCACCCGCATCGCAAAGCCACCCTGCGCGTTTCTATCATGGGATATTTCGCAGACCATTTGGGGAGCGCATCGACCACGCTATAGGTTCGCCAGGACGCATTGCGTGAACGCTTCGGTGTCTAACGCCTGTTCGCCGGATCGGGCGATGTCATGGGTGCGCGCACCATCCGCAATAGCCTTCGCCACGGCTTCTTCCATTTGAAAGGCATTGCTCTCATCATCAAAGCTGTGACGCAGCAACAGTGCGGCGGAAAGTATCGCGGCAACCGGATTGGCGATTCCCTTCCCTGCAATGTCGGGCGCGGAGCCGCCGATCGGCTCGTACAGGCCGAATTGGCGGCCGGGCGATCCGCCCGCCCCCAAACTCGCGCTGGGCAAATTTCCGATGGAACCGGTCAGCATCGCGGCCTCGTCCGAAAGAATATCACCGAAAAGATTCTCGGTGAGGAGGACATCGAAGCTCTTGGGCGCCCGCACGAGCTGCATTGCGGCATTGTCGACCAGCAGATGGTCCACCGTTACCTCCGGATACGCTTGGGCGACTGCGTTGACGATGCGCCGCCATAAGCGCGACGTTTCAAGGATGTTTTGTTTGTCGACCGACGTGAGGGTTTTGCGGCGCCGGCGGGCCAGCTCGAAACCGACGCGCGCGATGCGCTCGATCTCGGGAGCCCGATAGACCATAGTGTCCACCGCGGTTTCTATGCCGTCGATGGTTCTCGTCTCTTTGGGCGTGCCGAAATACACTCCACCGGTGAGTTCGCGTACCACCACGAGATCGAGGCCGCGAACCAGTTCGGGCAAGAGGCTGGAACTGCGCTCCAAGCCCGGAAAGACACGGACCGGACGAATGTTCGCAAACAGTTGGAAATCCCGCCGCAAAAGGTATAACGCATATTCCGGACGCTCTTCAAGCGGCAGACCTTCGTATTTCGGTAAACCCACCGCTCCAAAAAGAATGGCTCCGCTGCGCTCGCAAACCGCGCGCGTCTCTGCGGGCAGTGCCGATTGACCGCAGGCCAGCGCCGATGCACCGACTTGGCAGGAAACATATTCAAGGTCGGAACGTACACGTCCCAAGACCTTCACTGCCGCGCGTGTCACCTCGGAGCCAATGCCGTCGCCGGCAAGAACGGCGACCGTCCGGCTCAACAAAAATTAAATGGCGGGTGGGGACCCTCGAGATAGTACGTTATGCCGAGCGCACGAGCGTCTTGCGCATGGGTCATAAGCTTCGCGCGCAAAGCTTCGACCCGAGTTTCGAGCATCAACAACACGGCCCCGAAAACATAGCGCGCATTTGCCTGTGGCTCGATTGGCCGGGAGTCGAATGCCAAATGCGCGCAGGCTTTCCACAGTACACGCAGGTGTGGCGCATACGGCCCCTCGATGGCGGAGCTTTCCTCCGACGCCGTGGCCACGCGCAGGAGGTACGGTTCGTGATGCAACGCGACGTGAGGCCCGGCATAGATGTGCAGCGACCACTCTTGCTTTCCGGCCAACCGTTGCAAGGATTTGCCCCAACGTTCCTCGTTGTACTTCACCAGTTCGTCGAGCTGGCCCCGGTTCGCAAAAGCCGTGCACAAGCGCGCAGGCACCACGGGTCCGGCGTGCATTGCCCGCTCCAAGACCGCTTGATGCACGTTGGCTTGCGCCACAAGCCAACTCCGATCGTCCGGCCGCCATTCCTTTGGATTCAAATCGCGCAGAACGAGCGCCAAATTTCCGTACGCAACAGCCGCTGCGGTTTTGCCTTCTCCGATGAATCGGCGACCCGCCAGCTCGCGGGGTACCACGCCGAATAACTGAACGGGTTTGTGTAAACTAATAAACCGTTATTCTTTCGGGTTTTGGCGGGGCGACCGCTTCGGTGACCTCGTCCGCCGGCGGTGCCGGCGCCCCATTTGACGCTGCTTGCTTTTCTTCAAAGGCAGGCGTTGGCTTCTCTAACAATGACAGATGCGTCATCAGTAAACTGCGTAGCTCGCTCTTGGCTTTCTCGGCTTCTTCAATTGCCCGCTGCCGCTGACGTCGCGCGTCCTCGGCGTCGTTGTTGTGAAGAGCGATCTCACGCTCCGCCGCTACTTTGGCCTCCTGCTTGATTAGATCGGCTTCCTTGTGCGCCGAAGCCTTAACCTCATCGGCCGTGCGCTGCGCGAGTATGAGCGTATTCTGCAACGACTCTTCCATCGATTTGAAGTGGCTGATGCGTTCCTTGAGATCGGCGATGTCGGCTTCAAGAGCCGCACACGCATGTGCGTCGTCTTCGAGCGTTTCGATCACGTCATCAAGGAACTGATCGACTTCCGTACGATCGTAACCTTGGAGCGCCTTTTTGAATGTCTTGTGCTGAATGTCTACTGGGGTGATTTTTTGCATGTTTATCCCCGGTTCATAAAGTCGAGCATGCCGTCATTAACCACCGAGTCGCGCAATCCCGCGGAATTTACGACCACGCCTGCCGGTACCACCAAGTACATCCCTTCGGCCAACTTTTGAATCTTGCCATCGAGCGTGTACGCCACGCCCGATACGAAATCCACCACCCTCTGCAGAAGCGAGCGGTCGGCATTGAGCAGGTTGACAATGACCACTTGCCGGTTGCGAAGAGCATCGGCGATTTCCGTAACGTCGGCGAAGCTACGCGGAGAATAGACGCTCACTTCCGTGCCGCTGCGCCTGCCGGCCTGCGACAAGGGCACAACGTTGGTTGAGGCCCTAGAAGACTCGTATTCATACGCTTCATCGTCTTCATCCCGCAGGGAAAAGAAAGAACCTATTTTGCTAAACATACTACTCATGCAATGAGCCTCCCGTGTTGCCCTTTAGTGTAGTTCGTTGTCCGAACAAAGCGGTTCCGATTCGAATCATCGTCGAACCGCACGCTACGGCCTGACGCCAATCATCCGACATGCCCAGTGAAAGCGTTTTACCGCCCACTTGAGCAAACACGCCGGCTGCCAGTGAAAAGGCTCGCTCGATGACGCTTTGATCCCGCGTGATGGGGCCAATCGCCATCACACCATCTACGTCTAACCCCTCGTCGCGCAGTTGTTGCGCCAGCCGATGGGCCCCTGACGGCGCTACGCCAAACCGTTCGCTCGGCGAAATATTCACTTGCACGAGCACGGGAAGCCGCTTGCCCGCGTCTCGTGCTGCGCGCGCGAGCGCCTGGCCCGCTTCCAGGCGGTCAACGCTTTGGACCATGTCGAATTGCGCTACGATTCCTTTGGCCTTGTTCGTTTGCACGTGACCCAAGAAGTGTTTGCGTACCGGCGGAAGATGCAAGAACTTTTTGCGCGCTTCCTGATAGTGGTTTTCGCCAATGTCCGTCAAACCGGCATCGATTGCTTCCAAAATCTTTTCGCGAGGCTGTTTCTTGCTAACGCCAACGACTGTGAGCCCGACGGTGGAGCGGCCCGCCGCGCGTGCAACGCCGGCAAGCTCATGCGCAAGTGCGAGAAACCGCTCGCGCAGCGTCGTCGGGGCTGAGTGTGCCCCGAGTTCGAGCTCCATGGAATGACTTCTTCAGTTTTTTACCGGTTCACTCCCGCTACGTACCAACAAGACAATACCGATGACGATCATTGGAAGCGCCAGCAGTTGCCCGCCGGTAATGCCCGCGACGACGATGTCCGGTTGGCGCCAGATCTCTGCAATGGACCTTGTGATCCCGTAAAGCGTGAACCATGTCCAGGCAACCACGCCGTCGGGCGGCCTGCGACGGTACAACAAAAGCAAGACCGGCAGTACCGCCAAATCCAGCAGACACTCAAAAAGCTGCGATGGGTAGCGCGCCCCGCCCGGAAAGTTGGGGAAATCGATGCAATATGGGCGATCGGGACGACACATTCTTCCGGGCAACTCGTCGTTGATGAAGTTGACCATCCTGGTAAGCGCTATGCCGATGGGCAAAAGAACGACGACCTCATCGCCAAGAACGCCGAAGGTTAAGCCAGGATGCTTGCGCAGATACAAAAAGACGGCCACGATCACGCCGATCAATCCGCCGTGAAAAGCCATCCCCCCATTCCAGACCGCGATGAAGTTTATGGGATGAGCCAGATAATCCGCGGCGTTGTGATGTGACAGTATGTCTGCGATGACAAAGAGTGTACGCCCACCCACCAATACGCCCAGCAGCGCGTGCACTAGGAAATCTTGGATATCATCGCTGGTTAGGCCCAGACGGCGGCGTCCTGCCGGGCGGTTCATCCAAAGATAAACGC
>JAABUQ010012101.1_pt1 | contig 10820 bp, 11 predicted proteins | sample 5560001 | NCBI WGS metagenome assembly JAABUQ01 (sample SAMN10711888, study PRJNA513371) | rock metagenome | isolation source: Antarctica rocks | place: Antarctica: Victoria Land, Finger Mt nord | collected 2015-12-18
CTCTTTAGTGAATGAAAGAAAGGAGTATACCATGCTGGGACAAAATACATCTGTCGGTGCTGGACGCTGGCCCCGCATCTGTGCTGAACGTCGCTAACAATTGAGAAGAGGAGCATACCTGATATGTCTCATACCATTGCCATGCTCAGCGTCCACACGTCCCCGCTCGATAGCCCCGGACGTACAAAGGATGCAGGAGGCATGAATGTTTATATACGCGCACTGGCAGCAGAACTAGGCCGTCGCGGTGATACCATTGACATCTTTACCCGTAGAACAAATACTCATACACCACAAGTTGTACAACTCGCGCCAAATGTGCGTGTTATTCACATTAATGCAGGACCACAAGCATCTGTCCACAAAAATAGTCTCTTTCCCTACCTTTCCTCCTTCGTCGCGCAGATCGTTTTGTTCGCCGAAGCAGAAGCGCGTCATTATGATGTTCTTCACACGCATTACTGGCTTTCAGGAGTCGCCGGAATGCAACTTGCGCAACGCTGGGATATTCCGCACGTCACCATGTTTCACACCCTTGCACGTTTAAAACAACTTGCCAATCCCAACGAGCAGGAACCTCAGCAACGTCTGGATATGGAGCAACGCCTCATACAATCCGTAGACTGCGTGATTGCCGCGACAGAAGATGAACGTACACAAATGATGCGTTATTGTGGCGCGACTGCGAACTATGTGCAGGTTATTCCCTGTGGTGTTGATCTTGAACTGTTTGTGCCGCACGAACGACAGCAGGCACGCGAGCAATTTGGGCTAGACCCGTACCAACCTATAGTGCTCTTCGCCGGACGGCTAGACCCATTTAAGGGACCAGATATCCTTCTCCGTGCCGCCGCGCTGATGGAAGAAGACGCGCAAATAGTGATTGTCGGCGGAGCATTAACCGATGATAAAGAGCTACAAAACCTACGCACACTGGCAATAGAACTGGGTATAGAGCAACGTGTGCGATTTCTAGGGGCGCAACCGCAACACGTCTTACCACATCTCTATAGTGCTGCTGATGTAACAGTGATCCCGTCGTATCATGAAAGCTTTGGTCTTGTTGCCGTTGAGTCGCTCGCCTGTGGAACACCCGTGGTGGCGACACGCGCAGGCGGCTTGATGACTGTTGTGAGCAATGATGAAAATGGCTACCTTGTGCCACGTTGTCCTGGTTTCTTTGCTGAAAGACTTGACGCTATACTCGGTAATCCAGCTATACAAGCGCGACTTCACGCAGAGGCACGTCGCTCCGTCCTCCAGTTTAGCTGGCAGAGTGTCGCGAATCAGGTGGATGAAGTATACACTGACCTCGTGAGCGAACCAAGAACCTCGGCATTGTTTTCCTAATGTAATTCACAAAAGAGGATAAAATGCGTTGGCGTTTTATCCTCTTTTGTGAGCTTCGCGACTCACGTATATTCTGTCTCTTTAAAAATCTCCTATCCAATAGGGTAGACTTTCGCCTCTCTATATGGTATAATCATCTTCATTAGCAAGCAAAGCATATTCGGGCTACACATCACGACATTGTGGTTTTTGGTCTGTCAGGCACCAGGTCATGTACATCCAGCTAGTTGCTGGGTGAGAATTGGAATACGTATGTGTTCACTCTCATTGAAAACGCACATCTCATCGTTGCAATTGACCCAAGTAGCACAGACTGATTTTGACATGTAAACACACTAGGAGCAAAACGTTCCTGGTGTTTTTTATTTCATCAGCTTATCCTATTCATCTTTACAGGCGCATTGGTTTTGGGCTCATTGATTCTTTTTCCTCCCTTGGGCCGTTACTCTACCTTTTGGTGGAGGTCGATCAGAAAAGTATTTAGGAAAGGAGTGTAGTACGTTTCTCGTGTCCAACTGTTCGCGAAGCGTTTGAACAGGTTGGAAAACGGTACTTCTATGGTGCGATACTACGGATACTTACAGGCGTGTAATTGTGCATGAACGTGTAGGCTACGCCACGAAAGCGTAAAGAGCATACAGTGCAACGTGGACGCGGAGTGGTTGCTAGATTTTCAAGGAGATAGCTTATGAACTCAAGTATGATCAGCAAAATCGCAAAAGCCAAACGATACGCAGAGGAACCAGAGCGCATTCAGTTTACACACTTTGAGGCAAAATTTCAGGGTGAGAACGATGTCCATACAACAAACTTTGACGATGGCGAGTGGACTTGCACTTGCCGCTTCTTCCATGACTGGGGCGACTGTTGCCACACTATGGCAATGCAACGCGTATTAGGCGTTACTATTCCATCTGTCCACCGTCACGGCGTTCCTACGGGCTTGGGTACAAGCCCCCTGGTACACTGAGTAGGGCGACATAGGTTTTGTTCGCAAGGAAACACGCTCTATGTCTATGTTACATAGAACTCAAACGTCAAAAAGCACTGTCCATGTAGTATGGTCAGTGCTTCTCGCTTTTCTTGCACAGAACAAATGTATCTATTATGCGCCAATGCCAGGAATGAAGTAGAGTACAATAATGGCGATGAACATGATTGCCGCGAGAACGGCGATAAAGGCAAGGTCTCGTCGCACATATGAATAGTGTTCTGCTGTGATAAGTGATGCAGCATTCCGTTGTGACCGTTGCGTATTCTTGCGAGCTGCTAACCGTGCTGATGCGCTTCCCTTTGGTGCTGCAACTGGTATCTCTACCGCCGCAGGTGCCTTAGGCGTAACCGTCTCTACAGGAGTAACCTCAGTCGCTACATTACTAGAACTAACTTTTTTCTTGGGAACAGTCGGTAATGCGGCAAGTTCTGTAGACGTTTCTACAGCAGAAGGCACCACACGTGGTGCCTCAACAGCGATATGTTCCTCTGCCGTTGGCAGCTCTTCCACCTCCCGTTCCTGGACCTCGGATACAGGCCGAACAAGTTCAAAGCTCTTTTGTGTCTTTGGTTTGGTACGTTGCACTCCACTTCGTGCAGGCGTTGCTTTCTTTGGCATACATCACTCCCTGCCCGACAGCACAGGAAAACGTTCCGGCTTTTCGAGCGTCTCTAAATCCTTTATCTGGTACGCATCCTCTACCCAAAAGAGTATCGTACCGTTCCATCATGCATTACTTAAAATGATACACGAGTAAAATAATACAAATTTACTGTTATGTAGGGATCAATTCATTGCGTCCTCTTAGCAACCGTTTCCGTCTGAGGACACGATGAATCAGTCCCTACACATCCATATCTACCGCGAAGTAGCTAAAAAATAGTATCGCCGCTATTATACATGAAACACACAACCTCGTCGAGTGGTCATGGCAAAATTTGACAAAGAGCGTCTCCTTGTGCTAGTCTAAGCAGTGCAAGGAAGGGCATTATCTGTACTGCCAGGACATATAAAACGACACTACAGCAAAGAGGCTAGTCCCGTTGTGGCTAGTCCTTTTTTCTGCTACTATAGGGACAGAACGTAAATAATAACACTTGTATCTCCTTTTATCTAACGAATGCATAGATATTCTCAACACGAAACAGGAAAAACATCATGGCACGAATAGTCGTCGCAATGAGCGGCGGCGTCGATAGCTCAGTCGCTGCTGCACTTCTAAAAGAGCAAGGTCACGAAGTAATCGGTATTATGTTGCGCCTCTGGTCTGAGCCAGGAGCTATCGAGGCGGAAGACGATGGCATTGAGCGGGTTGCGCAAAATAAATGTTGTTCGCTTGAATCTGTCGATGATGCACGACGTGTCGCTCGTATGCTCGATATCCCGTTCTATCTCGTCAACGTGGAAGAAGAGTTCAAACATAAAATAGTTGACTCATTTTATGAGGATTATGTCGCTGGACGCACACCAAATCCATGTCTGACCTGTAACCGTCATATTCGCTTTACCGTATTGCTCAATCGTGCGCTGGCTCTAGATGCCGATTATCTCGCGACAGGTCATTATGTACAGGTAGATGAGAATCCCGTCACGGGAAAGCACCGTCTCCGTCGTGCTGTCGACCCCGAAAAAGACCAGTCCTACGTATTGCATGTGCTCAACCAGCATCAACTATCCCATGCTTGTTTCCCTTTGGGTGGGTATACCAAACCACAGGTACGAGCAATGGCTGCTGAGCGTGGCATGACCGTGGCGACAAAAGCTGAGAGTCAGGAAATATGTTTCGTTGCGCAAAATGACTATCGTGGTTTTATTGACCGCTATGCTGCGAAGCATGGCGACTATGAGCCAGAATTGGTTGGCGCAGGCATCGCGACAAGCGCAAAACCGCTTATTACATTGCCAAAGCCCGGCCCAATCTACGATCAGTCTGGCAAAGCATTGGGGCGACATCGCGGGCTTGCATACTACACTATCGGGCAACGTAAAGGGTTGGGTCTCACCTCACTTGAACCATTGCACGTTCTCAAAATTGACGCCGAGCAAAATGCTATCGTTGTTGGCCCTGCTGTCGCGTTAGAAAAGCAAGCGTTTGTCGTTGGCAACATGCATTATCTAAGTGGCGAGACACCAGGTGCTCCATTTGACGCGTTGGTGCGAGTACGGTACAAGGCCACTGAACAGCCCGCGCTGGTCACACCCATTGAGGGCAACCGCGTACAGGTAACATTAAAAAATCCACAACGGGCTATCACCCCTGGACAGGCAGCCGTTTTTTATGGCGGAACGGATGGTGATGAGGTGTTGTGTGGAGGCATTATTGAATGACAGATCAAGCACATATTAGGAACTTTTGTATTGTTGCCCATATTGATCATGGCAAGTCAACACTTGCTGACCGACTCTTAGAGTTCACTGGAACTGTTTCTAAGCGTGATTTGCTGGAGCAAACGCTTGACCAAATGGATTTAGAGCGTGAAAAAGGTATCACCATCAAGGCGCAGGCGGTTCGTATGCGCTATACTGCTTTGAACGGTGAAGAATACGAACTGAACCTTATCGATACTCCAGGCCATGTGGATTTTACGTATGAAGTCTCACGTAGCCTTGTGGCGTGTGAAGGCGCATTGTTGGTCATTGACGCAACGCAAGGTATCGAAGCACAAACGCTGGCAAACCTCTATCTCGCGCTAGAATCTGATCTCACCATCATTCCAGTGATTAATAAAATTGACCTCCCCAGTGCCGATCCTGAGAAGGTGAAGAAAGAGGTCGAGGATGTGATTGGCATACCAGGAGACGAGTGCATTCTTGCTTCAGCAAAAGAGGGTATCGGGACACAGGACATTCTTGAAGCGGTCATTAACCAGATTGCACCGCCTAAAGGCGATCCAAATAAGCCACTACGCGCACTAGTTTTTGACTCGCACTATGACGCCTACAAAGGCGTGATTGCCTACCTGCGTATCGTAGATGGGCAACTACGGACAAACGAACGTGTCTCGATGATGGCTGTTGGCAGCACAACCGATATTCTTGAGGCAGGCTACTTTCATCCCCGTCTCACTTCTGTGGGAGAACTCACAACAGGTGAGGTTGGCTATATTGCAACTGGCTTCAAGAATGTGAAAGATTGCCGCGTTGGTGACACAGTGACGGTGCCAAGTGCTCTGGGCGAGGTTGAGATGTTGCCAGGATATAAACCCGCGAAACCAATGGTGTTCGCGGGTATCTATCCGGTGGAGGGCAGCGAATACCCACTTTTGCGCGAAGCTCTCGACCGCTTGCTCTTGAATGACGCGGCCCTCTTTTATGAGCCAGAAACCTCGAATGCCCTCGGTTTTGGTTTCCGTTGTGGTTTCCTGGGACTCTTACACATGGAAATCATCCAGGAGCGTATAGAGCGCGAGTACAACTTGGATATTCTCGCAACTGCACCAAGCGTCGAATATCACGTCCAGAAAACCAATGGTGAGACCGTTGAGGTCGATAATCCATCGGAAATGCCGCCTCCAAACGAGATCGAAGCTATCGAAGAACCGATGATGGAAATATCCGTTTTCGCACCTTCAAGCTATATCGGCACAATTATGGACCTGGTGATTACGCGTCGTGGCATCTTCAAGGAAGTGAAATATATCGAGGCAACGCGTGTTCTCTTAACTTATACGATGCCACTTGCCGAAGTAATTATCGACTTTTACGATCAACTTAAATCACGCACTCAAGGCTACGCCTCGCTGGATTACACCTTCGGTAGTTATGAAGTGGCTGATCTTGTGAAGCTAGATATTCTCGTCAATGCACATCCTGTTGACGCGCTCTCGCTAATTATTCACCGCGAGAAGGCGTACTATCAAGGCCGTGCGCTCGTCGAGAAGTTGCGCAGCCTTATTCCCCGTCAGCTCTTTGAAGTGCCGATTCAGGCCGCGATTGGCTCCAAGATTATCGCGCGTGAGACCGTCAGAGCTATGCGTAAAGACGTGCTTGCTAAGTGTTATGGCGGTGACATCTCTCGTAAACGCAAATTGCTGGAAAAGCAAAAAGAAGGCAAGAAGCGCATGAAAATGGTAGGCAACGTGGAGATACCACAAGAAGCATTCATGGCGGTGCTTTCATTAGGGGAGTAGTGTATACACAACAAAAATAGGAAGTCAGCATGCTGGCTTCCTATTTTTGTTGTGTATTTGCTGTTTATGCACTGCCAAAGAGAAGGGCCGCAGTAAACACAAGAACACCACTGCCAACGACTTGCACGATTGACAGCCACCAACTTGTCCCAAAGTAACGGTGACGGATTGCTGAGATAATGACAAGTTCAATAGCAACGACAATATATGCTACATAGAGCGCGATATGCACGTCTGGAATGAGGAAGGGCAGCGTGTGCAAGGCTCCTCCAAAAAAGGTCATGAGACCTGTGATACCACCGCGAATCACAGGACTGCCACGCCCTGTCAGTTGACCATCATCTGATAATGCTTCTGAGAATGCCATACTGATGCCAGCACCCGTTGCCGAAGCCATACCAACTAGAAACGTGGTGAAGGCTATATGTGTGGCGAACGCTGTCGCAAAGATTGGTGCTAGCGTTGAGACTGAACCATCCATTAATCCTGCTAGCCCAGGCTGCACGACACGGAGCAGAAAATTATGCGCTGTCTCGTCGCTATTATCTCCTGATTTCAACCCCTTGAAAATCTCAACAAGTTGTTCTTTTGTACTACCAGGAGTCGCCTCAAGTTCTTTTTGTTCCGTAGTTTTGTGTTCCGTTTGCTCAATAGCGTGATTTTCCACGCTACTCGGCTGATCCGCTTTTGGCTGTTGTTCTAACGACATTCGCACAAACTCCTTATAAACATCATGATGCTTCTCTCGATTCATTGCTTATTGCTGACACGTTGCGCAACGCCCGTAGATACGTACCTCGTGTGTGCCTAACTCAAGGCCCGCTGCCTGTGCTGCATGCTGTAAAGCTTGTTGCGACAATACGACCTCAACAGGAAGATCAAGCAGTGAGCCACAGATAGTGCAAACTCCATGATCGTGTCGTGTTGTTCGCCCATCGTAGCGCGAACTTTCATCCCCTTGATTTAGCTCTTTGATGTACCCTTGTTCAACAAGATGCCCTAAAATGCGATATATACTCGCCAAACCCATACGAGGACGTACCTGCTTTACTCTCTCATATATCTCTAAAGCGGTAGGATGTGTCTGTACCGAGCGTACAACATCCAATACTGCTTGCGCGTTCGTGTTCAGTGTCTCTTTTACCATATTAGTATGCCCTAATAATGAGAATTATTCTCACTTCTTCTTCCAAAGGATACCTTACAAATACCACGTTGTCAAGGTTCAAAGAGATACAAAAGGACACCTGCATATATTATCCATGTGAATAATATGTGTGAGTGTCCTTTTATACCAAAAATATGGTGAGGGCCAAGTATTCACTTGGCCCTCGTTTCATTCATCTTCTTACATCTCCTGTTCACATATCGAGTCCTAATCAACGCGGATCAGAAAGTATTGATAGTGTTCAGTAGAGTCCTCTGTGCGCTTCTAACAATTCGGAGCGAATGTCGCTTTAAGACGTTGCAATGTCCAAGAAGGACGCTTTTTGATGCACTGTTAACATCGAATGTAGCAAGATGCGTACAGGGTTATCGCGCCCGCATTTACGGGCACTCCTGGTCAATCTGAAATACTACTCCTAGTAAGCGAATTGGTTTCTTCATTGACCACATAATGTGACTCCTTTCGGATTACCGTGCAAGGCTAAAGCCAAGTGCCAGAGTATTTTTGTTTCCCTGGATTGCACTCCATCTCTTGGAGAACACTTAGAGCTTACCATGCTGATTCGCGAAAGTCAATCCTCTATTCTAATTCCGTAGGGGAAATAGTATAGTTCTAAGATGTTTCTAATCCACCTCGACCTGGTATTCTTTTGCTGCATCATGTAATGTCTCGTTCAAGCTAGTAAGAGCTGTATGAGGGTCAACTGGTTCCTTCATCGCTTGTGCCTCGGTATCATAACGGTCTCCTACCGTTGGAATATCTTTCCGTAGGTCCTCGATAAGCCCAATAACTTTACTGACTTTCCGTTCGGTCAGTAGGGTAATTTGTAGATCGAGGTGACGACGTTGCTCCGCCATCTTCACCTGACGATTTTGCGTAATGAGAACTGCCGTCGTCATAAGCAACGCACTCAGGCTCACAGTATTTTGAAGCCAGCTAAACGGTGGTGGATCAAAGGATGGTAAACCGAGGTAACGATGAAGTTCACTTATCATAATCCATAATACAATAAGAAGGAGCATCAAGTAGAGTGCCTGAGGCCGTCCTATGTTGCTCGTAACTTTTTCAATGATGCGCTGATGACGACTGACCTCGCGTTCAGCAAGCATACGCATCTCTACAATAGCCTCAATATCCTTGTCGAGAATATCAGTTAGTTTTGTAATAGCATTTTGATTTTCGTTGCGTTCCTGATTGTCTATCACACATGTTTCCTCATTTTTTACTATTTTATTGAATACATAGAGATACTTGTAAGACTTTAAGTGGGTAATGGTAGATATTCTACAAAACACAGTCTGGCACGGCGGTTAACGCGCCGTGCCAGACTATGCTTATACAACCGGACGTAACTAGAGCCTAGTATCCTGGAAGTTCTCGGTCAGTAATGCTTGGGTTAATCGGACCTGCCTGACCACCAATGGTTGGGATATTGGTCTCGTTTGCTGTCAAATCCCGATTTGTTGTACCTGTGATATCACTATCCAGCATTGGACGATCCGTTGTTGCGCCAGTTCTCTGGCTCGCATCGGCATCGTTATACATCGTCTCGTTCTGACGACTTGTTGTGGTACCCTTTGCGGCGGCACTATCACCATGAAACAGGTAGTTCGACGAGTTTGGGTCGAGCGCACCGGCAGGAGCCTCGTCAACCATACGGGAGAAGTGCTCCAAGTCGTTTTGTAAAGCCTTCTCAAAGCGGCTTCCGACACCAAGATTCTCACCAATATCACCAAGCACTCCAGCAGGTGGGTTGTAGTTAATATACACATCAACCTTTGTTTGATCTGAGTTGATTGGCTGGAAGGTCACTTTTCCGAAGTTCTCGACACCACTGGTCGAACGCCAGCCGATCTGCTGATCTGGAATCCAGTTCTCATTTACCGCATCCCATTCCTGGCGCCCAACTACGTCAGCAACCCAGTGGCTACTCTGATCGTCATGATACGTTACCTCTTTTACAAAGCTCATGAACTTAGGGAAGTCGTTGAAGTGTGTAAACAGCGAATAAACCTGATGAACAGGTGCATTTACTGCTACAGATGCGTGATGTGATGCATACTCTGCCATGATATGTTCCTTCCTTCTAACTCAAGTGCTTGTATCCATAAACCACGAATACAAGTAGTATATTCTGTATTCAAGAAGTAGTCGTTCTATGCGTTTTTGTGTTTTGCTCGTCTGATAGTTACCCGCACGTGCTTTATTAACCTTACCATGTGTTTTCATACAAAGTCAATAAATAAAAACACTACAGTACACCTTCTAAGCGATTTTTTATGTTCCTTATTTCTTCCAAATTTTGCAGTTATGGTTGTGCTAAGTACAAAAGACATTGACAGATATCCAAAGCCATACCCCAGTTTCCTTCCCTCCTGCGGCCAATGATAGCAAGTCCTCACGTGAATTGTAGCGATCCACTAGTACTTTGCGTTCCTCACAACTAGAGAGAATAGGAATGTTGGTGTCCCCGTTTTGGAGTTTTTGCGCATCTAGTGTATTATAGACGTAGTGATAGACTGAGTCATACACCGAAAAGCTACCTCAAAAAATAAGTGTCTTTTGTTGTAACAAAACTCTCTCAACAAACGTAATGAGCAATAGAAGGACTTGAGGAGCGCGTAATTTTCTGGTGGAATACTATGTACATAGATCGTGTTTTCGCAATTGACAAAAGGTTCCTAAAGTATTGAGGGGTATCACAAACATGTCAGCAGCAACAGTAGAAAACAAGTTAAGTCGCGCTCTGGAATTGATTGGTGGAGCTATTGATCCAGAAATAGCCGAGACATATCCATCACTCGAAGCTCGCATCCTTGCTCAAGCACTAGAAAATGTTGAGTTAGCAGAGCATCGTCTACGCGAGATTCAGAAGATCGTCGGGGATATCAGCGAGATATTAGTCTAGGCAAAGAGAATGTCCACAGCGTTCTTTGCCTTCCCTTTTCCTCGCTTCCTTCCCTTTCTTTATGCATTGTTACTTATTTCTTCCCTAAGATGGGTGCCGTGAATTCTTTCATGTGCTTCATGAGCTTCAACGAAGAATCTCTCCCCTTCTTGATTTGATGCTTCTTAATCTTCCCTTTTTCTTAGCTAATGAAATGACAATCTTACGGCAGAAGGTATAGCTTACAAAAAGCACACTTCCGGCTGCAAGTACCAGCAATAGCCCCACTAC
>JAABUQ010012102.1_pt1 | contig 10818 bp, 12 predicted proteins | sample 5560001 | NCBI WGS metagenome assembly JAABUQ01 (sample SAMN10711888, study PRJNA513371) | rock metagenome | isolation source: Antarctica rocks | place: Antarctica: Victoria Land, Finger Mt nord | collected 2015-12-18
TCGACTATGCGGCAGGGTCCGCGCATTCTCATGGACGTCCATCCGGGGCTCCGGGTTGTGGGGGGTCAGCCTCGCAACCACAGCTTCTCAGCCCAGCCCCAGAGGGACAACCTCCTTGGCAGCGACATCTAGCGGCATGCGCGTCCTGGTGTTGAACGGCATCGGCGGCGACGGCATCATCGCCCTGGTCGTGCGCACGCCCGACGGCCTGCGGCTGGTGGGGCAGGCGGAGCAGCCGGGACGCGGCGCCGCACTGCTGCCCGGGCTGCTGCGCACCATGCTCCGCGCCGCCGGCTGGGAGGTCGCCTCGCTCGGGCTGATCGCGGCGATCACTGGGCCGGGCAGCTTCACGGGCCTGCGCGCGACGCTGGCGCTGGCGCATGGCCTGGCGCTCGGTGCCGGCGTACCGCTGCAGGGCGTCGCGGTCGCCGAGGCGTTGCGGCGGACCTTGATGGACGGACGGGCATGCGACCCATCCTGTCGGCCGCCGCAGGGATGGGCAGGTAGCCCATCCTCTTGGCCGATCTGGTGCGTCGGCATGGCGCGCCGCGACCGCCTCTTCGTCGAACGTCCCGACGACCGTGGTCCGCAGGCCTACATGGTCGACGCCCTGCCGCTGCCAGGACAGCCGGTGCTGCTGGCCGGGGACGCTTCCCCGCTGGTCGCGGCCCGGATCGGGCAGGCCGGCGGGATTGCCCACATCAGCGGTATCGAAAGGCCGGATCCCCTTGCCGTCGCCGCGATCGCGCTGGACCGGCTGGAGGGCCGTCTGCCGGCGCAGGCGGCGTTGCCGCTCTACATCGACCCGCCGGAGGCGAAGCGCCCGGCCGCGGGACTGCGGCCATTGCCGTCACCGTGACGAAGGGTCGCGCATGATCGTCGAAGGCCGTGCGTTCGCGGTCCTGCTGGCCCGGTTGCATGCGGCCTCCTTCGCGCCGGCCGAATGCTGGGACGCGGCGGCCATGGCCGCGCTGCTCGACATGCCCGGCTGCTTCGCCTGCCTGCATGAGGGCGACGATGCGGCGCCCTGCGGCATGGCGCTGCTGCGTGTCGTGGCGGACGAGGCGGAACTGCTGACCATCGCCGTGCTGCCGGCAGCGCGCGGAAGGCGAGCTGGAACCGATCTGGTCGAACAGGCCTTGCGCGAGGCGGGCCGTCGCGGCGCGTGCCGGATGTTCTTGGAGGTGGCGTGCGGCAACGAGACCGCTCGCGCGCTCTATCTCGGCCAGGGCTTCAGCCCGATCGGCCGGCGACGAAGCTATTACGCGGATGGTTCGGACGCACTGGTGCTCGCCCGTGCGCTGCATCGCGATCGACCCGATCACGTGCCATCCAGCTGAAGCGGACGCCGTCAGCGCTTGCGTATCAGCACCAGCCGGACATCGTCCGGACCGGGCTCGTCCGACACCAGGGCATGACCGAGCGCTTCGGCGTTCAGCACGACGTTGCGCCACGGCTCCTCGCCCCTGAGCCGCACGTGCAGCATGTCGCCCGGCGCCATCCGGTCGAGGGCGAGGCGGGTGCGCACGAATGTCATGGGACAGACATCGCCGGTGATGTCGAGCTCCAGCACGGGCGGCCCGGAAGCGGACGCTCTCGTGGGGGTCGAACGCGTCGCAAGATCCACCATAGGCTCCATCTGGTCCATCTATCGTTTACCAACATAGGCATGGCGACGACAGAGCAGGCTTTCCGGAGCCCATCGTCTGCCTGCAGAACGGCAACAAGCCCAGGATGCCGAAGCCCTATATGGGGCCTGCGCGGCGGTTCGTCGTCATCTCGCGATTGGACAAACTCCGTCCGCATCGGCTACGCCGCGTCGGATGAGCGTGAGCGTCTTGCACGAGGATGGCCACTGGTGAGGCGATGGGATCGCGGATAGAGCGCCTCTGCGTCGAGCGCGGATTGAAGATGACCGGCCAGCGACGCGTCATCGCCCGCGTGCTCTCGGAGGCGGAGGACCATCCGGATGTCGAGGAGCTCTACCGGCGCGCGACCACCCTGGACTCCCGCATCTCGGTGGCGACGGTGTATCGCACGGTGCGGCTGCTGGAAGAGAAGGGCATCCTCGAGCGGCGCGACTTCGGCGGCGGACGCGCCCGCTACGAGGCCACCGAGCACGGCCATCATTATCACCTCATCGACATCGAGACCGGGCGCGTCATCGAGTTCGAGGATGCGGAGCACGAGCAGCTGATGCGGCAGATCGCGACCCGGCTGGGGTTCGACCTCGTGTCCCACCGCATGGAGCTGTTCGCGCGCAGGCGCCGCGACGCGCAGCCCGGCTCCGGTCACCCTGACGACATCCCTCCGCCTTCCCTGCCGGATGGGGCGGCACGGTGAGCGTCACCACGCCGGTGATAGCGCCTCCCTTGTTGCCGACGCCGCCGCAGGGCGGTTTCGGCGAGTTGCGCGCGGGGCAGCTCGGCGTGCGCATCGCCACCACGGCGGCCGAGCGCGATGCCGCCCAGGCACTGCGCTACCGTATCTTCTACGACGAGATGGGCGCCAAGCCGGACGAGGCGGCGCGCCGGCTGAAGCGCGACATCGACGTCTTCGACGACGTCGCCGACCACCTCCTGGTCATCGACCATGCGGTCGGTTCCGGCGCACGCGGAGTGGTCGGCACCTATCGGCTGGTGCAGAACGAGGGGGCGAGCCGGATCGGCCGCTTCTACACCTCCGACGAGTACGACATCAGCTCCATCACCGGCTTTCCCGGCAGGCTGCTGGAGCTCGGCCGGTCCTGCGTCGATGCCGGCTATCGCGGCCGTGCCGTGATGCAGCTGCTCTGGCGCGGCGTCGCGGCCTACGTGTTCCTGCACCGCATCGACGTGATGTTCGGCTGCGCCAGCCTGCCGGGCACCGATCCGCAGCGCCTGTGCAACGAGCTGACCTACCTCTACCACAACCACTTGGCACCCCCGGCGCTGCGGCTGCGCGCGGTGCCGGAACGCTATATCGAGATGCGCCGCTGCGATCCGGCGACGCTCGACTACAGGCGGGCGCAACTGCAGCTGCCGCCGCTGATCAAGGGCTACCTGCGGCTCGGCGGCTTCATCGGCGACGGCGCCGTGATCGACACCCAGTTCAACACCACGGACGTGGCCGTCGTGGTCAAGACCGACCTCATCACCGACAAGTACTACCGCCATTACGAACGCCAGCTGCGCGACGCGCTCGACTAGAGCATGATCCGATCATGCTCTGCTTGACTGAGGAAAGAGCAGCTTTATCGATCAAGTGGAGTCGTGAAGCGACTCAACTTGATCCGATGCTGCTCTAAGCGCAGACTTCGGTGACGTTGTTTCCATCCGGGATCTCCCGGCCATCGTGGTCGCGTGCCCTGCTGCTGCTCTGCGCTGGCGCCCTCTCCGCGCTGGCGCTGCCGCCGTTCGGCCTGGTGCCGATCCTGCTGCTGACCGTGCCGCTGCTGCTCGCGCAGATCGACGCGGCACCCTCGTTCGCCGCCTGTCTCTGGCGCGGCTTCGGCTTCGGCTTCGGGTTCTACTGTGCAGGGCTGTACTGGATCACCAACGCGATCCTGACGCGGGTGGACCTGTTCTGGTGGGCGGTGCCGCTGGCGACCCCGCTCTGCGCGGTGCCGTTGGCGATGTTCATCGCGTTGCCCTGCGCGGCCAGTCGCCTGGCGCGTCCCGGTTTCCGACGCGTGGCCCTGTTCGCCGGTCTGTGGACGCTGTCGGACCTGGCACGCGAGTTCGCCTTCACTGGCTTCCCCTGGAACCCGCTCGGCAGCGCCTGGGAGTGGTCGGGGCGGGCCGGCGACGTCATGATCCAGCCCGCGGCATGGATCGGCGTGCCCGGCCTGACCCTGCTGACCCTGCTGCTCGCCGCCACGCCCGCGCTGGGACGACGGGCGCTCGCGGGCGGGATGCTGCTGCTGGCGCTCTGGGCCGCCGCCGGCACGGCGCGGCTGGCCTGGGTGCGGCCGGCAGAGGGGGTCAATCCCCTGGTGGTGCTGGTGCAGGGCGACATCCCCGAGATCGAGAAGATCGACCGCGCCTGGGCGCTGCGGAGCTTCCGCACCTACCTGCGCCTGACCGCGGAGGGCGCGCGGCGCGCGGGTAGTCCACAGGATGGCCGCAAGCTGGTCTTCGCCTGGCCGGAGAGCGCCTTCCCGGGGTTGCTCGACGAGGATGCGGAGGCGCGACGCCTCATCATGGCGCAGGCTCCGGGCGCCGCCGCCGGGCTGATCGGCGGCGTCCGCTTCGGCAGGGACGGCCGGCCGCGCAACAGCCTGTTCGCCCTGCTGCCGGACGGCACCGAGGCGGCGGTGTACGACAAGACCCACCTGGTGCCGTTCGGCGAGTACCAGCCGTCGCTGATGCCGGTACAGATCGTCCCGGGCGGCGGCTTCGAGGCCGGAGCCGGGCGGCGCAGCCTGCACCTGCCGGGTCTGGCGCCGTTCGCCCCGCTGATCTGCTACGAGATCATCTTTCCCGGCCAGGTTGTGGACGCCGCCGATCGCCCGGGCTGGCTGCTCAACGTCACCAACGATGCCTGGTTCGGCGACAGCGCCGGGCCGCGGCAGCACCTGGCCACCGCCCGCATGCGTGCCGTGGAAGAGGGCCTGCCGGTCGCGAGGGCGGCCAATACGGGGATTTCGGCGGCGTTCGACGGGTTCGGCCGCGAGCTTGCCCGTCTTGGCTGGGGGCAGGCGGGCAGCATCGCGGTGGCGCTGCCGGCGCCGCTGCCGCCGACCCTGTTCGCCCGCTTCGGGCTCGTCATCCCGCTCCTGCTGGCGCTCGCGTCATGCGCCTGTGGGCTGCTGAGACCTGTCCGATAATGCGTCCCATCATCTCATTATCGGGACCAGCTTGGGGAAAACGTCTCTCAAGTTTGGTGCTAATTGGTTAAACTTGACACTCAATGGTTGCGTCCTTACCTCTGGGACACCAGAAAGTCGAGGCGATGATGGCAAGGGACACGGTCAGCAGGAACATGGCGTCGTCGGGCGGCGAAGCCGGATCCAGCGAGCGCGAGTCCCGGCCGAGCCCGATCGACGTGCACGTGGGCAGCCGCATCCGGCTGCGCCGCACGCTTCTCGGCATGTCGCAGGAACGCCTGGGCGACGCGCTCGGGCTGACCTTCCAGCAGGTACAGAAGTACGAGCGTGGCGCCAATCGCGTCGGCGCGTCGAGGCTGTTCGACCTCTCGCGCGTGCTCGACGTGCCGGTGAGCTTTTTCTTCGACGACCTGCCCGCGCCTTACGCGGCGGCCGGCGCCCGCAGCAGCATGCAGCAGGTCAGCGGCTTCGCGGAGTCGCAGGACGGGTTCGGCGGCGCCGACGACCTGTTCACACGCAAGGAGACAGTCGACCTGGTGCGCGCCTACTACCGGATCAGCGAACTGCCGGTGCGCAAGCGTGTGCTCGACCTGATCAAGTCGATGGGACCTTCCGAGAAGCCCGAGTAGTCATTCCCGTCTCAGCACGGCGTCGTTCAGGAAGCTCGACAGCCGGCCGGAGACGAAGTCGCGCTTCAGGGCCGCCTCGTCGTATTCGTCCCGCACCCAGTCCAGGAAGCCCAGGCGTCCCTCCGCGTCATGCTGGTAGCGCAGGAAGAAGGCATCCAGGATGCCGGTGCGCGAGCGGTTGAAGTGACCGAACCGCCAGGAGAGCTGACGGAGTGCCTCGGCCGCGCTGCCGCGCTCGAACAGCAGGACCAGGCCGGACGCGAGCCCGGCACGGTCGGCGCCGGACTTGCAGTGCATCAGCACTGGGAAACGCAACCCGCGGTAGAGCGCCTCGAAGCGCAGGATACGCTCCCGATGCGGAGCGCCGCGGCTCTCGAACGCCATGTCGACATGATCGAGCCCGAGTTGACCGGCCGCCTGCCGCGACAGCGCGTCCGAACCGCAGCGCCGGTGGCCGCGCAGGTTGACCAGCGTGCGCAACCCGTGTCGCGAGGCCAGTTCCGCCAGCCGAGCCGGGGTCGGGTGGTTGCAGCGATAGAGCCGGCCGGGAAGTACCACCGCGAAGTTCGACCACACGGTGCGGAAGATCGCATGGTCGGCCAGCAGGCTGTCCCGCCAGGCGATCCGGCGTCGCCCGGCACCCTCCAGGCTGCCCTCGAACATCGAGCCCCGGCTTGCCCGTGACCGCTCAGCCCTTGCGCTCCAGCTGCAGCTTCTTGATCTTGCCGATCGCCGCCGCCGGGTTGAGCCCCTTCGGGCAGGTCTGCGTGCAGTTCATGATAGTGCGGCAGCCATACAGCTTCATCGGGTCTTCCAGCGCGTCCAGGCGCTCGCCGGTGTATTCGTCGCGGCTGTCGGCGATCCAGCGATAGGCCGCCAGCAGCGTCGCCGGCCCGAGATACTTGTCGCCGTTCCACCAGTAGGACGGGCACGAGGTGGTGCAGCAGAAGCACAGGATGCACTCCCACATGCCGTCCAGCTCGGCGCGCTCCTCGACGCTCTGCCGGCGCTCGCCGTCCGGTGGGGCGGCGGTGTCGGACTTCAGCCACGGCTCGACCGAGCGCAGCTGCGCGTAGGCGGCGCTCAGGTCGGGCACCAGGTCCTTGACCACCGCCATGTGCGGCAGCGGGTAGATCCTGACCTCCTTCTTGACCTCCTGGATCGGCTTGAGGCAGGCGAGCGTGTTGGTGCCGTCGATGTTCATCGAGCAGGAGCCGCAGATGCCTTCGCGGCAGGAGCGGCGGAAGGTGAGGGTGGGATCGATCTCGTTCTTGATGTGGATGAGCGCGTCCAGCACCATCGGCCCGATCCGGTCGAGGTCCAGCTCGTAGGTGTCGGTCTCCGGTTGCTTGCCGTCGTCCGGATTCCAGCGATAGACCTTGAATTCCTTGACCCGTTTGGCTCCCGCAGGTGCCTTGAAGGTGCGACCCTTGCCGATCCTGCTGTTCTTGGGGAGCCTCAACTCGACCATCTTCTAAGACCTCTTAGTAAACGCGCTTCTTGGGTGGGAACACCGAGACCTCGTTGGTCAGCGTCCGCATCCGCACCGGGCGGTAGGAGAGTGCGACGTCGCCCGACTGGTTCAGGTGCGATACGGAATGCTTCATCCAGTCGGCGTCGTCGCGCTCGGGGAAATCGTCGTGCGCGTGCGCGCCGCGGCTCTCGTGGCGGGCCTCGGCGCTGGCCACGGTGACGGTGCCGTTGGCGATCAGGTTCTCGAACTCCAGCGCCTCCATCAGGTCGCTGTTCCAGACCAGCGAGCGGTCCGACACCGACATGTCCGACAGGCCCGACCAAAGGTTGCGCATCTTGCCGACACCGTCGCTGAGGCTGTCGGCGCTGCGGAACACCGCGGCGTGCGCCTGCATGACGCGCTGCAGCTCCTCGCGCATGGTGGCGACGCGGGTACCGCCGTCGGCGTGGCGGATGCGGTCCAGCCGGTCCAGGGTCGCCTCGCCGGCGCGGGCGGGCAGCGGTGCTATGGCGGCACCCGGCTTGATGAGGTCGGCGGCGCGCACCGCGGCGGCGCGGCCGAACACCACTAGGTCGAGCAGCGAATTGGTGCCGAGGCGGTTGGCGCCGTGCACCGAAACGCAGGCCGCCTCGCCGACCGCCATCAGGCCGGGCACGGTCGCGTCCGGGTCGGCGGCAGTCGGGCGCAGCACCTCGCCGTGATAGTTGGTCGGGATGCCGCCCATGTTGTAGTGCACCGTCGGCAGCACCGGTACCGGCTCCTTGGTGACGTCGACGCCGGCGAACACCCGCGCCGTCTCGCTGATGCCCGGCAGGCGCTGGTGCAGCAGCTCGGCGCCGAGATGCTCCAGGTGCATCATGATGTGGTCGCGGTTGGGCCCGCAGCCGCGTCCCTCGTTGATCTCGATGGTCATCGACCGCGAGACCACGTCGCGCGAGGCGAGGTCCTTGGCGGAGGGGGCATAGCGCTCCATGAAGCGCTCGCCCTCGCTGTTGGTTAGGTAGCCGCCCTCGCCGCGGCAGCCTTCGGTCAGCAGGCAGCCTGCCGGGAAGATGCCGGTCGGGTGGAACTGCACGAACTCCATGTCCTGGGTCGGCAGCCCGGCGCGCATCGCCATGCCGCCGCCGTCGCCGGTGCAGGTATGGGCCGAGGTGCAGGACAGGTAGGCGCGTCCGTAGCCGCCGGTGGCGAGCACCACCATGTTGGCGCGGAAGCGGTGCATCACGCCGTCCTCCAGCGACCAGGCCATGACGCCGCGGCAGGCGCCGTCCTCGTCCATCAGCAGGTCGAGCGCGAAATACTCGACGAAGAACTCGGCGTCGTGCTTGAGGCTCTGCTGGTACAGCGTGTGCAGGATGGCGTGGCCGGTGCGGTCGGCGGCGGCGCAGGCGCGCGGCACCGGCTCCTTGCCATAGTCGCTCATGTGTCCGCCGAACGGGCGCTGGTAGATCTTGCCCTCCTCGGTGCGCGAGAACGGCACCCCGAAATGCTCCAGCTCGTGGATCGCCGGCACCGCCTCGCGGCACATGTACTCGATGGCGTCCTGGTCGCCGAGCCAGTCCGAGCCCTTCACGGTGTCGTACATGTGCCAGCGCCAGTTATCCTCGGCCATGTTGCCGAGCGAGGCGCCGATGCCGCCCTGTGCCGCCACTGTGTGGCTGCGCGTCGGGAACACCTTGGTGATGCAGGCGGTCTTCAGCCCGGCCGCCACCATGCCCAGGGTCGCGCGCAGGCCGGAACCGCCGGCCCCCACCACCACGACGTCATAGGCGTGATCGACGACCTGGTAGGCACGCGAGGAGGGCAGCGTGATGGCGTTCATCGAGGTTCCCAGTCTTGCCGGTGCGGCGTCGTCAGAACGCCATCTTGAGGATCGCGACGATCGAGAACAGGCCCAGCATCATCGCCGCCCCCTTGTTCAGGAGCGTTACAGCGAGGTGGCTAGCCTTGACGTAGTCGTCAATGACCACCTGCAGCCCAAGCTGCATATGGTGGAAGGTCATGATCACCAGGGCGAGCAGCAGCACCGTGTTCACCGGCCGCGCGGCCCAGGCGACCACCACCGGTTGATCGGCCCCCAGCAGCACCAGCACCGAGACCACGAACCAGATCGTCAGCGGTACCAGGGCGATCGCGGTGAGCCGCTCGACCCACCAGTGCTCGACACCGGACTTGGAGGCACCCAGGCCACGCACGCGGCCGAGCTGCGAACGCATCATCGCGACGTGGGCGGTGCCGTCGGCCATGTTCTTGCGGTCGGTCATGCGCTCAGCCCCACAGGCTCAGGCCGATGGCCCAGATCAGGATGGTGCAGGCGACGGTGGCGATCACGGCCGCCCAGCCGCTGCGGTGCGTCGCGGGCAGGCTGTAGCCGTGGCCGGAGTCCCAGACCAGGTGCCGGATGCCGCCGAAGAAGTGGTAGAGTAGCGCCACCGTCCAGCCGAACAGCACCAGCAGCCCGAACGGATTGGCGATCACGTGCTGCACGGTCGCGAACGGCCCGGGTCCGCTCGCGGCGGCGACCAGCCACCAGACCAGCAGCAGCGTGCCGAACGAGGTGGCGATGCCGGTGAGGCGGTTCAGGATCGAGAGGACCGAAGTGAGCTGCGGGCGGTAGACCTGCAGGTGCGGAGACATCGGACGACGGACCAGCGTGCCGTCGCTTTTTTGCGCCACGAACAGCGCGTCGCGGACATCCTTCATGACGTGGCCGGCAACTCCCTGGAAGCAATCCCGAACGACCTGGACGGATGCTAAGTTCCAGGTCCTACGCCCGGGGGCAGAGTCGGTCAACCGACGAGTCCGGCATTTTTTGCTGTGCAGCAATTCGCTTTCGGCCGGGATGGTGCTCACCGCCGCGGTCGCGGGGAGGCAGGACCGGCCGATCGGCTTCTGTTACGGTAACGCATGGAGACAGGCTAGGATCGCGTGGCCGTACGAGGGGGATTGCGATGAAGTCGGGACCGTCCCAGCCGGGACAGATGGAGATGTCGATCGGCGGCGAGCGCATCCCGTTCACGATGCAGGCGGAGGCCAGCCAGATGACCATCGAAGAGGCGGTCGCGTCGAGGCTGTTCGACATGCCCGACGAGCCGGGCATGGTCCGCATCCCGATCAGCATGAACGCGATGATCCCAGGGCATCTGCTGCAGCCACCCGAGCCCGAGCCGACGGCGGGTCATGACTACCCGCGTAGCGCCAACGGTGTGTCGCCCAACGCACCCGGAAGCCCGCCGCGCCGCCGTTTCGGGAACTATCCCAGGGGCATCGCCGCACGGAACGTGATGAACAGCTTCAGGTCGCAGATGTCGCCGGCTGCGGTGGCTCCCGCCGCGGGGCTTCCGGCCGCCGTTGCCGCTGCCACTGGACAGGATACACGCGCGGCCGGAGAGCATCGTGAAAAAGATAGCTTCGAGGACTTGATCGATGCCGATACGCGAGCGGATGATCGGGGACTCAGGCTGGTTAGCGAGCGAAGTGTCGCTGCCGGATCGTCACGTGCCGCTACCGCCGCTCTCTGGCCGCCACCGATTGTAAAAAGAGGCACGCTGTTCGCGAGCGATGCGGTCCCCCCGCAGCCGGCTGCCGGCCGTGGCGACAGTTTAGCTGATGCACAAGCCGTTAACGATAACTTGGCTAGAAAACCTAATCATTATATCAAAGTCACAAGCTACAGATACGATGATGGCGATATCTCATCCAAGCGCAACGTATCTTCTGCAAGTGATAACTCGCACGATTTATCCAAGGATAGCACTAAAGTCCTGCAAACGAGCAAATCCTCAGCGAACGCGCAAGTGCCAGCGACATCAGGACGTATACTTGATCTAGCGATTCCCTTTTCGACGTCCAATTTTAGAGCGTCAAGCGATACGGCCATTATCTTGGCTCAGGACGAGGAACTTGCT
>JAABUQ010012103.1_pt1 | contig 10817 bp, 9 predicted proteins | sample 5560001 | NCBI WGS metagenome assembly JAABUQ01 (sample SAMN10711888, study PRJNA513371) | rock metagenome | isolation source: Antarctica rocks | place: Antarctica: Victoria Land, Finger Mt nord | collected 2015-12-18
CGCCGCGGCGTTCCCGACGTTCTTCGTCGCCTTGCTGCTGGTCTATGTCTTCTACTACCTGCTGCGCATCGCGCCGGAGCCGCTGGGCCGGCTGAACGACGTGTATTTCGAAGCGCCGGAAACGGTCACCGGGTTCTACCTGATCGACTCGGCGATTGCCGGCCAGTGGACGACCTTCGGCGGCGCGCTGGCCCAGATGGCGCTGCCGGCGGTCTCGCTCGGCCTGTTCGCGCTCGCGCCGATTGCCCGGATCACCCGCGCGGCCATGCTGACGGCGCTGGGCAGCGACTTCGTCCGCACCGCCCGCGCCTGCGGCCTGTCGCGCCGCCGGGTGCTGGTCACGTACGCCATGCGCAACGCCATGCTGCCGGTGGTCAACGTGCTCGGCATGGTGTTCTCCTTCGTGCTCGGCGCCAACGTGCTGATCGAGGACGTGTTCGGCTGGCCCGGCGTCGGCGCCTACGCGGTCAAGGCGGTGATCCAATCCGACTACGCCGCCGTGCAGGGCTTCATCCTGATGATGGCGGCCGTTTACATCCTGCTCAATCTCCTCGTTGACCTGCTCAGCATCGCGGCAGACCCGCGCGTGCGGATGGAGGCCTGAACGGTGGCTGTTCTCGCGCCGCCCCAGGCTTCCCGCCCGTTCGCCCTGTTGCGCGCCGCCCGCTACACCCTGGCGCAGAACCGCCTGACCCTCGTGGCGAGCGGGCTGTTCGCCCTGCTGCTGCTCTGCGCCGTGCTCGGCCCCGCCATAGCACCGTTCGATCCGCTGGCCACGGACACGACGGCCCGGCTGCAGCCGCCGAGCGTCGCGCACCTGTTCGGCACGGACGCGCTCGGCCGCGACATCCTGAGCCGGGTGGTCGTGGCGGCGCGGCTCGACCTCGGCATGGCGGTCTCGGCGGTCGCCGTCTCGTTCCTGATCGGCACCGCCTTGGGCGCTGCGGCCGGCTACCTGGGCGGCGTGGCCGATGCGCTGTTCGGCCGGCTGATGGACACGATCATGGCGTTCCCGCTGTTCGTGCTGGCGATGGGCATCGTCGCGGCCCTTGGCAACAGCGTGCTCAACATCATCCTGGCGACCGCGGTGATCAACCTGCCGTTCTACGGCCGCTTCGCCCGCGCGGAGGTGAACGTGCGGCGCGACCTGGCCTATGTCGAGGCGGCGCGGATGGGCGGCAACGGCGCGGCCCGCGTCCTGTTCGGGCACATCGTGCGCAACATCCTGCCGACCATGGCGGTGCAGGCGTCGCTGAACATGGGCTGGGCGATCCTGAACGCCGCCGGCCTGTCGTTCATCGGGCTGGGCGTGCGTCCGCCGACGCCGGAGTGGGGCATCATGGTGTCGGAGGGGGCGAGCTTCATCATCTCCGGCGAGTGGTGGACATTCGTGTTTCCCGGCGCCGCGCTGATGCTCGCGGTGTTCTGCTTCAACCTGCTGGGCGATGGCCTGCGCGACGTGCTTGACCCCCGCAGGCGCACATGACCGCGCTCGTTGCCAAGCCTGCCCTTGCGGACCACGCGCCGCCGGGCGACGGGTCGCCGCCGCTGCTGGCGATCGAGGACCTGACGCTTGAGTTCCGCACCCGCCAGGGCGCGGTGCACGCCCTCGACGGCGTGTCGTTCGACGTGTTCCGCGGCGAGATCGTGGGCGTCGTGGGGGAGAGCGGATCGGGCAAGTCGGTGCTGGCCTACGCCGCCATGGGCCTGACCGACGCCGCGGGCCGGGTCCGGTCCGGCCGCATCGCCTTTGCCGGCCGTGACATGCTGGGCGAGACCCCGGCGCAGCTTTCCGACACGCTTGGCCGGGAGATCTCGATGATCTTCCAAAGCCCGCGCACGGCGCTGAACCCGATCCGCCGTGTCGGCCTGCAAATCGCCGACGTGCTGCTCCGCCACGGCAACATGACCCGGCGCGATGCCCGCGCCCAAGCCGTCGAGGCGCTCGGGCGGGTGCGGGTGCCCGATCCGGAGCGCCGGTTCGACGCCTACCCGTTCGAGCTGTCGGGCGGGCTGTGCCAACGGGTGATGATCGCGATGGCGATTGCCTGCGACCCCTATCTGCTGATCGCCGACGAGCCGACGACCGGCCTCGACGTCACCACCCAGGCCGTCGTCATGGACCTGATCCGCGACCAGGTGCGCGCGGCGAACACGTCGGTGCTGCTGATCACCCATGACCTGGCGCTGGCGGGCGAGTACTGCGACCGCGTCGTGGTCATGCACGCCGGGCACGTGGTCGAGGTGGCGCCCGTCGAGCGCCTTCTGCAACGGCCCGCCCACCCGTACTCCGCACTGCTGATCGGGGCGACGCCCGGCGCCAGCACCCGCGCCGAGGACCTGACGGTGATCCCCGGCGGCCTGCCGGACCTGCGCCAGGCGCTGCCGCCCTGCCGCTTCCTGCACCGCTGCGCCCGCAGCGACGCCCGCTGCGCAGCCGAGCCGCTGCCGACCCGGCATCTGGGCGACGGCCACTTCGTGCGCTGCTGGAACTCGTTGTGAGCGCGCTGCTGGACGTGTCGGGGCTGGCGAAGCGCTACCCGACGCAGCACGGCCTCCTGCATGCCGTGGACGGCGTGGACCTCCGCATCGGGCGCGGCGAGAGCGTCGGGCTGGTCGGCGAGAGCGGCTGCGGCAAGTCCACCCTCGTGCGCCTGCTGGCCCGGCTGATCGCGCCGACCGAGGGCGCCATCCTGTTCGACGGCCAGGACATCGCAAAAGTTCCGCTCGGCCGCTTCGTGCGCAGTCCGCAGCGGGCGCAGATCCAGAGCGTGTTCCAGGACCCGACCGAGAGCCTGAACCCGGCGCTCACGGTGTTCGGCGCGGTGGCCGACCCGATCCGCCGCCTCGGCGCCCCGGGCAGCCGCGCGGACCTGGCCGGCCAGGTGCATGCGGCCCTGGCGCTGGTCGGCCTGCCGGAGGAGATGGCCGGGCGCTTCCCGCACCAGCTTTCCGGCGGGCAGCGCGCGCGCGTCGGCATCGCCCGCGCCGTCGCCCTGCGCCCGGCGCTGCTGATCCTGGACGAGCCGACCTCGGCGCTCGATGTCTCCGTGCAGGCGGTGGTGCTTCGCCTGCTGGCGGACCTGCGGCGGCGGCTCGGCATGAGCTACCTGTTCGTGTCGCACGACCTGAACGTGGTCCGGCTGATGTGCGACCGCATCGCGGTGATGTACCTCGGCCGCATCGTCGAGCAGGCGCCGGCGGCCGAGCTGTTCCAGGCGCCCCGCCATCCCTACACGGCGGCGCTGCTCGCCTCCATCCCGGACCCGGCGCGCCGCGGCCAGCGCCCGTGGCGGCTGGACGGCTCGGCCCGCAGCCCGATCGACGCGGCGCCCGACGTTTGCCGCTTCCAGGGCCGCTGCCCGCGCCAGCAGCCGGTCTGCACCCGGCAGGCGCCGCCGCTTCGCGAGGTCGGGCCGGATCACCTCGCCGCCTGCCACTTCGCCGAAACCCCGGCCACCGCCGACCTTGTGCAAGGAGAACGCATCCCATGAGCGCCAGCGCCGACCACTCGGAGATCAGCAAGCTCGACGCCGTCACGCTGGCCCGGCGCATCCGCGCCCGCGACCTGTCCGCCGTCGAGGTGACGGAGGCGGCGCTCGCCCGGATGGACGCGACGGAGCCGCATCTGCACGCTTTTTGCACTCCGGCGCCTGACTTGGCGCGGGAAACGGCGCGTGCCGTCGAGCGGCGGATCATGGCGGGCGAGGACGTGGGTCCCTTGGCCGGCGTGCCGGTCGGCATCAAGGACCTCGTGGCCACCAAGGGCCTGCGCACCGCGATGGGTTCGCCGCTGTACCGCGACTTCGTGCCGGACGAGGACGACATCGTGGTCGAGCGGCTCAAGGCGGCAGGCGCCGTGATCGTCGGCAAGACCACCGTGCCGGAGTTCGGCTACAGCGGCGTCGGCCACAGCCCGGTTTCGCCCACCGCGCGCAACCCCTGGAACCTGGCGCTCACGCCCGGCGGCAGCAGCGCCGGGTCAGGCGCCTCCGTCGCCGCCGGCGTCACCCCGTTCGCCATCGGCAGCGACGGCGGCGGCTCGGTGCGCATCCCGTCCGCGCATTGCGGGCTGGTGGGCATCAAGGCGTCGATGGGCCGGGTGCCGCTGTATCCCGGCTGCCGCGACGAGCGGTATCCTGGCGTGTCGAGCTGGGAAAGCCTGGAGCATATCGGGCCGATGAGCCGCACGGTGGCGGACGCCGCCCTCATGCTCGGCGTCATCGCCGGCCCCGACCCGCGCGACCGGCTCTCGATCCCGGCGGCCGATTTCGACTGGCTGGACGCCGCGCGCGCCGGCAGCCTGCGGGGCAAGCGGGTCGCATACAGCGCCGACTGGGGCTACGCCGCGGTTGATCCCGAGGTGCGCCGGGTGGTGGGCGAGGCGGTGCGCGTGTTCGAGGCCGAGCTGGGCTGCACCGTGGAAGCGGCCGACCCGGGCTGGGCCGACCCCTACGAGACGTTCTGGGCCCTGGTCGCGATGGAAACCGACCTGCGCGGCCTGCGCGGCATGGCGCGCGGGCACCGGCACGAGATGTCGCCGCATCTGGTCGCCTTCCTCGACCGCAACTGGACCGCCGAGGAGTTCACCGACGCGATCACTGCGCGCAAGGCGCTGTGCAACCGCATGTGGCGCTTCATGCAGAATTATGACCTGCTGCTGACGCCGACGCTCGCCGTGCCGCCGTTCCCGGTGCATACGCAGGGGCCGGAGATCATCGACGGGCGCATGGTGGCGCCCACGCAGTGGCTCTGCTTCACCTTCCCGATGAACATGACCGGACAGCCGGCGGCCACCGTGCCGGCGGGCTTCACGCAAGACGGCCTGCCGGTCGGCCTGCAGATCGTCGGCCGGCACCTGGACGACCGCGGCGTGCTGCAGGCCTGCGCCGCCTTCGAGGCAACCCGGCCGTGGCGGGACCAATGGCCGCCACTGCTTGGCGAACTCGGCCTGTGACGTCTGACCCTCAAACCTTCCGGAGCCGCCGCATGCAGGCCATCAGCCGCCGTGCCCTTCTGGCCGGGTCGGTTCTCACGCTGCTCGCCCTGTCGCATTCAAGTCCGGGCCGTGCCGCGACGCCCGGCGACGTGCTGGTGGTGGTGGGCGAGCAGGGGCCGAACTCGCTCGACACCCACGTGCCGACCGCGAACGACTACAGCCGCCTGGTGGCGTGGAACGTCTATGACCGGCTGGTGACGCATGGCACGAAGCCGCTGGAGAGCGGCGCCGTGGGCTACGACGTTTCCGTCATGAAGCCCGAGCTGGCGGAGACCTGGGACATCAGCCCCGACGGCCGGACCATCGTGTTCCACCTGCGGCAGAACGCCACCTTCCACGACGGCAGCAAGGTGACGGCCGAGGACGTGAAGTGGTCGTTCGACCGCGCGGTCTCGGTGGGCGGCTTCGCCACCGTGCAGATGGCGGCGGGATCGCTGACCAAGCCCGAGCAGTTCTCCGTCATAGGTCCGCACACGTTCAAGATCACCTTCGACCAGCCGAACAAGCTAACGATGCCGGACCTCGTGGTGCCGATCCCGGTGGTGATCAACGCCAAGCTGGCCCGGGCGCATGCGACCGAGGCCGATCCTTGGGCGCTCGATTGGGTGCAGCACAACGACGCCGGCGGCGGCGCCTTCCGGGTGGCGAGTTGGAAGCCGGGGACCGAGATCGTGTTCACCCGCTTCGACGAGTGGGCGTCCGGGCCGCAGCCGAAGCTCCGGCGGGTGATCTATCGGCAGATCCCGTCGCCGGGCACGCGCCGGGCGCTGCTGGAGCGGGGGGACGTGGACATCTCCGTCGGCTTGCCGCCCAAGGACTACGCCGAGCTTGCCGCGGCCGGAAAGCTGCGGGTGGTTGGCACGCCGGTGCAGAACGACCTGCTGTTCATCGACATGAACGTGCAGATCAAGCCGTTCGACGACCCGAAGGTCCGCCAGGCCATCGCCTGGGCGGTGCCGTACCGGCCCATCATGAACGCGGCGCTTTACAACCGCGACGTGCCGATGTTCGGCGGCGAGGCGGGCAAGCCGTATCCGCCGGCCTGGCCGGTACAGTCGCACTACGACACGGACCTCGCGCGCGCGAAGCAACTGCTGGCCGAGGCCGGCTACCCCGGCGGCTTCAAGACCACCGTGTCCTACGACCTGAGCCAGGCGACGACGCGCGAGCCGATTGCGCTGCTGCTGCAGGAGTCGCTTGGCAAGATCGGCATCGAGGTCTCCATCGAGAAGGTGCCGGGCGCCAACTGGTTCGCGCAGATGGCGGCGAAGACGATGCCGCTGGTGATCACCGAGTTCTACGGCTGGCTGGTGCCGCCCGAGTATTTCTATTTCTGGAACTTCGACGGCAAGAACAACGCCGTGTTCAACACGGCCAACTACGTCAACCCGACGCTCGACGCGGCCATCGACGCGGCCCGCTTCGAGGGCGACACGGCGAAGTATGAAGCGGACCTGGTCAAGATGAACGACATCGTCATGGGCGACCTGCCGCGCATCCCGCTCGCGCGGCTGTTGTTCGACGTCGCCATGCAGAAGAACGTGCAGGGATACGTGTATTGGTTCCACACGCATCTCGACTACCGCACCATGTCCAAGGCTTGAGCCTGGCCCGGCGCTTCGGGCTGCGGTGCGGCACGGTGAGCGCTGGTTGCAGCTTCGGCCGATAGGCGATCCGTTCCCGGCTGCCGCCTTGCGAGCCACCCGATTGGTTGTCAAGCTGGCACTGAACGATGGATCCACCAAGAGATGCCGTTTCGTCGGCTGCCGCCCGTCCTGCGCCGCGCAATCTGGGCCTCTGCGGCGGCGCTCGGCGCATCGGACCCGGCCCGCAGGCACGGGCGCAAACGCCGGCGCCGAACCCGAACCGCACGGTGAACCTCAACTACGTGTATGCGGCTGATCTCGGCTTCGGGGGCTATTCCCTCGCTGGACTTAATGCCAGCGTCTATACGCTGCCGCTCGCTTACACGTTGCCCGGCACTTTCTGGAACGGATGGGCGGTGCGGCTCTTGGCGCCTGTGCAAGGCGGCCTCTATACCTTCCGGGCGACCGACGCCAACGGCCAGCGCCTCTCGCTCAACCAGCAGTCGCTGTCCGTGGTTCCCGGCGCGGAGCTGCAGGTTCCGCTCGGTGAGCAAGTCCTGCTCAAGCCGTTCGCTCAGGCGGGCGTCGTCCATGCGTTCGGGAGCGGCGTCGGCAACCCAGATGCCTGGGTCTATCGCGCGGGCGCGGGCGGTCGCGCAATGGCATTCGGGCGCCTACACCTACTCGGTTGGCAACGGGGTCGTCTTTGCCGGCGACAAGACCATCGGGCCGGGCTTCGACGAGCGCTATGTCGCATTGCAAGTCGGCGGCGAGGTGCGCCGCCCGCTCGGCTTCAGGATCGGGGCGTGGGCGCCGGACCTCGGCCTGTATGCGGGGACCTATTATCACCCGGAGCCGCTCGTGTTCTCGCGCTTCCTGCGGTCGCCGCTGCGCGTGGCCAACCAGGGCGAGATCGCCTTTTCCATCGAGTCCGCCACCCCGTTCCAGATGCTGGGGTGGTCCAACCCGCGCATCGGAGTGGGCTACGTGTTCGGCGACGGGCTGAACGTCTGGCACGCCAACTTCGGCTTTCCGTTTTGAGCGGGTGGGCGCGCAGGCCCGATCCAGGCTGGAGACCGCCATGACCGCGTTCGCCATTGATCCCCTCACCGCCGGGGCCGTGGTGCTGGCCACCGCCGCGACCGACGCGGTGTATGTGATGTTCACCTCGGCCGTGGTGGCGCGTCGGCGCGTGCCCGCGGCGACCTGGAGCAGCCTGTGGTACCTGCTCTCCTCCTTTGCCGTGATCAGCTATACCGAGAACTGGATCTATGTTTGCTTCGCGGCGGCCGGCTCGTGGATCGGGGCGTTCGCGTCCATCACGGTCCTGCATCGCCCGCCGGCCGCCCCGCCTGGCTCCGCACCCGAATAGGCAGGCGACCGGTCTGCCGGCTTCCCTCGCAAGCAGCCGGCTCACTTGCCGTAGAACCGGGCAGGCGACACCCGGGCCGGAGCGAGTTCATTGTTGCATTTCCGCGCTGGTCGAGTTCTTCTTCCCATTCCAATAAATAGAGCGATATCAGCAATTTGTACCAGCGCGGCATCGGCGACAGCACAGCCGTGCGATGTTTCGCCAACAGCGGTGAGGAGGCGGACTTCTTCACGGGTGTCCCGCAAAACGCCTTCCCGGTCGGCTTGGCACAGAAGCGGGCGTGGCTTGACAGGTTCGAGGCGTATGGAAACACCTGTCTGCAACGCAACGAGGCGCTGCTGTCGCATACCTCAACCTCGGCCGATGCGGATTGGTGGCTCCCGCGAAATGCGCGTTCTCGACCGGTGACGCGCCGGGCACGCGCGCGAAGTTCGATGTCCTCCTGCAGCGCCTGAGACGCGCGCGCAACCATCAACGATGTCACGCTGACCTATGCCCTGTTCTTAAAGATCTTGGAGGGCAGGTTCTTCACGACGAAGCCGGAGCTGGGCCGCTTCCCAGGGTGGATCGGGGCCGGAACTCTCCTGGACGCCGTCTCCAAGGTCCCCGCTGCAAGCGACACGTCCGCACCGGAGGCGGCCGCAGCCGCGTCGTCGTCGGTGCAGACGTCGCTAGCACCGGGCACGGAGGAGAAATATGTCAGCTTCTAGCAATCGCTCACCGTCCAGTGCGGCGAAAGTTCAAACCCTCGCCCGCCCGTGAGGTTTCTGGAGCTGGACCGTTACGCTTATGCGGCCTATGGACCCATCGGTCTTGTGGATCTCTGGGCCGACGAACCCTGCGCGAGCTGGCCGGTCAGGGCTGCCGGCCGTATGTCGGCCTTGAGACTGCCATGGCCCGGCTTCGGCGCTCGCGTCATCCGCCAAGCTTACCGTTGATCGCTCTCGCCGGCGCGAGCACCTCAGACATCCTGATAGCCTCCATCTCGATCCGTTAATCAACGGGAATTGCGGTTTGGAAAACGTCTCTAACCGTGCCAGACTTGGCTTTCTGAACGACCTGGATGCGATATGAATAGCCTAGATGAATATTGGGAGCTTGGCTTCCCGCATGTTGACGGATGGGTTGATACAAGGCTACTTGAATGCTTGCATGTGATCAACCAGGCGCAGTCTGAAGCGAGTATAACTGGTAATGTTGGTGAAATTGGGGTCTATCATGGCAAATTGCTAATAGCACTTGCATATCTAGTTGGACCAAACGAATTAGTTACCGCTATAGACGTGTTCAACGATCAGTCAAAAAACCTTGATGGAGCAGGTATAGGCAGTCAAGAGCATTTAAATAATAATTTGAAACTTTATGGCCCACAAAACGTCAATTACGAGTTTATTCAAGCTGATAGCATTGCCCTTACTGCTTTGGATAAGACTAAAATAATGGAGAGACGAGGGCCTTTCAAATTGTTTTCTGTGGATGGATGTCATACTGCTGAACATACGTTCAATGATCTGATCACCGCGCAAGAATTTCTATCACCTGGTGGGATACTCATATTAGATGACTTCATGCAACCACATTGGCCGGGTGTGACCGAAGCCGTTAACATGTTTTACAATCGCTCAGTTCCTAAAGTAAAACCATTCTTCTGCTATTGCCACAAGTTGTTTTTTGTTGGTTATGGTTGGCATGAAGTACTCCTGCAAGCTTGTTTGAGCCGATTTGAGGGACGAGATAACGCGAGAACGACAGCAATGTTTGGGTCCCGCGTTCTTTCCTTATATCCTTAAATCTCAATTTTCTTAGAGTTGCTGCATGTGCGAAAAGCGTCTACATCAATTTGGTTGTTGTCCTTGTGACATTGTGCTTGCTACGCATATTGTTCTGCCGGTGACATTATCTCATACTGACAGACTTGCAACCATCACGTCCCGCTCGAACCGGGCTTGAAGCAATGCAGCATCGCGCGGGGTTGTGGGTATCGCGTGTTCGTGAGGGTTAGGCGCTGCGACGTTGACAGGGCGGGCGAGCGGGACGGCACTCGATCCGGTGCGCAACACATAGCCAATGACCAAGGGGCGCCGCGCGCACTGACATCGACTAGAGCAGGCAGGCGATGAACGCGATGCTCTACACTATCAAAATGCGGCTGCTGGTCCCGATTCACGCGGTCGGAACACGGTTTCCCGGCCTGGAGCGCATGCTGCAACGTGCAGTCAAGCTGGCGTTCTGGACAGTGACTTTGCAGTTCAGCACCCATTATGTGGCCCGGCGCCGCGACCGCGCCGAGCTTGCGCGCCGGGCAGTGGTCCAGCCAAACGCGCTGCAGGCCGACGAGCCGGCGCTGCTGCCTGGCGACGCGCAAGCCGATGCCGCACCCTCGCCCAATACGGCGACGCCCAGTGTCTCACCACCGCGCAAAGACCTGCGCGAGGCGTTCCTCGTGCAGCACGGGACGGCGCTGATCCACTTCCCACCAGTTGCGGCGCCCGACGTCACCGTCATCATTCCTGTCTATAAGGGACTGGCCGACCTACAAACCTGTCTGCGGTCACTCGCCGTGTACCGCGAACAGGAGCCGTCATTCGACGTCATCCTGATTGACGACTGTCCGGCGGAGCCGGTGCTGTGGGCCGTCCCGGACAGCGGCGGCCTAAGTAAGCTCGCCAACGGTGAGAATTTAGGAAGCCTCTTGGCGTGCAACCGCGCTGCCGCTTCAGCTCAAGGACGAATACGTATTTGCTCACCCCCCTGTTCGGATGAGCGATGGGCAGGATGGCTGAACACCGCCGACGAGGCTTTGCGGGAGCGAGTTGCGACGTTGTGTTGACCTGAGGACGGGGTCGTGATTCTACGGTTT
>JAABUQ010012104.1_pt1 | contig 10815 bp, 11 predicted proteins | sample 5560001 | NCBI WGS metagenome assembly JAABUQ01 (sample SAMN10711888, study PRJNA513371) | rock metagenome | isolation source: Antarctica rocks | place: Antarctica: Victoria Land, Finger Mt nord | collected 2015-12-18
AAGCAGGCTGCGGCAAACCTGAAGCTTGCCTGACCAACGGCGCCGCATGGCCCGGCACTTGACGGCAACGCCGCCACCCCTCGTCCGGGGGCACTCGCGCTTCCGCCTCCGCATCTGCTTCATCGGCGGCGGACCCAGGCCTTTTGGCTGGGAGGTCTGCGACGAGGAGGACGGCCGGTGCGTGCGGCGGTCCACGGAGCGTTTCCGCACGTCGTCCGAAGCCTGGCAAGCTGGCTCGGCGGTGTTGGACGAGCACGACACCTACGGCCGGTGACTATCTTGCGAAGGTAAGAGGAAGCGCGTTGGCTCGAATACCTTATGCCGACACGGCCAGCCCCCGAACGCGGGGGCTGGCCGAGCGCATCACTCAGGAGCGCGGCAGCGTCCTGCACCTCTACGCCATGCTGCTGCACAGTGGCCCGGTTGCCGAGGGTTGGCTGAACTACCTCACCGCGATCCGCCATCAGTGCGCGCTGCCGGGTGCGTTGCGGGAGTTGGTCATCATGCGGGTGGCACAACTGAATGATGCGCCCTACGAGGCGCAGCAGCATGCGCCGATCGCGCTGCGCGAGGGAATGACGCAGGCACAGATCGACGCGCTTGAGGACTGGACGGCCTCTGGCCTGTTCGATGATGCCCAGCGCGCTGTGCTCGCCTATTGCGACGCGATGACGCGCGAGGTGCATGTCCCCGACGACGTGTTCGCGGCGGTGCGCGGCATCATGGACAACCGGAACCTGGTCGAGCTGACCGCCACCATCGGCGCCTACAACATGGTGTCCCGCTTCCTCGAAGCCATGCAGATCGACGCCCAGGACGACATCAGCCACGCCGTCGGTCGCGACATGGGGGCTGGCGCATAGTGGGGATGCCCAGCCCAGTAGGGCAAGGTGGCCCTCGCCACGGGCTGCGGCTCGCAGGCAACAGAGCTGAGGCAACGATACGGCGATTCCAAATCCTGGTGGACGGCGGCCTGTGCGCCGCGGTCCGGGACTAGGGAGGGTGCGTGGGTGCTGAGGCTCGACGGCAAGGTTGCCATCGTTTCCGGCGCCGGGTCTGCCGGGCCGGGATGGGGCAACGGCAAGGCCACGGCGGTGCTGCTGGCCCGGCAGGGCGCCACGGTGTTCGCCATCGACGTCAACGCCGAGGCGCTCGGGGAGACGCTGTCGATCATCCAGGCGGAGGGCGGCAACGCCATGGCGCACGTCGCCGACGCGACATCGTCGCAGGACGTTGCGGCGGCGGTCGATGCGTGCGTGTCCGCCTTTGGCCGGCTCGATATCCTGGTGAACAACGTCGGGGGTTCCTCCCCCGGAGGCGCGGAGGGCATGGCCGAGGCCGAGTGGGAGCGGCAGCTCGACTTCAACCTCCGCAGCGCCTTCCTCGGCTGCAAGTTCGCGCTGCCGCATCTGAAGCGGCAGGGCAGGGGCGCCATCGTCAACCTGTCGTCCATCGCCGGGCTGCGGATGAGCGCGGACCGGCCGCACGTGGCGTACAGCGCCTCGAAGTACGCCGTCATCGCACTGTCGAAGTCGGTCGCCATGGAGAACGCCCGCGCCGGCGTGCGCTGCAACACGGTCGTGCCCGGTCTGATGCACACGCCGCTGGTCGAGGCCCGGCTGGTGCGCCAGCTCGGCTCCAACAACGCCGGGGAGCTGATCGCCAAGCGCAACGCCCAGGTGCCGATGGGCAAGATGGGCGACGCCTGGGACGTGGCGCATGCGGTCCTGTTCCTGGTGTCGGACGAGGCTCGCCACATTACGGGGACGGAGATCATCGTGGACGGGGGCATCTCCGCAGCGATGCCGTGACCCCGGCGCGTCCAGGCTGCGGTTGAGGAGCGTTAGATGAACATACTTGCCGGACGGCGCGCGATTGTAACCGGAGCGGGCAGCGGCATCGGCCGCGCCAGCGCCCTGCTGTTCGCGGCGGAGGGTGCCGCGGTGCTGGCGGTCGACCGCGATGAGGCTGCTGCGCAGGAAACGCGGGCGCAGGCCGTGGCAGCGGGCGGACACGCCGAGGCCATGGCGGCCGACGTGGGCGACGAGGCGCAGGCAGCGGCCTACGTGGCGCGTGCGGTCAAGGCGTTCGGCGGCGTCGATGTCGTGCATGCCAACGCCGGGGTGTCCGGCGGGACGACGCCCCTGCTTGAGGCCACGGCCGAGCTCTGGGCCGAGGTGCTGCGGGTCAACCTGATCGGCGCGTTCCTGGCTATCCGGCACGCCGCGCCGCATATGGTGGCGCAGGGTCGCGGATCGATCGTGTGTACGGCGTCGGTTGCGGGGCTGCGGGCCAATGCCGCCGGCGCAGCCTACAGCGCCAGCAAGGCCGGGGTGATCAGCCTGGTGCAGACGGCGGCGGCGTCGCTCGCCGGCACGGGGGTGCGGGTGAACGCCGTCTGCCCCGGCCTGATCGAGACCGGCATGACGCAGCCGCTGTTCGAGGCGGCGCGGGCGCGCGGGTCGGAGGGGCGGATCGGCCAGCTCAACCCGCTGCACCGGCACGGGATGCCGCAAGAGATCGCGGCGGCGGCGTTGTTCCTGGCGAGCGACGCCGCGTCGTATGTGAACGGGCAGGCGCTGGCGGTCGATGGCGGGCTGTCGGCGATGCTGCCGTTCTCGAAGTCGCCGCACCGGTAGCCCACGGCAACCCACGGCATTGGCCTTCCCAGGGCTATGGCACGGCTTCGGTCCGGGCGGGGCCGAGCAGGGAAGCGCCGAGCCGCCGCGCCTCAAGCTCTTGCCCCGCCACGGCCCAACAGGACGGCGTTCACATCCCGGCGCGGGTCGGGCAGCGGCGCGGCCTGCGCGAGGCGCGCCTCATCCGGCACCGTGCCCATCTGCCCGGCTGCGGCGAGCGAAGGCAAGGTTGCCGTGCAGGTTGGCGTCGGCCGGGGCAAGGGCGAGGCCGCGGTGGTAGGCGTCCTGCGCCTTATCCTGGTGTCCGGCCATGTCCACCAGCGCCGCACCATAGGCGCGCAGCGACTGCGGCGTGGGCTGGTCGTTCGCCAACGCTGCCAGCATCAGCAGCGCTTCCGCCACATGGCCCTGCGTCAACACGGCGAGGGCGCGCCCGGACTGCGCCCCGGCGAGCCGACCATTGGGCGCCAGCGCCGCGCGGAAGGCCTGCTCGGCACGGGCCCCGGGTCGCCTTGGGCCATCAGCGCCTGGCCGACGCGCTCCAGCGCCACAGGGTCCGAGCCGTTCTGGCTGGCGGCGCCGCGATACAGGGCGGGCGCGCCCTCGGTGTCCACCGTGCGCTGCAGCCCGTCCCCTAGCTGGATCAGCGAGGGCAGCGGTGCGTTCCGCCGGGCGTCGGGAGACGTCGGCGCCTGCTGGGCGCAGGCCGAGAACGCGAGCGGGAACAGCAGCGGGGGCGCCCAGGATGGCGGGGCGGTCCTGATGCCGCAGGCTTCGCTGCCGCTCATGCAAGAGAACTATGAACCGGGGTGGTTTGGTGTTCGGGACGCACCAGAAAGCACGTAGGGACGAACCCTGCTGGAAGGCCATGCTTGGCTTGGGCGCTGGGTCGCAATGTCCTGGCATTGCAGTGGGCGACATGCCGCGTCGTGTGCCGCCGATAACGAGACAGCCGGGACGTGCGTGATTTTCAGGTCAAAGGCATTGGGCGTCCCGTAAGTGCTTTTTGCCCATCTGACAAGCGTTCCTCTTGCAATCGTGGGTTGTCGAACCGAGGGGTTCGCCGGACACGGTGCCGCAGCGCCCTTTCTTCGCAGTTGCTCACCTGGGTAGCTGCCGGCTTGGTGCGCCAACGGCGTCTGGAGTGGTTGGAACGACGGTTGACGCGGTCATGGGCGGCTAATTCAACGTCGGCGTGAGGCCCGACATCGATCTTAGCAGGCTGAGCCATGCCGAGAAGCACGCGCCGATCCCTGCTGCCGCTGGTTGGGCAGTTGGGGGCGGCGTTGGCGCGCATTGCCGCGCTTGAGGCGCGGCTGGCGGAACTGGAGCGGCCGTGCAAGACACCGGGCAACTCGCCGCTGCCGCCATCGAAGGGTGCCGTCCTTCGCCGGGCCTTTCCTCCCGCTCGCCCCCTCGCTTCCCGCAGCATCCGGTCCGGCACCTCCCAGATTACAACCAGCGCCTCGCGCGCTGCACCGTCATACAGGCGCCGGCCCGGGCGTGGGCCAGATGCTTTGCCGGGCTGTCCGCCGCGAAGCGGACGCACCGCGTGCTTGCGGTGCAGGCCCATCACCGCCGCAAACTTGTCCAAAATCTGGCTTCGCTCCAAACGGCTTGCACGGGCGCAGCGCCCGGCGACCGTCGTCACCCTTCGATGGCGGCGCGCGTGTTGTGGCATTTCCCACAGACGCCGGCGATGTGCCTCGTGCATCACATCGCCTGTAACAAAATCCAGGAATAATTATAATTTTCAGTAATCTACGGGGATACTATGCGGAGTTCTTATTCGTATTGCGAGAGGCAAGTTACATCGCATTTAAAGAACTACGCACCAGCCGGATCGTTCAAGGTGCCCCCCCGGGTGGACACCTACGAACTCGATTTTACGGTGTTCGCAGAGGTCTTCTGTTTGTTTGTAATACGTCACTAACAACATTTATTGTTTTGTGGCCCGCCCAGCCCATGCAGGCCTCAGCCACTTAAAAGGAGTATCGACCCATGATTCAAACCCACGTGGACGTCGTTGTTCTCGGAAGCGGCATCGGCGGCAGCACCGTGGCCGCCATCCTCGCCCGGCAGGGCCTCCGCACGGCGGTCGTGGACTCTGCCCTGCACCCGCGCTTCGCCCTCGGCGAGAGCACGATCGGCGAGACCTCGTTCCTGATGCGGATCCTGGCGGCGCGCTACGACGTGCCGGAACTCGGCCTCGCCAGCACCAACCGCGGCCTTGAGGCGCAGGTGAGCCGCCGCTGCGGCGTCAAGCGCAATTTCGGCTTCGTCTACCAGCGCGAGGGCCGCGGGCACGCTTCCGACGAAGTCACCCAATGCAACGTTTCCGACGGGCCGTTCGGGCCCGAGGCACACCTGATGCGCGCCGACCTGGACCAGTACTTGTTCGAAGCGGCGAAACGCTACGGCGCGCTCGCCTACGAGGGCGTCAAGGTCGAAGGCGTCGCCTTCGACGACGACGGCGTGGACGTGCGCCTGTCCACAGGCCACGAACTGCGCGCCGCCTACGTGATCGACGCGACGGGCCGCAACTCGGTGCTGGCGAAGCAGTTCGGGCTGCGCGAGGAGCCGAGCCGCTTCCGCACCCAGAGCCGGACGATGTTCACGCACATGCGCAACGTGCTCCCCTACGACCAGGTGGACAAGGAGACGAAGCAGCCGACGCCCTGGCACGAGGGCACCCTGCACCACATCTTCGACGGCGGCTGGATGTGGGTCATCCCGTTCGACAACCGCGAGGGCAGCGAGAGCGACCTCGTTTCGGTCGGCCTCAACTTTGACAACGTGCGCTTCCCAAAGCAGGCCGGCGTCACGGCCGAGGAGGAGTGGCAGGCCTTCCTGCGTTCGCAGCCGGGCATTGCCGGACAGTTCAAGCAGGCCGAAGTGGCCTTCCCCTGGGTTTCGACCGGGCAGACGCAGTTCAGCAGCTCCCGGACGGTCGGCGACCGCTGGATGCTGATGTCGCACGCCGCCGGCGCCGTCGACGCGCTGTTCAGCCGGGGGATGGCGAACACCATGGCCGTCATCGAGGCCTTCGTGCCCCGGTTCCTGGAGGCGCACGCCGCACGGGACTACCGCGCCGGGCGCTTCGCCTACGTGGACCGCCTGTCGCAGGCGATCCTCGACAACAACGACAAGCTGGTCGCGGGCAGCTACATCGCCTTCCGCGACTTCGACCTTTGGCGGGCATGGTCGAAGATGTGGTTCCTGGCCTGGAACCTGGGGGTCATCCGGCTGGCGGGGGCCTACTACCGGTACGTGGAGACCGGCGACGCGGCAGTGCTCGACGAGCTGCACAAAGGCGAGCTGCCCGGCACCTTCGCACCCGAGGCCCCCTCGGCGCAGGCGCAGTTCGAGCGCTGCTTCGCCATCATGGAGGGCATCGACCGGGGCGAGACGGACATCGCGGACGCCATCCCCGAAATGGCCTTTATCCTCGGGCACGGCGAGGCCAGCCCGGCGCCGCTCAACCTGCACGACGTGCTGCGCCCCTGGCACGACGGCAGCGCCGAGACCCAGGCCCTGATCTACAACTGGGGCCGCACGGCCAGCCCGGCCGGGATGCGCAAGTGGTTCGACTACGACCAGGCCACCGTCCCGCTCGCGGCCGAGCGGGTCCATGCGCGCCTCGCTGCCGGCTGAACGACGATGGGCCGCCTGAACTTCGGGATGCTGATGTTCCCGATCCACAACCCGGCGCACGACCCGACCCTGCAACTGGACCAGGACATCGCCCTGGCCGAGCACGCCGACCGGCTCGGCTTTGACGAGTTCTGGTTCGGCGAGCACCACAGCGGCGGCTGGCAGATCATCGCCGACCCGCTGCTGATGGTGGCGCGGGCGGCGGCCACGACACGGCGCATCCGGCTGGGTTCGGGCGTCTCGACACTGGCCTACCACCACCCGAAGCTGTTGCTGGAAAGCGCCATCCAGCTCGACCACATGACCCGCGGACGCTTCATGTTCGGGGTCGGGGCGGGGGCGCTGGCGCTCGACAGCCTGATGATGGGCCAGGACCCCATGGCGGCGCGGGCGGCCATGGAGGAGAGCATGGAGGCGATGATGCTCCTCCTGCGCGGCGACGGACCCGTCACCTACACGCCGCAGCACGCGGACTGGCGGCTGGTGGACGCCTACCTTCAGCTCCGGCCGTTTTCCGAGGCGCTCGACATCCGCGTGGCCGTTTTCAACTCGGCCGCCGGCCCGCGCCTGGCGGGCCGCTGGGGGCTTGGCATGCTGTCCTTTGGGGCCTCTGCCGCCGTGGGGCTGGGCCGGGAGAACCGCATGGCGCTGGCCGTGGAGAAAGCCCAGTGCAAGGCCGACGAGCACGGGCAGGTGCTGGACCGCCGCCGCTGGAGCGCCATGAGCCCCATCCATGTCGCGCCGACCGAGGCGCAGGCCCGCGAGGAGGTGCGCTTCGGGCTGAGTGGCTACGTCGACTACATCCGTCAGATCCTGCCGATGAACGTCCCTGTGGACTCGGACGTGGACCGTATCGTCGACACCTTGCACCTGGCCGGGCACGGCGTGGTCGGCACCCCCGAGATGGCGGTGCGGCACATCGAGCGCCTTGTGGACCTCAGCGGCGGCATCGGCACCTTCCTGATCGAGCACGCGGGCTGGGCAGGCTTCGAGCACTCGAAGGCGAGCATGGAGCTGTTCGCGCGAGAGGTCGCCCCGCATTTCAGCGGCAGCACGCGGGCCCGCAAAGAGGCCCACAGCCGGGAGCTGCTGCACGACCAGCTCACCCGCCGCACGATGGCCAAGGCGCAGGCCGCCGCCGACCTGCGCCACTCGCGCGAGGTCAGGCAGCGTCGGGCCGTGGTCCCGGTGGCAGCCGCGCCGTTGCCGGGCGGGTCCGGGCAACCGTCCGCCGGCGACATTCAGGCCCCCTCCGCCCCGCAGCCCGCTTCTGCGGGAGTGCCTGGGCGGTTGAGGAGCTTGTGGAACAGAGCCGGCAGCCGGGCGAGTGGGCCCTGACGCCTCCAGTGCTCCATAGCGCTGGTTGCCCAACATTCTGAAGCACCGGTTGAAGGCTTGCCGCGGTGGCGCCGGGCCGTCCGTCGATTGATCGTCAGCCCTGTATCCGAGGCCCCGCATGACCGCACCGAGTTTGCTCACTGTCGCCGTTGTGCTCGGCTGCGCCATGCTGGGCGGCCGGCTGGCCCGGCTGGCCCGGCAGCCCGCCGTGATCGGGGAAATGCTCCTGGCTATCGCCCTCGGCCCAGCGCTGCTCGGCTGGCTCGCCCCCGGTGCCGAAGCCTACCTTTTCCCCCAAGCCGTGAGGCCGGTCCTCGGTGTCCTCGCCCAGCTCGGCGTGGCCATGTTCATGTTCCTTGTCGGCCTGGAGGCGCAGCTCGGACGCGGGCGCGGCCGGGGCACCGCGGGTGTCGCTGCCCTCTCGCTCACCCTGCCGCTCGTGCTTGGAATGCTCGCCGCGCTGGCGCTCCAGGACCAGCGCGGCGCGGCTCCCCTGTGGGCCTTCGTGCTCTTCGTCGGGGGATCGCTGGCGGTCACTGCCGTGCCCGTGCTGGCGCTCATCCTGCGCGACCAGGGCCTTGCCGGGACGCCGCTGGCGAGCACGGCGCTTGCAGCAGCCGCCGCCAGCGACGTGCTGGCGTGGATCCTGCTCGCCGTCGTCGCCGTGGGCACGGGCGGCCCGCAAACCCCTGTGGCCGCGCGGGCCGCGGCGGTGGCTGCGCTGTTCGCCGGGATGGCGCTGGCCCGCCTGCTGCTGAGGCGGTTCGAGCACAATGGCCTGCTGGACCGGTTGCACCCGACCACGCTGATCGGCGGCGCGCTCGTGGCGGTCACCGCCAGCGCAGCGGCGAGCGACGCTGCCGGGCTGCACACCGTTGTCGGGCCGCTGCTCTTGGGTGCCGCCGTGCCGCGCAGCGCCCGCCTCGGCGAGGTGCTCGAACGCACCCTTGGGCACGTGGCCCGCGCTGCGCTGCTGCCATTCTTTTTCGTTACGGCGGGCCTGGCCCTCGACGTGTCCTCGCTGGCCTCGCCTTGGGTGACGGCGCTTCTGTTGGCCGCGGCGGTTTTGGGCAAGCTGGGCGGCGCCTTGGGTGGCGCACGCCTCGTCGGCTCGGGTTGGCCCGAGGCATGGCGGCTTGGCGTGCTGCTCAACACGCGCGGCCTGACGGAGTTGGTCTTTCTCGCGGCGGGGCTGCAACTCGGCGTCATCAAGGCTCCGCTTTACACGTCGCTTGTCGTCGTCGCGCTGATCACAACCGCCGCCACCGGACCGCTGCTGGGGCTGGGCCAGGATGGTTTGAAACTGCCCCGCTTCCGTAGAGTCCCGCTTTCGTAGGGTGTAGTACTGGGCAGCGCCTCAGCCAATGCAGCGGTGAATGGTCAGCTCCAAGTGACTTTGGAGGGATCAACCGAGTTCACGCCTTTGAGGAACACGTTTACGGCCTGATTCTGGTCTCCGCCGAAATGGATGACGACGCCGCCATTCACCTGCGTCTGCTCGAACACGGCCTGGAGGCTCGGCGAGATATTCAGCGCATCGCCCTTGTCCATGGAGAAGTTTTCTATGGTGAGCGCCGAGTCTCCGGGACGCACGACATAAAGGTCGCCTCCGGCGTCTCCGGCCACGTCCATCGGACCCCAAGCCGCCTCGGCCCTATTGGCGCCTGAACTGAGGAACTGCACCGGACCGGCATAGGCGCCGATGCTGGCCGGGTCGATCGAGGCATCTGCGCTCGCGTTCGAGCCGCTGCCTGTGCCCGCATTGCTGATGACGGCGCTTGTTGGAGTGGGCACGCTGCTAGGAGCGGGCGTGTTGCTGGACCCGCTTCCAGAGAATGCCGCGGCCCAGGCCTGGGCCGCTCCTGGATTGTTGCCACCCGTGAATTTCCAGTCGCCCTCGCCGGTCGTCACGTCCCAAACGTTGACGAAGGCGGCTTGCGGGGCTCCCGGCGCCGCAAGATCGGCGGCGATCGTCCCAGGCAGTGCGTTGTTGTCGCCCACCGCCACGCCGGTTTCTGCGATTCCCACCGGCTTGCCATGCGCCACGGCAAAAGCCATCGTCTGGCCAAGGCCCCACTGCACAGGGTCGATGCCCGTCGGATGGTACTGGCTTGCGCTCGGATAATTGTAGAACTGCGAGTCGCTAATGCTGGAGTCGTATTTGTAAGCATGACTGTAGACGTCGAGGCCAATAACATCGACTTTGTTGTCGCCTGGGTAAGTCTGCGTCACGTCAACCTGGTTGTTGTTGGAAAGGCCGGGGTTCCAGACAACGTTCACCTTGATGCCTGAAACGCTGTGCAGAACGTCCGCGACATGCCCGAAGGCGGATTTCCATGCGGCAGCGCTTTCCGGCGTGTTGCCCATCGACCAGGGCATGTAGTTGCCGTCCATCTCCCAGCCGACCCGGATATAAACGTTGGTGTAGCCGGCATCCCGGTAAGCCTGGGCGATCCCGCGGTAGACGTCGTCGTGCGCGCCTGCTGCAATTTGTTGAAACGTCCCCGAACCGTTGTCCGATGATGTGCCAAGTCCAACGGCAATGACGGGAGTGAGGTTGTGCGCGACTGAAGACTGGCTCTGGGACCAGGCATTCCACTTCGCGCTTTGTATCATGTTCGACCAGCCGCCAGTGAAATCGACAAAAGTGTCGAGGAGCGCAGGCGCTTGCCCAATGGTAGACTTCAAATCATTAAAGGTGCTGTCGAATGCTGCTTGTGACCCAGCATCGTTGCCATTTGGGTTTCCGACATATACTCCAAGAGGAATTTTGTTGGACATGGTTACTGCTACTCCCATACAGACTATTCTAGATGCACAGTCTCGATGGCGCGCAGCATTCGCAGTCTATACTTTGAAGCGCAACCGCGAATATCGGTCAGGCGGCTAAGTTGCCGTTAATTGCCCGTTCACGGCGCGCATGATCTAGAGAGTTAGGACACTAGTCCGATTAATGTGGATTTTTAGCCAGGTAAGATCATTTGTCGAATCAGGGAACGCGGACCAGGTAGGGCATCCGGGCCGCAACCCCGCGCGGCGGCTACTCCGCTGCGGCCGGCCCGGCCATCCAAGGCTTGGCTTGTTGTGGCAGCTCGACCTGAGTGCGGCGCAGCATGCGGTAGAAGGTGACCCGCGACACTCCGAGGGCCGTTGCGGCCCGCGTCACGTTGTGCCGGCTCTCCTG
>JAABUQ010012105.1_pt1 | contig 10814 bp, 10 predicted proteins | sample 5560001 | NCBI WGS metagenome assembly JAABUQ01 (sample SAMN10711888, study PRJNA513371) | rock metagenome | isolation source: Antarctica rocks | place: Antarctica: Victoria Land, Finger Mt nord | collected 2015-12-18
CCAGACCGAGGGGCAGGTCAACCGGCTGAAAACACTCAAGCGCCAGATGTATGGCCGAGCCAACCTCGACCTGCTCAGCCGGAGGTTTCTGCTCGCAGCTTGATCATCGAGAATGGCCAAGAACCCAAAGTCGTTGACACGTTCCGTCTGCTTGACGGTGCCGCCGGGGTCTTCGGGTCCGGTGCCGTAGCGACTTGTGTGGAAATTGCTTGACCGGCGTATCTCCGTATCCGCCCGGTGAAGGCCGCCTGGGCGTAAGCCTGTTGCCACTTTAAATCGCTGGTTAAGGTGACGGTTGAGGTGTGTGGATGGACGGCGTGGTGGCTACAGATGAGCCACTATTCCGCGCCGGCTGGCAGGCCAAGGCCAGAAAGCTGCTCAATGACCGTATAAACCACCGCCGAGTCCAAATCGCCCTTGCCTTGCGCACGCGCGGCGCGAAGCAGCTCCAGCGTCGCCGCCGCGACCGGAGCGGCGGCTCCGACGGCGTCCGCGAGGGCAAGTGCCGTGGATAGGTCCTTATGCATGTTGTTGGCCGAGAAATGGGGGGAGAAGTCGGACGCGATCATCCGTGGCCCGCGCGTTTCCATCGCTGCCGTGCGGGCGCCGCCGACGCTCGTGATCTCCCGGACCCGGTCGGGGTGGATCCCCGCCTTCCTGGCGAGCACCAGGGCCTCCGCGACGGCCTGGATCGCGACGCCCAGGATGAGGTTGTTGACGAGCTTGAGCGTGGACCCCGCCCCTGACGGCCCGGCGTGGACGATGACCGCCGCGATCGTCTCAAGGATCGGCCGGACGCGGCGCAGCGTCTCCTCCTCGCCGCCGATCATGACGCCGAGCTTCCCGGCCTCAGCGGCCTTCGGGTTCCCTGTCACGGGCGCGTCGAGCATCGGCACACCACGGACCTGTGCACGGGCCGCGATGGAGCGGGACATCTCCGGGGCGATCGAACTCGTGTCGATGATGATCGTCCCAGGCTTCGCATGCCCGAGCACGCCGTCCTCGCCGCAGATCACCCCTTCCGACGCCGCGGCATCGGTCACCATCGTCAGGACCACATCGGACTGTGCGGCCAACTGGCCCAGGCTCTCGGCCCAAGCGGCCCCGGCGGCCAGCAGCGGTTCGGCCTTCGCGGCGGTGCGGTTCCAGACAGCCAAGGAAAAACCGCCGCGCATGATGTTGCGGGCCATTGGGGTTCCCATCAGCCCTAGACCGATGAAGCCGACACGCATGGCGAACTCTCCTTCCTGTTATACCGGCAGCCCTCCGGGCTGGCCGGTATGCGCGCGGGGTTGGTGGGGCGGCCGCGCGGCAAAAACGACTCTGATACCGGTCGCCCGTAGCGCGGCTGGTATCAGGGCCTCATGGCCGAACACGGATCGCAGGCCTCACGGCCTCCTCGGCCTCCCGGCCACGATCCGGTCGAGCGTCAAAAACGCGAGAAGGGTGGCGCCGAACGTGATCTGCCGCCCGGCCTCGCCGATGTTCACCGCGGTCAGCAGGCTGACGAGCACCGTCAGCATGACGGCGGCCGCGGCCACTCCGGCGTACGGCGCCCGCCCGCCGGTCAACGCCACGCCGCCGATTGCCGCGACGACGATGCTGGTCAGCACGTAGGCGTTGCCGAGGCCCAGGAAAGCCTGGCCGACATAGCCTGTCAGCAGGAAGCCGCTGAAAGCCGCGAGGAGGCCGCTGAGCGTATAGGCGGCGACGCGCACGGCCCGCACGCGCGTGCCCGAGAGCAGCGCCACGGTGGCGTTGGCGCCGGTTCCGCACAACTGCCGTCCCCAGCCGGAGCGGGACAGCAGCCAAACCGCTGCCGCCGCGACCACGGCCCAGAGCAGGACCACGTTCGGGACGCCGCCGGTCGTACGCCCGGCGAGCCAGACCAGGGCGGGACTCGCGGCGTCCGAAGGCTTGAACAGGGACACCCCCACGATCAGTCCGCCATTGACCACGCTCGCGACGGCCAGGGTGGCCACGAGGGGCCGGATGCCGAGGACGGCGACGCCGATCCCATTGACCGCCCCGACGAGCAGCCCGCCGAGGCAGGCGGCCGCTCCGCCGAGCGGCGTGACCGCGTCCGCACCCTGCATCACGGCCGCCCCGAGCACGCCGCCCAGCGTCGCCACCGCGCCGACCGACAGGTCGAGCCCTTGGCCGCCGGCGGCGACCACCACCGTCTGGCATAGGCCGAACAGGCCCAGAAAGGCCGCGATCTTGAGCTGGTTGGCGAGCTGACCGGCGCCCAGGAAGCCCGGCAGCAGCGCCTGCCCCACCAGCAGCAGCGCGGCGGCGATGCCGAGCAGCAGCGCCGGGCGCCACGCCCGCCCGCTCATGCCGCCCTCCGCGATCGCTGCTCGAACACCATGAAGGCCAACGCCACGACGATGACCAGGCCCTTGAAGAACTCCTGCCAGATGCTCGGGATGCCGGCGAAGTAGATGATGTTGGCGATGATCCCGAGCACCAGGGCGCCGACCAACGCGCCCCAGGGCGAGCCTCGGCCACCCGCCAGCGAAAGGCCGCCGATCACGACCGCCGCGACCGAGGTCAAGGTGTAGGCCTGGCCGAGCTGGGCATCCCCCGAAAGCGTCTGCGACGAGATCGCGAAGGCGGAGAGGAAGACCAGCACCCAGGCCGCCACGTAGGCCAGCAGCTTCACCCGGCGCACGGGAACCCCGGCCTGAAAGGCGGCGACGGGGTTGCTGCCCACCGCGACCAGCCGGCGCCCGAGCCGGTGCCGCCCGAACAGCGTCCAGCCGGCCATGGCGGCGGCCACGATGAGCAGCGGCGCGGGCAGGCCGGCCAAGTCGCCCGCATAGAGGTCGCCGACCGAGGCGGCGATCTCGCCGCCAGGCTGCGGCATGATCGCGAGGGCCAGCCCGTACCAGATGGCGCCGGTGGCGAAGGTGCCGACCAGCGAGGGCAGCCCGGCATAGGCCACGAGCAGCCCGTTCACCGCCCCCAGGGCCACCGCGAGGGCCAGCGCGAGCGCCACGACGACGCCCGGGCCGCCCACGGCGGTTTCGGGTATCGAGGCGAGCACGCAGTTGATGAGCGACACGCCGGCGCCGAGCGACAGGTCCAGCTCCCCGCTCAGCACGATGACAGCCTGCGCCACGCAGGCGAGGATGGTCGGCGCAAAGGTCGCGATGTTGCTCTCAAGCGAGGCCCGGCCGAGGAAGCCCGGCTGCAGCCAGGCGTTCAGCCCGACCACTAGGGCGAGCATGGCCAGCGCCGGCGCCCCGCCGCCGCGACGCAGCCCGGCCCACGGCCCGGGCCCAGTCACGCCGCATTCCCGAACGCCGCCGCCATCACGCGCCGCTCGCTCATGGCAGTGCCGGCCAGCACCTCGGCGATGCGGCCCTCGTACATCACGAGAATGCGGTCGCAGTGGGCAAGCAGTTCCTGCACGTCGGACGCGAAGACCAGGACCGCGCTGCCTTGGGCCGCAAGCTCGCCGAGCATCGCGTAGATCTCCGATCGCGCGTGGATGTCCACGCCCTTGGCCGGGTCGCTGAGCAGCAGCACGGTGATCCGCGCCGCGAGCCACTTGCCGATGACGACCTTCTGCTGGTTGCCGCCGCTCAGGGTGGAGATCGGCTGCCCCGGTCCGTCCGTCTTAATCAGCAGGCGGCGGATCGCCTGCTCGGCGAAGGCCCGCAGCTCGGGGAGCGGCAGGCGCCACGGCCGGCGGTCGAGGCAGACGCGCACGTAGCCCAGGTTCTCGCCCACGGACTCGTCCATGAACAGGCCCTGCCGATGGCGGTCGTTGGGCACCAAGCAGACGCCGCGGCGGATCATGTCGCGCGGCAGCTTCGGCACGACGCGCTCGCCCCGGTGCAGGAGGCGGCCATCGTCCAAGCGCCGCAATCCGGCGATCGCTTCCAGCAGTTCCTCCTGCCCCTGTCCCTGGAGCCCGGCCAGCCCGACGATCTCGCCGCGCCGTACTTCCAGATCGACGCCGCGCACCTTGCTGCCGGACCGCACGCCTTCAAGGCGCAGCACGGCCTCGCCGACGGTGCGCCGCGTGGGCGGCCTCAGCACGGCATCAGGGTCGCCGGTCATCAATTCCAGGATGCGCCGCTCATCCAGCCGCCCCGCGGTATCCCAGGCTCCCACGTCGCGCCCGTTGCGCAAGACGGTGACGCTGTCGCAGATCGCCTCGATCTCCTGCAGCCGGTGCGAGATGAAGATCGCGCCCGCCCCGGACGCGGTCAGCGTCCGGATGGTGGCAAACAGGCGCGCCACCTCGGCCGCGGCTAGGGCGGCGGTCGGCTCGTCCAGGATCAGCAGGCGGGGCTCTCGGGACAGGGCGCGGGCGATCTCCGCCACCTGCTGCCCGGCCGCGGTCAGCATCCCGGCTGGCTGGTCCACGTCCATCGAGGCGCCCAGCCCGTCGAGCAACGCCCGCGCCATGCGGCGGGACTCGCGGCGCCTAACGAAGCCGCCCACGCCGCACCGCTCGGCCCCCAGGAACAGGTTTTCCCAAACCGGCAGGTCCGGGGCCAGGCTCGGATGCTGGTGGGCGATGACGATGCCCCGCGCCGCCGCGGCCTGCGGGGAAGCATGCGCGACCTCCCGCCCGTCAACGAGGATACGGCCCGTGTCGGGGCCGATCTCGCCGGCGATGATCCGCGAGAGCGTGGACTTGCCGGAGCCATTCGCCCCGAGCAGCCCCAGCGTCCGCCCGGCCCGCGCCTCCAGGTCCGCGCCATCGAGCGCGGTGGCGCCGCCGAACCGCTTGGTGATGCCGCGCGCGGCCAGCAGGCTCATGGCGCCTACGCGAACAAGGCGTCGAGCTGTTCCTCGGAGAACCACTCCGCCAGGAAGTAGCTGTCAGGCTTGTCCCTCATGCCCGCGACCACCTCGTCCACGTTGTCCCGCGTCACCTGCTGGTGGATCGGGTAGAAGATCGTGCTGTCGGGCTGCGGCTTCAGCTTGCGCCCGGCGGCCAGCCGCACCGCGACGCCGATCGCGTTGCGGCTGATGTCCGGCGGGTTGGGCTGCGCGAACGCTTTCATGTCGGCGCCAGAGGCCAGCTCGCCCTTCCAGGCGAGCAGGAACGCCTTTTGCGCCTCCCCGGTCATCACCGGGATCTTGCGGCGCGCGTTCTGGAACGCGCGGAGCACGCCGAGGCCCATGGAGTCCTCGACGAAGGCGCCGTCGATCTCGGGCTGGGCGGCGATGACAGTCGCCATCGTGCTCTGCGCCTTCGCATGGTCCCACATGCCGTAGCCGGACCAGACGACCTGGATGCCGGGACGCTGCTTGAACACGTCGAGCGCCGCCTTCCGGCGCGCCTCGGCCGCGGGGTGGCCGGGGATGCCGTCCATCACCACCACCTTGCCGCGGCCGTCGAGCGTCGTGGCGATCCATTCCGCGTAGCGCTTGCCCCATTCGTAGTGATCGACGGTGACGTTGACCGCATACGGGTTCGTCACCGCCTGATCGAACGAGACGACGGGGATGTTCGCCCGCTTCGCCTCGTTGATTACGCCATTCAGTGCCACGGGCGAGTTGGCGTTCACCGTGATCGCCGACACGCCTTGGCGGATCATGTTGCGGATATCCTGGATCTGTTGGTTGACGTCCGCGCCCGCCTGCTGGACCACCAGCTTGCCGGCCATGCCGCGCGCCTTGTAGCCGTCGAACTGCTCCTGGGCGCCGGCGACCATTTGGTTGCGCCACTCGGTGCCGAAGTAGCCGTTCGACAAGCCGATCACGACGTCGGAGGCGGCACGCACCACGCGGGCGCACGTCAGGCCTGCCGTCGCGGCGACTGCGGCCGATATGAACTGTCTGCGGTGCATGGTCCTCGCACCCTCCGGATTGGGATTGGAAATCCGCTCGTCGCATCGGGTCCGGCAGGGCGGCGCACCACCCCGCCCCGCCCTCATTCTGCCGCGATTGCCTGCCCCATGGCAACGCGGCCCTGGAACGCCTTGTGGAACTGACCGTCCTTCATTATGGCGAGCAGCGCGTTGCGGTCCTGCAGCAGGCTGAGGTCGTGCAGCGGGTTGCCGTCCACCAGCAGGATGTCAGCGAGATACCCTGGCGCCACGCGGCCCATTTTCTCCCCCGACTTGCCAGCCCAGGCCTCGCCGCCATAGGCTGTCGCGGCCCGCAGCGCCTCCCACGGCTCGAAGCCGAACAGGTTGACGAAGTGCTCGAGGTCGCGCGCCTCCGTGCCTTGCGGCAGCCAGGCGAAGCCGTAGTCGCCGAACGGCACCACCTTGATGCCCGCCTTGTGCATCTTGGTCATCACCTTGATGCCCGCCTCCAGCTCGCGCTTGTTGCCGATCATCTCGGCGACGTCGGTGGTGATGCCCCAGTCCTTCGCCTCGTAGGTCGTGTTGTAGCGCGCGGCGATCGCGGGCGAGATGTAGTGCTTGTGCTTGACGCGCTCCAATTGCTCGATCGTCTCGTCGGTCGCGAAGCTCGCGTGGAAGATGAACTCCACGTCGTATTTCATGCATTGGCGCACCGAGCTGTCGGCATGGGCATGGGCGGCCAGGCGCTTGCCGATGTTGTTGGCGGTGTCGCAGATCGCGGCCACCTCCGCGTCGGTCATGGGGTTGTCGTAGGCGGCCATGCGCGGGTAGCAGAAGCTATCGCCCGAGTTGTTGAACTTGATGAGGTCCACCCCCTCCCGGATCATCGTCCGCACCACGCGGCGGAACTCGTCCGGCCCGTCGCAGATGATCGAGATGGACGGGTGCTTGGCGTCGAGCTGGTTGTCGTCGGCGAGGCCGCCCGTGACGGTCAGCTCCGGAGAGCCGGCGAGCAGGCGAGGACCGGGGATCTTGCCCTTGTTGATCTCGTTGCGGATGACGATGTCGAGCCGCGGCTTGGCCGACGCCGCCCCGATCGCGGCGGTAAAGCCCATGTCCAGCGCCTGCTTGGCGTTGTGCATGGTCAGCAGAACGTGCTCCTCGACGGGAAGCGCCGTGAGTTCCGCGACCGTGGTGCCGTTGTTGTAGGTCAGGTGACAATGGGTGTTGACCATGCCCGGCATCAGCGTGGCGCCGCCGGCATTCACCACCTCGCACCCCTCCCGCGGCAGGCTTTCGCCCGGGCCGGCGACGGCGTGGATGCGGTTGCCCTGCACCAGCACCTCGCCGGGCGCCAGGTCCTTGCCCGTGCCCTCGAAGATCATCACGTCAGTGAACAGCGTCCTTGACATCGTTGCCTCCGTTGTTTCTCGGTTTTTGTTCTGGGCGGCTTCCCAGGCCCGTGGCTCAAGCCGTCCTCACGCTCACCCGGTCGGACACCTTGCCGCGCAGCGACACGGGCAGCGCCTCCGGCGGCAGGTCGCCATCGGGGCTCTCAGCATACAGTGCCGCCGCGTCCAGCAGGGCGGGCGCGTCCTCCTTTGCCAGATCGGAAAACCGGATGACCACCTTGCCGGGCGTCCGCAACGCCGCCGCGCAGGGGTGCGGGCAGCCGTTCAGGCACTCGACCGTGCGGACCGCGACCGTGCTGCCGCACCGCGCCGCGTGCTGCTTCATGGCATGGGCCAGGCCTTGGCCCGGCGTCGCTTGTCCCGCCGGCGCCGGGGCGTAGCGGTTGCAGGTCGTGCAGACGAAGACCCGGCCGCCGCTCACGCGCTGGCCTGTCATGCGCTCGCCTGGCGCGGCTGGCGTTGGCGGGCGTAGAACACGGTGAGCGCGTAGTTGACCTGCTTGGCCCGCTCGATCGTCGCCCAATGCCCGCACGCCGTGAGCACCTGCAGCTCGGCGCCTGGGATGACGCTCGCCATGGCGCGGCCCACGTCGGGCGGCGCGGTGCGGTCCTGGTCGCCGGTGATCAGCAGCGTCGGGCACGTGATGCGCGACAGGTCGGCGCTTCGCGCCTCCGCCAACGCCTCGCAGTTGCGCGCATAGCCCTCGGGCGGCTGCGCCATCACGCTCTCCCGCACGAAGGCGGCCGCGGCCGGCTGGTTCACCTTGGTGTCGTCCGCCGTGCCGCCGGCCACGATCGCGTCGGCGATGCCGCGCATGCCCTCCGCCCGCGCCTTGGCGGCCCGGTCGCGCAGTGCAGCCCGCGCGGCGTCCGGCGGCTCCGGGAACGGCCCGATCAGGGCGAGGCTCGCGACCCGCTCCGGGTGCCGGGCCGCGAAGTGCTGGCAGATGATCGTGCCCAGCGAGTGTCCGGCGAGATGCACCCGCGCGTCGCCCCCGGCTGCGCGCACCACGTCGCCCAGGTCGTCCACGTGGCTTGCGATCGAGATGCCGCCCTCCACCGGCGTGCGCCCGGACCCGGCGAGGTCGTAGGCCACCAGCCGCAGGTCGCGCTTGAGCACCTGCGCCTGCGGATACCAGGTGTTCGTGCTGCCGCCGAGACCGTGCACCAGGACCAGCGCCTCGCCCTTGCCGCCCAGCTCCTCGACGAACTGGCCGTCCCTGCTTGTCTCCCCCATTGACCCCACTCCCTATTGCGCGGCAACCGCTTCGCGGGCAGCGCCCTGCCGCGGCTCCACCGCCATGCGGCGGACTGTGTTCCGGATGGCGCCGACGCCGGCGATCTCCACCTCAACCACGTCGCCGTCCTGCAGGAAGCGCGGCGGGTCGAAGCCGATGCCCACGCCCTCCGGCGTGCCGGTCGCGATCACGTCGCCGGGCGACAGCGTCACGCTGCGCGAGATGACCTCGATCAGGGTGGGTATGTCGAAGATCAGGTCCGCCGTGCTGCTGTCCTGGCGCAACTCGCCGTTCACCCGGCAGGTAACGCGCAGGTCGGCGCCGTCCACCTCGTCCGCAGTGGTGATCCACGGCCCCATCGGGCCGTAGCCGTCGATGCCTTTGCCCAGGAACCACTGCTTGTGCACCTGCTGCAGGTCGCGCGCCGTCACGTCGTTGATGACGGTGTAGCCGAACACGTGCGCCATGGCCTGCTCGCGCGGGATGAAGCGGCCGCCCTGGCCGATGACCACGGCCAGCTCCGCCTCGTAGTCCACCGCCTGGTCCAGCCCCGGCCACAGCGGGATGTCGTCATAAGGACCGGCAAGGGAGGACGACGGCTTGGTGAAGATGATCGGGTGCTTGGGGACGGCATCCGCGGCGGTCGCGCCCGCGTCGAAGCCGCTCTTGGTGAACTCGTGCGCGTGGGCATGGTAGTTCTTGCCGACGCACATGACGTTGTGCGGCGGCGCCGGGATGGGCGCCAGCAGCTTGGCCCCGTCGAGCGCGTGCCCCGAAGCGCCAGGCGCTGCGATGCTCGACCCTTTCCCGAGATGGGCAATGACCGCGACCATGTCGCCCGCGATGCGTGGCGGCAAGCCGGGCACGGCCTCGTCGAGCGGCCAGTAGAGGCCGCGGGCGGGATCGGCCAAGGCAGCCGTGGGCCGCCCTTCGTGCAACACCGTGGCGAGTTTCATCGCGCTTCCATCCCCTATACCATACTGGACCAATTGCCGTTTTGACGGCATTATTGTGCACCAATTAGGCCGCTATTGGTTGAAGGAGTCAACTGCTAGATTGGCGGGCATGGACGATGGATTAGCAGCAGGATTGGCCCTCACGGCTGGAATGCGCGAGCGCGGCGATGCCGAGACCCTGAGGGCTGCGCTCCGGCGCGAGCTGCTGTCGGACCGCTGGCAGGGCGGCGACCGGCTGCCAACGGAGCGCGAACTGGGCGAGCGTCACGGCTTGGCCCGCAACACGGTGCGGCGCGCGCTGCAGGCCCTGGAAGGCGAGGGCCTTATCGTCCGCCACGTCGGGCGCGGCACGTTCAAGGCGACCGGGACCGCGCCGGCGCCGGACGTGATGGATCTGGGCGGCATCGCGGGCGCCAGCCCAGCCGACATCCTTGAGTGCCGCCTGGCGTTCGAGCCCGAACTCGCGCCGCTCGTGGTCGCGCGCGCGAGCGAGGCCGACCTGGACCGCTTGGACGATTGCCTGAGGAACGCCGACGCCGCCGAGGACGTTGCGGGGTTCGAGACCTGGGACGCCGCCCTGCACGACGCGATCGCGGTCGCGACCCGCAACCAGACCATCATCGTCGTGGCCCGCGCGCTGGCCCGGGTGAGGCTGCATGCCGAGTGGGGTCAGCTCAAGGCGCGCAGCATGACCGCCGAGCGCCGGGCAAGGCTTCAGGAGGAACACCGCGCGATTATCGAAGCGTTCCGATGCCGCGACAAGATCCGGGGGCGGGCGCGGTTGCGGGAGCACATCCTGCACGTCCAGGCCTACATGTTCGGCGAGGACGCCGACTGGCCTGCGAAGTAGAAGGTTCGGGAGTGCCGATCAGCGAGGCTTGCCTCACAGCTGGGCAGCTTTGAAACCGCCTTCGTCCTGTTCCGCGCCGAGTTGGTGCGCCGCGGCCTTGGCCGGTCCTTGTCGCCGAACAGCTGTGCGCCGCCGGCCTCGCCAGTCAGCGGCAGCGTGACGCCGAAGAGATCAAGGAAGTCGTTGGTCCTACCCCGGCAGCACGGCACCGCCTCACCGCCTTAGTGGGTTTTCCCCGCGCCGCGACGCGCCAGTTATCGACCACCCGGCCGTCCCGGCTCACCACCACCTCAGACCGCCATGAGTGGTTAGCAAGCACGGTCCATCGTAAGCGGTGCTCCGCCACCCTGCCTTTGCCGGGTTGACGGTCAGCTGGCTTTCGCGGTGGCCCACATCCAGGGCATCAGCTCATCAATGCGGGCCTGCGGCCAGCCGCTGACCAAGCGGGTCAGCAGGCTACGGGCGTCACACAACTGCGGAACGAAGTGCCATGTCCCATCCCTTGAGGAAGGTGTCGAGACGGCTGAGACCCCGGGCGATGGTTTTCGGGCCGGCTGGCTTGTAGCCGCGTGACGTGTAGCC
>JAABUQ010012106.1_pt1 | contig 10814 bp, 13 predicted proteins | sample 5560001 | NCBI WGS metagenome assembly JAABUQ01 (sample SAMN10711888, study PRJNA513371) | rock metagenome | isolation source: Antarctica rocks | place: Antarctica: Victoria Land, Finger Mt nord | collected 2015-12-18
GGCGGGCGCGTGGGCTGGGTTTGCCCCGGCGTGGGGGCGGTGGTCGGTCGGTGTTTCAATTGCAAAGCCGTTTCTGCCGCAGTGCGACGGTCGGGGCTTGCGGAAAACGAGGCGCGCGGGTATAATCCGTGTTGTCCCGTCCGTTCTCCGTAAACCAATTCCAGTTCGTGCCACACCCCCGCCTTCTCACAGGTTGGGGGGGTTTGCTGTGCATAGGCCCTATTGCCTGCACCAAATCTTTCAATGTTCGGCCCTAGCGGCGCGCAGCTTGGCGGCTTCGGCGTGAACCAGTTCCCAGAAGGCTGTCCAGGGGCGGCTGCCTGTCGGTTCAGTGGGCATGATCTTCCCCGCCTTTCAATGCTTCCAGTGCGGCACTTGACTGTTGCGCGACAAAGGCATCCCATGCAAGGCGCGGAAAACGAATACTTTTGCCTTGTTTCACAAACGGCAACCGCCCGCGCCTGCAAAGGCAATAAACGTTTCCCCGCGTCGTGCCCAGAAGGTCGGCTATTTCGTCAGTATTGAGAAAAGTGGTTTCCATCAGCAGTCCTTTCCTGCATGTTTAAGCACACAATGGTATAATACCAGCGGTAGACGCCGCGCTTAACAAGTCTCTTATGTGCGGCAAATAAGGGTAAGGGAGGGAACTATGAGCGAAGAACAAAGCCTTTGGGACACTGTGACAGACTACGTAACGTACAAGGCATCCTTGAACAATCGGCAAGCGTCCGAGTGGCAAAAGAACAGGGCGGCTTTTAGGAAGTGCTGGCAGGCGGATTGCACAAGCGCGAGAGAATGGCTTCGTGAACAGGTTTGGCTCTTTGTGGAGCAGGTGCACAAAGAGAAGCAAGAAAGCTTCAACGACTATTTTGAGGGGGGGCTTGAGAATTGCCTTGAGGGAAAAGCGCCTGCGCGTGCAAGTGGGCACGAATTGCCGCAGATGCCGTCCGAACTCCGCCCTCTGGCACAAGATCAAATCTTTATTCAGCCAGATGTCACGGCGGCCTTGCGAAAGGCGATAAACGCTGCTTTTACCCCCAGGGAACAGCGAACATGGAAAACGATACAAGGCGAAAAGCAGAAAGCCGCCAAGCAGTACTTCAGTTGGCACGCAAAAAAGCACTGGGGGGGCTTTTTGACGGGGGAAGAGATGGTGCGCTTCCTTAAGTCGCCTGCTATCGCCCTGCTTTCGCGCGAACAGATCGAGATGCACAAGATAGACATTCGCACCCACCGTGCCCAGGTCGTAAGGGAGAAATGCTATAAAACCAGCAATGACCTTTACCATATCGCGGTGCAGGTGTGGCCGTCTCCAGGTACCCCCCCGATTATCTGCCATGTTGATCGCAACCCCGCGACCGCCCAGGTTTTTAACCCATCGTTTGCAGGCCCAGAGGCAGGAAGCAATAATGCCGCCAGAACACTGGAGTTCTTGGTTACAGGAAGTACATATGCAGAATGCGCGATGTGGTTTTATGAGAACGTAGTGACTTGGGAAGGGTGGATTACTCATGCCTACAGGGACACGCTGCTTTGGGAGCTTGCCGTCATGTCGCAAGGCTTGCACGACTGCTTGAATTGGCCGTTTCCAGAAGCCTGCGCATACGTTGCCACAGGCCAGCAGCCTGAGCATCTGGATGCCGTGAACTACGATGGACGGTATACGATGTTCCCCAGCGGACTGGACAAGCTTGAATTGAGCATCGCCCCGCACGTATCCCCGGAAACAGTGAAGAATATCTATCGCCTTCTTTGGATGCAATATCACGGCGACAACCAGCCACGGCGCACCCGTAACCGGCAAAAGACACCTTTCACCGCCAAAGTTCATGCCTTCGTGGAACGAAACAAGCAGAACAAAGGAATTGTGGGCGACCTGACACGCCAGCAGCAACGGGAGATTTATGCTGAGTGGAAACGGTTGCAAGAAGAAGAACCCGCACCACTCGCAAAGCGGTTCTGGGAGATTTACCGGCGCGGCCAAGAATAATGCGCAAGGACGGGCAATGGTGTGACTGCCCGTCCTTGCTTGAAGCAACAACCTCGCCTTAGCGGGGTATAATGCCCTCACCCACACTTTCAAGCCCAATCGGTTCATGCCGCCTGCCGCTCTTCCTGCACACCCCAAACGCAGTGACCGGCAGTGACGGTGCAGGTTACTTTACAGATGTTTAAGAAGATTTTGGTCGCCAATCGCGGCGACATCGCCGTGCGCATTATTCGCGCCGCGCATGAGATGAAAATCCCCACCGTTGCCGTCTACTCGCAGGCCGATGCCGATGCCCTGCATGTACGGCTGGCCGATGAGGCGGTTTGTATCGGCCCGCCGGAGCGCAAAGGCTCGTACCTCAATGCCCCCAACATCTTAAGCGCGGCGGTGATTACCGGGTGCGATGCCGTGCATCCGGGCATCGGCTTTTTGGCCGAAGTGGCGAGCTTTGCCGAGATGTGCGACGCTATCGGCATGAAGTATATCGGCCCGCCGGTCAAAGCTATCGAGATGATGGGGGACAAGATCGCCGCCCGCGCCACCATGGAAGCGGCCAATGTCCCCATCGTGCCCGGCACGAACACGGCCCTGCGCGACCCGCTGGAAGCGTCCAAGATCGCTGGCAAGATCGGCTTCCCCGTGATGATCAAGGCGGCGGGGGGCGGGGGCGGACGCGGCATTCGGGTAGTCCAGAACGAGGAGGACTTCCCCAAGATACTCAAGATGGCCCAGACCGAGGCCGAGTCGTCGTTCGGCAATGCCGATGTCTATATCGAGAAGTTCGTGGACACGTTCCGCCATATCGAAGTGCAGATTTTAGCCGATGAACACGGCACTGTCCTGCACCTGGGCGAGCGGGACTGCTCCGTCCAGACCCAGCGCTACCAGAAGATGGTGGAAGAAGCGCCCGCCCCGCACCTCAGCGACAGCGTGCGCAAACGCATTTGCGATGCCGCCGTCAAAGCCGCCCGCGCTGCGGGGTATACCAATGCCGGGACGGTGGAGTTTATACTCGCCCCCGATGGCACATTCTACTTTATGGAGATGAACACGCGCTTGCAGATCGAGCACCCCGTGACCGAAATGGTGACCGGGCTGGACTTGGTCAAGTGGCAGATTCGCATTGCGGCGGGCGAAAAGCTGCCGTTTGGTCAGCGCAATATCGAGTGGAAGGGGCATTCCATTGAGGTTCGCCTGACCGCGCGCGACCCCGACCGGGACTTCGCGCCGAGTGCGGGCCATATCTCGTCCTTGCGCCTGCCGGGCGGCCTGGGCGTGCGCGTGGACACGCACGTCTTTTGCGGCTACGATGTCCCGCCCTACTACGACTCCATGCTGGCGAAGATTATTGTTTGGGCCGAAACACGCGGCGAGGCGATTTCCCGCATGCAGCGCGCCCTGCACGAGACGGAGATTGTGGGCATCAAGACGGATTTGGAGTACCACAAAAAGATATTCGCCAATGCCTACTTCCGCAAGGGGGAGATCAACACGCGCTTTCTGGCGACTTATCTGGGAGAATAGCGGGAAATAAGCAAAAGCCGGGCGCTTGGTGCGCCCGGCTTTTTTGCGTTTCCATTGCGCCCGCCTGGGTTTAACCCCTCGGAGCGCGGGTAACATAGCCTCAGCACACCCTGAGAGGAAACAACGCATTGAACCCTTCCGACATCAAAGAACACATGGAAGTCATCGGTTCCGACAAGGAGCATGTCGGCATTGTCGATCATCTCGACGGCGACCGTATCAAGTTGACGCATCACGACTCGCAGGCGGATGGCAAGCATCACTTTCTGCCCTTAACCGCCGTGGCCTCGGTGGGCGAGTTTGTCACGCTCAGCATGACCAAGTCCGAAGCCGAGTCCCAGTGGATCGCCGAATAGCGCGCCTAGGCTGACCCTGTCCTCAAAGCGGAGACCCAAGCATTGCACCGTTTTCTGGAAACGGTGCAGTGCTTTTTTGGGTACGCGCCTTTCTTTGTTTATTACAGGTGTCCTGCGGGCGGAGCAATCGCTTTGCCAGGGCGTTTCAAGCCATGAGCAACGACGGACGGATTTGTTCCGTCGTCGGTCTGCCGTGGGAAAGCCTGACAAACGCAGAGGGGATACCCTCGCCCAGGGCTTGCCGACTTGACAGGCTGCGGACGACGGACAGAAGCCTCAGCGGGGCACTGCCGGGACGATCATTGTCACAGTTCGCGTTTGAGGGCGGGCGGGGACTTGCGGCGCGGGGCCGCTCAGGGCGACAAGGCGGGCATGGCTGCGCGCGAGGCACCGCTCGGCGGCCCAGCGTCCCCAGCACCACGAACGCCAATCGGCGGCCCGCGCCGCAGGCCGACGCTGGAGCAGGCGGGTCGCGACGGCCTGCCGGTCGGCAGGGCTGAGACGGGCAAGGTCGGCGATCAGCTCGGGGACGGCATCGACGCTCAGGGACGTGGCGTAGTCGGCGTCAAAGTGGCGGCCCGACTGCGACAAAGCCGCGTTGGCGCGCACAATCCGCATGTCCGGGTTCCAGACAAGCAGCAGCGCAAGGGCGGCAAACGCCCAGACGCCTGCGCCTCCCGCGAAATGCTGTCGCCTGCCGCGCAGCACGGTCAGGCCGAGCCAGACAAAGACGACGGCGAGCCATCCCATAAACGCCGTGGTATAAACGCGCAGCTCGGTCAGCCCGTATTCGCTGCGGTACAGGTTCATGCGGGCCAGGGCAGACGCCATGATGACAAACAAAAGCAGCAGCAGCAGTCCCGCCAGGCCGCGAAACAGCGTTTTCTGGGCAGGCGTTTGCCCCGTGTCCGGGCTGGGCGCGGGCCGCTCCTGCCAGGCGTGCAGGGTCAGCAGCAGCGGCAGGGTCAGACCAGCGACCGTCACCAGCTCAAAAAAGCCATGCCGCGCATAGGCCGCGTAGGTCATCCCGACCGTCGCCAGAACCGTCTCCCGCCCGCCGAAAAAGTAGCGGAACTGCACCAGCACGAACAAAAAGAACAGGGTGTCCAGCGCGCCCAAAACGATGGCTGTTTCAACCCGGCCAATCGAGACGCGCGGCGCGGCTTCTTCCCTTTGCTCCTCGTCCGTCTGCGTTTGCAGCAGAAAGCGCAGAAAACCGCCCACCAGGCAAAAGCCGACCACAATCCAGCCGCAATGTTCCCAAAACGCGGCAAGGTCCCACTGGAAAAGCGCGGCCAGATAGTGGGCAAAGACCGGGTCGGCGGCAGACAGCAGACTTCCGAAGACCAGCAGCAGGGGAATGGTCAGCAAAACGCCCCGGCCCGCCGCCCGGCCATGCTGCGACTTTTGGGCCGGGCCGGGGTGCATCACTCGGGGAACATCGTGGCGCACAAACCGAACGCTGCCACCGAGGATGCCTCTTCCGGCTCCCATCATGGCGCGCAAAGAGGCGAGTATTCCTGGCTCTGAGTATTGGGGCGCATGGCTGCCATGCGCGCCGAGCAGGAGGCACGCCGCAAGAACGATGCCGCTCAGGGCGGCAAGTGTCGGCGAGTCCCGCAGCGCAAAGCCGCCCGCCGCCAGGATTGTGGGCAGCGCAAGCCAGCGGTAACGGCCTGGAACCCGCACTTCCATGCGGCGCTGAAGCAGGGCGATGGCGGCGACAAGAAGGGTCAGGCCAGCGACGGCATTGATGCCCAGCGCGGCATCCTGAAAGAGGATGTCCCCGGCAACTCCCAAAACAAGCGCCGCGATGACAAGGCTGAAAAGAGATTTGGCATTGTTTTCCATAGTGAAGCTACTATACCATAAATTACTTTGTAATACAAAGCAAACAGAATGACGCTACCCATGAAGACGATGGCTGTCGCCGTTCGCAGGGCGAGCGTTAGTCAGCCACGGCGGGACAGAACACGCAAACGGCAGCGGGAAAATGGACAACGGCTGGTATGAGAGAAAAACGACGCACGCGTGCGCGGGGAAACATCGGGCGGTTCGTGGTGCCGGGCGCGCTGGGACTGGGCATTGCCCTCTGCGGGTGGGGGTTTGTGCGATTAACCCGAACCGCCTTGTACCGGCAGGCGCACGGCGTGGTCGGCGCGGAGCATCCGAGTGACTGGGGCGCGGACGGCTGCCTGGTGCTGGCGATGCTTCTGGTCGCCCTGCTGCTGCTGACGCGTCCTGTACGCGGGCGGGTGCGGCGCAAGGCGCGGCGTCTGCCGGCGGGGCCGGGGGCGGATTTGGCGCGGGCGAGGAGGGCGAAGCGGCGGCGGGAACGGGTACAATAAGACCACATGAAATCTGCACTCCCTCCTAAAATAGTGGAGCCTCATCCCAACCTGGGGCACAAAAACACGCGGCGGGAAGCGCGGGAGCTGGCCCTGCGCATGCTGTTCGAGCTGGACCTGGGACGGCAGGAGCCGAACGCCGTGATTGCAAATGCTCTGGCGCAGTCGCCGCTGGAAGGCGAAAACCGGGAGCTTGCGGAAACCCTGGTGCGCGGGACGCTGGCGCATCAGGGCGAGATCGACCAAACCGTGGCGGCGTTGTCCACCGACTGGGCCTTGGACCGGCAGGCGGCGGTGGATCGCAACATCCTGCGCATGTCGGCATTTGAAATGCTGTACCGGCCCGAAGCGCCGGTCGCGACCATTGTCAACGAGGCCGTAGAGCTGGCGAAGAAATACTCCACGGCGGAATCGGGGCGCTTTGTCAACGGCGTGCTGGGGGCGATGTCGCGCCCGCCGCGCCCGAGCGACGCGCCCAAAGACGCTTTGGGGCAGGACGCGCCTGCATCGGGGACAACGCTGGGGCAGGACGCGCCATGACGGAGTTTGTGCTGCGCCCGTTTGCCGTTGCCGAAGCGGAGCAGGTGGCTCACTGGGCCGCCATGCCGCAGGACTTGCGGCAGGCGGCGGGTTCTGAAGAATGGCCGCTGACGGCAAAACAGGTGACGCGGTGGGCATTGGAAGCGAACTTCGCGTGGACGCTGCGCGCGGACGGGGACCTGGCCGCTTATGCCGAGATCGTAGAAGATGACGTGGAAGGGGACGCCGAAGTCCAGCACCTTTTGGTCGCTCCCGACCTGCGCGGGCAGGGCATCGGGCAAGAGATGCTGACGCGGCTGTGCGCGTTTCTAGCCGCAGAGCGCCCCTACCCCGAAGTGTGGGTGCGTGTGGGCCGCGACAACCTTGCGGGGATTGCCTGCGCCGAGGGCGCGGGGTTTGAAGCGTCTGAAGCCATGTCCGGGCCGCATTACGTGTGGCTCAGACGCGTCGCCCGCGCGGGCAGGTAGCATAAACCGTATGATTTTGTCCGACCGAAGCATCAAAGAAAGCATCGTGCAGGGGCGCATCGTGATCGCGCCGTATGACGAAAGCCTGGTGCAGCCCGCCTCCATTGACATCCGGCTGGCGGCGCAGTTTCGCGTATTCCGCAACTACCGCTACCCGTGCATCGACCCCAAAGCCCCGCAGGACGAGCTGACCGAGCTGGTGGAAGTGGCGGACGGCGAGTCGTTTGTGGTGCACCCAAACGAGTTCATATTGGGCAATACAATCGAGCGTATCACGCTGGGCGATGACCTGGTCGCGAGGCTTGAGGGCAAAAGCTCACTTGGCAGATTGGGGCTGATCGTGCATGCCACGGCGGGCTATATCGACCCCGGCTTTGACGGCAACATCACGCTGGAACTGTCCAATGTCGCCAACCTTCCTATCCTGCTCTACCCCGGCATGAAGATCGGGCAGATTTCGTTCTTTGCCATGTCCACGCCCGCCGAGCGCCCTTATGGGCATCCCGGCCTGGGCAGCAAGTATAAAGGGCAGTCCGCGCCGACGGCGAGCCGCATGCACCTGAACTTTCCCGAGCCTGAACTTTAGGAGACCGACGCCGCGTATGACTATTGACGATTACCAGGTATTGCAGCGCAACCTTGATGGAAACGCGCAGGTCACTCTGGACAATGGCGAGCAGATCATGCTGCCGACCGGCGGGCCGCACACGGTCGGCGGGGCCAAAGAAGTGCTGGTGGGCGATTTGTGGGTGCTGGCTGGGCAAAGCAACATGGAAGGCGTCGGCGACCTTGCAGACGTGGAAACGCCGTCCGCGCAGGTGCATTCATATCAGTCGCGCGAGCAGTGGGCCGTGGCCGAGGAGCCGCTGCACTGGCTGGGCGAGTCGCCGCGCCTGGTGCATCACAAACTCGGGGGCCGCGAAACCGTGCCGGACGAGATTGACTCGCGCGACATGGGGCGCACAAAGGGCGCAGGCCTGGGGCTGACGTTCGGCAAGGAGCGCGTGTCGCGGACGGGCGTGCCGGTCGGGCTGATCCCTGCGGCGCACGGCGGCACGAGCATGACGCAGTGGAACCCTGGCTTGAAAGGCAAAGGCGGGGCCTCTTTGTACGGGGCGACTTTGGAACGGGTGCGGGCGAACGGCGGCAAAGCGGCGGGCATTTTGTGGTATCAGGGCGAAAGCGACTGTGACAGCGAAGCCCTGGCGCTCTACCCGGCGCGCATGACCGCCCTGGTGCAGGCGTTCCGCGCCGACCTGGGCCAGCCCGATCTGCCCTTTCTTTGTGTGCAGATAGGGTGCGTAGTGGCCGACCCCGACCCCCACGGCATTGACGGCTGGAACGGCATCCGCGAGGCGCAGCGCGTGTGGGCGCAGGCGCAGGCGAATGTCTCGATGGTCAGCGCCATCGACCTGGGGCTGGACGACAGCATCCATATCAGCACGCCGGACTTGAAGCGCCTGGGCCGACGGCTGGCGGACGCGGCGGACGGTGTTGCCGCTCCCGCCGTGCGCGGCGCGACTTTAGAAAACGACGGCCCGCGCGTACGCGTCCGCTTTGACCATGTGCGCGGCGGGCTGGTGTCTTTGGGACGGCCTGCGGGCTTCAGCCTGCGCACTGCGTCCGGGCAGGAGATGGTGCGCATCTACAAGACGACGTTGGAGGGCAGCGATGCCGTCCTGCACCTGACCGAAGCCCTGCCGCCCGATGCCGAGCTGTGGTACGGATGGGGCTTCAATCCGTATTGCAACATCACTGATGGGCAAGACGCCGCCATGCCCGCGTTCGGCCCCGTGCCTCTTTCCCAGGGTTAAGCTATGTCAGCAATTCTTCTTGACGGCACGGCCACGGCCAAGACCATTCGCACCGAGCTGGCCGCGCAGGTGCGGCTCTTGACGCAGGCCACCGGGGTCGTGCCTACATTGGCCGCCATCCTGGCGGGCGATGATCCCGCATCCGCTACCTATGTGCAGATGAAAGAGCGGGCATGCGCGCGGGCAGGCATGGGGTCGCGCACGTTCCCTTTTTCCAGCACCACGCCACAGGCCGAGGTGGAAGACTGCCTCGCCCGGCTCAATGCCGACCCCCATGTACATGGCATCTTGATCCAGCATCCCCTGCCTGCGCACATGGACGAGCCTGCCCTCTTGTCGCAGATCGCCGTGGACAAGGACGTGGATGGTATCGCGCCCCTGTCCCTGGGCAGACTGGTGGCGGGGATGGACGGCTTCCGCTCCTGCACCCCGGCGGGCATGATTGAACTGATGAAGCGGTACAATCTGCCCATTGCGGGAAAGCACGCCGTCGTGATTGGACGCAGCGTCATCTTGGGCAAGCCGATGGGCCTACTGCTCTTGCAGGAGAACGCGACGGTGACTGTGTGCCACTCGCGCACGGCGGGCCTGCCCGAGATTATTCGGCAGGCCGACATCCTGTGCGCGTGTGTCGGCAAGCAGGGCATGGTCACGGGTGACATGCTCAAACCCGGCGTGGTCGTGCTGGACGCAGGCTACCAAAACAACCGGGGCGACGTGGACTATGCGGGCGCGGTTCCCATTGCTTCCGCCATCACGCCCGTGCCGGGCGGGGTCGGCCCGATGACCATCGCCATGCTGATGCAGAACACCGTGACGGCAGCCGCGCGCGCGGCCCATTTTGTCCTGGAAGCCGCGCCGGGACAATGACCTTTGCCCTGCCTGACTACCTCAGCACGCACCGCAGCCGCATAGACGATGCCCTGGATGCGTTTGTGCCGCCCGCCGACAAACACCCGCCGCGCCTGCATGAAGCCATGCGCTATTCCCTGTTTTGCGGCGGCAAGCGCCTGCGCCCTATTCTCACCCTGGCCGCCGCCGAAGCCCTGGGCCAGCCTGTTCACACCGTCCTGCCGCTGGCCTGCGCCCTGGAGTGCATCCATACGTTCTCGCTGATACACGACGACCTGCCCGCCCTGGACAACGACGACCTGCGCCGGGGCAGCCCGACCAGCCATGTCGTGTTTGGCGAGGCGATGGCGATACTCGCAGGCGATGCCCTCTTGGCATTGGCATTTGAGCTGGTGGTGGAATGCCGCTTGTTCTGGCCGGAAGGGCGCGTGCTGGACGCGCTGGCGATGGTGGCGCGGGCCTCGGGCACGCCCGGCATGGTGGGCGGGCAGGTATCCGACATGGAGGGCGAGGGCAGGCACGACCTGACCGAAGCCGATATTGCGTCTATCCATTCCCGCAAAACCGGCGCGCTTTTGGTGGCCTCACTCCTGGGCAGCGCGCGGCTGTGCGGGGCTGCTGTGGCTCAGGAACGCGCCCTGCGCACGTATGGCGACTGCCTGGGCCTGGCGTTCCAGATTACCGACGACATCCTTGACCTGGAAGGCGAGGCACATGTTATCGGCAAGCCCGTCGGCAGCGACCTGGCCCAGGACAAGGCTACCTACCCCAAAATCCTGGGCATGGACGCGTCCCACCGCCTGGCCGCGCAGGCTTCAAACGACGCCGTACACGCCCTGGCCCTATTTGACAGTCGCGCCGACCCGCTGCGCGCCCTGGCCCGCTATGTCACCGAGCGGCGGCACTAGGCACTTCTCCCAAAG
>JAABUQ010012107.1_pt1 | contig 10814 bp, 7 predicted proteins | sample 5560001 | NCBI WGS metagenome assembly JAABUQ01 (sample SAMN10711888, study PRJNA513371) | rock metagenome | isolation source: Antarctica rocks | place: Antarctica: Victoria Land, Finger Mt nord | collected 2015-12-18
TGGTACAGGCCCTTCACGCCACGGTACTCATTTCACGCTACGGTACTCATTCTGCCCGACGAGCGCGTCTTGCTGACGGCGAGGCAGTGAAGGGATAAAGGACAACCCGGAAGATTTTCCGCCATCCCTGTCTCCAGGAATGGCGTTACAGCACTACCTCGAAGGCCGAGACCCGGTCTGCGGAACCTCGGCCATTTCCTCAATCCTGTTCGCGCTCTCTGTGAAAGGGGCTGCTCCGTCGGCCTTGCTTGATTTCACCCGTGTTGTTCTGTGTGCTATCTGAGCGCCCTTCCTATCACATCTTGCAATTTATTGCGGCGGTTCCTGCTTATTGTGGCGGTTTCTACCGCCGCATGTGCGCCCACACGCGTTGACAGCCGTTCGCCGCTCAGGTAACATCAAGCCGGAATAACAGGGAACATGCGGTAGTAGCCTTCCTGCGGACTTTGCTAATCTTCCTGCATTAGAAAGTCGCGGGCGACATGGCCCCAGTCGTCGCGCGTGTTTTGGGCGGCTTGTCGGCGAACCCCTTCCGGCAGCTCGTCTTCATAGCGCGCCCACGCGATCAGCAATGTCTTCAACCCGTCCCGCGCGCTGTTGAGACGGCGGCGCAGGTCGTCAGGGCTGACGCCAACCGTGCTTTCTTCCAGCACTTCAATCAAGCTCTCGTAAACCGGGTGCTGCATACAATAAGATTATTGGGATAGATTATCAAAAACATACTTCTTTTATTCAGATATGTTCATTAGTGCAAGCTTAACCTTAGCCGCTAATGTCCTAACAATTATTATTTGCGCTGGGTCTGGCGGAGAAAAGAGTCTCTTAATTGGATGCGCCCAGATTTTTCGATTTTCGTTTAGCTCGCTAATCCAACGAGTACCACGCTCCTTTCCTTGATTTCCACTGATTTGCTCGAAAGTGCTTTGGAAAAGCTGCCAATTTTTCTTCGCTATATCAATCAAGTCGATTAACGTCATATAAGCTTCAGGAGGTAGTTCTTTGGCTTCTTGTTCGCGCATTTGCGCACACTTTATCCTTATTGCTTCCGAGATTCCTTCTATCCACCATCGTTCTCCATGTTGCCTTTGGAGCTGTTCAAACATCCACTTGAACAACGACATCTCTATATCCTCGATTAACCGCCCCAAATCATCCTCAGTAGGTATAGGCTGCGCCTGATTTTCTTCTAAGATAACGAGCTGGAACGGTGCTGCACTACTAAGAGGCCCTAGAAACTGGTAGATGGAGCTAAAACATGTATAAATGCTTTCGCAAGCACCTGCCATCTCAGATGTTTCTGGGCTTCTGCTCCCTGTAGGGGTAGAAATAATAGTCCATTCTGCGTGGTCTGGTAGGAAGTTAAGTGCTACCAATCCGTGGAGAATGGCCTCACAATTGAGGCGTACCTGCTTGGCTAATCCATTAAATGGAGCATCATTCTCAAATGGCAGTCTTGCGGCAACGACAAGAAAAGGTGGACGAAGAATTCTAATGTTTGCTACTGCCTCTGCTCGTTGCTTTAACGTACTATTTGTAAATCGACCGAAATGCTGCGATAGACGTCCGACTAATCCTTCCTCTGAGTGTGTTTCTCCAATATAAATAATCTTTGAACCAATTGATACAATTGTATACAGCCAAGGCAGATTAGAAGCTAGGTCAATAGTCGTCGCGTGGATGCCGGTGATATGTCCCACGGCGCTGTATTGCGGACTAAGCATAGTTTGTTATTCTTCCAAGTGGCTAGTGTCAGAATCACCAATTCTTGAAAGTTCCAATTTTAGAGAGTCTGCTAGGTCTTCTCCTATCATACTAGCCTTCTTACGAAAGCGTTCTAACACCTTGTCAACCGTACTCGTAGGCACATCCGGCCAAGTCATAGAACGCACTTCAAGCTCTGCACGCGCCAGCACCGTAATAATCTGATGGAGAATAGTTGTGATCTTGGGACTTGCCTCAGCAGCGGCATAGGCTTCTGCTAACCACGAGTGTTGCTGGTTGACCAGAGTGTCTGCTGCACCGTGATGCACAGAGGGGTAAGGTAACCACATAGAGTTTCCTCTGAGGCCATCCACAAGAACGACCAAACTTTTGTCTTCCGCATGTTTCTCTAAAACGTCTTCGGATATGTTTTTGTCTGTGATGTTCTTGAGTGTGTCTTGACGAATAGCTTCAAAGGCTTTTTGGCGGTTTTGCATTGCGACGCTACTGCTAAGGTCAGCTCCTGGTGCATAATCCAATCCTCCGACTGGGGTGTTGTTAATGCTTTCATTTGCAGCCTTCTCTTTGTTTTCCGCTTTTGTCTGTTCGACACGACGTCCTGCTGCTGCCCAAGCATTTGTGCTTTTTTGTTGATGTGTTCGAACCATTGCCTGGAGATTGCTTCGTGCCTCTTTTGGCAACTGGCAGTGGCGCTTCTTCACATCAAGGGCCAGGATGTTGTCAGCAGTCTCATCAAACATCAGGCGACCACGGAAAGCCCATGCTTGTGTTGCTGGAGAGATCAGGCCATGAAAACCTTCTGCTAGTACAATAATACGGCGATTGCGGTAAACATAAAATCCATGACGTCGCCGACCTGTATAAGGGTCAGCCTCGATCAAGTAGTGGTCTCGCATCTCTGACCGCTTTTGCTCGAAAGAAACTGGATGCACAAGGTTTGTTAGGGCAATAGTTACACTCGCGCTAGGAGTAAGTGGCAAACTATGGTCATCGAGGAGCAGATGGACAGTTTTCCCATCCCAGCTTTCTGGGTCTTGTAGAGGACCATTTGCTTTCGCCTCAGTAAAAAAGAGTGGGTCTAAAGGTTTGAGCGCTTCATCGTTGTTAATGCTCATAATCAGCGGCTTGTCAGCGTCTGCCAAAAACAGATGATATACCTGCGCACAGTAACGGCGAAGGTAAGCTAAAAAGCGGTTGTAAGAAGGTTGGTTGTCATTTAGTTCTTCTAAGATAAGGGTTGTTCCAGACGCCCGGTCTGCCCCGCTAAAATCTTTCGTCCAATACTCTTGGTATTGGGCAGGCACTTCTCCTAATTCAATTTTGTACTCACCTGTGGCTTCTACCTCAGACATTGGTAGAACTGCACACAATGGCTCCGACATATCAACAGTTTTGGACAGCACTACTATTCGATTGCCGAGCGACAGGCCAGCAGACTTTAGGCCCAACCCAAACTTTCCCAGGGCATGAGCGGGGTACTTGCGGTTGCTGCCTAGCGTAAATGCCCGGATTAGCGTTTCCCGATTCATGCCATATCCATCATCGGAAATTATATACTGTGAAACTGTGTCAGTCTCGCCGTCTTCAGGGTGAAGCTGAGGAACAAGAGTGATGAACACACAAGTACCGCCTGCATCAAGACTGTTGTCTATTAAGTCACAGAGAGCAACCTCTGGGTCATATCCGATACGGGCGACAGCACTAATCAAGCGCCCTGGAGCTGCTGGAACGTCAACTTTTTCCATAAAATATCTCCTTTTGTTTTGGCTAACATGTATCTGACTGGTGGGATTTAAGAAACCTCCGCTACGTGTTTCATTTTTGATATCTTACGTTCATTTAGCCATGTTTATAAGTTGCAGATCATGCAAGGCTCTGTGTCGTCGTCGGCGTCCAGCACTTCCTCAAACATTTCCAGCAGGCGCGCAGGCTTTTTGCGGCTTGCTTCCCGCGCCATCGCCGTTTCATGCCCGGCTTTAATCTGAGCGACACGCCCTGGCTGTTCCAGTTCCGTCAGGCTTTCGCTTTGTGACCACGTATAGCGTTTGACCTCGCCCGTCTCCGGGTCGGCTTCCGTCTTCTCAAATGTTTTGGCTTTTTCGTACAAGTCAGGGTGATGCTCTTTCAAGCCCACCCATTCGGCTTTGCGCTGAAAGAAGCAGAAGTAGCAGCCGCTGCGGGTGCGCCATTCGTAGTATTTGGGCAGGCCCAGCCCGGCGTCATCCAAAATGCGGTACATGTCGTCTTTGCCCAAGCCGTCGTCTTTGAACGGGTAGACAGGTTCAATGCTTTGCTTGTGGGAGATATAGCCGTCGCGGTCTTCATCGGCACGAATCGCTACGTAGCTTTTGACGGTCTGCCCTGCGAACTCGCGCTCTACCCACTCTTCAAAAGGTTTGAGTTTAAGCTGTGCAGTACACCAGCGCATGCGGGGTGAGGGCAGGTAGTTGTCGTATATCTTCAGGTAGTGCGAGAACGGGCGGTCGGGGTTCAGCCGGGCAATTGGTTTGCCGAGGTAGGTTTCCAGTAGAATCAGGTATTCGTAGGTTTCGGGGAGTTCGTCACCCGTATCGCAGAAGAAGTAATTCATATCCGGCACGCGGTCGCGCATATACACGGCGAGGGCCGCGCTGTCTTTGCCGCCGGAGATGCCTAGAACGTGAGCAATCTGTGGTGTGTCATTATCAGGCATGGTTTTTCTCTCGCATTATTCTTTGCATCACTTGCCCAATGACGGCAAGGCGCGTTTCGTGCGTCGCGTTCTCCATTGTAACGTTAAATAGCCCAAAAATCACGCTTGCAAGGCGGTCTGCTTCGCTACTATTTTCTTTGGACAAGATCACAAGGCTTGCGTCCTCTTCGCCTGTGCCCTGCGTGACCGACAGCCGCAGGCCAACCCGCTCTCCAACGTCTTGTGTGGAAGCCGTGCGGCTTTTCTCAAAAGCGAGCAGTTCCGAATGCTTGAATGCGGCGGCGAGAGGCTGCAATAAGGGGGCGAACCGCTTTTCTTCGGCATCACTCCATGCCTGCGGCGGGCGTCCGGCAACAACGGCCCCGATAGACTCCAGCCACTTTCGCCGCTCCAATGTTTCATCGGCGGCACGTTGCACGAATGCAACCAAGCGAGGTTCGCTTAGATGCGCACCAATATCCGCCGAACGTGCGCGCAAGTCTGCCCAATCCGCAACGCCGAAGGCGTCACACAGGCTTTGCTCAATGCGTGACAGCAGGCCGTCATAGGCGGTCATCACGCCGGACATTGCCACGTTCCACCGTGCAAAGAAGGCTGAGACATTTTCCTCATCGGCTTCATCGGCAGCGAAGGGGCGGCAGTCCAGCAAGGTCGGCAGGTCAACAAACAGCAACTGCTCCGGGCCGCGCGCTTCTTTGAACACGTCGCGCAGGGTGCGCGCATCGGCGGGCAGATTGCGCGTCTTGAGTGCATACCCAGGCAGACGGGCGAAATTGCGGAAGAGGCCACGGACGACGTTGACGAGGGTGGGTTCTTCCCCGCCTGTCAGCACCCCGCGCGCAAACCGTTCCACCACTGCCTGACGCTCCCCGACAACTTTGCATCCTTGCAGGGCGTAGTCTTCGGGCCGTTTCATCATGCGCTCAAATGTCGCCGCGTCAAGCTGCGTGACAAACCTGTTTTCTTCATAAACAAGCACTTCGTCTGAGTGATACAGCAGCACGGCACACAGCAGAACGGGAATAAGGCCATCAGTCAGGCCGAATGGAGGGCGCACCAACATTTCGTGCAATGAAAGCAATGGCTTAGGTTCCAATACGCCGCCAAATAGAAACCCTTCTATCGCTTCCCACACACGCCCCAGCGCAGATGACGTGTCCGGCGGCGGGAAAAAGCCGCCGTCCCGGTGCAGGCCGGTTTCTTCCAGCACCGACACATACATGCTCGCTTCCGGGGGCCAGCCTTCAATGTCCAAACGCGGGTCGGGGGCACGCGTCAGCATCGCCGTAATCAGCTCCCGCCGCGCCGATGCTGCTGTGCCCGATAGCTGACGCCGATTAATCAGCTCGTTGCGCAAACGCGGCGTGTACGGGTAGGTCGTGTCGCACGCCCGCGACAGCAGCGGCTGAAGCGCGATCCCTTCCTGACGCTTCCCCTGCCAAAGCCAGTGCGTGTCGCCGCCGTCCGGCTGACGCAAAAGGCTCTCCCACTCGTTTTGGAACACGCCGGTCGCTTCGCGCAGGCGCTCATCCACTTCGCGCTTTGCCACCGTGTCTTGTGCCAACTCAATTGTTTCTTCCTGCACCCGCAGCAGGCTTTCCACGCTTGTGGCCGCTTCGCGCAGGGCGTTTGTTTCCCGCGCCAAACACGCCACGATGTCGGGCCGCGCCCCAAACCGCGCGCCTATGCTTTCTTCGGCAGACGCCAGCGCGGGCATGTCCGGCACGAGGCACAGCAGCAGCAGGCCGTCCACGCCGTCGGGCCGCAGGGCCGCCGCGTCCAGCTCCCCCGCGCGGCACGCCCGCACGTCAAAGTAGCGCAGCGTGCCCGTCTCGTAAGAATGGCGGCGGGCGACAATGGGCGGGGCCGTGGACAAGCGGGCGGCGACACGCACCGGGTCTACATGCGGCCCGATTTCGGCCCGCGCTTCCCGCAGCAGCGCGTCCACGTCAATGTCGCTGCCCTCGTAAGGCCGAAACGCTTTGCGGTAATGCCGGTAAGTAATCAGCGTTGCCGACTGCATCTGCTTCAAGGCCGCGTCGATCTCGTCGGGCGCGAACTCATCGCAGGCAAACAGCAGCATCTCGCGCGAGGGGGCCAAACGCGCGGCGTCGCCCAGCGCGTGCAGAAGGCCGATGGTCTTGACCAAAGCGGCCCAGACGGGCGGGCGCGCTTCGCACCGCAGCAGGGCGTCCTGGGTCGCACTCCACAACCGGCCCGCCTGCGCATGGCCCGACACCGACGCCCCCAATGCCCCCGCCGCCCAGTCGTACACGTCCGCCACGCGCAGGGCAGGCGCGTAGTCCGGCGTCAGGGTCTGCGTGTCCAGGAAGTCCCCAAACCCGTGCGCCTCGCCCGAACTGAGAAACCCGAACAGCGACCGCTCGTTCTGCCCGAACCGCCGGAACACATGCGGCAGGGCGAGCAGGGCAATCGGGTGCAGCGGCCACGCGTCCCCCAATGCCCGCTCAAACTCCCCGCCGGACATCGTGCGCGGCTGAAGCTGCAAATCCCGGCACGCCTGCGCTTGACGCGCCAGCAGCGGGCCGAGCAAAACATCCGCATTGGGGTGGGGCGGACGCGCGACCGCCCCCGCCACCAGCCGCACCGCGTCCTCGGACGCCTCCCCAAACGGCAAATCCGCAAACCGCCCCTGCACCTTGCGCCACTCCGCCTGCTGCGTGCCGCTCAGCCGGTGCGCGTACTCGTCAAACGCTTGGTGCAAAATCGTCACCAGCAGAATGGGATGCCGGACGCTCCGTACCGATGCCTCGGCCAGCTCCTGCAATGCCTGCACGTCGCCCGCGTCCGAGTGCAGGGCCGCATACTCTAGAAACTTGCCCAGCTCGTCCACCACCACCAGCAGGCCCCGGCAGCCGGGAACACGCGCCATCAATGCCGCCGACACGTCTTCATACAAGCGTGCCGCGTCCCGCCCCCCGATGTCGTCCGTGTTCGGCAGCGGCAGGGGCGTCAGTGCGGGCGGCAGATGCCGCGCCGCTTCCCGCAACCCGCGCACCAGCGCCTGCGTCAGCGGCTCGCGCCCGCCTGTCACCAGGACAGGCCAGAAGCCGTCCGCGTCCGCGTCAAACAGCGGCCCTGAGACAAGCCCGCGCCGCGACGCATCCCCAACGGGCGGCGGGGCCAAAGTCTTGGTCAGCAGCAGGGCGAATGCCGACTTGCCCGTGCCATACGGGCCGGTCACGCTCCACGCCCGCGCGTGCGGCGTTTGGACGCCCTGCGCGATCCGCCCCAGGGCCGCCAGCGCGCCGGGCGTCGGCACATAGCCGTCCAGCGGCGCGTCCGTGTAAAAGTCCCGTTCCAGATTGACCGACCGCAGAAAGCGCGAGCGCACATTGACCAGGCCGGACAGCGGCCATTGTTCCTCCGACATTTGCGGCGGAACGCTGTTACGCTTGATAGTAGCCACGCAAAATCTCCTGTTTCAATTCCGTCATGTCCCCACCGGCGCGGCGGGCCACCTGCCGAATCAGCGCCGTGTCTTGAAAAAACAAAGCGTCCGTCGTCAATGCGCCCAGGGCGTCCAAATAGTGCAGCACGGCATCCTCATCCAGGCGAAAGACCCGCCCCGGACTGCCGACCCCGTGTGTAATTTCCCTCAAGGACAGCGTGTCCCCGCCGCTGTCTTTGGAAGCCCAAAAGTCCAGCAGGGCATATGCAAAGACAGGCGCGGGCAGCGACGGCTTGGGCCGCCCATTGAACCGATACCGCCTGCCGCCGTCCACTTCCGCGATCAGCCCCAAAGTCGCCAGCGGACAATCCAGCGTTTCTTCGGGCGTGGACGCCGGCCCGCGCCGACCGGGCACATACGTCCGCACAAAGCACGACACATCCGCCTTGAGCGACGACGGGGCCAGGCGCGTCCATCCCTGCCCCTGCGCCCACTGCGTCATGTTCTCCTGCAATGTTTCCCGCGTCCACTCCGCTTCCCTGTTGACGTTAAACGCCCAAAACCACGTCGTCGCCCGCGCGCTGTTGGTGGCGATCTTCCAGTGCAGCAGCCACAGCGTCCCGTCCCGCTCCAAATACGGGTCGGCCTCAGTCAGCAGATACCGCCCGAACGCCGTGGGCGACACCGCCCCGCGCCGCCCCTCATCCTCGCCCAGCAGGCCCGCCGCCAAACACCAGTGCCGGATGGAGCGCACCATGTTCTTGCCCACGCCCAGGGTCGCCATCGCTTCTTCTGTGGAGAAAATGTCGGGCCGCTGCGCCCAGCCGTCCAGCCCCTTTTTAAGCCAGCCATAGCGAAACACAAACGTCTCATGCCCGGAAAACATGCCGTGCGGCGGCAGGGGGGAGGGGGATAAAAGTGTCATAACAGGCTGCTTCTTTCGCCGCCGCCCGCGCATATCCCTGCAAAACAGCGCGTCGCGCCCAGACTTTTCACGCGCGGTTCCGGCATTCCTCACGCGCGGCTTCGGCATTTCCAGCGTGTACCAACGACGGAACAAATCGTTCCGTCGTCGGTCTGCTTTAGAAACGAGGCGGCAAAGCCGGGGAAACGCCGCTGCCGCGCGCCCAAGACCGGCAGAAAGGCAGACGCGTGGGCAGTTTCTTTGGCCTGTCCGGGAGGGCACAACCCGCGTGTGTGACAATAAAACACGGCTTGTCCATGCCGTCCAAAAAGGTCGGAAGGGCTGCGACCCAGGTGTCTGCATTGGCCCCGCCGGCTTGTCTTGCGCCAAGCGGCACGGTCGGCAGCCATTGTTTTCCCCGCCCCGTCCGCCGCATTTCCGCCCCGCCCGCTTTTGGTGACCGCTGAATAGGCTTTTGGTGACCACTGAAAGGGACGGCGTATGATATAATAGAATGCTGGTTTCCGCGTGCGGCCTGCCCCTCGGCGGCTCCTGGGAAGGCGGCTGCGCCGAAAAAAAGGAAGTTTATCCATGTCGTCTTCTGCCTCTTTTTCAGACATCGCCATCTCGGTTCGTGGGTTGTCCAAGTCCTATACCATTGTCCACGAAGATCAAAAGCATACGCTGGCGACGGAAGCCCTTCTGCACAGCCTCAAAAACATCGGCAAAAAGCCGGCCTCGGAAACGTTCTGGGCCTTGCAGGACGTGTCGTTTGACATCCACAAGGGCGACGTGGTGGGCATCATCGGGCGCAACGGCGCGGGCAAGTCGACCTTGCTCAAAGTGCTGTCGCGCATTACGGAGCCGACGCGTGGGCAGATTGATGTGTACGGGCGGATCGGCAGCCTGCTGGAAGTCGGGACGGGCTTTCACCCCGAGCTGACGGGGCGGGAAAACGTTTATCTCAACGGGGCCGTGCTGGGCATGAGCCGTCGGGAGATTCAGAAGCACTTCGACGCCATCGTCGAGTTTTCGGGCGTGGAAAAGTTCCTGGACACGCCGGTCAAGCGCTACTCGTCGGGGATGTATGTGCGGCTGGCGTTTGCCGTGGCGGCGCATTTGGAGCCTGAAATATTGATCGTGGACGAGGTGCTGGCGGTGGGCGATGCGGAGTTCCAGAAGAAGTGCCTGGGGAAAATGAAGGACGTAGCGGCGCATGGGCGTACGGTGATCTTTGTGTCGCACAACATGGCCGCCGTTGCTCAGCTATGTCAACAATGCATTCTGCTGCGCAACGGCTGCCTTGCCGAGAAGGGAAACACTCCCCATATCATCCATGAATACCTCGACTCGAAGACGAGCCAGCCGTTCGAAAAACTGATTGGCGCTGATGGTATCGAACTGAATGAGGTGGCAGTACGTGATGCTCAGAATGGAAGTGCGACCGATCTGCTTTTGTTTAATCAGGATTACATCTTGACTCTTTCGGGCTACGCGCCAAATCGTCTTGATAACGGCGCTGTTGTTGTCGAAGTTTACAATGACATCGGGGTTTTAGTGGCGAGCGTGAACAGCGTCGAAGAAGGCATGGACTTGTTTGACTACCAGGGCCACTTCGATATATCCTTTTCTCTGCCCCGGATACAGATGTTCCCCGGCAGATATACGATCTCAATTGAACTGAGGAACTTGCGGGAAATACACCTCAAGGCGGAAAATGCTTTGACATTTGAGATACAGCCTGCCATGGTAAACGACGCCATGTGGGCTTATCAGAAACAGCATGGCGTTGTCAGAATATCGAATGGAGGCACTGTGCGTTCAAGTGAACGGAGCCACCCCAACTCACTCCACAGCGCAGATGCATTAAAATAACGACACCCGTTAAAGAACATAAAGGGAACATAAGTGTCAAAAGAAATCTGCGTTTTTCATTTGGTGTGGGCACCGCTCGGCTTGCGATATTTCGAGCGGTTTGTCAACTCCTATCGGCTCAACCCAGGGGGCGTGGACCATGATCTGGTACTGATCTTTAACGGATTCGATAGCGAAGAGCAAATGGCTCCTTATCTTGACATAATCGC
>JAABUQ010012108.1_pt1 | contig 10814 bp, 7 predicted proteins | sample 5560001 | NCBI WGS metagenome assembly JAABUQ01 (sample SAMN10711888, study PRJNA513371) | rock metagenome | isolation source: Antarctica rocks | place: Antarctica: Victoria Land, Finger Mt nord | collected 2015-12-18
TGCGGCGGATGCTCGGACTGGTGGGGGTGGAGTTCGGCGAGGGCGGCACGGGCTTCGAGCCCGACTCGTTGGCGGCGGAAGTCGTCGCGGCGACGGCCAGCCGGTCGGAATTCGACCCCTGGCCGTTCCGCGGGGCGCTGCTGCGGAACGACGACGCCTGGCGCTTGCTGGCGATCGACGCCCGCCGCGACGGGCTGGCGGGGCCCGTTCCCTCGGGGGCGCCGGCGGCACTGGACCGCTGGGATCGCCGACTCGACAAGCCGGGGGCGGGGGCGGTCACCCGGTTCTTCGAGTTGATGCTCAACGCCTGCGACGGCCCGGCCCTGGCGGCCTGCGCCTCGGCCCGCGCCGCCGACCTCCGGAGCCTCTCCCCCCTGCCCTGGTGGCCCGCGCCGAGGACCCCCGGCGCTACCGGCGACCTCCGCGACGGCTTCGCGCGGATCGCGCCGATGGCCCCCCTGGATGTCGAGACCCTGCCGGCCGTGCGCGCCTGGATGCGGGCTCCGGGCCGGCAGGGGCCCGCGCCGCTGGTGCGCCTGGACGACGGGCCCGACCTCATTCCGCTGGAAGGAGGAGACGCCGAGCCCGCGCCCGGCCGTCCCCGGCACGTCGACCCGGACCTCTCGCACCTCTCGCCCGAGGGCCACTCGCGCTGGCGATGCCTCGACGGCCTGACGAGCCTTTCGCGTCCGGGGCTCGACGACGCGGGGCGCTGGTCGGTCCTCCAGGGCTGGATCGACGCCCGCCTGCCGATCGACCGGCTGGAGGCCGAGGACCGTCGGCGATTCGTGGCCCGGACCGTCGCCCTGACCGAGGCGCTCGACCCGCGGGAACTGGACAAGCTCGCCCGCTGGCTCGTGCGGAACGGCGTCGACGAGCCCGACCGCCTCGCCGACTGGGCCGACGACCTGGGCGAAGCGGTTTCGGACGCCCTGCGCATCGGCCGCATGGCCCTGGTCGGCGACCTGAGGACCGCCCTGAAGGCCGCCCTCAAGATATTCCTGGGGACGGCCCGTAACGCCTGAATCGCCCCCAACCGGGCGAATCGCAGTTCAGGAGACATGGGATTAGCCTGGACTTTCCCACATAAGTGAACTTTTGCGCCACGCCTCGGCGCCGCGGAGGAGCGATTCGGGGGTCCGCCTCGACCGGCGATCTGGACCCCTTCCTGATTCCCGACGGACCACGATGATGCTATCGTCCGTTGACCCGGGCGGCGTAGCCGCGCGGTCCTGTTCCAGGCCCACCGGCAGGGAGGCGTGTCATGTGCTGGAATGCCGTCACGGCGATCGCTTCCACGATCTCAATGGTCGCATTCATTCTCACCGCGATCTACATCCGCGACCAGTTGAAGGGGCAGCATAAGGACCACTACCTCGCCGTCACGAACGACCTGTTCACGACCTGGCAGTCTCGTGAATTCATGGAAGCGCAACTCTGGCTGATTCACAAGCTCAGCGAAACGACCTGGCGGGACTTCGTGGAGAAGCACCGGGCCGACTACGGCGAGGTCGCCTTCCACCGCGTCGGCACGTTTTACAATCGCGTCGGGACGCTCGTCCGGCTGGGCTTCGTCAACGAGCAAGAGATCCTCTCGACGATCGGGGGCTACGCCATCGCGGTCTGGAACAAGATCGAGCCGATGGTCCGGGAGGCGCGGTCGTTGGAGAACTCAGCGCTCTTCGACGATTTCGAGAGGCTCCTCCCCGCTTGCCGCGAGTGCTATGTCCCCGCGCTCGGCGGCGACACCCGCGTGAGCCCATTCGTGGTCCTACAGCCGGCCGATCGGATCAGCCGGGCGGATGTGCTGAGCCGCCTCGACGCCGGGGAGCCCTTGACGCTCCTGGATGTCCGGCAGCCCGCCCAGGTGGCGCGGGAAGGTCGGACCCTTCCTCATGCGTTCCTCATCCCGCCCGACGAAGTGCCGAGCCGCTACGGTGAGCTTCCCCTGGACCGCGAGGTGGTCGTCCTCTGCGCCTGACCGAACGAGGCGACGAGCGCCCGTGTGGCGCTCTTCCTCCGCGAGAAGGGTTACCGATCCACCGCCCTGATTGGCGGCCACGACGGCTGGCGCGAAGCGGGGCTGCCTCTGGTCGCCGGTCGGACCGCCAGGATGCGCGACAACGAGCCATGACCTGTCCCGCCGTCGTCGTGGTCCAGGTCACTCAAGACGGCGCGATCGGGTCCAACTGCTCCGGGGAAGCCAATCGGGGTCAACACCGCCTGCAACCTTTGCTCGCGATTCTGGGGAGGTCCTCGCATGACGCCGCAAGAGATCGACGCCTGGCTCATCCGATCGCTCGACGATCGGCGGTTCTCGCGGGGCGAGCGCCAGGCCCTGGGCGAATTCCTCGCCACCTTGAAGTCGGCGGCCGACCGCGAGGAGTTCCGCCGCCGGGCTTTCGAAGTCGCCCGCACCGCGCTGGTGCACCCGGACGACCTCCCCGTGCTCGCCTGGCTGGAGGAGGTCACCAAGGCCATCCGTGAGGTCCCCCAGACCGCCCCCCGACCCGTCGTCGCGGAGGCCTATTTCAGCCCTGGGGAGGACTGCCCTCGGGCGATCGGGCGGCTCCTGGCGACCGCGGGCAAGACCGCCGACGTCTGCGTCTTCACCATCACGGATGACCGCCTCGCCGACACCGTCCTCGACGCCCATCGCCGCGGGGTCGCCGTGCGGATCATCACCGATGATGCCAAGGCGGAGGACCAGGGCTCGGACGTGGGGCGATTCGAGCGGTCCGGCATCCCGACGCGGGTGGACCGGAGCCCGTTCCACATGCATCACAAGTTTGCGATCCTCGATGGCGAAACCTTGCTGACCGGCAGCTACAACTGGACCCGGGGCGCGGCGCGGGACAACGAGGAGAACCTGATCGTCACCACCGACCCCCGGTTCCTCAGCGCCTTCAAGAGGACGTTCGACCGCCTGTGGGCGAAATTGGCTCCTTCACGATGACGGCGATCCATTCCTCCAGCGCCCGAAGATCGAAGGTCAATGGGCGTCCGGACGCAACCAGGGCCTCGACTCGTAATCCGATGGCCACCCTGCGGGGGACTGCGGAGCCGGGGCACGAGACTTGCACCGGAGTGGCCTGACTCGGCGGAACACTCCGGCTTTCGAGAGCCGGGCAAGCACAGTCTCAACGCCTCAGGAGGCATCATGGCCGACCCCAGAAACGTGGCTCATGACAAGAAGGTTCAAGAGGAGAAGAAGCACCACGGCGAGGAGGTCACACCGGGGGCGACGGAAACGCCCCAACCGGGAAAGAAACCGACCCTGGAGAAGGATACAGGCGAATCGGAGAGCTATCAGCAACACGCACAGCACTCCAAGGGCGACGACACGCCCGAATGACGGAAGGTCGACGCGATCCCCGGGCCGCCGTCCGACCCCGGCGGCGATCCCCGTCTCTTCTCTCGACCCGAGGCGGCCGGTCGTTTATCGTGGTCGTCGGCGGGGTTCGGACCGAGATCCATCAGGCAGGATTGAGGGGACGATGACCAAACACGTCGCGTGGCTCGGGATGGCGGCCTTCCTGGCCTCGGGGGCGGCCCCGGTCGACGAATCGACCAGGCCGGGGGCGGCGACGATCACGGCCAAGGACATGCTCCGGCACATCGAGATCCTGGCCTCCGACGCTCTCGAAGGGCGAGGGCCCGGGACGACGGGCGAGGACCGAACCGTCACGTACCTCACCGAGCAGTTCTCCGCGGCCGGGCTGAAGCCGGGGAACCCCGACGGGACGTTCGTCCAGCAGGTCCCGCTCGTCGGGTTCCGCGGCAAGGTGCGCGGGGCGATCCAGGCCGGCGGGACGAAGATCGAGCTGACCAAGCCCGAGGCGTGGATGGCGGTCTCGCGGCGGTTGGTGCCCGAGTCGAAGGTGGAGGGTTCGGCGGTCGTCTTCGTCGGCTACGGCGTGGTCGCGCCAGAGTTCGACCGCGACGACTACAAGGATGTTGACGTGCGCGGTAAGACGCTGGTCATGCTGGTGGGCGACCCGCCGATCCCCGACAAGAACGACCCTGACCAGCTTGACCCGGCGCGGTTCGGCGGGAAGGCGATGACGTATTACGGCCGCTGGACCTACAAGTTCGAGATCGCCGCCGAGAAGGGGGCCGCCGCCGTCCTGCTCGTGCACGAGGAGAAGGAGGCGGGATACCCATATCAGGTCGTTGTCGGGAGCTGGGGGCGCGAGAACTTCGACATCCCCTCCGAAGACAGGAACCAGGGCCGCGCCGCGGTCGAGGCGTGGATCGCCCTCGACACCGCGAAGCGGCTCTGCAAGGCCGCGGGCGAGGACTTCGATGACCTCAAGAAGAAGGCCGTCGCCGACGACTTCCAGCCGGTCGCGCTCGACGCGAACGCCGACTTCGAGGCCCGCAACACCATGCGGAACATCAAGTCGCGGAACGTGCTGGCCCGGCTGGAAGGCTCGGACGCGACGTTGAAGGGGGAGATGGTCGTCTACACCGCGCACTGGGATCACCTCGGGAAGGACGAGACGCTTCCCGGCGACCAGATCTACAACGGCGCGGCCGACAACGCCTCGGGCGTCGCCGCGCTGATCGAGATTGCCGAGGCTTTCGCCCGGACCCCCGCGCGTCCCAGACGATCGCTCCTCTTCCTGGCCGTCACCGCCGAGGAGAAGGGCCTTCTCGGTGCGAAGTACTACGCGGCGCACCCGCTCTACCCGCTCGAAAAGACACTCGCCGACATCAACATGGATGTGACGAATCTCTGGGGCCGCACCCGCGACGTAATCAACGTCGGGAAGGGCCAGACGACCCTCGACGAGATCCTCGCCGAATGCGCCTCCGCCCACGGCCGGGTCGTCGAGCCCGACGCGGAGCCGGAGAAGGGCATGTCCTACCGTTCCGATCACTTCGAGTTCGCCAAGCGGGGCGTCCCGGCGTTGAACGTCAAGGGGGGGATGAACTACCTCGGCAAGCCCGCCGGATTCGGCAAGCATAAGCGCGACGAGTACACCCGCAACGACTATCACAAGGTCTCCGACGAGGTGAAATCCGACTGGGACCTCGCCGGCGCCGTCGAGGACGCCCGCCTCCTCTTCGAGGTCGGCTACCGGATTGCGCAAGCCAACGTGTATCCCGAGTGGAAGCCCGGCACCGAGTTCCGCGCGCGACGAGAGGCCATGCTCAAGCGCCCGGCGAAGTGACGCCATTGCTCCGGCGTTCGGTGCCCAGGCCTCTTCCTGTAGAGTCGCATCGAGCGGCGACCGTCGCAAGCGAAGTTTGGGGGAAGTTCCGGATGGCGGAGGCCACATCCGCCCGATCGGCGGGACCAACGCGCGGGGTCGCCGCGTCGATCCTCCTGGCTCTGGGTCTCTTCACGATCTACTCGGCCAACCGCCGGGCGATCGGCGCGGGGGACGTGGTGCCGGCGACGCTGCTGCCGGTGGCGATGCTCCGCGGCGACGGGCCGCGGTTCGACCGCTTCGCCCCGCTGGTGCGCACCCCCGAAGGACGGCTGCCGGGCTATGCCGACGACCGGCGAGGGCACGCCGTCTCGCGCTATCCGATCGGCCCGGCGCTGGTGGCCCTACCGTTCGAGTGGCCGCAACTGGTCGTGCTGGACGCGCTGCGGCCGGGATGGGAGCGAGACCCCGAGCGGGCCGAAGCGTACCTCGGGCTGCTCGGCAAGAATGCCGCGGCGGCGATCGCGAGCCTTGCCATCGTCCTGCTGTACCGCTGGCTCCGCGGGAGGGCCTCGGCGCGGGCCGCGATGGTGGCGTCGCTGACCGTCGCGCTGGGGACGGACCACTGGGCCGTCGCCTCCCAGGCCCTCTGGCAGCACGGGCCGGCGGCGCTCTGCCTGATGGTGGCGATCTTGCTGATCGAGGGCGAGTCGCGGCCGAGGCTCCGGCTCGCGCTGGCGGGGCTGGCGGCGGCGATGCTCGTCGCGTGCCGGCCGGTGGACCTGGTGGCTTCCGCCGTCCTCGCGTTTTGGGTGATGACGCATCGCCCGAGGCCGGAGCGGTGGGCGTTCACCCTCGCGGCGGGGGCGGGGGCGGTCGCGCTCTGCGCATACAACTTGTTCTACTTCGACACGCTGACCGGCGGGTATGCGGCGATCGAGGCGATGCACCCCTGGGCGCACGGGACGCGGGGGTCGTGGACCGCGCCGATCCTGCAAGGGGCGGTGGGGACCTTGTTCAGCCCCAGCCACGGGTTGTTCGCGTATAGCCCGTGGATCGCCCTGGCCGTGGCCCTGGCCTGCCTGCCCGGGACGTGGTCGCGAACGGGCGGGGAGTCGCTGGGGAACTGGCTGATCGCGAGCCTCGGGTTGAGCTACGTCGTGCTGGCGAAGTACTCGTGCTGGTGGGGCGGCCACTGCTTCGGTCCCCGCTTCTGGATCGACGTCGGCCCGATCTTCGGCCTGATCCTGGCCAGAGCGCTCGACTGGGCCTCGGCAGGTCGGCGATGGGGCCTGCTCACGGCGTTCGGCGTCACGATCGCATTCTCCGTCGCGTTGCAGGCGATCGGGGCGGCGTGCTACCCGAGCACCTGGCACGGGATTCCCAACAACGCCGACCGGCACCACGAGCGGCTCTGGGACTGGCGAGACAACGAGGTGACGCGCGGGTGGAACGAGGGTCCGCGCCCGCGCGATTGGTGAGGGCTCGTCACGACCCCGCGACGACGCGGAGGTAGCGATCCCGCAGGCCGCCCATGATCGCCTCCCACGTCTGGGAGAGGGCGTAGACGCGGGCGGCCTCGGCCATCCGTCGACGGGCGGTGGCGTCGTCGACCAGGCCGATCAAGGCGTCGGCGAACTTGCCCGGGGGATCGGCCGGCTCGACGAGTCGGCCGGTGTCGCCGGGGCGGACGGTGTCGCCGGGGCCGCCAGCGCGGACGGCGACGACGGGCAGGCCCGAGGCCATCGCCTCCAGGATGACGTTGCCGAAGGTCTCCGTCAGGCTGGCGAAGGCGAACACGTCGGCCGCCGCGTAGTGGTCGGCCAGGTCGCCGCCCGAGCGGTAGCCGACGAACCGCGCGACGCCCCCCAGCCGCTTCTCCAGGCCGGGACGCGCCGGGCCGTCCCCCACGATCAGCAGCCGGACGCCCGGCCTCGCCGCGACGACCAGCGCGAGCGCGTCGGCCAGGTATCCGACGTTCTTCTCGGCCGCGATCCGGCTGACGTGGCCGATCACCGTGTCCTCGGGGGTGAACCCCAAGGTCTGGCGCACCGTCGCGCGCCCCTGGCGGTCGGGCCGGAAGAGGGTGCCGTCGACGCCTCGGGGCCACAGGACCATGCGCTCGAAGCCGCGCGCCTCCAGCTCGGAGATCGTCGCGCGCGAGGGGACGTAGGTCTCGCGCGTCCGGTTGTGGAACCAGCGGAGATAGCGCCAGATCGTCCCCCTGGTCCAGCCGACGCGGTAGTGGGCCATGTACTGGTCGAAGTTGGTGTGGAAGCTCGACACCGTCGGCAGCTTCCGCTTCAGGACGTGCCGCAGGATGCTGAGGCCGAGCGTCGCCTCCGTCGCGACGTGGACAAGGTCGGGGACAAAGGCGTCGATCGACCGCCGCACCTTGCCAAAGGGGGGCAGCGGCAGGAACAGCTCCTTGTAGAAGGGGAGGTTCACCGACCGGACGAGCCGCTGATGCTCCAGGGTGGCCGCCTCGCCGTAGTCCGGGTGGACGAGCTGCACAACGTCGCCGGCCTCGGTCAGAACGCGGACGAGCTGGCCCAGCGTCCGGGAGACGCCGTTGACCTGCGGGAAGTACGTCTCGGTCACGAGCGTGATGCGCACGGGCGGAACCCTGAAGGGGGAGCGTTCGGCCACGAAGGCCCGGCGATCAGGAGCGGTGACCTCCGCTGCCAACGGCCATCGGGCATCCCGATCAGGTATTCACCAACCGCGACTCGCCCCGCACCATCTGCCGGGTCATGGTGGCGAAGTGGGTGTGCATGATGCACTTGAAGGCGAACTGGAAGAGGTAGCGCGGCGGCCTGCCCGAGCGCAGAAGCCTGCCGAGGTGCCGCGCGTACACGGGCCGGTCTTGCTTGGTGCGGGGGTCGGACCAGAGGCGAGCGAGCATCCCCAGAGCCCCCAGGATCGTCAGCACCTGGATCTTCGCGTACGAGAAGGGCCGGTGCCGGCGGAGCCACGACATCTTGGCCGACGCCAACGGGATGCGGCCGTGGACGAACAGGTCGTCGAAGCGGGCGAAGTAGCTCTCGGCGTCGTAGAGCCGGTCCATGAGGTTGAGCCAGCCGTCGCGGAGTTCCTCGACGCTCATCTTGAGCGGGACGACGTTGGTGGCGATGTTCGGGTCGGAGGCCGCGGCGTTGTCGAGCCGTCCCTCGGCTTCCAGGCGGGCATACAGCGGGGTCTTGGGGATCGCCGAGAGCATGCCGGCCATCGCGCCGACGACCCGGGCCTTGCTGAGGAACTCGTACTGGCGATCGAAGACGCCGAGGTCGTCGCTGTCAAAGCCGACGATCATGCCGGCGTAGACCTCCATGCCGGCCTCCTGCACCCGCCGGACGCGCTCGATGAGGCTGCCGCGGACGTTCTGGTACTTCTTGGTCTCGCGCAGGGCGTCCTCATCGGGGCTCTCCACGCCGATGAAGACGGCGACCAGGCCGGCCTCGGCCATCAGGCGCATCAGCTCGTCGTCCTCGGCCAGGTCGAGCGACGCCTCGGTGAAGAACGAGATGGGGTAGCCGTGGGCCTGCTGCCAGGAGATGACCTCACGGAGGATGCCCTTGGCCGCCTTCTTGTTGCCGATGAAGTTGTCGTCCACGAGGAAGATCACCCGCGCCCCCAGCCGGTGCTGGGCGTCGATCTCCGCGATCACCTGCGCGGGCGTCTTGATCCTGGGCTTGCGGCCGAAGATGACGATGATGTCGCAGAACTCGCACTGGAAGGGGCACCCGCGCGAGGTCTGGATGCACCCCATCGCGTAGTCCTTGAACGGGACCAGGTCGTATCGCGGCAGGGGGACCTGGGCCATGTCGGTCTTCTCGACCTGCTCATAGCGCATCTGGTGCAGCCCCTGCTGCCACTCCTGGAGGAATTGCGGCCAGGTGTCCTCGGCCTCCCCCACGAAGGTCACGTCGACGAGCCCCTCGAACCAGTCCTCGACCACGCTGACCCAGGGGCCGCCGATGACGACGAAGCAGCCGCGCGCACGCAGCTCCTCCAGGATCTCCCGCATGCGGTCGCGCTGGACGGTCATGCCGGTCAGGCCGACGATGTCGAAGCCTTCCATCGCGTCGAAGTCGATCGGCTGGATGTTCTCGTCGATCAGGACGACCTCGTGCTCCGGCGGCGTGAGGCTCGCCAGCACGGGCAGGGCCAGGACGGGCATGTTGCACTTCTTGCCCAGCAGCGGCATGCCGTGGTCGAGGCCCCAGAACGACGTCTGGAAGCGGGGATTGATGAGGGCGATGCGCGCCATGGGGGGAGTATCCCGGGGAAAGGTGCCGCATCCCCCGAGATTGGTCCGATCGGGTATTCGGAGGGATTACCGACCATCAATAGCCGAACCCGCGCTTCGAGACAAGGCCGCCCTCGGCACGATTTCCGCCGAGTGGAATCGCCCGACGGGCCGGGCGCCTCAAGCTTTGTGACTTCTAGCCACGTCGCTAGAAAATTAGGCGGCGGGGGGAGTGATAGATGCTCCGACAAGAGTTTGCCTGAGGATTCCGATCCCATTGCAGCCCGGGTTGAGAGGCTTTAACTCTGAACCAGCCCGATTGCAATCAGTAATCGGGCCGACGGGGACGAGACCAAATAGATCGTCCTTCAGTCGAGGGGAGGAGGCGCTTCGTCGATTCCAACCGCCTGTACCTTCGGTACAATCGAGGGCTCGCCTTCGACGACGACCTTGATCGGCTCGGAATCGACGAAATACCACCGACCTTCCCCTTTAGATGGTGTCCTGTCCTGATTACACTCCGGTCCTGTCTTCTCAAATCCCAGCAACATGCGTTCAAGGGGTGGGAAGGACCGTTTGTCGATGTAACCCCTTATAGATCCAGGATTTCCATCGGAACCGACCACCATTATGCAATCCGAGCGGGACGCCACCAGTCATTTATGTTGAGAGTCATTGTATTTCAGTCGGGCAAGAGCGGAGGCAGCAGCGACTTGACGGAGGATAGCAGTCTGCTTTTGGCGGTCGGCTTTCGATTCTGGGGCTTCAACTCTTATGGAACCGACAAATTTTTCTAAAGCGTACAAATCAACGCCTGTAAGCCGTTTGTAGAAAGCTCGGTACGGTTTCTCGAATGGATCTCGGCAGCACCAATCAGGATGCGATTTCCAAGGTTTGAGTCTCCCCGTCTGCATGTCCGCTAGCCCGCGCGGGAAGGCCACGACAAGGAACGTAGTCATCGCGACCACTGTGGCAGTCAGCAAGCGGCGATGACGATGATTATTGCAAGTCGGCTTAATTTGACACATGTCCTGTACGGCCCTGTGCCTCAAGCGAAGGTGACCCAACCATTTGTCTGGAACAAAATTTGCGCCGATTCTTGCCATGACGGCCAAGATAAACTAGGCCCTGCCGCGTCGGTGCGTGGTGGAGCGGACCTTCGCCTGGCTGGGGCGGTGGCGCCGGCTGAGCAAGGACTATGAGGCCACCATCGCCAGCAGCGAGGCGATGGTCAAGCTGGCGGCGATACATATGATGGCCCGGAGATTGGCCCGAAAAGTGGCTTCCTAGACACCCTCTTAAGCTCACGGGTTGGGTACTTTAAAAAAGATGTTGCTCTCGATCTCGTAACGCGGTCCGGGGTCGTCCGGCGGCACGGGCAGCCAGGGGCGGGTCGCGGCAAAACGGAA
>JAABUQ010012109.1_pt1 | contig 10812 bp, 11 predicted proteins | sample 5560001 | NCBI WGS metagenome assembly JAABUQ01 (sample SAMN10711888, study PRJNA513371) | rock metagenome | isolation source: Antarctica rocks | place: Antarctica: Victoria Land, Finger Mt nord | collected 2015-12-18
GATCTGCCCGTGCGTTAATTTGAATTGCCAGGTGCCGGTCATCGGCAGGTTCCACGGGTTGTGGGCGCGAAGCTGGTTCGGCGGCAGGGGTGCGGCTGTGGGCAGCGGCAGCGGCAGCGACGCCGGTGAGACGCGCCCGATGTCCTGAGCAAGCCCTGGCGCGGCAAGCGCGGCGAGGAGGGGCGGCAAGAGAAATGCAGGATGTCTGAATGTCATAATTTACCCTTCGCGGTCATGGAATTGAGTCAGGCTTTAATTGTAAGATGCGCCTGCTCTATCAACATGCGCTTACTATATCATACTCTGGTATCAATGTCAAACAGATTTGGTACAAATTTATGGTTCCAAAATAAAATCTTTATCCTCTTGACATTGGCATCGGACTATGATAAACTAACGCTGCTGTTCTATTTGAACAGATTGCGGTTTTGGAGCCATAAGTTTGGTTCCAACATGCCTGCAAGTGCATCACCGAAAGAAAGGTCTGAATTATGTGTCGTTATGGAAAGCCCAGAGGCTTTACGCTCATCGAGCTTCTTGTCGTTATCGCCATTATCGCTATTCTTGCCGCGATTTTGTTCCCTGTGTTCCAGAAAGTTCGGGAGAACGCACGCCGCGCTTCCTGCCAGTCCAACCTCAAACAGCTCGGTCTAGCCTTTGTGCAGTACAATCAGGACGCGGATGAAAAGTATCCCGGAGGTACGGCTCCAGTTGGCGACAACAACTACGGGCAAGGAACCGGATGGGCCGGTCAGATCTATTCTTACGTCAAGAGCACCGGTGTTTTCCTTTGCCCGGACGACAGCTATGAGGTCATCAGCTACGGGTATAACCAAAACATTGCCACCGGAGGAACAGGCTTCGTGCCGGGGAACCCGGCAGCGCTCGCCGATTTCAGCGCCTCGACGCAAACAATCCTGCTGGATGAGATGAGCTGCTTTGACAGCAAATATCAACTTCCATCAGTAGCCAATGAGATTACTTCACCAGTTAGTGACGGGCTGCCGTACAACGGCACCGCCAAACAAGCTGTAAACAAAGGCGCGGTGTTGATTGGCACAAACTATGCGATGGGAATTCTCGCCGGCAACCCCGACCCCGGTGGAGGCAATACTCCGCGCCATACCGACAACTCCAACTACCTTATGGCGGACGGTCACGTCAAATGGCTGCACGGCTCATCAGTTTCACCGGGCCTGAACGCGACCGACCCCAACAACGATCAGACCGCCCCCACGACAACCTCGACCGCCGCCGGCACCGCAAAATCCAGCGGCACTTACGGTAACTACGTGGTCACGTTCAGTGTCAAGTAGGCAAGCGTTTTTGCTGTCGGAACCAGTAAGGGGCCGGAGGGGAACATCCTCTGGCCTCTGAACTCATCATCAAGCTTATTATTGAAATCATTGAAAGAGAGGGTCTGAATTATGTGTCGTTATGGAAAGCCTAAAGGCTTTACTCTTATTGAACTGCTCGTCGTTATCGCCATTATCGCCATTCTCGCCGCGATTTTGTTCCCCGTGTTCCAAAAGGTGCGCGAGAACGCCCGCCGCACGTCCTGTCTGTCCAACATGAAGCAGCTTGGTCTCGCCTTCGTCCAATACACGCAGGACAGTAACGAGCGCTATCCGGGTGTGCGTGCCCTTCCGAATCCCACTTACGTCGGCGGCTGGGCCAACATGATCTATCCCTACGTCAAGTCTACGGCCGTTTATGCCTGTCCTGATGACAGCCACACTGCCCCAAAAGTTTCCTATACCATGAACTATGCGGTTTGGAACGGCGACTTTGGTGATGCTTCTCATGGACTCAAACTTGCGCGGTTCACTAACCCCGCTTCTACCGTCCTGCTTTATGAGTGCGATGCTCCGAATCAAACTGACCCAGCCACTAGATGGGACGCAAACACGCCGGAAGACCCTTCCGTTCCCTTCAGCTATGCGGCCCCGCTTTCCAACAAAGGCTGGACCGGCGGTGCCGACTGGGATATTTCAACCGCCGCTCCGCTCGCCAACTGGCATGACCAATCCACTGATCGGGCAAACAATTACCTGGCGTCGGACGGTCATGCGAAGTACCTGAAGGTATCGTCTGTTTGCTGGGATTTCAATAGAGGCAACCCACCAGTTCCAGGCGCTGCTCCGCTCCAAGTTCCGCCGGACAAGTTGACTGGTCAGGAAGTGCTGACATTCATGTTCGACCCCAACAACTGATAATTGCCTGAGACACTGGGCAAAAGCCAAGCCTCCGTCTCGCTTGACTTAGCCAGCCTCGCGTTTCATTTTGGAACGCGAGGCTGATTTCGCCTCTGACTTACGTCACAGAAACCGTAACTGCCTACCGTAACTGCTTATCACCATGAACAATCTCAAAACCTGGCTTGCCTCCCTGCTTCTGCTGGGCGTCTCAGCGCAAGCCGCCTCCGCTGACGATAACATCGTCCCGCCTGCCCCCGCCGCCGCGTCGTCTATTAACTTTGACGGGCGCGGGTTTATGATTCATGGCAAGCGCACGTTTATCATGTCCGGCGGCATGGAGTATGCCCGCATTCCGCATCAGCTTTGGCGAGACCGGCTGCTGCGCCTCAAGCGAGCCGGGTTTAACTGCGTGGAAGTATACACGTTCTGGGACTTTCACGAGCCGCATCCGGGCCAGTTTGACTTCTCCGGCGACCACGATCTGGACGCTTTTCTCAAAACCGCCCACTCGCTCGGCCTGTACGCTATTTGCCGGGTCGGCCCGTACTACTGCGCCGAGTGGGACAGCGGCGGTTTTCCCGTCTGGCTGCGCTTTGTGCCGGGCCTCGGGGTGCGCGAAGCCAACCCGCAGTTTCTCGCCGCCGTGGACCGCTTCTGGGACCATCTGATGCCGGTGATCGCCGCGAACCAGATCAACCACGGCGGCTCGGTGATTTTAGTGCAGCTTGAGAACGAGCATCTCCAGGGCGGCGGCACGGACCTTCCGAACTCTTACTTCACGCACCTGCGGGACAAAGCCGTCTCTTTGGGCCTGCAAGTCCCCTACTTCTTCAGCGGCCTGCACCACGGCGGCGATCCGGCCGGGGATACGCCGTGGAGCAGCGCAGACCGGAAAAGCCCCTGGATGACGACGGAGTTCTGGAGCGTCAACTTTGACCGCTATAACCAGACTGCAGCCGATGCCGACACTTTCGAGCGGCGCACCTGGAAAGTCCTGGCTTACGGCGGCAATGGCCTGAACATCTATATGCTGCACGGCGGCACAAACTTCGGCTACACCAACAACGACGAAGACGCCGCCAGCTACGACTACGGCTCGGCCATCGGCCAGACAGGCGACCTGCGCCCGACCTATTACCGCTTCAAGAAAGCGGCTTTATTCGCCCAATCTTTTGCCTCTATCCTGGATGATAGCGACAACGCAACCGATACCTACAAGTCCACCGCGACTGACGCAAGTGTCCATGTTACTGCCCGTAAGTCGCCATCGGGAACGATTTTGTTTCTAGATAACCCCGGCGCAAGCGCCGTCAAAACGCAGATCAAAGAAGCCGACGGCACACTGTTCCCATCTGCCGGGCCGCTGACACTCGCGCCGGGTCAAATCGCGCCGGTAGTGCAAGACTTCCCGCTCCTGCCCGGCGTGATATTGGAACGCGCAACGCCACTGCTCGGTATTCTCAAACAAGGCAACATCACAACGCTGGTCGCTTACGCTCTCCCAAGCGCCGCAAACACTCCCGGCGATAGGACCGAGCTGCGCTTTCGATTAACCGCACCGGTGACGGATAATCATGCCGGCACTCTAAACGGGAACCTGCTGACGGTAGAAGAGGAGACTACCGCCGGCAGCACAGTTCAATCCAGCTTCAAGGTCGGCGGGCAGACGATCCGCGTTCTGACCATGCCAACCGGGCTAGCTGACCGCACCTGGTTCGTCGACAACACTATCGTTGTAGAACCTGATTATGTCGGCGAAACAGCAGCAGTGAATGGCAAGATCCATCTGATGACGGAGTTCAAGGCGGGCACTAAGCCTTCCAGTATGGCGTTTGTGTTTGGAACAGACAGCAAGCCAGAAACTACTTTGAACCCGGCTGCTGTACCGTCTACAATGCCTAATGCTCCTGGCCTTAGCGCCTGGCAAACGCTTCCTGGTGTTGCCGAGGCTGCGCTGTCTTATGCCGATGCGGCCTGGACCACCAGCGCCGACCCGCAAGCGATGGGCGCAGACGGCGACGCCAGCGCGTATGCCTGGTATCGGACAACGGTGAACGTGCCGCAGGCAGGCAAATACTCGATGAAGTTCACCGACGGCGGAGACTGGGCCTCCGTCTTTGTCAACGGGCAGCACAGCGCCAGCGGCTCCGTGAAAGAAGGCGTCGCCGTGGCGCTGCCTGCGGGGATGGACAAAATCGCCGTGCTGGCCGCGCATTATGGCCGTCCCAAAGAGTTCGGGCACATGGGGCCGATTGACACGTTAGACGCGAGAGGCCTGCGTGGGCCGGTGGTGCTGGACACCGGCAAAGAAGCGGGAGCGCCGCTCACTGCTTGGCGCTTGGAAGCAAACGCCGACGGCGACCATGCCGCCCCGCCCGCCGACACGACCGGCGCAGGCTGGATCGACGGCACAACCGGGCCGGACATCTTCCATAACCGCCGCGGCTTCGCCTGGTATATCGCCGCGCTGCCGCAGGTTGCCGGGGCGCATCACCGCCTGCACTTTGAGAACGTGGACGACAACGCCACTGTTTTCTTGAACGGCAAACAGGTCGCCGCGCATCAAGGCTGGGGACAGCCGTTTGACGCCCCGCTCGACGCCGCCTGGAACGCAGCCGGATCGAACACGCTGGCGGTCTTGGTGGAGAACACGGATGGCGGGGGCGGCGTTCAGGGCGCAGTGACGCTCCAAGCGGTGAACGCCGGCGACGAGATCGCGGTGGCCGGCTGGAAGATGCACGGCGGCATCGCGGAGCCGGGAACACTGACGGGGTGGAAGGCAGGCAGGACGGCGTCCGGCACCGGCTCCCCCACATACTTCCGCACGACCTTCACTGCCGCGCCGCCTGCCGCGGCCGGGCCGCATCCCATCCTGCGCGTCACAACAACGGGCCTGTCGCGCGGCTTTGTCTGGCTGAACGGCCACAACTTGGGGCGCTACCCGGAGAAAATCCCGATCAACGGCCTGTACCTGCCCGAACCCTGGCTGAACACGGGGCGCAATGAGCTGGTCATTTTTGACGAGGAAGGCCGTGCCCCGACAAATGTAATGCTGGTCATTGAGCAGGCCGCCAGCCGCGTCGTCGTGCCGATGACGGAGAAGTAGGCGTCCCCCCAGCCCCCAATAATGGGGGAGCCAGAGTAGGGGCGCACCCCCGTGTGCGCCCTTTTCATTCCGTGTGTGCCCTCCTATCAAGAAGGGCAGGCACAGAACAGGAAGGGCAGCACAGAACAGGAAGCAGAACAGGAAGCAGCACAGAACAGGAAGCAGCACAGAACAGGAAGGGCAGGCACGGAGACCTGCCCCTACGGGGTTCTCCTATGCTCTCCCATTATTGGGTGCCGGGGGGACGCCTACTCTTCTTGCCCTACCCACGCATCAATCATCTGCCGCGACAAGCTGACCGGCGGGGGCAGGTCCGGCAGCGTGTCCCGCGTGAACCACTCCGCACGTTCCAGCTCCGCCGCTTCCGCCTGCACTTCGCCGCTCACATAACGGGCGGTGAAGCCGACCATAAGCTGATGCGGGAACGGCCAGGGCTGGCTGCCGGCATACGCAAGAGTGTCTACGTCCAGCCCCACTTCTTCTTTGACTTCCCGCCGCACACACTCTTCCAGCGACTCGCCCGGCTCGACAAAACCCGCGAGAATGCTCCAGCGCGTCCCCCACCCTGGCTTCTGCGCGAGCAGCAGGCGCGGGCCGTCGTGAACTAAAATCAGCGTGGCCGGCGACAGATGCGGATACCCGACATGGCCGCACTCCGGGCAGCGCCGGCCCCAGTCTCCCTCTTTGGCTTCGGTGCGGTGACCGCAAACCGGGCAGAAAACGCTGGTGCGACGCCAGTACAGCACCTGCGAGGCATACCCGGCGAGGCTGTATTCGGCGTCGGAGACTTTGCCGAACAAGCTCCGCAGATTGATCGCCGCCCAGCCGTCCGGCAGGTCGTCGTCCGGGTCCGCTTCGGCGGCAAGGCACGGCGTCTCGCCCAATGTCCCCAGGTATAGCGGCGGCGTACTGAGTCCCAGTGCCTCGACGCTGTTTTGCGTCCCATGATGCAAGCGAATTGCCCCCTCATCCGCTGTCTCTACCAGCAGCTCGCCCCGCCGAAACGGAAGCCAGAGCGCAGGTCCAGGCGGCGGCGGGGCCGGTGGATAAGCGCGAAGAAGTGCATTGGAAGAAGTAGTCATGAGCAATAGTTCGGGTTTTACGTCCGCTTTCCCTTGTTTTCGGTGTTAAGTTTTTCCCCAAGTTGGTATAAAAAGAAGGCGTCGGCAAAACAAATGCCGGCAGCCTCAGATTGCAAGGATACTCTGCCCGAATGATGAAATGCAAGACAGCCGCAGAAGGTCGCGGCTTCACTTTGATCGAACTCCTCGTCGTCATCGCCATTATCGCGATTCTCGCCGCGATTTTGTTTCCCGTTTTCCAGAAAGTGCGCGAAAACGCCCGCCGCGCTTCATGTCAGTCGAACCTGAAGCAGCTTGGACTGGCGCTGATCCAGTACAATCAGGACGCTGACGAAAAGTTTCCCGCCGGTGGAAACAACGGAGGCACGGGATGGGGCGCGGAAGTCTACACATATGTCAAAAGCACAGGCGTCTATAAATGCCCCGATGACCCTACGTCCAATGCGACAAACCTGGAAGGCAACGGGGAAACGGACGTGCCGGTTTCTTACGGCATGAACTCCAATCTCGGCGGGCAGTCCCTCGCTCAGATGAATGCTTCCGCCAGTACGGTTTTGCTGTTTGAAACGCAGGGAGCGCAGGCGGACATCACTAACCCACTGAATGACGTCGGCGCGGTCAACAGCTCCTATGCGTCGCCAAGCGGAAATGGCGGGGACAACGCGACGCAGGTCGGGTATCTGGACTGGTCCAAGAACGCCAAATATGTCTGCGGCGTCAGCAGCACCGCTGGGATGGGAAACCCGCCCCGTGCCGACACCGGTGCCGCCGCCAGCGGGCCTTATCTTGCCACTCCAGTGCATACCGGCGCGGCCAACTTCGCGTTTACCGACGGCCATGTCAAGTACATACACGGCAACCAAATCTCAGCGGGCCGCAGCGCGACCCAGACGACCGACAACCAGGACATCGCATTTGTGGGCGAAGCCGCCGGCACTTCCAACCTCAGCACAAGCAGCTTTGTTGGCACATTCAGCTACAACTAAACTGCTTTACAGCAAAAACAGGCCCGCTTCTCTAAGAAGCGGGCCTGTTTTTTGCTCATTTGCCAACTTGTCACAGATCGTAAATCAGCTCAATCGGCGCGTCAATGTCCGGGTGCAGGCTGGCATGGACCGGGCAGGCATAGGCAATGCGCTGAATATGGGGCCGAACGTCCTCGGCGACCGACGCCGGCAGATGGACCGTCAGCGGCAGCCGACCAATCCGGCGCGGCGACGCCGTCATTTCCTTGCCGACAGACGCCGTCATGCCGTCTAAACTCAGTTCATGCCGCTCGGCATACATCGCCACCGTCGTCAGGACGCAGGAAGCAAGTGCCGCCGCGACTAAGTCCGTCGGGCTGAACGCCGAAGCCTCGCCGCCGATGTCTTTGGGCGCATCGGTCTGAAGCGTCGCTCCTTCCTGATGGGTCAGCGAGCATTTCTTGCCGCCGTCATACCGCGCCTCTATTTCAAGCATGATTTCTCCTTTGTGCCGTATCAGGCCTAGTAGCCTCGGAGCAGGCCGATGACTTTGCCGATAATCGCGGCGTTGTCGGACTTCCGCAGGGGGATCGGCGCGTAATTGGGGTTCTGCGCCTGCAGCTCGATCCGGTTGCCGTGCCGGGCAAACTTCTTGACCGTCGCTTCCTCGCCGAGACGCACCGCAACAATGTCGCCGTTCTCCGCCGTCGCCTGCGGCTGGATCAGCACCAGGTCGCCGGGCAGGATGTGTGCGCCGGTCATGCTGTCGCCTTGCACCCGCAGCAAAAAACAGTCCGGGCTGCCCGCCCGCAGAATCTGGTTCGGGACCGCAACAATGTCTTCAATGTTCTGGTTTGCCAGCAGCGGCGTTCCCGCCGCAATCGTGCCGATCAGCGGCAGGCGGCGCAGGCCGGACTCTTCGTCTTTGGCCCGCGACTCTAAGCGGGCCAGAATGCGGATGCCGCGCGAGGTCCGGGGGCCGTCTTTGGCCGAAAGCCGGTCAATATACCCCTTCTTTTGCAGGGCATCCAAGTGGATCGTCACCCCGCGCAGGGAGCCGATGCCCAGCCCAAGCTGCATCTCGCGGATGGTCGGCGGGTAGCCTTTGTCTTCTAAATAAGCGACAATGAAGTTAAACACTTCCTGCTGCCGGTCGGTCACTCCTTTTGCCATCAGCGCCTCCCTGCTTTAGCTTCTTTCTGAGCCTCTTCTTCCGCCATCAGCGCCGCCAGCGCCTGATACGGGTCCTGCGGGTGACGCGCCATCTCGACGCGCACATCCCGGATGCGCCGGACAACCGCCTGCGTCCGCCGCCAGGCAACAACAGACAGCCAGGCAATGACCGGCACACCGATCAGCAGTGTCCAGCGTGCATCAATATTCGGATCGAGCATGTGTTTGGAGTCCCGAAAGAAGCGTATTCGGCCTTAAGTATACCCAAACGTGCCTAGAAACTAGCAAGTCAGGTTGACTTGGCACAGTTCTTGCAGCATGAGGTTAAAGGGGATGCTATGACCAGCAAACAAAGCACGGCATTAATCTACGGTGCTCCGTTCACGGCGATTATGCTCATTGTGGTAAGCATCAAAGGACGCTTTTTTGGCGATGGACTTACCACGGTTTTGGTAAGCATTTTTTGCGTGGCGGCATGTATTCTCGCGGTCATCGGACTGAAGCAGGCATCTCGCGGAGATACGACATGGCTGCCCTCGTTTGCGGCATTAACAACCTTTAAGGTTCTCGCTTTTTGTGCCGGCTGCACTGCGGCCACATTGCTGATCAAGGACCATTTCGATATTAACGGTCCCCTATCATCTCCGCCAGTAACATTTATGGTACTTCTGCTCGCAGCCCCGCTTTTTGCAATCAGCTCGCTGCTGTCAGTTCTCGTCTTCTTAATTGCCTCGTTGACTGTGCGACTTGTTCCCAAACTTCTGAAAACTGATATATCCCCGCAAAGCAAAACGAAAGCCGTTCAAGCCGCTAACATCACAGCGTTTAGCCTGGGCCTATTTCTGATCTTTGTCGTTTGCAAAGTTGGTTAAACGCCGCCGTTTAGCCTGCGGTCCAGCATCTCGAAAATCAGGGTGTAGGCGAGGCGGGCCAGTGCCGGGTCGTAGCGGGGGCCTTCGTCGCGCAGGAAGGCGTGGGCACCGTTGAACTCGTGCCACTGCAATGTAACCCCGGCGTCGTTCATGGCGTTGTAAATAAGCTGGCGGCCTTCACGGGGGACATGCGGGTCCTGACGGCCCCAAGCCATCAGCATTTCCGCTTTGATCTCGCCCATGCGGTCCAGCGTGTTGTCGTTTTTGCCTTTACCCAGTGAGCGCGTGTGGATGTCGGTGGCGTAGAAGCAGATGCCCGCCGACACGTCCGGGTTCATCGCGGCCCGGAACGCCAGATGGCCGCCGAGGCAGATGCCCATGACGCCCAGTTTGCCGGTGCAGCTTGGGTGGGACTTGAGATAATCCAAAACAGCACGGGCATCGGCGTCGTAGCTTGCCAGTTCTTTGGCGGTCTTATCCGCGTTGCCTTTATCTGCCCCGGAAGTGTCATACGCCAGCACGGTTCCGGCAGGCTCCAGCTCGTGGTAGACTTCGGGGACCGCGACAACGTAGCCGCTGCCGGCCAGCAGCGCGGCCATGCGGCGGATCGGCGCGGTGATCTGAAAGATTTCGGAGAACAGCACCAAACCAGGAAAACGGCCCTCGGCCATTGGCCGGAAAATGCACGTCCGCATCGGCCCGGTCGGCGTCGGCAGGTCTATGACCTCATCGTCTCGCAAAATCATCGCGTGTCTCCCATCAGTCAGACGAAAACCTCACCCCGGAACTTCGTTCCGATACGGAGTAATCCCGCAGGGATACCCTCTCCTTAAGCAAGGAGAGGGTGGCAGCGAGACGCCGGGTGAGGTTCTTCTCCTCAATGCTTCTCTAGTACGCGCCGCGTCCGGTGAGCACTGCAGGCACGGTTCGCGCCAAGATCACCACGTTCAGCCAGAATGACTGCCGCTGCACATACAGCAAGTCCAGCGCCACCGACGCCTCGAACGAAAGCGTCGCACGCCCCGACACCTGCCACAACCCCGTCAAGCCCGGCAGAACCGACAGACGCACCCGCTGATCCAGCGTGTACAGCGCTACCTCACGCGGCAGGGCCGGACGCGGACCGACCAGGCTCATATCGCCTTTCAGCACGTTCATGAGCTGAGGCACTTCATCCAGAGAACACCGCCGCAGCCACCGCCCAATCCGGGTGACGCGCGGGTCCTGACGCATCTTGAACACCGGGCCGGTGCGCTCGTTTGCGTCGAGGACGGTGTGGAGGTGGGCTTCGGCATCGGTGAACAACCACAGGGGCAAGCCCCTGGGCTTCACTTCTCGTCCGGCAACTCGAATAACAGTCGCAGGTTTGCTTCTTCCGGCGTCAGCCCCTGCGACTGGACATAGCGCTTGATGGCC
>JAABUQ010012110.1_pt1 | contig 10811 bp, 7 predicted proteins | sample 5560001 | NCBI WGS metagenome assembly JAABUQ01 (sample SAMN10711888, study PRJNA513371) | rock metagenome | isolation source: Antarctica rocks | place: Antarctica: Victoria Land, Finger Mt nord | collected 2015-12-18
AATAATCGAATTAAATTGATTAAACGGCAGGCTTATGGCTTCGTGAATTTCAACAATTTTCGGGAAAGGCTATTAGCTTGCTTCTCCAATTAGAAAAAATTATCACCGTACTAACGGAAGAGCCGAGCTGACTAAGATGTTCGGGATAATGCTTGTACCTTTGGTTGTGAAGATAATTTCTCCTTTGCCTTGTTTGACCGCTGTTGAAAGATAAGGCTCATATGTTAACGCCGCATCCACTTTGCCGCTGGCAAATGCGACAGCAGCATCGGCAGCAGCTAGGGGGACAATCTGCACGTCCTTTTCGGTCAAGCCTGACTTTTTCAAGTACTCTCCCAAAAACACCATCTCATAAGGTGCTTCTTCACGGGCAATTTTCTTGCCTTTGAGATCTTCCGGTTTAGAGACGTTGCGAGCCATAATCCCATCGGCACCGTTAGAGTAATCAGATAGCATGATTGCTTTCAGTGCCGGATTTTGCGCTGCCAAATTAACTAGGTCTGGGGCACCAATCCAAGCCAAGTCAATTCTTCTGGCAAGGAGCGCTGTATTGGTGTCTGATACAGTCTGAAACGGTTCATCCTGAATCTTGATTCCTTCAGCACTAAAATAATCTTTTGCAACAGCAACGTAATGACCTTGAAAACCAGCCCAAGGCTCAGTGCCCACAATCAGTGGTTTTGAGGCTGGAGTAGCGCTTGATTTGTTAGCCTGCTGGTTGCTGCAAGCTATTGAGTAAAGCGGTAAACATCCCAATAAAAATAGAGCGAACCATTTCACAATACTGCGGCGCATCCAATTTCCTCCAAGTCACACAATTTGCGGATCACGAGCCACGGTCGCTGTGTAGCGTTGAGCAAAATACTCTACAATCACTTGGGTTCCTAGCGGTGTGTAATCTAGCGGTAAATAGCCATAGACAATTCCCTTGCCGACACTGTACCCGTAGTCGGCACTGGTTACATATCCCAGTACTTTATTCCTTGACAAAATTGGCTCGTTACCCATGACCACGACCCTTTCGTCATCAAGAGTTAGACAACAAAGCTGGCGACTAGTTCCTTGCTCTTTGAAACTTAATAGGGCTCCTCGACCAAGAAAGTCTCCCTTATCCAGCTTGATAGCTTTGCTTAACCCAGCCTCATAAGGGTTGTATTCATTATGAATGTCAGCTCCCCAGAGGCGATACCCCATTTCCAACCGCAGAGAATTCATTGCGCCACCCCCAGCAGCAATCATGCCCAGAGGCTCCCCAGTTTCCCATAGGATATGCCATAGGTTCATACCTGACTCAGTAGGCGCATAAATTTCCCATCCCAGTTCCCCCACATAAGAGACTCGTACCGCTAAAGCGGGTATACTGCCAATATAAATTTGACGAGCAGTGAATTTGGGAAACGCCTGCTCTGAAACATCTGACTCAGTTACTGCTTGCAGCACTTTTTTAGCCAAAGGTCCCCACAAACCCACGCTGCAAAAACTCGAACTGATATCTATCAACTGCACAGAGCCATTAGCAGGTAGATGCGATCGCATCCAGGCAAGATCGTGTCCACCTACGGAACTGCCAGTGATCACCAGGAAGTGATCGTTTGCCAACCGAGTTACAGTTAGATCAGCCATAATGCCACCCCGCTGATCTAGCATTGAGGTATAAGTTACCTTGCCCAACGGCTGATCCATCTGATTAGTTGTGATGTATTGAAGGAAATCCAGCGCTCCAGCACCACTTACCTGAATCTTGGTAAAGGGAGTCAAGTCATACAGTGCGACAGCCTCACGGGTTGCTAAATGTTCAGCTCCCTGAATCGGCGACCAGTTTTGAGCCTCCCAACCTTGACGCTTTGGTATAGCGTATTTCTCTAAGAGCTTGGCATTAGCCTCAAACCACTGGGGACGCTCCCAGCCCGCACTGGTAAAAAACACAGCCCCCAGTGTTTCAAGTTGCTTGTGGAAAGGACTCAGACGCAGGTTGCGAGGGTAACTTGGCTGTGCCAAAGGGTGAATGATGTCGTAAACTTCCCGATACTGCTGTGCTCCCTTAGCACGGATGTAGTCACGACTCTTGGCGTGAGCGGGAAAACGATGGATGTCAGACTCACGTAGGTCTAGACTGGGTACACCAGAAGTCATTAGCTCAGCAACCACTTTACCTACGCCACCAGCCTGAGTCACCCAGACAGCTTCAGCTACCCAGAACCCACGCACTCTTTGGGATTCCCCCATCACTGGCATTCCATCTGGCGTAAATGAGAACATGCCGTTAATCTTGTAAGGCAGTTCCGCCTTAGCCAGTGAGGGAAGTAGCTCAACGGTTGACTGCCATGCCTTGTGGAAATGCTCCTCTGTAAAGGACTTGACTGATGGCATGCTCGGCGCTTCTTTAGGACTGAGAATATCATCGGCATCAACTAGTAATGGCTCATGCTGATATGAGCCAATCCCGTAGCAATCACCGTGCTGGCGAAAGTACATTGAACGGTCTTGGTGACGCAAAATCGGATGCATAACTTCCTGGGTTTCTCCAGCCAGTTCCGGCAAGGGAGAAGTTTTTACATACTGGTGCTGTACGGGGATCAGGGGAATTACCTCGCCTACCATCCGCCCAATCCGTGGTCCCCAGATGCCAGCACAAACCAGGATGGCTTCCGTGGTGATGCGTCCTGCTGAGGTCACAACGGCTTTTACCCAACTCTGGTTAACTTCGATATCCAGTACCGTGGTATTACCGTAAAAGCTTGCCGCACCTTGATTGATAGCGGCGTTTGCCATCGCTTCTGCCGCTCGCACAGCTTTAGCAACCCCATCTGTCGGTACATAATAGCCTCCAACTATCTGAGTCTCGTCCAGGAGCGGTATTTTCTCTTTGGCTTGCGCTGGAGTTAGCAGTTTGGCTCCCTGAATTCCCCAAGCCTTTGCCCAACCCAACTTGCGCTTGAGTTCTTGCCAACGAGCTTGATTGTAAGCAACTTCCACACTACCTACCGGATAATATGCAGGTCCTTCGGCTGTCTCTAGCTGGCTGTAAAGCTCCACAGTATACATTGCTAGTTGCGCCATTGTTTTGGATGAATTGGTCTGGAAAACTAGACCAGGCGCATGTGAAGTCGAGCCTCCAGTTGTGAATAATGGTCCTTGGTCAATGACAACAATGTCTTGCCAGCCGAGTTTTGCTAGGTGGTGGGCTGTGCTGCATCCTACTATCCCAGCACCAACAATCACAACTCTGGCCTTGGTTTTCATCTAAATTTATCTCCCGCAGGTGATTGCTTATAGATTTAGTTCTTAGTTCACTACGGCAATACGTTAAATTTTTATCATCAGTTCAAAAGTTCGCACCTTTCCAAGGCATAATCTACCTTGACATCTCAATGTTAGTGTAAGTCATTATATTAAACTGTGTGAATTTCTCGACCTGTAATTACAAGTTTTAATCAACCGAGAAATTGTATCGAACGTAACAGAAATATATAAATTGTTAGTAAATTCATATTTAATGAACTTGGACGCCACAGGCTCAAGAAAAATATAAAACGTTCTTGGCATCGTGGATATTTATCCTGAGATTAATCAAGGAGAATTATTTGTAGTCGTGGGGCTAAGTAAATCGGAAAAATCAATATTGATTCGCTGCATCAATCGTTTGATTGTCCGACGAGTGAGGATATCTAAGGTAACCTTGGGAAGCTCGCGTCATACTACTAAAAGTGGTATGACGAGCATGTCATGTGCTGAATAGTTAAGTTGTATATTCGGCATTAATTTTCACGTAATCATAACTGAGGTCACAGCCCCAAGCCTTGCCCGAACCAGGGCCATTGCCGATACTAACAGTGATTGCAACAGTATTTGCTTTCAAATCATCAGCTGTCGCAGGGCGAGCAAAAGTACGGGGTTGATCATTCGGTGAGATTAATTCATTGCTCATGTCGATGCTGAGCAAATCAGTAGCTTCTTCTACAGGAGCAGCAGCCTGCTTTAAATAAGCACTGGCAGCTGCACGGTCAAATGGCAGCGGTTGACCATTCTCCATCAGCAAGAAGTCTCCCAGCTTAATCTGCAGGTCTTCTTGATCGAAAGGAACACTAGCCCTCCCAGCCGCAGCCGCAATTCGGCCCCAGTTAGGGTCACGACCAAAAATCGCCGCCTTTACGAGGGAAGAGCCAGCAATGGTTCTGGCAACCTGACAGGCGGCTTTTTCATCAGTTGCCCCACGTACCTCAACTTCTAGGAGGCAGGTTGCGCCTTCACCATCACGGGCGATCGCTTTTGCTAAATGCTGGCAAACTGCGGTCAGCATCGCCTCCAACTTCTCTGCTTCTGGTCCTATTTCGGTAATTGCTGGTGTGCGTGATTGACCGTTAGCAAGAGCTATCAGCGTGTCGTTAGTGCTGGTATCGCCATCCACTGTGATTTGGTTGAAACTCCGGTCAGCTGCCCGACTGAGCATTTGCTGCCAAAGAGATGGAGAAACAGCTGCATCACAAGTGACAAAGGCCAACATTGTCGCCATGTTGGGATGAATCATGCCAGAGCCTTTGCAGATTCCACCAATTCGCACCGGGCGATCATCCATTGTCGTTTCTAAAGCGATTGTTTTTGTGACTAAATCTGTCGTCACTATTGCCTGTGCCGCTGCATCGGAACCTGTTTCTGAGGCAGCTGCCACTACTTTAGGAATTCCAGCCCTGAGGGCATCCATGCGAATTCTTTGACCAATTACCCCAGTGGAAGCCAATAGAATATATTCAGGAGCAATATTCAATGCTTGACCCAACAACTGGGCACTTTCTAAAGCATCAGTCCAACCCTGGTCACCCGTCGCCGCATTCGCTTGTCCAGCGTTGCAGAGGATGGCACGGGCACTGGCTTTTGCTTGGAGGCACTGACGGCAGTAGTCTACACAGGCAGCGCGCACTTGAGTGGTGGTAAACACACCGGCGGCGATCGCCTCCACATCTGACAAAATCAATGCCAAATCAGGAAGCCCTGAAGGTTTCAGCCCTGCTTTAATCCCTGCCGCTCGATACCCCTTGGGAGCGGTCACGCCACCGGTAATTTCCTGCCAGTCTAACATCATGCCTGCCTACAAACGCTTAGCTTGCGATTATACCAAGTTAGAGTGCAGCTAGCTGTGAAACAGGAAATAGCAACTTATAACTGCAGTAAATAGAAAAGGAGAGCCTCTTATACGACTCTCCCAATCATCAGGGTGCATCTACGTAGCAAAGTATAACAGTTTAGACACGAGGAGCATGCGAGCAAGAATCAAGTATTTAGCTTTTTGGCCAACAATTGGTTGGTCAACTTGGGATCTGCTCGCCCCCCAGTTTGCTTAATGACCTGCCCGACAAAGAAGCCAATTAGCTTGGTTTTACCGTTGCGATACTGTTCTAGCTCTTTGGGATTTGCCGTTAAGACTTGCTCAATAATGGCTTCTAACGCGCCTGTGTCTGAAATTTGAATCAGCCCTTTGCGCTCAACCAATTCCTTAGGCGAACCACCCTGAGTCAGCAGTTCTGGCAGAATGTCTTTGGCAATTTTGCCGCTGATCGTGCCGTTTTCAATCAAAGTAACCAGTTCAGCCAGCATTGTCGGTTCAAGTGCGATTTTTGTAATACTGAGTTTTTCAGTATTGAGGTATGCAGCAATATCACCCATGATCCAGTTAGCCGCTTGTTTGGCATTAGCCCCACCGGCATTTGCGGCTTCAAAATACTCTGCCACCAAGTAATCATCTGTTAACACACGGGCGTCGTAAGCTGAAAGTCCTAATTCACTTTCATAACGATGCCGTTTCTGTGCCGGGAGTTCTGGCAGTTTGGCATGCCACTGCTCTAGTTGCTCAGATGAAACCTTAATCGGAGCCAAGTCTGGTTCTGGGAAGTAGCGGTAGTCACTAGAGCCTTCCTTGATCCGCATACTAATGGTGCGCTGGCTGCCTTCTTCCCACAGCCTAGTTTCCATCACAATCCGCTCCCCAAATTCCAAGGCTGCGGTTTGCCGCTCTATTTCGTACTCAATCGCCCGCTGGATAGCGTTGAAAGAGTTCATGTTTTTGATTTCTACTTTGGTGCCAAACTCCTGCTGCCCAACTGGGCGCACAGAAATGTTGACATCACAGCGAAGTGAACCTTCCTGCATATTGCCGTCACTCACACCGAGATAGAGCAAAATCCGACGCAGTTCCTGGGCATATTCAGCCGCTTCTTGACCAGAGCGCATATCCGGTTCTGAGACAATTTCCACCAGTGGGACACCAGTGCGGTTGAAGTCTACTAAGGAATAGGCAGATCCGGAGAGGCGATCGCTACCTGCATGAACCAGTTTCCCCGCATCTTCTTCCATGTGCAAGCGGGTAATGCCAATCCTTTTACGCATGGGGTTGCTTTCAGGATCGACTAGCTCAATTTCCAGCCATCCATGCTCGGCGATCGGCAGGTCGTACTGCGAAATTTGATAGTTTTTGGGCAAATCAGGGTAAAAATACTGCTTGCGGTCAAACTTACTGAAGGGTGCAATTTGACAATTGAGCGCTAGTCCTGCTTTTACGGCATATTCCAGTACCTTCTGATTTAGCACAGGCAATACCCCAGGCAAGCCCATACAGACTGGACAAATATTCTGGTTCGGAGTCGCGCCAAATCGCGTGGAGCAGTTACAGAAAACCTTAGTGTCGGTATTCAGCTGACAGTGCGTTTCCAAACCGATAACGGCTTCGTACTGAGTTTTAACCAATGCAGCAGTGGTCATGGGCTTATCAATTGCGGCTAAGCTACGCTCTAGATGGGGGAGCGCTAGGGGCTATACTACCTTTACTATTCTAGTCGGAGGAGTGCTAAGGGGCTACTGTTGACTCCTGACTCCTGTTACAGGTGTTGTGTAGAATCGAGGGAGCTTGCATCTTCTCTAATTGTGTCCCAACCCATTAAGAGCACGATTCATTGCATCAATCCTGATTGTCTGCGTCCTTATCCCCAGACTTGGGGGAATAAGTTTTGCAACAGCTGTGGCTCACCTCTACAGCTGAGAAATCGCTATATTCCCCTCCAGAAGTTGGGGTCAGGAGGATTCGCCACGATCTACACGGCTTGGGATTTGAAGACACAAACCGAGCAGGTGCTGAAGGTGTTGGTGGAAGCATCACCTAAGGCTAGAACATTGTTTGAGCAAGAAGCAGCTGTTTTGGCGAGTCTGCGGCATTCAGGCGTCCCTAGAGTTGAAGCAGATGGGTATTTTCAGCTGAGCTTAGGCAATCCACAAGAGCGTCAACTGCCCTGTTTGGTGATGGAAAGAATCAACGGTCACACCTTACAGGAGATGCTTGAACATTATCCCCAAGGGTGCCCGGAGGCGTGGGTGCTGAACTGGCTCAACCAAGCAGTGGGAATTTTACGGGAGTTGCACAGCCGCCAAATTATTCACCGTGACCTTAAACCCTCTAATTTAATGCTGCGCAATAGCACAGCGCAGTTGGTAATGATTGACTTTGGGGGGGCAAAACAAATTGGTCCCGCACGGTCCCAGTCTCAGGCAAGTTCGACGCGGTTATTTTCTTCCGGCTACAGTCCGCCAGAGCAGATTGCTGGGGGTGTAGTAGGTGCATCTGCCGATTTCTATGCGCTAGGACGGACGATGATTCACTTGCTGACGGGCAAGTATCCTCCGGATTTAGAAGATCCAGTGACTGGGAAATTTCGCTGGCAGACAAGGGCGAATGTTAGCCCACCTTTGCGCGAATTGCTGAACGATATGGTGCAGGAAGATGTACGCCAACGACCTACTTCTGCTGCCGCGATCCAGGCACGTCTAGTGAGAATTTCCCGAAAAAAGGTGAAGCCTGATTTCTCCAAGCTTTCTGTAGGCATCGCTGCCTGTATCAAAGGTCTTTCCAAAACGACTTTTTTCCTACCCCGGGTCATCATTCGACTGGTACGAGCTTGCCTAGAGACAATTTGGGGAATGATCCTAGGTGTGATCGGTGCGTTTATAGGCACTGCAAGCGGCTTTGTCTTGGCTTATTGGTCACCAGTAGGTGCTAGAGTTGCCGATTTTGTGCATCAAGAACTGCATGGCTTGGTTCCAGACACTCAGATTGCCGTAGGGTCAGAGCAGATTCTCTTATTATTTGCAGCAGCTGGGTTAGGAACGGCATTGGGGCTGACGGCAGCAGGGGGTTTTGGTCAGCGGCGGCGGTTTTTAGTGGCAGCGCTGATGGGGCTACTGGGCTATGGGTTGGGCTGGCTGGTTTGGCTAGCAGCAATTCCTTATAGCGGAGTCGAGAGAATAACTGGATTTATTCCAGTTGGGGTAGCTATCCTCACCCTTGGTCTGGGTCTACCAAGTCATCAATTGGTTCACGCTATTGTTGCTTCAGCTGGTACCACCATCATCTTTACAAGTTTGGTCAGTTTAAATTTCGTCAGCGCTGCTTCATTCCACCTCTACTCTCACAAATTACTTGAGTTCGTAGCTTTTTTTGGTTTTGTCAGCCTCGCCCTTAGCTTCTGGCTGGGGGTAAGCTACTACCTAGTTGTGCCTTGCTTGCGCTTTTTGGGCTGGCGCTGACCAGGTTCTCGCTCAGCAAAGGAACAATTTTAAGGCCCTGCTCGGCAAAGCAATACTGCGCAATATCCAAGGCGATACTAAAGCAGCGGGGGCTCTCTTCTTGCAGGTAGAGAACGCAGCCCCCACTGACTTCAAGGCACAAGTCCGCGCTGTAGCTCAGACGACGCTCCATTTGACTGCTGAATCGATGCCGTTCGCCAAATGAGCGGCTAATTACTCTTTTATTTGTTAACGTTTCTTTATTGTGGGTTATAAAGATTATTAAAAATTTATCAATGCTGACCCGTATTAAAGACCTAGCAACAGAACTAGCACCTCGTCTGATCGAAATCCGCCGCCACATCCATAGTCACCCAGAATTAAGCGGTCAGGAGTACCACACAGCTGCTTACGTTGCCGGTGTTTTGTCTTCCAATGGCGTCCGTTTGCAAGAGGCAGTGGGTAAAACTGGTGTCATTGGGGAAGTTCAAGGAACTAGTGGTGATGGGCGGTTGCTGGCAATTCGGACTGATATGGATGCCCTACCAATTCAGGAACGCACTGGCCTAGAGTATGCTTCTCGTGAACAGGGTATCATGCATGCATGTGGTCATGATGTCCACACCACGGTCGGATTGGGAACCGCAATGGTGTTGTCCCAGATGGCTTCAGAGTTGCCAGGTCGTGTGCGCTTCTTGTTTCAGCCAGCTGAGGAGATTGCCCAAGGAGCCAGCTGGATGGTGCAAGACGGGGCGATGGAAAAGGTTACGGCAATTTTGTCCCTGCACGTTTTCCCCTCCATCCCTGCTGGGTCAGTGGGCGTCCGCTATGGCGCTCTGACAGCAGCAGCGGATGATCTTGAAATCATTATCATAGGAGAATCGGGTCATGGTGCTAGACCCCATGAAGCGATTGATGCTATCTGGATTGCGTCTCAAGTAATTACGACGCTCCAACAAGCAATTAGCCGGACGCTAAACCCTTTACGCCCAGTTGTATTAACAATTGGGCAAATTAAAGGTGGCAGAGCACCGAATGTAATTGCAGATCAAGTGCGCTTGTTGGGAACCGTGCGATCGCTCCATCCCGAAACCCGTACCAATTTACCGAGCTGGATTTCACAGATCGTTGCCAACATCTGCCATTGCTACGGCGCTCGTTGTGAGATTAACTACCGTCCTGGTGTGCCAGGAGTGCAAAATGACTCAGCCCTATCACAGCTGCTGCAGACAGCCGCTGAGGAAGCCTGGGGGTGCGATCACGTCCAAATCTTACCTGAACCCTCCTTAGGTTCTGAAGATTTTTCCCTTTATCTGGAAAAGGCCCCTGGTGCCATGTTTCGACTGGGGGTAGGGTACAAAGACAAAGCCATCAACTACCCACTGCACCATCCTCAATTTGAGGTCGATGAATCAGCCATTATTACTGGCGTTGTCACCTTGGCATATAGCGCTTATAAGTATTTCTGTCATAGCTAATATAAGAGCCCAACTAATCGGAAGTACATTAGGTGAAAAAACCAGCCCTTTCTCTAAACGACTATCATACGGCTATCAGAGATGATGCTCCGCAGCACTTCAAGGAGCGGATAACCAAGACGGAATATAAGGAACAAGACAGCGTCATTTATCGTACTTACTACTTTGATGATGGCGCTGTGGTCGAGCACTCGTACGAGAATGAATATCCTGAATTTCCCAATAGCCCACCCTTCCAAGGCAATACAATCCGCCTGACTAAGCCCCCTGACAACAATCCGCTACAGATGAAACCGCAAGTATTAGATAAGTATTAGCCCGGCCCTTTTCAGGGCTTAACAAAGCCACTAATATAGAAATTACAGTCCCGCTGTGGATTGAAATCACAATTATCTCTAATTAAGCAATCATTCCAACCATGACAACCACCTTACAGCGTCGCGAAAGCGCCAGTGTATGGGAGCGCTTCTGCAACTGGATCACATCCACCGAAAACCGGCTCTACATCGGCTGGTTCGGCGTCTTGATGATCCCCACGCTGCTTGCCGCCACCACCTGCTTCATCATCGCCTTCATCGCTGCTCCCCCAGTCGACATCGACGGCATCCGCGAGCCTGTGGCTGGCTCCTTGATGTTTGGCAACAACATCATCTCCGGTGCAGTTGTTCCTTCTTCCAACGCCATCGGCTTACACTTCTACCCAATCTGGGAAGCCGCATCCTTAGACGAGTGGCTCTATAACGGTGGTCCTTACCAGTTGGTGATCTTCCACTTCCTGATTGGCAT
>JAABUQ010012111.1_pt1 | contig 10811 bp, 9 predicted proteins | sample 5560001 | NCBI WGS metagenome assembly JAABUQ01 (sample SAMN10711888, study PRJNA513371) | rock metagenome | isolation source: Antarctica rocks | place: Antarctica: Victoria Land, Finger Mt nord | collected 2015-12-18
GAAGGTTCGCGAGCGTTGCCGCCCGAGGATCGCGTTCTCGGCGATCGACCAATCGGCGATGAGCGCCTCACGCCCGCGGTCTTGCGGGATCATCGCGATCCCCGCGGCGGTCAGCTGCGCGGGGGTTTGTGGCGACGAATAGCGCCGTCCGTCGATAACGATCGCGCCTTCGTACGGCATGACGCCCGCGAGCGCCGCGGCGAGAACCGCCTGGCCGTTCCCCTCGACCCCGGCGATGCCGACGATCTCGCCCGCGTCGACCGCGAAGCTGCATGCGTCGAGGTGGCCGCCGCCGGCACCGGCCCGTAGCGATTCGAGGCGCAGCATTGGCTGCGGCGTCGTCGGTTGTCGCGCGGTCAGTTCGGGGAGCTCGCCGCCGACCATCAGCCGCGCGATCGCGCCGGCATCGGTCTCGCTCGTTTGCAGTCGGGCGACGATGCGGCCGGCGCGCATCACCGTCACGCGGCGGCTGTACGCGATCACTTCGGCGAGCTTGTGCGTGACAATGAGGATCGCGGTACCGCCCGCGGCGAGGCGCGTGATGGTCGCGAAAAAGCGTTCGATCTCGACCGGCGCGAGCGCGGCGGTCGGCTCGTCGAGCAAGAGCACCGCCGGTGCGCGTGCGAGTTCACGCAGCAGCTCGACACGCTGCCGGATCGCTACCGGCAAGTTCTCAACGATCGCGTCGGGATCGACGGCCAGGCCGTGCCGGTCGGCGAGTTCGCGCACGCGGCGGCGGGCTGCGTCGCGGTCGAGCCGGAGGCCGCGTCGAGGTTCTCGGCCGAGGACAATGTTTTCCCACACGCTCAGGCGGTCGATCAGCGCGAAGTGCTGGTGAACGAGGCCGATGGTGGCGCTGCATTCGATCGAGCCTGCGTCGGCGCGCAGCGTTCCGTACGCGATCGACGCCAGCGTCGACTTTCCGGCGCCGTTCTCGCCGACGAGCGCATGGATCGCACCCGCCTCGAGCGCGAGATCGACACCGTCGACCGCGACGAGCGCCCCGAACGTCTTTCGAATCCCGCGTAACGCGAGCGCCGTGCTCATCGCGAGCCCGTCGTCGACGGGCGGAACGTCGCGAGCGCCTCGCGCGTCGCCGGCGGCACGATGCGACCCGCGATGACGTCGTTGCGCAACCGCTCGATACGCCGGATGCGATCCGGGGTGATGACGTTTTTCGTGTACGTGAACGGCGTGAGGCCGACGGCATTCTCGCGCAGACCGAGCACGATGTTGCCGCGCGGCGGCTTGCCGGCGACGGTCGCCGCCGCGAGCCGGAACACCGCGACGTCGATGCGCTTCACCATGCTCGTGAGAATGCGACCCGGCGCGAGGGCGTCTTGATCGGAGTCGACGCCGATCACGTACTCGTTTGAGCGATGCCGCACCGCGTCGATCGCGCCGAGCCCGGAGCGTCCCGCCGCGACGAACACGATATCGGCGCCTTGCGAAAAGAGCACGTTCGTGAGCTCTTTGCCCGCCGCGACGTCCTCAAAGGAGCCGATGTATTTCACGAGCACGGTCACCTTCGGGTCCACCTCGCGTGCACCGGCCGCGTATCCGGCTTCGAACTTTCGCAGCAACGGAAAGTCGACGCCGCCGAGAAACGCGATCGTTTTCGATCGCGAGACCATGGCCGCGAGTGCGCCCGCGAGAAACGATCCTTGTTCTTCGCGAAATGAAATCGAAGCGACGTTGGGCGCCGAGACTTCCGTGTCGAGGATCGCGAAATGCCGGTTCGGATACCGCTCCGCGACCTCGCGGAGATCGCGCTGCATGAGAAAACCGATCGCGATGATCTCGTCGTAGCCCTCGTTCGCAAGCGCGGTAAGGTTCGACTGATAATCCGCCGCCGCCCGCGACTGCAACGCGTCGATGTTGACGTGCAGCCGGTTATGCGCGGCGACAAGGCCGGCGTAGGCGCCGTCGTTGAACGACCGGTCGCCGATCCCGCCGACGTCGGCCACCATCCCGATATGCGCTGCTCCCGGGCGATCCGGCGCGGGAGCGCGCGCGCACCCGCTGCCGGTCGCGCATGCCAGAACGAACGCGCACAGCGGTGCGGCGCGAAGCAAGCGCGTCAGCATTGGGTAGGTTGCTACGAGACGCGCCGCGCGGAGCCTTTCCGTGCGTGAGCATGGCGTCGCCGGTGTATGGATGGAGGGCGTATGGTCGGAACGGTTTTGCGCGTTCGCGCGCCTGGACGCGTTGCCCGGGTGGGCGGATGATCGCGCGGCGCCCGGTCTCTCGCGTAGAGCGGCGGGTGACCCTCTGGCTCAAGGTCGTGCTGCTGATCGCCGTCTCGATCATCGTCTTCGGGAACGTGCTCACGTTTCTCGACCGGATCCATTCGGTCGCGATTATCCTCGTCGGCGCCGTGTTCTTTTCATATCTGATCTATCCGGTGGTTCGCCGGCTCAACGGTCGCATGGCGCTCGGTTGGGCTATCCTCATCGTCTACGCGTTTATCGCGATGGTCCTCGTCTTCGGATTCTCGTTCGTGCTGCCGCCGCTGATCGATAATTCGCGCCAGCTGATTCTCGATATGCCGACGATCGTGAAGAACGCGTCGACGTGGATCGCCGAGCCGAACAATCCGTTCTTGCATCGTCTCCCGCACAGCATCCGCGATTATCTCGCGAAGACGCCGGAGCAAATTTCGCAGCTCGGCACGAAGTATGCGTCGACTGCCGCGACGAGCGCGTTCACGATATTGCTCTCGACGGTATCGCTTGCGGCGACGTTCATCGTCATCCCGGTTCTCGCAGCGTATATGATGCTAGAATCCGAATCGCTCAAGCGCGGTGCGATCGCAATCATCCCGCTCTCGATCCGGCCGCGCACGCTGAGCGTGCTCGCCGACATGGAGAAAGTTTTAGGCGGCTTCATCCGCGGCCAAGTGACGGTGGGCGCGACGATCGGGGCGCTGATCACGATCATGCTGCTGATCATGCACGTAAAATACGCGGTGCTCATCGGCGTCGCGGCAGGCGTGCTCGACGTGATTCCGTACGTCGGCGCGGTTGCGGCGTTCATCCCGGCGGTGACGCTCGCGGTCTTCCAGGACGGTGTGTCGTTTCAATCGATGCAGCACGCGGGATTGGTGGCGCTGCTTTTCATCGTGATCTTCCAAATGGAAGGGCATTTCATCGCGCCGAAGATCGTGAGCGATAGCGTCGGGCTAACGCCGCTTTGGGTGATCATCGCCATCCTCATCGGCGGCGAAGTGCTCGGCATCGTCGGAATGTTCATCGCGGTTCCGATCGCGGGAATGATCCACGTCCTCATCAAGGACGTCGTGCCGTCGAAAACGATTCCGGGGCAAACCCAACCGGAGCTTACGCCGGAGCCGCGTGATGAGCGTCCCGCGGCTCCCGCTCGCCCGTCCACGAAACCCGCGGCACCGCGGCGCGCGTGAGCGTTCGCGTCGAGGTCGTCGGCGTCCCGATGGATCTCGGCGCCGATCGCCGCGGCGTCGACATGGGCCCGTCAGCAATCCGCTACGCGCGTCTCGATGACGCGCTGCGGCGTCTCGACATCGCGCTCGTCGATCGCGGTAATCTCGTCGTGCCGGTACGCACCGTGAACGACGGCGCGCACGGCGGCGCGAAATATCTCGCGACGATCCGCGACGTGTGCGCGCAACTCGCGGACGTTGTTGAAGCGATCGTGCGCGACGGTGCGTTTCCGCTCGTACTCGGTGGCGATCACTCGATCGCGATCGGCACGCTCGCGGGCGTGCGGCGCGCACGCGGTCGCGAGCCCGGGCTCATTTGGGTGGATGCGCATGGCGACATCAACACGCCGCTTACGTCGCCATCCGGGAACGTTCACGGCATGCCGCTCGCGTTCGCGATCGACGATCATCATGCGACGCCCGAACGCACGGTGCTCATCGGATTGCGCGATGTCGATGCGGGCGAACGGCACGCGATCCGCGAGCTCGGCGTGCGCGCGTATTCGATGTCCGACGTCGACCGGATGGGCATGTCGCGCGTGATCGAAGAAGCGCTATCGATCGTCGGGGACGGCGAGCGTTCGGTGCACGTGAGCTTCGATATGGACGGCATCGATCCGAGCGAAGCGCCCGGTGTCGGCACGCCGGTTCATGGCGGCCTCACCTACCGCGAAGCGCATTTGCTGATGGAAACGGTTGCGGCATCCGGGACGCTCGGATCGCTCGAGATCACGGAGATCAATCCGATCCTCGATACCGAGAATCGGACGGCGATCCTCGCGGTGGAACTGATCGCAAGCGCGCTTGGGAAGACGACGTTGTGACGATCATCGCGCGCAACGCGCGCCGCGTTGGTCAGCATGCCCCTTGAGGCGGATGCTGCGTACACGTGTCCGTCGTGTTTCGAGCTCAATTACGTCGCGGTCGATCCGTCGGGCGGCAGCCGTCAGCAGTTTGTCGAGGATTGTCCGGTCTGTTGCCGCCCGCTCGTGTTCGTTACGGCGATCGATCGCGACGGTGACGCGGTGGTCGTCAGCGTCGAACGCGAATGACGTTGACCGCTTAGCCGAGCCATTGCGGGTTCGCGTACGTGCCGTCGAACATGTGCGTCGTTTTGTAGAGTTCGTACTTGCCGCCCTGCGCGAGCGTTTGCGTCTTCGCGAGAATCGCGGCGACCTGCGCATCGCTTAGTGGTTTGAACGTGCGCGCGGAGCGCAGTGCTTGTGCGAGAATTTCCATCGTGTCGATTCCGGTGATGACAACGCTAACGGGAAGGTTCATTCCGTAGTGCAGCATGTCGATCGGATCGACCGCGTGCGTGTCGAGAATGTGATGATCGCCGAACGTCTTCATCGCGAGGATGCCCATGTGTTTGGATTGCGCGACCGGGATAACGCGCTTCGCGAAGCTGTCGTAATGCGCGTCCATTACGTTGAGCGGCATCTGCACGGTGTCGAAGCGAAAATGGTGCACATCGGCGACCTGCAGCATCTTGAGGTGGATCTCGGGGCTCTTGTGTCCGGTAAAGCCGATGAACCGGATCTTGCCGGCCTCGCGCGCGGCAACGAGCGTTTCGATTGCGCCGCCCGGTGCGAACACGCGCTCGGGGTCGCTCTCGCGAATGACTTCATGGATCTGCACGAGATCGATCCGATCGGTCTTCAACCGGCGCAGTGAGTCGTCGAGCTGCGACTTCGCCGATTGCTTGTCACGGCCGTCGAGCTTCGTCATCAAGAACGCCTTCGAGCGATAGCCGCCTTGCGCGAGCGCGTTGCCGAGACGCACTTCGCCCTCGCCGTTGTTGTAATCCCAGCAGTTATCGAGGAAGTTCACACCGGCGTCCAGCGCGGTGTGCACGATGCGCGTTGCGTCGGCCTGCGTGAGATCCGGTTTGCCGAGATGGAACCCGCCGACGCCGACGATCGACACCGACTCACCGGTTGTCCCGAGCTTACGGTGAGGGATCGGTTGCTCAGCCGCTACGGCCGCGCCGCTCGACGCGAGGCCGGCGGCGATCGATCCGGCGACGAACGCTCCACGGGTGGAAGACGGCGTGATGTTGCTCGACATATCATAGTAGCTACCCACTATATCGTTGCACCTCGACGCGATTAGCGATTGCTTACCTGCGGACGAGACTCGAACCACGGCTAAAGAAGCCTCAAATCGCTACGAGACGGCACTCAATGTTTGCTTTATCCAACGCTCACCAGTTAAATCTCGCCGAGTGGCTTACGCGGGTTGGGGCGCCTTCCGTGGCCTTCCCCCTCGCTTACCGTTTTCGCGAACGGCCGCGGCCTTTGTCTGCGACTTTGCCGCGCCGCCTTTTCGACCGAGCAGCGCTGCAGCCGAGGTAATGCCGACGAGATCCCTTAGCAGCCCCGGGATGCTAATATCGACATCAAGCTCATCGATGGAAATCGATTCACCATCGAATCCGGCCCGAACGCCCTTGAGTTGATTAGGCCGAGCCTCACGAAGCTCAGGAATTGCAGCCACAGGGAACCCCACAACCGCGCCCCCCCGCAAGTCGAGGACCATCAAGCCCCTTTTATCATCGTAGCGAACGGCCTCGGCTCTCGGCTCAATGCGTGCGCGCTCGTCCGCGCGCGAATGCGCAGCCCGGATTTCCGATAGGATGAGGTCTTTCTTATTCATCGATGATGTAGCTCCCAAGCCGCAAGCAGTTCGTCGAAGTGCGCGTCGACTAAATCGACGACCGCCCTTACGTCACGGGCCTTCACATGCCGGCTCGCTTCCCGCAGTCGCGCGAAGCCCGCTTGTTCAACCAACACCACAACGATCACCCCATTGGGATGCTCGACGTGCACGTCGGGTGGTTCGTGTTCGTTACGCGTCAGGACCGCGACTCGAACATTGCCAGCACGAAGGATCGTAGGCACTGGCCGCAATTATAGCAAAGCGCTTAGGTTTTTGCAAAGCCGGCTTCCGTTTCGCCTCGAACCTTCGATCTCTCTCGGTTGCGATGACGTAGGTTTACAGCACGAAGGCGTCCACGCCGCCCGAGTCGGGAAAAACTTTGCCCGGATTCATGATGCCTAGCGGATCGATCGCGTCTTTGATCCGCCGCATCAGCGCGAGCCCGTCGCTACCGACCGAGAGCTCCATGAACTGCTTTTTGAGGATACCGATGCCGTGCTCGCCCGAGAGCGTGCCGCCGAGCTCGACGGCGGCTTCGAAGATCTCGCGCGCCGCTTCGCGCACGCGCAGCATCTCTTCGCGGTCGCGGCGGTCGCAGAGGATGTTGGGATGCAAGTTGCCGTCGCCGACGTGTCCGAATACCGGGATCTCCAAGCGGTACGTTCGTGCAATCGAGCGACAGCGTGCGATCATCTCCGGGATCGCGCTGCGTGGAACGGCGATATCTTCGCCGAGTTTGTTCGGTCGTCGCCGCGCGAGCGCGGGCGAAATCGAGCGTCTCGCGGCCCAAAGATTCTCGGCCTCGACCGCGTTGCGAGCGACGGTCACGCTGCGCGCACCGTGTTCGCGCGCGATGCGGTCGATCGCGTCGAGGGCTTCGCGCACCGCCGGTTCGTGATTCCCGTCGACGCCGAAGATCAGAATCGCGTCCGCCTCGAGCGGCAGGCCGATCGGGCGGTTTTCCTCGACGCAGCGCATCGTGAACGAATCGAGGATCTCGATCGCGGTCGGTGAGACGCCTGCGGTCAATACGGCGGTGACGGTGCGCGCCGCATCGTCGATGCGATCGAACGCGACGAGCGCGGTTCGTTCGATCGCGGGCTTCGGGATCAATCGCAGGGTGATCTCCGTGATCGTGCCGAGCGTGCCTTCGGCGCCCGTAAAGAGAGCGCGCAGGTTGTAGCCGGTGACGTTCTTGACCGTTTTCCCGCCCGTGCGGATGATGGTTCCGTCCGGCAGCACGACTTCGAGCGCGAGAACGTAGTCGCCGGTGACGCCGTATTTGAGACAGCGCGCGCCGCCGGCGTTCTCCGCGACGTTCCCGCCGATCGCGGATTGCTTTAAGCTGGAAGGATCGGGCGGGTAGAACAACCCGACTTTTTCGACCTCGGCCTGCAGTCGCGCGTTGATCACGCCCGGCTCGACGACGGCGACGAAGTTCGTCGTGTCGATCTCGCGGATCGCGTTCATGCGCGCGACGCCGAGCACGATGCTGCCCTCTAGCGGGATCGCGCCGCCGGAGAGGCCGCTACCCATCGCGCGCGGCGTGATGGCGATGCGGCGTTCGGTCGCTAAGCGGTGGATCGCCGCGACTTCGGTCGTCGTGCGCGGCAACGCGACGAGCGGCGGTGCGTTCGCAAAAAACGTGCCGTCGAAGCCGTACGCGATGAGGTCTTCCGGCGACGTCAGCAGGCCGGCCGGTCCGACGATGGTCGTGAGCGCCGCGCGGAGCGCTTCGAAATCGGTTCGCGTGCTCGCACCGTTCACGGTAGTCATACTACGGATCGAGGAACGCCGGGCCTGCGTTCCAAACGTCCTGACGTATGGCTGGTGGAGCGATCGATTCCGAATATCGTCTTGCGAACGAATCGACGCTCACGTCGTTCGTCGCAACGGTGCTGCGAACGGTCGGCGTCTCAGCGACCGATGCGACGACCGTCGCGGAGATCTTGGTCACGGCCGATCTGCGCGGGATCGAATCGCACGGTGTCGCGCGGCTCGAAACGTTCTACGTCGGGCGCCTGCGCAAGGGCCAGATGATCGCCGCCGACGTGTCGAAGACGGTGCGCGAAACCGCCTCGTCGGTGCTCGTCGACGCCGGGAATGGCCTCGGCCACCCGGCCGGCAAACGGACGATGGAGCGCGTGATCGAGAAAGCCGTAGCGCACGGCTCCGCATTCGGCGCGGTCCGCAATTCAAATCACTTCGGGATTGCGGGTTACTACGTGATGATGGCGCTCGAGCACGACCTCATCGGCATCGCATCGACCAACTCCGTGCGGTACGGTGCGCCGACGTTCGGTCGCGACATCATGCTCGGTACGAACCCGCTCGCGTTCGCGATCCCCGCGCAAAACGAGCCCGCCTTTGTGCTCGACTTCGCGACCACGACCGTGCCGCGCGGCAAGCTCGAAGTGTACAACCGCAAAGAGCTGCCGCTCAAGCCGGGGTGGGCGATCGACGCGAACGGCGTCGAGACGCTCGACGCGACCGTCGCGCTCGACGGTGCGCTTTTGCCGCTCGGCGGTTTCGGCACCGAGGGCGGCGGCCATAAAGGTTACGGGCTCGGATTGCTCGTCGATCTTTTGTGCGGCGTCCTCGCGGGCGGAGCGTTTGCCACGGCGTTACCGCTTCCGAACGATCCGCCGCAACCCGGGCGCGTGTCGCATTTTTTTGGCGCTTTTCGCATCGACGGATTTCGCGAGGTTGACGAATTCAAACGCGATGTCGACCGCGCGCTACGCGAATTCAAAGATAGCGCGAAAACACCCGGCGCCGATCGCATCTACGTTGCAGGCGAGATCGAATACGAAAAGACGCTCGACAACCGCGAGCACGGCGTCCCGCTTCACGTCAAAGTTTGGAACGCGCTTGAAAAACTTGCCGACGAACTGGCCATGCCGTTCGACATCGCGAAACGGTAATCGAAGCGCGTTCGTCAGCGCTTATGTGTTCTACCGAGCGGTTCCGCTAATACCAAACGTTCGCCAGGCGTGTTTTGGGACGCCGTTTTCACGCATGGTTTCCTCGCCCATAACACCGCCGCCGCCGGCAATTTGATGCCAGCGGCCTCGGTCGAAACGAAAAAGGGTCTCCCCGCCGCCCAAGCCATACCATCGTGCTAGCGCAAATCGTCCGTCGACGATTGCGGCCGGTACGAGCGGCCCGCGCAGCTGCTTTCGAACCGACTCAACGCCGGTGCGGGGGCCGAAGTCCCGAAGTCCGTTTACACAAGGCCGATAGACCGGCGGTTTGGGAATCCCACGCATGAGCTGAACTTTATCGCGCTCGGCAATTCGCTGCTCACTCAGACTGCAACGATCGACGATCGATAACGGCTGCCACCCGAACGAAAAGCGTTTGAGGAGGATTGCTTCTCGAAGCACGTCGCGTTCAACGATGCCATTTTTCGTAACCACGGTGGCATAGCGACCGGCAAGGTTCGTTCGGACAACCCGTGCGCGCGGACCGAGGATCTGGAGCGCGGCCCGCTGCGGCGTCATCGCATAGTCGCGATACGCTGTGAAGACTGCGGCCAGCACATACGCGCCTGCCGTCATCGCAGAGTCGACACGCTGGCAGCGATCTTCTACGAGACGCCGGTGCCGGAGACGGCGTGGGTGGTTGCCCAGCTTTTGACGATGTCGGCGGAGGTGGTGACGATGCCGAAGTGGTTGCGCATGTTTTCGAGCGTCATGTCGTGCGCGGCGGCAGAGTACGCGGCGGAGCAATCGCCCGCGAATACGGTGTGAAAATCGCGCATGAACGCGTCGCGCGCGGTCGACTCGACGCAAACGTTCGTTGCAACGCCGGTCATGACGACCGTCTCGATCTTGAGTGTGTGGAGCACCGACTCTAGTCGCGTGCCGACGAACGCGCTGTACCGATGTTTGACGACGACCGGCTCGCTCGCTAGCGGCGCGGCGCCGTAAAACTCGGAGCCCCAGCTGTCGCGAAGGCACGTTTCGCGCGCCTTGCCGGCGTGACGATACGTCCACGCTTCCGAATCGGTCCAACGCTCGTGGATGGTTTGAATAAAGATCACGCTCACGCCGTGTTCACGCGCAGCGGTCAAAAACGTTTGCAGCCGCGGAACCATCTCGATCGCCGCATCGACCGGTGCGCCCGCTCTTCCGAGCGATCCTTCGCGCGCGCAGAAGTCGTTTTGCACATCGACGACGAGAACGGCGGTACGAGACGGGTCGAGAATCTGATCGAGCGTTCGCATAACGTTACTTCCCTCGTAAGCTCGCAGGAATGAACCGTTGCTGGTCTTGATCCGGCACATCGACGCTTCGCGGCTGGCTCTCGCGCTTCATCGCACCCTCGTTGTGACCGTACGGCCTCGGACGCGCGATCCCCACCGTCACTTTGCAGCGCGCATGATTGCGGGTGCTCGCCATTGGTCTAAACGCGACCGCGTTCACGTGCGCACGTCGACGGTGCCGTTACATGGCATTCCGGAACACTCAGCGGGCAGATACGGCGTTTGCAGCAGCCGGCGCTCGACCTCCGCGCGCAGTTCCGGGTCCGCGACGCGGGTGACGAACACGACTTGCGTCGCGTGGCCGTCTTCACCGACCGAAATGCGCAGATGCTGATGGACGCCGAGCAGTGCTTGAAGTGCGGGCACGAGCGAGGTTTCCATGAATCGGGCCGGATAGTTTTGCGCCCAACCGCCCGCGCCGGCCGC
>JAABUQ010012112.1_pt1 | contig 10809 bp, 11 predicted proteins | sample 5560001 | NCBI WGS metagenome assembly JAABUQ01 (sample SAMN10711888, study PRJNA513371) | rock metagenome | isolation source: Antarctica rocks | place: Antarctica: Victoria Land, Finger Mt nord | collected 2015-12-18
GCACTTGTCCTTGCCTCCAGCCGCACCGTCCACTGCATCACGTCTGCCGCCCTCGTGGTCACGCATCAGCCAGGCTGATCAGCCCGAGACAGGCAAGCAGGCTGCCCCAGGTTTTTGACACTCCCGCTGCACATCCGGCAATGGCGTCCAAGCGACCGCACCCGCACCCTTGCCACCAACCCCGGTAACAGGCAGCTTCCGCTCGAACCCCCCGGACGACCCGACGGGCTCACAGCAATACCAATCCCCTGACCTCGACAGCCGGCATCCGATCCCCGGTCAGAACCGCTGAGCTGCGGCGGGTCGCGGCAGCCATCCTCGGCTGCTGCGACCCGACTCTGGCTCGTGCCCCGGTCCGGATCGCGTTAGGGTCGAGTGGATCAATGCTACCGGGAAGGCGAGCGGGGAGGTGTCAGTTGTCATGAGGGTGCTGCTCGTCGAGGACCACGGGGCCATGCGCGAGATGATCGCGGCGCACCTGCGCGGGCGGGGGTTCGCCGTCGATCCCGTCGCGTGCGGCGAAGAGGCGCTGGCGGCTACGGCTACGGCGGTCCACGACGCGGTGATCCTCGACCTCGGCCTGCCCGACATGGACGGCATGGAGGTGCTGCGGCGCCTGCGCGGCGGTCGCCGCCCTGACCTGACCGCGCTGATCCTGACCGCGCGCGACGGCATCGAGGCAAGGGTGGGCGGCCTCGACGCCGGCGCGGACGACTACATCCTCAAGCCGTTCGATCTGGCCGAGCTGGAGGCGCGGCTGCGTGCCGTGCTGCGCCGCCCCGGTATCCGGCGCGAGCCGGTCCACGCCTTCGGAGACCTCCGGTTCGACACCGCGTCGCGCACGGGCGCGGTCACGGGCGCCGACCTCGACCTGACGCGGCGGGAAGTCTCCCTGCTGGAGGAGCTGATCCGCGCCGCAGGGCGCATCGTGGTCAAGGACGCGCTGGAGGACAGGCTCTACGGGTTCGACGACGACGTGAGCGGCAACGCTCTGGAGGCTACGGTGTCGCGGCTGCGGCGCAAGCTCGCCACCGCCCGGTCTGCAGTCCAGATTGAGGCCACGCGCGGCATCGGCTATCGCCTGGCGGTCAGGGCCGGGCCGTGAGGCCGTGGCTGGAGAGCCTGCGCGGCCGGCTCGTCGCCTCCATGCTCCTGGTGTTTTCGCTTGGGCTCGGAGGCGCCCTGGCGCTGCGGTCTCTGGTGGAGCACGAGGCTGCTTTCGGCCGGCAAGGCCCGGTCCTGCTCCAAGAACCCTACCAGGATCTTTCCGTGCTGCTGCCCTTCGGCCTCGGCGCCGTCGCGCTGATCTGGGTGGTCAGCGGCTGGAGCCTGCGCCACCTCGCCTCGGCGTCCCGCGAGGCTGCGGTCGTGGGCGCTTCCAACCCGGGCGCCCGCATTTCGACACGGAACCTGCCCGGCGAGGTCCGCCCTTTGGTGGACGCGGTCAATGGCGCCCTGGATCGGCTGGCAGAGGCCTACGCGGCGGAGCAGCGCTTCGTCGCCGATGCGGCGCACGAGCTGCGCACGCCGCTTGCGGTGCTGAGCCTGCGCCTGCAGCGGGCGAAGCTGGATGGCGACCTGGACTGGGGCGCAATCGACCAGGATCTGGCGCAGGTGAACCAGCTGGCCGGTCAGCTGCTTGACCTCGCCCGCAAGGAGCACGCGGGGCAGGCCGACGCCGCAGCAGGCCGGCCCGCCGCCAACCTGTCGCGCCTCGCGCGGGAAGCGGCGGCGAGCGTCGTCCCGCTCGCGGAGGAAGCAGGACGCACGCTCGATGTCGAATTGCCTGCGTCCTTGCCGGTGCGTGGCCGGCCGGACGACCTGCGCGACATGGTGCGCAACCTGCTCGACAACGCCCTGGTGCACGGCCGGGGCACGATTCGTCTTGCCGCGCACATCGAGCTGGCTCCCGGCGGCCGGCAGGAAGCTTGGATCACGGTGAGCGACGAGGGGCCGGGCGTGCCGGCGGGGCTGGGCGAAGCGGTGTTCGAGCGTTTCCGCAAAGGCAGCCCAGACTCCACGGGCCACGGACTCGGCCTCGCGATCGTGCGGGAGGTCGTGCGCGGGCATGGCGGCTCGGTGGCGTTCCTGCCCGGTCCCGGCTGCCAGGTGCGGATCACGCTGCCAGCCGTGGAGGGTGCGGGATGAGCACGGGCAGCGGGCAAGGCTGGCGCGACATGCCGTGCGGAATCCATTGAAACCCCACTCCGGTGTTGGGCAGACGTTGCCGCCCACCCCAGCAAGCGATTGGATCAGCGGAATCCGAACCCGAAACCGATCGACACGCCAGGGTTCTGGTAGATGGGCGGCGGCGGGGGCGCGTAGTAGGCGGCGGGCGGAACCGCGTAGTAGCCCCGAGGCGCATAGGAGTATGCAGGCGGCGGGGCCGAGTAGATCACCGGCGGCGCCGCATAATAGCTTTGACGCTGGCGTTCGCGCCACTCGTGCTCGCGCCATTCGTGCTCGCGCCAGCGCCGTTCCTGCTGCTCATGCCACTCGTGGTGCCGCCAGCCGTCGTCGTCCCAATCCGCCCGTGCGGGCGAGCAGGCTGCGGCCACGCCCAAGGCGCTGACCGATGCGAGAAGAACCGGAAGTAGACGCATGAATGCCTCCTGGCCAACGGGCTGCCAACCGCCTGGTGCCGATAGGGAGGTAACATCCGGATTGAGGCCGGATGTTGGCCTTCGTGGGCCGAGATTGTGACGGCCGCAGCCAAGGGCACTTCTGTGCCATCAAGGTCTACCGCGTGCACGAGGCGCACAAGCAGGGGTCCCCTCACGGTTTGCTCAAAATCGCACGCCAAGCGGAAAGGGCCAGAGTATCAGGGGCTTGCACAAACGGAGGTTTGCGGACGGATTGTCGCTCCTACGCCAAATCTGGCGATTTCCGTTGCAAAACCCTCTTTCAGAACCCGGCCGAAAGGTAAGCTGTTTGTGCTTGGGCCCTACCGTGCAATTTTGAGCAAACCGTGAGGTGACCCCAAGCAGGCGGCGTAGCCGTCCGGGTCGGGCGTCGCGCTTGCTTTGCGGCTGGCAGCATCAACATTGGCTGGTCCTCGATCCCTGCGCCCGGTGAGACCGGGCCGCCATGGCAGCCGGGCCGATGCTCCGACTACGCAATGAACTTGCCATGGCCACGAGCGTGCGTGCCAGGTTTGATCAACCTATAGTGGAAATTGATCTTGACGGTATACGCCCTGCGGATCGGCCTCGTGGCCGGCGGCCTGCTCTCCAGCGCGACGCCTGCTGAGGCGGTCAGCTTCTCGTTCGCACAGATTGCCGGCGACACGCTGAGCGACGTCCAGGCGCAGGCCTTTGCCGCCGCGGCGGCGGCGTGGTCGGCGGTGCTCACGGACCCGGTGGCGGTAAGCATCGGCATCGGCTTCCGCGACCTCGGCACCGGGGCGGGCGGAGGCGCGGTGCTGGGGGCGACGCGGCCGGGTTTCGGCACGGTGTCGTATGCCGGATTTGCCGGGGCGCTGGCGGCGGACGCGCGCAGTTCGACGGACCAGGCGGCGGCGCACCTGCCGGCGACAGGGCCGTCCCCCCGCATCACGCTGACCACGGCGGAAGCGCGGGCGCTCGGCTTCGCGGCGCCCGTGGCGACGGACGGGAGCATCGAGTTCTCCTCCAACTCGCAGGTGACGTTCGCGACGACGCGGATGGACCTGCAAGCCGGGCGCTACGACCTGATCGGCACGGCGACGCATGAGATCGGGCATCTGCTCGGCTTCGATTCGGCGCTCGACACGGGCTCGGCGACGCGGACGGCGCTGGACGCGTTCCGGTATGCCGGGCTGGGGGCGCCGGGGTTCGCGGCGGGGCAGGCGGCGTATTTCTCGGTGGACGGCGGGGCGACCAGCCTGGCCAGCTTTTCCGTGGGGGGCAGCGGGCAGTACCAGGCGAGCCATTGGCTGCAAGGCACGGGCGGGCTGATGGACCCGGCGGTGCTCGACGGCGTGGAGAAGGACATCACGCCGCTGGACGTGGTGGCGCTGGACACGGTGGGCTGGGACGCGACGGTGGCGGAGCCGCCGTCAGGCGCGGTGCTGCTGGCCGGGCTGGGGCTGCTGGGGCTGTGGCGGATGCGCTCGGGCTGTCGGGACCAGAAGGCCCAGCGGCGCGAAAACGCATGATAGCGGCTCGCACGCAGTGTTGGGCCTCACCCAACATCGTTGCTGTGAGCTGCAAAGTAGCGTCGTCCTAGTGGAGTAGGCCCCAGCAAGCCACTCGCGCGAGACACTTTCCACGTCTCGCATGGGTTGTTTTCAGGTTTCCGAGACGGTACCGTGGGCGGGTCTAGACTCCAGCGAGACGGAGCACCGCTTCCGCATGCCCCTTTACGGCTACGCGCGCGTATCGACCCTCGACCAGGATCTCGGCATCCAGCGCACAGCCCTCAAGGCGGCCGGCTGCAAGGTGATTCGTGCCGAGAAGGCCAGCGGGTCCAAGCGTGGCGGTCGGACCGAGCTGCAGGTGGTGCTCGACTTCATGCAGCCCGGCGACACCCTGGTCGTCACCCGCATCGACCGCCTCGCCCGGTCCATGAAAGACTTGCAGGACATCGTGCACGAGCTGAAGGGGAAGGGCGTGGCTCTGCGCGCGACCGAGCAGCCGGTGGACACCGGCACCGCGGCTGGCAAGGCGTTCCTCGACATGCTGGGCGTGTTCGCCGAGTTCGAGATCAACCTGCGCCGCGAGCGCCAGTTGGAAGGGATCAAGGCGGCAAAGGCCCGTGGCGTCTACAAGGGCCGCAAACCCACGATCGATCCGGTTGAACTGCGGCGCCTGCGCGATGAAGAGAAGCTCGGGCCTGCTGCCATCGCACGTCGCCTTGGCATCGGCCGCGCCAGCGTCTACCGCGTGCTCGGAACGCATAAGCAGGTGGCGTAGCAGCCCGGCTCAGGCATCGCGCTTACTTTGCGGCTGGTAGCAGCGATGTTGGGTCGTCCCCTAGTAGGCGAGTTCGTCCTGGGTGGAGCGGAAGTTCGTGGTGACCGAGATCACCCCCGCATAGGCGCAGCCCAGCCAGGCGACCATGAACTCCGGGCAGTTGTCGAGATGGATCAGCAGCCGCTGGCCCGGCCGGACGCCGCGCGCATGGAGCCCCCCGGCGAAACGGCGGATCGCGTCCCGGAACTCGGCGTAGGACCAGGTGCGCTCCGGCGCGTCGAACGGCTGCCAGATCAGGAATGGGTGGGAGCCGCGGAGCGCCGCCTGCGCGTCGATCAGCGTGCGGACGTCACGGCCTTCGAAGCCGCTCAGCGGCTCGGGGCCCCGGTTGAGCGACGGCCCGCTCATGCGGGCGCCTGCGCCATCGGCAGCGCAGTCCGGAAGGCGTCGAGCAGCGCCTGCGGCGAGCCTGTGCCAAAAACGTAACGATCGGGGCGCACCAGGACGGCCTCGGCGCTGCGCGTCCCGAGCCAGGCCTCGAGCTTCGTGCGGAACGGAGCCAGGAGCGGGTCGTCCAGCGGCACGGACATGACCATTGCCGGCACCTCGACCCGCGCGGACCCATCGGGTGCGCCGATCAGCCACGCGCCTTGCCCGAGCACGTCGTCCAGCCGCAACGCGGCCTCGTCCGTACCGGCCCAGGGCTGCGGGAAAAGCTCGCCCGCACCCGGGCTGCCCGCCAGGATGCAGCCGCCGCCGAGCGCGGGAGGCCGGAGCGGCGGGATCATCGACCCGCCCTCGGCGCGGGCGGCCAGCATGGCGGCGTCGCGGCGGGCGGCTGCCGCCGGGTCCAGCGTGCAGACGACACGGCCCATGCCGATGGCGAAGTCGATGTAGGCGCGAACGTGCGGCGACCTCTCCGGCTGGTACGTGCCCAGCAGGTCGTCCGCTGCACCCCGCTTCAGCACCGCCTCGAGTTTCCAGGCAATGTTGGCGGCGTCCCGCAACCCCGAGCACATGCCCTGGCCGGCGAAAGGGGGCATCTGGTGCGCCGCATCGCCGGCGAGGAGCACGCGGCCCTCGCGCCAGGACCGCGCGACCAGGGCGTGGAAGCGATAGACGGCCTTGCGGTCGAGCTTCACGTCATCGCCCAGGTTCCAAGGGGCGAGCAGGCCCCCGATGAAGCCGTCGTCCAACACCTGCTCAGGCGTCTCCCCGGGCAGTATCATGAACTCCCAGCGATGGCGGCCGGCGCTCATCAGCACGCAGGTGGTAGGACGTCTCGGGTCGCAGATTTGCAGGTTGACTTTCGGGACCGCCTCGGGATCGGGCACCAGGGCGTCGATGACAAGCCAGGGTTCGTCGAAGCCGTGGTCCTCGAGTTCGACTCCCAGGCTTTCGCGCACGCGGCTGGACGCCCCATCGCAACCGACCAGGTATCGCGCCCGGATCGTTGACGGTCCGGCCAAGCTCGACAGCCCGGCAGCGACCCCGCCGGCATCCTGCGCCAGCGTTTCCAATGCAACGCCGAGCCGCAGTTCGGCAAGCTCGCTCCGCGCGAGCTTTGCCCGCAACGCGCGTTCGATGCCCGGCTGATGGATCATGTATCCCGTCGCCCAGCCGGAGGGTGATCCGGCAGCATCGGGATCGAAGCGCAGCAGCACCGACCCGTCCGCCGCCCGGAACTCATACGGCGGCGCCGGGCGTATCGAGTCGGCAGTCCCGTCCAGCACCCGCAATTGCTGGAACAGGCGCATGATCTCATGGTCGAAATGCGCCGCACGGGGAAGGGGATAGACATCCATGCTGCGCTCGACGGCGATCACCTTGACGCCCAGCCCGACGAGAAGCAGCGCCAGGGCGACGCCCGTCGGGCCAAGCCCGGAGATCAGGACGTCGCAATCGCAGTCCTCGTGCCTCCTGCTCACGTTTCCGGCTCACAAACGTTCTCGATGGCGCCGAGGCCGTCGATCTCGATGCGGACCCGATCGCCGGGCGCCAGGAAGCGCATGGGCTTCATGGCCGCGCCGACGCCGCCGGGCGTGCCGGTGAACAGCAGGTCGCCCGGCTCCAGCGTCATCGCCTGCGACAGGTGCTCGACTTGGCTCCAAACGTCGAACACGAGGCGGGATGTGTTCGAGGACTGCCGCAACTCGCCGTTGACCAGGCCTCGGATGCCGAGCCCGTGAGGGTTGGGCACCTCGTCGGCAGTCGTGATCCAGGGGCCGAAGGGGGCGTGGCTGTCGAACGACTTCCCCAGCACCCACTGCGGCGTGCGGTGCTGCCAGGCCCGCTTGGTGACGTCGTTGCCGACGCACCAGCCGAACACCGCGCCTGGCGCAGCCTCACGCGAGACATGGCGCCCGCCAGTGCCGATCACGGCGACCATCTCCGCTTCGTAATCGGAATGCGGCGAGACCTGAGGCAGCTGGATCGGGTCGAACGGCCCGTTCACGGCAGTGACGGCCTTGCTGAACCAGATTTGGTGCGGCGGCATCTCGGCCCCGCTCTCGGCGATGTGGTCGGCGTAGTTGAGGCCGATGGCCATGATCTTGCCGGGGCGCAGGACGGGCGCCATGAACCGCACGGACTCCAGCGGAATGGCCTGCTCGGCCTCGGTCGCGAGCCGGCGCACCTCTCGCTCCAGCGTCGGCCATCGCGCGATCAGGTCGATCATGTCCACGGCCAGACCCGGCGCGACGCGCGAGAGCGGGAGGACGTGGTCCCCGGCCACGATCCCAAGTTCGGGGCCACCGCCTGCCCCGAATGTTGCGAGCCTCATGCCCATGCCTCCGCTGGGGCCATGTGGCGCCCGGCACTCGCGATCACGAATGCGCCGTCGGCGCCGCGGGACCCCACTGGGTTCCCATGAGTTCCTGGACCGTGGCGACATGAGGCGCATCTTCGGCGGTGAACAGGTCGCCGTCGGTCCAATGCTCCAACTGCCGGCCCCAAGGGTCCAGCCAGTAGTCGAAGACCTGGCTGCCGAGCGTATGGCGGCCGACGCCCCAGGCGGAACGATGCTGCTTGCGCTGGAGATGGTTGTGGCCGGCCATCAGGTCGTCGAGGTCGCGCACCTCGTAGGCGGCATGATGGAAGCCAGGAGCGCCTCCGGGCATCTGCACGAGGAAAACGCTGTGATGGTCGGTCGGCTCCGGGCCACGGTCGCAGCGCAGGAAAGCGCCGAGCGCGGAGCCGTTGGGAAACTGGATCTCGTCCGAGGTGACCGCCAGGGTGCTCGCCGGTTCAGCATGCGCGGGCTCGACCGCTGCCGCGGCGAGTGGCTGCTCGATGCTTCCGTGCACAACCTGCGCAAGCTGCACCGGGACTCTGTCCGGCGTATGGAAAAGGCCAGAGAACGGGCCGCGAAAAGGATGCAGAGAGCCGCATAACGCGGCTTCGCACTTCATTCCGCACCTCTCCCGCCCGTCATCACCCCTACGCCGGCAATCTCGCAACAGGCTCCATACAGCCACCAGATCAGCGTGCGCGTCACCTCGACGGCCTGGCTTTGCTCGGGCGTGGCCGGCACCAGCTTGTGCACGAGGCGCTCGGCATGCACCCAACACAAAGCGTGCAGCCCGACCCGGAACTGCCCGGCGCCGTCCGACACGACCACCGTCCCGGCCGCGCTGGGCGTTGCGTCCATGCTCAGCAGGCCGTGGTGGCAGATCGCGCCCCACAGCGCGCCTTGGGTGGCCACCTGCACGGGATCGGGCGTGACCGCGAGCGTGTCGATGCCGAGGTGGGCCAGGTGCGCGGCCCACGCCGGCGCATCGGCGAACAGCTTCGCAGGATGCGCGTCCAAGAGCGCGATCACCTGGCCTGACAAGCCGTGCCCGCGTCCGCGGATACCGTCCGCTTGCGGGGTGTCTCATTCAACTTTGGGGCGGAGGACCAGGCGAGGACGCCGCGGTGCCAACCAGGCGCGGCGTGGGTGCTGTTGCCGGGAACCAGCCTCCTCCGGCACGAGGTCTGGATTGAACAACCGCATGGCGGCGTCGAGATGCACGATGCTGGCACGATGCTGGACGGTCTGCTGCTCCAGATGGCTCACGATCCCGCTCAGCTCGGATCGTTTCGCGTGCAAAACATCCATGACGTGAAGCTCGGCCATTGCAACTCTCCATCCTGGATCAAGGTTCAGGCTGGCAACCAGCCGACCCCACCCTTCGGAACAAGGGCGTGGTGGCAGTTGCTGCATGACACTGAGAAAGTGGCTGTCTCGTATAGCCATTCCTATGACACAGCGCACGGCGAGACCAAGCGGAGAGCATGCCGATGGACCACGATCAGCTTTCGCCAGGAAAGGGCGCTTTGCCGCCGACCGTGGCCGCGTCCGACGGAGCCTCCGCGCCCAAGGTAAGCGAGGCGGACCTGCATCTGCTGGCCAACTTCATCCCCCAGCTTGCCTGGATCGCCGGCCGGGACGGCTCGATCTTCTGGTACAACCAGCGTTGGTACGACTACACCGGCACGGATTTCGGGCAGATGCGCGGCTGGGGCTGGCGCGAGGTCCACCACCCCGACCACCTCGAACGGGTGGCCAGCAAGCTTCAGAAGGCTTTCGAGACCGGCGAGACCTGGGAGGATACCTTCCCGTTGAAGGGCAAGGACGGCCAATACCGCTGGTTCCTTTCCCGCGCCGTGCCCATCCGCGACGAGGCGGGCCAAGTCGTGCGCTGGTTCGGGACCAACACGGACGTGACCGAGCAGCGCGCGTGGGAGGAGCGGGTTCGCCGCAGCGAGCAGCGGTTCCTCACCGTGCTCGACGCCTCGACCGCAATCATCTGGAACATGGCGGCCTCCGGCGGGTTCGAGTGGCCGCAGCCGCGCTGGACGGCCTTCACCGGGCAGGCCTTCGAGGAGGCGCGGGGTGCCGGGTGGGTCGAGGCGATCCATCCGGAGGATCGGGTGCATACGCTCGACGTCTGGCGCTACGCCGTCGAGACCGGGTCCCGCTACGAGGTCGAGCACCGCGTGCGCCGCAACGATGGGGCGTGGCGATACATGGAGGCGCACGCCGTGCCGATCCTGGGCGAGGACGGCACCGTCGCCGAGTGGATCGGCACGCACGCCGACGTCACCGAGCGCAAGGACGCCGAGGCGGCGATGCAGGCCGCCCGCGACGAGGCGGAGGAGGCGAACCGGGCCAAGAGCACCTTCATCGCAAACATGAGCCATGAGCTGCGCACGCCGCTATCGGCCATCATCGGCTACAGCGAGATGCTGCAGGAGGAGCTTGAGGACAGCGGCGACCCGGACGGGCTTGGGGACGACATCCGCAAGGTCGAAAGCAACGCACGCCATTTGCTCAGCCTGATCAACGACGTGCTCGACCTTTCCAAGATCGAGAGCGGCAAGATGGAGGTCTTCGCGGAGACCTTCGACGTGGCCGAGATGGCGGGCACCGTGGCGACGACCGTCCAAGCGCTGGTCGAGAAAAGGGGCAACACGCTGACCCTGGACCTCGCCCCGGATTTGGGGACGATGCACTCGGACGCGACCAAGGTGCGCCAAATTCTGCTGAACCTGCTCGGCAACGCCGCCAAGTTCACCGAAGGCGGGAGCATCACCCTCTCCGCCGAGCGCCGCTCCGGCCCCGGCGGCAAGGACTGGCTGGCGTTTCGCGTGAGCGACAGCGGCATCGGCATGACCGAGGAGCAGTTGGCCAAGCTGTTCCAGCGTTTCCAGCAGGCGGACGCCTCGACCACCCGAAGGTTCGGCGGCACCGGGCTCGGGCTGTCGATCACCAAGGCATTCAGCGTCATGCTGGGCGGGGAGGTGGACGTGGAGAGCACGCCGGGCCAGGGAAGCGCCTTCGCCGTCAGGCTCCCGGCCAACCCCGCTGCCGAACAGGACAGGGCGGAGGGCGAGGCGCAGGCGGAGCACGACGACGCGGGGGGCGGCCTCGTGC
>JAABUQ010012113.1_pt1 | contig 10809 bp, 6 predicted proteins | sample 5560001 | NCBI WGS metagenome assembly JAABUQ01 (sample SAMN10711888, study PRJNA513371) | rock metagenome | isolation source: Antarctica rocks | place: Antarctica: Victoria Land, Finger Mt nord | collected 2015-12-18
ATTATATAAATTAAAAAGATTTTTATTATTTTAATTTTAAAATATTATTAAAATAATAAAATATTTTAATTTATATATAATATTAAAAATAAAATATTTTAATTTATATATAATATTAAAAATAAAATATTTTTTTATTAATAATTAATTAATTATATTTTTTTATATTTGTAACTTTATAATATTATAATTTTATATAAAAAATAATATTAAATTAAATATAATTTTTTTAAAATAATTTTTTTTAATTATTAACAAATTTGGAAAATTTTTAAATAGATTTTAACAAATCGATTTTTTAATTAATTATATTTAATACAATTAATATAATTAGCAGGATTTTATTAAAAAAAACTTTTACTAAGCTTTTTTTAGAACCGGGAATTAAATTTTTATTTTTAAAATAATTATATTTTTATAATTAATTAACGTTTTTTAAAATAAAATAAAATTAATTAAAATTTTAAGAAATTTGTTAAAATAGCCTTAAACGAAGTTATATTATTTATATAAGTTTAGCATATAAGCCCTACTTAAACAGGAATTTAAAACAAATTTTTTTTTTTTTTAATAATATTAAATAACTACTAATTATATTCCAATTTAATATATTTTATATTAAAAAATTTGAATATAAATAAATCCGTTAATTCAGATTTTCGTTATTAAATATATTAAAATAAAGTTTCCGGATTTGTTAATATATTATTGTTTTTACTTTTTTTTATTAATTTATTTTTCTTTAAAGTTATTTAAATTTTTATTATATTATTTATTCTCTACTTTATTAGGCTAAGCAATTAATATAAAACAAGGCTAAAAATACTTATTTGCCCCTATCTAGGGCCTCATAATCATATATATTAGGGTGCTATATACCATTATTTATCAATCAGACGATTTAGCCCTGAGTGCATCTAACACACATGCTTGATGATATAGTTTCAGCCTCTCAGCCTTTCTTCCTCCAAGGAGCCCGCAGGATGGCTTTGCTTGACTACGTGCGGAGTGCTGCGACAACCCCAAGTTTCAAGCCCAAGATTCAAGGCGGTCTCAACTTGTTGGTCTTGGGAAAATAGCCTTTGCTGCCATTCACCAAATTGGAGCATGAGCCAAGTGAGACTAGTAGGTAGTTCACAGCATATGAGGGGCAGGAGGCAGAAGCTGAATTTCTAGAGCCACCCTCTACACCCCACCTCAGCCAAAACATGCACCATTCCTGCAGGGTTTCCCACGTAAGCGTCCATCATCTGCCTCGGATGCTGGGTCCCTTCTCTCACTTACTCGCTAATCAATTCACCGAAGAAATAGTGTCTCCTCTCATCAAGGCTGAGCTCTCCCATTCGGTGAGAACACGGCAGGAGATGCACTGCCCATAGTAGTAGCCTTGCCGGGCTTGGTATCAGGTCGGGTCGTATGGATCTGCTGTGAATGTGACTGATATACGCTTCTAATGAGGCATTTCTTTGCTACATGAAACTTCAACACTATATTATTTCTCCATATTTTCATAATCTTTCCTTCCTCTACACTTCTCGCTCTATCTTGCCTGCCATCACCAACACTTTCCTCTGCACTTCTCGAACTTCTCACACACCCTGGTCTCTCACCTTCACTTACTCCAGCAGCTTTTGGCAAACCACTAGTCTTAGACGATCTTGATATTCGAGTCCTTCACGATGGGCTATAACGTGTCAGATGCGAACTCGTACCTGGTCGTCACGGGTGGTGGCATCCCCGACATCAAGATCGTCAAGAAAGCATGGGTTTATCCATGGCAGCGTCACAGCATCATCTCCATCAGTCCCTTCGACTTCGAGATAACACTTCAAGCCATGACAATCGAAAAGTTGCAGTTCACTCTGCCTGCCGTCTTCACCATTGGCCCGGATGATCATATGGATTCCTTGCAGAAGTATGCAAAGATCTTGACCGGCCGAGATGGCGCCTCGAAACATCCCCAGCCTACGGGTCGTAACCACGTCCAGGACATCGTCAAGGGCATCATTGAGGGCGAGACCCGAGTCATCGTATCCGGTCTTACCATGGAAGAAATCTTCAAAGAACGCCAAGTCTTCAAGACCAAAGTCATCGAGAACGTCCAAGCCGAACTCGACCAATTCGGTCTCAGGATCTACAATGCCAACGTCAAAGAGCTCCAAGATACGGCAGGAAGCGAGTACTTCAAGTTCCTGAGTCGTAAAGCCCACGAAGGGGCCAGCAACCAAGCCCGTATCGATGTAGCGAACGCTTGCATGATGGGCGAGATCGGAGAGGCCGAAAAGCGCGGCAAGACGAAGCAGGAGATCAGCAAGATCAACGCCGAAACGGCCGTCTTGGAGACGAAACGAAAGAGCGAGAAAGCGACCGCTGATGCCGAACTCTCGACCACTCAAACGAAGCTCAACATGAACATCAACCTCGCCAACATCCGCGCCTCCCGCGAAGCCGAAGCCCAGGACGCCGAACTGCAACGAAACGTCGAGATCAAGCGCGCTGAAATGGAACTGGAGAAACTCCGCGCGACCGACCTCGTCCAAGCGACCATCCAGCGCGAATCCGCCCAGCAAAAGGCAGAAGCCAAACTCTTCGCCGAAACCAAAGCCGCCGACGGCCTGCTCTACAAGCAACGGCAAGACGCCGAAGCCAAACTCTACGCCGACACCAAAGGCGCCGACGGCGTCCTGATCAAGCAGCGCCAGGACGCCGAAGCCGCATACTTCCGCACGGCCAAAGACGCCGAAGCCACCCTCTACGCCGAGACCAAAGCCGCCGAAGCCGTCACCAAGCGCGCGGACGCCTCCTTCTACGAGCAGAAACGCAATGCGGAAGGCCTAACAGAAATGGCGAAAGCGTACGGCCATCTGGCCAACGTCCTCGGCGGGCCTCAAGGCCTGCTGCAGTACATCATGCTCGAGCGCAACACGCACGAGAAACTGGCGCTCGCCAACGCCAAGGCGATCAATGGGCTGCAGCCTAAGATTACGGTGTGGAACACGGGTGAGGGCGCCGCGAATGATGGCTCCGGCGCGGTAAGGAATATCATGCAGAGTCTGCCGCCGCTGTTGTCCACCATCAATGAGCAGACCGGGATTGCACCGCCGAGCTGGTTGGCGCAGATGGGGGGGCAGCAGAGCCAGGGGCTGGGGATGGGGGGGAAGGTCAATGGGTTTCATGGGGATGGGGAGGTGAAGGCTAAGTAGTTTGTGTGAGCGGAGTATTTTGCTGGGGGGCCTGGGAGCTTGATTGGTGATTCCGGGGTAATGCAGGGGAAGTGGCTCTTTATCTTCTTTGTATGCTTTGCTCTGAGGTCTTTGGGGATATGGTTTATTGACTTGAGGAGCAAGGAAGGGGTCGGTGATTTTCCGATTATAGTGTGTGCTTGAGGGCGTCGTGCGTAAGGTGGTCGTTGTGTACATTTCCCGCAAGAATACCCCAGACTGCCAAATCCCATCATGGTGATATTCTCCACACGGCACTGAACACTCGTGTGAGAGAGTTCATATTATCTTCTATTAAACAACAGTGCCCCGATACCACCCAACCTCATATCTTCTCCATCCAAGACACAAGGCCCTTCAACCTAAACCCTCAGCCCTGCATATAGCCTCAGAAAGCCACCACACCTTCCACCCAAGCTAACATCCCCTCACCCTCTTCTCTATCGAGAGCACTTCGCCTCCCCACCGCCGAGTCTCGGAGCTCGCAACGCCTCCTAGGAAACCGAGATCCAAAACGCAAGCCGCTCTACCCACTGCCTTCGTTATCAGTTCCGAAAACCTAACCATCCAAGCTGCCAAGAAATAAAAATGGAAAGCGGCAGCAGTCCATCAGATCGTCCGGGGTCTGCCTGCGGATTTCCGGGGACGGCCCTCAAACCCTCCCACTCCACTAGAGTTTCCATGAAAAGTAGGTTGGTGGTGGTGATGTGGTAAATGGATTAGAAAACAGGGACTCGGAAGGAATATGCTGGCTTGAGCCTGGAGACTGGGGGTGGAATGTGTCAGGGGGTCAAAATTTTGGCCGAGACATGTCATGGGATTGACGTGGATTGTAGGGGTTGGTTTGGGATGGTATTAGTGCTTGAAAGAGAGCGGGTTGGGGGTTGGGAGTTTTGTGCTTCGTGCGTACTATGTAAAGATGTATGGGGCGGACAGGAGTAGGTGGTTAAGACACGCATCGCTTCCGAATGTGCTCGAGATCTCATAAAGGGGCTGGCTTCCTGTGTGCTCTTAGGGCGTAGCCGGGATTGGATGTAGAGGCGATACAGGACGCTGTTCTGTTTCCTTGATGGCACCTTTTCTTCAAATGGATCGAAAAGATGACACGGAGACAGCGGCAATATTCTCGTCCTCTAGATAAGTGAAATATGCTTCCAATGTATAATTCTTGCTGGATGATCAGGCGTAGGAGAGGCTCTTCCGATGTCTCTCGCGGGGTTGCTGCTCTGGGTCTCCTGCCTTCTCAGAAATGAACCTTCGGCGTGCAAAAGGTTGGCTTAGGTCCTTCGTCTTGGATAAGGGGAAGGAGTCTTGGCTTTGTTTACTTCTTCGTCTGTTTTTCTAATGCATCTGTCTCCATCTTCCGTCTCCCTGATGCTCACATCCACTGTCATCCACACCGTTCTCTATTATCCACATTGCGTTCACAGTCTGCTCTTGTCTCTACCTCATCTTCGGCTGCCAGATCCACCGCGAAACGCTGTCCTCCAGCTCTCGGAGGAGCAACAATTCAAACTTTGCAGAGAAAGAGTCTCTTTCTCTGACCACATCCAGAGTACTTGGCGCACAGACAGTCAACAGTTCTTAACCTTGGGCACTTTTGCCCCACAAAGTACAAATGCCGTCATTCGTATGGTCCCTCAGCTAATCTTTTGGCCCCAGATGCAAGTCCACAGCATACCACCATCACCACGCTGTCAACGAGGAAAGAGAGGAGATGGCAGCTTGTCAGTAGGACGTAGGGATTCAAAGGCCAGTAGTTTTCTTTCTTTGATGCGAAAGGCACCACCCTGAACCTTGCAAAATATGGACTTCTGAGAAGTGAAAGGGGAGAATCTCTCCCCGCATTGGTTTAGACATGCTTTGCCAGTGATGAAAACTTTCAGACCATTCAGATGTGTTCCAACCTTTGGAACGCAATGATGATTCCCCATGCAAAATATAATAGACAGTTCCTGAGGCACTATTGATACCCTGATTTCCAGAATTCATTGTTGGTTGTGTCCCCCAGCTGACCCATTGGCCCGAGTCGATAGTCTGCGAATAATTCACAAGACCATCACCGCCAAGCTCTCAACGGAAAGAGCATTGACAATGCTGCCTGATTTGTGAATGTTGGAAGACAAAGGCCAGTACCAACTTTCTCGTTCTGATGCTAGTAGCACCATCCTATTACTATTAACTTGAACGGTGAAGAACAAGTGAAAAAATCAATGTGTTGAAGATGCACGAGTGCGAATTCGGCAGACTCTGACATGAATACTTCCGAGGTACTTTTGATGAGTGTGAAATAGTGTGGGATATGTACAGCTAATTTCGGAGAAGTGTACCTTCGGGGGTTCTAAGGCTAGAAATTGGGGGGCAAGAGAGCAAATCTGGTCGGCCAGAAGGTCTAATATTCTGTATTGAACGCTCCATTGCTTTCGCAGGGCAACAGTCCAAGGCCGAACCTGCCAAAGCCAGCTGTGATATTACTCACTGGTCTGGGATCGTATAAGCCGGTCCTGTGGTGGATGGTGCGGAACTTTCGGTAGCCACGTGAATAATCTGGACGATGAGGCTGATGAACGATCGAATAGAAACACGATCGGGTGATTATTAACTGCTGAGCTCTTGAGAAAAGTTTTAGCTGTTGTATTGGTAATTTGTGGAAATTGTACGGAGGTGGTCGAGAGCTTGCGGTCGATGTGGACTAGTTTCATAGCGCGAAATGAACGACATTTGATTGGCTACCTACCTAGGCACGTTATTGATTTTATGAATGAGAAAAGGAGGTCATTAAACGATTTGAATGTGAGAGCACTGAGGCTTGCGGATTAGTCTATCTTAATAGCTATTGTAAGATCCTATGCCTACAAAGGCAGCGCCTTGCAATGCGATTCTGGGCCTCCATGCTCGCACCAAGAAATCACCCGAGCACGCCGGACGCCTTGCTAAAATGAACTGAGGGCTAAGCTGACTTTTTGCACTGAGCCTTTTTGAGTCCTCTAGTCCTAATGCACTGCTTCGTTAACCCTTCAATGCCCCTTCAATACCTGACTCCGAGTGACTGCCTCAACGCCATGATCTGGGCTCTCTCCGCAGGTGGCAACTGATCAACCTGGTGCTGCGGCATAGCCATAACCTGCTTGATCAATTCCTCCTGGCTAGCCTGCTGCGGTTGCTGTTGCGGAGGCGGTTGCTGGACAGGAGGTGGTTGGTACTGTTGATTGTGCACGGGAGGTGTAGGCACATGCATCTGGCCGGCCAACTGCTGGTACGGAGGGTATGGCTGTGGCGGCGGAGGCTGGTACGCTAGAGTCGGACGCGGTGGAAGGTGTTGTTGTTGCGGAACTGGTGCCGGTTGGGGTGGAGGCGCGCCCCCGGCTTCGACCACTGAGGCTAGTACCGAGGTGTCTACCAGCCCCATGAGGAGCAGGGCTTGGAAGATTGCATAGGCGAGTTGGGGCGCTTGTTTTAATAGTTCGGTGGCTTTGGCTGGGTCACCCATGACGAGGCCTTTCATCTGAGAGAGTATGTCGAGCAGTTGGGCCGGTGGGAGGGATGAGAGGGTTTTGGAGATTGCATCAGGGCATGTGAGACCAGCTTCAAGGGGTACGCCAGGTGGGAGAGGAGGGAGGTTGGTGCTTGGTGGTGTTGCTTGGTAGCCATTTGGAGGCCCTTGCTGGTGACTCGGCTGCTGAGTATTGCTGTAGCCTGCAGGTGTTGCGTCTGGGTCTTTGCCTCCAACATGGGAGAAATCGACGCGGAGTTCGCGGCCCATGATTTCGTGGCCGTTGAGGTTTCGCACTGCTGAGGCGGCGGAGTCTGTATCTGCGAATTCGGCGAAACCGAAGCCTTTGGGACGACCGGTATCGTTGTCGTAGACAAGGCGGAAGTTGAGGACTTGGCCTACTGTGCTGAAGGTGTGGACGATTTGCTCTTCGGTAAGGCCTGTAGGGGGTTAAGTTTGAAGGTTGTGGGGGATTGGTGATGTGGAATTTACCATAGGGTATGTTTCCTGAAAGCCGAGTCAGTGATGGATCGAGACATTCACTGTGTGTGTCGTCACTTACCGATGAAGATGACTCTGCCAGCCTTGTTGTCCGCCATCCTGCCGATGTTCCAAATAGGTCTTTCCTTCTAGGTGGGGGATTGTCCGATAGTATGCCCAAAGCAAATATAGCGTGTTGTGCGTATTGTGCGTATCTTGCGAGTTCTAGCAATGATATTGCAAAACAGCTCAAAACGCCGTGTTTTATGAGATTCAGTACTGCGAGAGAAATGAAAGGAAAGAGAAGAGAGTCGACTTTCGAATATCTGCAAACATCAAAATGCCAAGAGCGCAGAAATGTGCCCCGGCCTCACCCCGCCTCCAGCGTAGGGTGAGCGCCGCTTTATTGTCGCACGACGCGGGTGACGGTCGCGCGACCTGGGTAATCCGGAGTAATCTTGGCTGATTGCGCCCCTTCTGGAGTAGGTAAACCGCTGCCTGATTGCTGTTCTTATCAGAAACTATTACGTTTTCTTATCTTACGTGTTAGTCAAGGGTTCGTTGGTGCGCAAAACGAGGGTTTGTATAGGATTGCAGGCATAGAGCTTCTCATAAGCGCGTATCTACAATGAAAAGCGGCGACTCAAAGGCTATATATTGTCAATGTCGTAACTTCACCGACTCTCTCCCTCGTCTACCCAAACATGTACTCTTACTCAGCTATCGGCTTGTCTTTACCGTCCAGTTACCCTCGCTAAGATCTCGACCTGTACATAGCATATGCTAAAAGGCTACGACTATTGTTCCCCTGGCGCCAACTGACGTCCTGCTTGCCTATCTACTCAATCGCTTCCTCACCTTCGGGCGACGCGCAGTCTTCCTTTGGCGACTTGAATCATTACCATTTACAGCCCTAGCTACCCTTCATGCTCAAAATGCCTCGATCAGAATCGTATGATCCAACCTCGAAGCTATAGATGAAGCAGAATACTAGCAGTAGGTCAGAGCCAACGAATGAAAGCGAAGGAGTATAGGTCTCGGCGTGATCGATGGTGGTTTTGCATGTCTGCCTCGTTATACCGCAAAGGATACCTGGATGGCCTCTTTCTGGGCGACGGAGCCTCGAGACGGTGATCTCATCTCTCGCTGTGGATCGGGAAGGATGCAGCGCCGCCAATCTGTTCAGAAATCTCAGCTCGGAGATCTGGGCTCAGAAGCTGAGTACGACCCAGGAAAATTTTCCTCGCCGATTTCATTGCTAACAGAGGGCTGCAATCTAAAGATCCCATCCCCGGCGAGGAAACAAATGATCCTGTCTTACATCCTAATCCTCCACTCGTCTCTGATGCTCCTCCTCCTTCCCCTCCACAGGATGATATCTCCCGCTCGTCGACATCCGACAAACAGACCAATCAAGGGACAGCGCCATCAAAATTATTGAACATGATTTATTCCGGTAAGGAGGAGGAGAAGACAGACAGATAAGACAGAGGCAATGGGATTGGAACAAAGGAGATGGGCGGTCGATTATTGCCAGGAGGTCTGGTTTGACACCAAAGCCTGTTACCTAGGCCGTCCATCTAACAAGGTAGTACAAAAGATGGCCAGGCTTGCCAGCTTAACAGCCAATGCAAGCGTACCAACGGAGTTGTCCTCGGAGCAGAAGGCGAAGCTCGCCGTCTATCTCAACGGGATCAAGCTTGCCCAACACAACAAGGTTCTCACAGAGCGAATTCGCAAGGGGGGAAGCAGAAGCGTCAAGGATGCCCAAGGCACGACTCTGTCCCAGAAGAAGAAAAAAGCAGAGGCCCGGTTAAATGATAGGAAAAAGAGACTGCGAATGAAGTTGATCGCACAGGCCCGAAAGCGATACTTCAGGAAGGCTAACACGGTAGCTTTTGATGCCCAATTCTCCGCCGATGCCGACGCCGACGTAGGTGCTGCGATACACCATATGCGCAGCCGATCACCTATAATCTCCCCGAGTGAGCCAAGGTCGTCGATTGGTCTGTAGCCCCGGAGAATGTCTCTCGGATCGACAATGATTCCGGCGAAGAATCGAGGCGATCAAGGCCCGAACGGCGTTATACTATCGGCGGGAAGCCCAGCGCCGCGGTCGGCCCAAGGCCACCGTCAAGCAAGAGGACTCGGATGCTGAGATGGAGAACTCAGATATAAGTACGAAAGATTTCCCCGTGATCTGCCAGCCCACCCAATGCCTATTTTACTTGGGTAAGGAAAGCCTGCCCTACCACCATCGAGTCTGCGAATATACCAAACCCCACCAGATAATGAACGACGTTGGGAAGTACTTGAAGAGGTTCGCCTTAACGGATAAGGTACAATGTCTGCATCTACAATATAAGGCAGCGGGGCTGGTCCTCTCGAGCGTTATACACTTCAAAAATCACACAGCGACAGTACACAAGATCTTTTCGAGCGCATAGCCTCTACTTGCAGTGATGCTTTGTTCTATATTTCACTTTTCCGCTTATTTCCTGACGCAGGTCAAGCGCAATATACGTCCTTTCAGTGCACAGCAGGGATAGGTCTAGTCAGGTACAGGCTTATATCAACGTGGGACAGAAGTTTAGTTCTAGAAGCTGCTTACTACTTTCTGTGAAAAGAACTTCGTGAGCCTGGTATCAAATCGAATACTCCTATAATACTGTCTCCAATTCTTTCCGGCTATTTATTCGTCTGAGGAAAGTACTATTTGTCAGAACTAGGACCAATATCTTCGACGTTCTCTGGAATCTGCTTGACGTATCCTTTACATTCCTCGACGGCCTCCATACTTCCTCTGACTAATACAAAGTTGTCGAGGGCTTCAGCCCGTTCTTCGTTGACTTCTACAAGATCTTTTATAGCCACTACTGCTTCCTCTACGGCTTCTGCATACTCTTCAACAAGACCTACAAGCTTCGCAACGGCCCTTTTCAGCTCGTCGACAGGCGCTGGATCGTTCCCTAGAAAGAAAGGCTCCTCCGATCGCTCCTTGCTCTTTAGTTTACTTTTCAACCTCTCCTCTTTCTTCGCTGTCTTCTTCGACTTCCGCAAAAAACGACGCTTATCGCGGCTGTCAATTTTTGCCCTATTCAGGGTCTTACCCAGGACCTTGGTAGGCTTAGTGTTTGACAATGTTGATAACAATTCGCTTTCTCCAGATATCTTTGAGTCTCGGTGAGTATCATAGTGATCTACCTTGGGTGCGCGTTTGTACTGCTTGTGGCCGCCGTAAGGTCGATATCTGCGCCATCTGCACGCTATAAAAGCAGCCTTACCCGAGGTCCGCCCCGAGGTCCACGAAATCAGTTAAGGGATCTTATTTTCGAGATCTTATATCCAACCCGTTTCAGCATCAACGTGATCCGTAGGATGCTACTTTTCTACCACCCCCTTCACGACATCAAGGGCAAAATCCCCCATCTGACGAATCACAGCTTGAAATGATAATTTGTGGCACAAAACATGGGAATGACTCCGAGTGACCTCAACAACAGCATGTCTGAGAATGGAATCCTCCTTTTATGTGATAGTAATGGTGATGGGGATGTGGGGCATAGGGATAGGGATGGGGATGGTGATGGTGGTGGGGATGGGGATGGGGATGGG
>JAABUQ010012114.1_pt1 | contig 10808 bp, 11 predicted proteins | sample 5560001 | NCBI WGS metagenome assembly JAABUQ01 (sample SAMN10711888, study PRJNA513371) | rock metagenome | isolation source: Antarctica rocks | place: Antarctica: Victoria Land, Finger Mt nord | collected 2015-12-18
GCGGTCGAGGATCCGCCCATCCCGGGTGCGTATCCCCTCGACCATCTGCTTCAAGCTGATGTCGTCATGGTCGCGCTTGAAGCCGAAGGTGCGGCGGAGGATGTAGAGTAGCACGCGCAGTTCCGGGTCGGTCAGTTGCGGCATCAGCACGTCGAACACATCATCGGGGACGATCGTCCCGATCGGGCTGCTGAACCCTTCGTAGCGGAATGTGTCAGGCACGTGGTCCCCCTGTCACCTCACATGCGTGCGTTCTCGCCTCAATCAGAGTATGGATGTCTTCCATGGTCGCATTGCCTCTCCGGGTTATCTCCGTCGAGCGTATCTGGCGGCTACGCGGCTTGCCCTTATGCCCCTTTCTCGATCAGATCGGTATGTGCATGAGCTTGGGGGCGATCATGAACGCACTGCCACTCACCACACTGCCGATCAGGGCCCCCGCGAACACTTGGAAGAACGTATGATCCCGCAGCTCCATGCGTGCCCAGCCGATTAGGGGGAGGAGCGGAACGAGGGCGAGCATCCCGGGGCCGAAGAGCAGCGTGAAAACGGTTAGCACCCCCGACGCGACACCGACGTGAAGGGAAATTTTCCAGCGGAATGTGATCGCTCCCGTGACCACCAGTGCCGTAATCCCTGCGCCGAGGAGGGCAACCAATTCGTGTGGCGCTCCCAGCGTTGCCAGCAATGCGATCAGGACCAGCCACGAGCCGAGGAAGACAAGGATGATCGGCAGCCGCTGCTCGCGTCGCCGCACATGGATGTCCGTCACCCGCCCGCGCCGTACCTGCGCGATGAGAAACGCGAAGGGGAGGATGACCACGAACAGTGCGCTCACGCCCAGCCATTTCATGGCGTCGCCGAGCGTTGGGGAGAAGCGCCAAGCAACCACGACAAGGGCGACGATGCCGACTGGGGCAGGGGCGAAGATCTCGGTAAGCACGCGCGCGACGGCGATGCTCCCCGACCGCTGCGGGGCCATGATCGAGCGCGCTTCTGTGCCGCAGGATGGAGGTGTCGTCTCGCCCTCGCCCTTCCCATCCATCATCCCGTCGATCGCGGGGGCGACCTGTCGGTATGCGACCGCGACCGCCCGCAGGTGCCGCACGTCGCCGTCGAGATCGGCGGTATCCGGGAGGAGCGGCCCAGCCAGCGGGCGGCGAGCACGCTCCCTGCGCCCTATGGCGTGGATCGCCGCCGCCAGCGTGACAGCCTCGACGTACTGCCGCATCGCCTCGTGCGCCACCCCCATATTGCGGCAGTATCGCCGCGCCCAGCGCACCATCGCCCGATCGAGATACGGCTGCAGCGTTATCACACCGTCGCGGATCTCCGTCACCCGGCGATGCAGGCGGAAATCGAGGTCGCCGACCACCGCCGCATGTCCCTGTCCGGCATGCGGCGGATCGAGGGCGATGCCCGGGAGCACCGCGAAGAGGTCGTGCCAGAGAAGGGAGAGTTCGCCGTAGGTACGGAGGCGCTCCCCCCAATCCCACACGGAGAAGAAGCCGTCGCTGAGGATCAGCGCGAAACAGCCGGCCAAGAGCCCGTACGCGAGGGCGGGAGAATAGGCGGTCGGCGCGACCGCCCCCGTCGCGCGCAGGAGGATGTACGCGCACTCCTGGGCGCAATACGCCGCGCCGAGCACCCATCCCACCGTCTGCAGCCGGACCTGGCGGCGGAGCGCGGGACGCGTCACCGCCCCGACCGCCACGCTGAACCGCCGCCAGAGTACGAAGCACCGGCAACAGATCAGCCCGATATAGCCGAGGAAGACGCACCGGTAGGCCGCGACCGCGAGTGTCGTGTCGTAGCGTTCGGGGAACCCGCCCGGTGCTGACGCGGGGAGGTTGGCGCGGAAGAAGAGCCCGATCATCAGGGCGAGCGTCAGCGCCATCAGCCACCAACTGTCCCCGATCCCCCGGTCGCGTGGTGCGGATCCCGACAGCTCGGTCGCCACCGGCGCGAACGCGCATGCCGCGACAACCCCACTGCCATTGCCGAGAAGCCGGGCGAGGTTGGGAATGTTAGTCACCCGGTCGATCACGGCGTAGAGGGGCGGGTCGAGCAGCGTGAAGCAGAGGGCCATGCAGAGGAGTGTGAGGCTGTTCGCGCGCTGCGCGTCATTGTGCGGACGCTTGCGGAAGCGGAGCAGCTTATAGAGGAGATTGCCCCAAAGGATCGTCGCGATGGCGGTGCTGACAAGCACGCTACTCATAGGCGGTACCCTCCAGGCTGTTGAGCAGGTGCAGAATGCGGGTGGTTTGCGAATCGGCATCCACGGCAAGCCCCGCCTGCGCGCGCTGCGCGGCGTGCTGGATAAGCGTCGCGAGCGTCTCGGCCTCGTACTCCTCTTCTGCGGTATAGCGTTCGTCGCGGAGCGCGCGGAGTTCCGCAAGTGTTAGATCTCCGAGCGAGACCGCTTGGCCGAGCAGCAATCCCTGATGCTCCCAGAGGATGTGGCCGAGCTCGTGCAGGATGATGTGCTGCTGGTGGAGCGGCGACGTCCGTTCCTCGTAGTAGAGGAGATCCGCCGTGTCGGTCTCGAGCCAGAGGCCGGGCAGCCCGCCCATGAGCGGGAGGGCGTACCGCGCGATCGGGCGTCCGCGACGCGCAGCAATGCCAGCGATGAAGGTGTCGAGGTCGAAAGGGGTGGGGAGCGCCAACGTGCGGAGGCGTGTCTCGCAGCGTCGGCGGATCGCTTTCTCATCCATTGCCAAGGTCCCTTAGGCACGTCCCTCGGGGGAGCGACGTGCCTACACATCGCTGTCGTCGGTCGCCAATGCATTCCTGCTGACCATCCGTGGTGCGCCTTTCCGATCCCGCACGCCCTCGAGGTGGCGTGCGTGCTCGAGGATCTGGGCGACGGCATTCAGCGTGTCCGGGGAGAGGTCCACCGCGCGCAGCATGATCCGTTGCAGGCCAGCATCGCCGTGCACGGGCAACGCGGCGAGTTGGGCGTACATGCGGGCTGCGGATTCGTCCCCATCGAGGAAATACGTCACCGGCACGCCGAAGAAATCGGCGATCGCCTCGAGATGCTTGATGCGCGGGTTGTCCTTCGTGCCATTGCGCAGGTCGCACAGATAGGTGTCCGAGGTCTTGGCAATGTCACGCGCATTGATCCCCGCAACGACCTCGGCGTAGGTGTATTCATCCCCATCGGGGGAACGGACTGACTGGAAGAGGCGGTCGAGCTTCTCCGCGAGCGTGGGGGGATGATCCGACATCTCCGCCGTCCGCCCTGACTTCCTCCGCACCATCGTCGCGCCTCCCTGTCGTGGACATCATACACAGCGAAACCGATAAAACCCGAACAGGGATTTATATACAACTTTCCCCAGAATAGCGCAACCCCCCCTTGCGGAAGATGCCGAGAATCCGTAAAATCCTGATAAGAGGAATAGCGATCTTTTATCCTCATATGAGGAATATAGGAGTGACATCATGGCATACGTTTCGACTGCTGGCCGCTCGATGGAAGAGGGGAAAGGAGGAGGGTTTCGCTCGTGGCAACGACCGGTCTTTCCAAGCAAGGGGAGAAAGTGATGCCCCGAGAGATGACTGACGTGCGTAGGCCTGACGCCGCCATCGGGACGCTGCGGTCGCTCCCGCGACCCGTCCCGCCGCCGTGGCTGCGCGATCGCATCTTGGCCGAGGTGTATCGGATGGAGCGGCGAAAGCGGCGGCTGCGCATCGCCACCCGGTACGGCGCGGTCGGGCTCGCGGTCTTGCTCTGGGGTGCCGGTACGGTCTGCCTGTGCTGGGCGATCGCGCATTGAGCGGAAAGGGGGATTGCACATGTCGTTCTCGACGGATCGAGAGGCGGATGACCACATGGATCGCATGGGAGAGCCGGATGGGCGACACGAACCGCGCCAGATGAGCAGGAGCACTGTGGTGCCATCGCGCACAACGCGGTCAATGGCGTCGGATGCTTCCTGCGGTGACACGCTCACCCCACTGCCACATCCACATCCCGACCGAGACCATGGCGCACTGCCGGGCACCCCAGTCATAGGAACCAGGACGTCACCCCCAGGTATCCCGGTACCCGACTTGCGCTCGCGTCCGCCCGTTCCCGTCGTCCCCTGGTCAACCCGTGCCCAGCGGTGGGTGCGGGAACGGACCCAGCCGGGTCGCATCGAGACGGAGCACGACGCGAAGATCGCCGACTTCATGGCGATGATGTCCACCGGCTGCCGTATCCTCGCCACCATCGGTCCCAAGGGTGGCCCGGGCAAGACCACCGTTGCCCTCGCCACCGGCTTGGTGCTGGCCGAGGTGCCGCTCGCCCGCCCGATCGTCGTCGAACTCAATCCGGACTGGGGCACGATCGATCAGGTGCTCGGCGACGCGAATCCGCGGACGATCCAGGACCTCCTCCAGAATCTTACGGCGATTAACCAGGCGGGGATCGGGCTTCTGCAGGGGTACATGACGATGTGGGGGCGGCTGCCGGTCCTCACCGCGCCGAGCCGCCCGGATGAGATGGCGCGCCTCACCCCGCGCGACTACGAGCGCGTCCTGAAACTCCTCTCCGTCCACTACAACCTGATCATCCTCGACTGCGGCACCGCCTTCACCCAGCGCCTCAACCAGTTCGCCATCCAAGCCGCCGATCATTTGCAAGTCGTCGGGTGGCCGGATCACGCGACGATGCAGAAGACCGTGGCAGCGATCGACTATCTGGCGAGCAGTCGCTATGCCCACGACTATCAGAGCGTCCTCGCGGAGCTTGCGCCCGATCATGCCGCCGTCCGTGTCCGTGCGTTCGCCGACATGACGCTCGTCGTCAACGGCGCGGGCTTCCCCTCGGGCGCGGCGGCGATCGACCTCGCGAAGGTGCGGATGGTTGTCTCCGGCCTGAATGCCGTCGTGCCCTTGCCCTACTCCGCCCCGCTACGGCGGATGCTCGGGGACGGCACGCTCACCATGGACGCGCTGCCTGCGGAGTACCGGCGGGCCGTCAAGGAATTGCTGGTCGCCGTGTTGGGGCGGCTGGCGGATGTGTAAGGAGGAGGTTCTCAATGCCCGGTCTTGTTCCCTGTATTCTCACCGCGCACCGGCTCCTGGTCTCGCTCGCCGCCGCTGGTGACGCCTCGCAGATGGGCGACTTCTTCAAGAAGGTGTACGAACAGCTCCTAATCCCGGTCGCCGCCCCGATCGGCATCCTGATGTTCACCGTCGGGGCGGTGATGTTCCTGCTCGGGCGGCGCGACGGTGTGGAGAAGATGCTCTACGCCGGCAGCGCGCTCTTCCTGATCGCCTTCGGCCCCTTCATCGTCACCAAGCTCTGGGAGATTCTCACCGGGCTCGGCGGCGGCGTCGCGCACTGAGGTCCGTCATGGTCGGCGGAGCCATCACCGATGAATGGGGAAAAGAGGGGATCATATGTCACGTCGTATCAATCGCACGCCGCGCCACTTGGATGATCCGCTGAAGATCCTCGGGTTCAGTCTTGCCCAGTGGGCGGTGCTCGCCCTCGGCGTGCTCTGCCTGTGGGGCTGTCTGATGCTCCTGCCAGGGGCCATCCCGACCACGCTGCGCCTCAGCGTGGGAGCACTGCTTGTCGGCGTGCCCCTCGGGCTGACGTTCGCTGGCAGTACCACCCACTCGATCGTCGAGTTGCCGCGCCGCCTCTGGCACAGCATCGGGACCCCGTCTGATTACCTTCCCGGACCGCCGCGCCGTGGCCCGCTCATGCTCACACTCACCGAGGGCAATGTACGGGAGGAGGAGGAGTCGGATGCGTAGGGGCGCGGTCGCGGATCTCCTGCCGGTGCTCACGGTCGAGGAGCATCATTTCGTCACCGTCGACAGACAAGTCGGGACGGCGCTCGCCTGCACCGGCATCAACCTGGCGATCCAGTCGGATGAGGCGACGACGACGATCGCCGCGCTCTTCGCCGACACGCTCAACTACTTGCCGCTCGGCGCGCATCTCGAGCTTCTGGCGATCAACACGCCGCTGCGGGGTGAGGAGTGGGTGCCGCAGCACCTCGCGCAGTACATGCCGCCCGCAGGGCTGGACGCCTACGTCGCGCAGCTCGCCGTGGCCTACCGGCGGGAGGTGGCGGATCAGCACATCCCCGATCTGCGCTTCTACGCGATCCTCTCCCTGCCCGGCGCGCGCGAGGGGCGTGGTGTCATCGCTTCCCGCAGGCATAGGCCGCGAGCGCTCCGCCGCAATCGCGCCGCGCATCTGGAAGCGCTCGCGAACCTGACACAGGCGGCGAGCGAGTTGGCGCACGCGCTCGCCGAACTGGAGATCGTTGCCACGCCGCTCGGTCGCCAGGGACTCCTAGACCTCCTGTGGCAGTGCGCCAATCCGACCTGGGGCCAGGATGTCGTCGCCCCCTACCGGGAGGCGTCGCCCGCCGATCTGCGTACCCTGCGGGACCGGTTAGGCCAGAGTCGGCTCCTCCGACGCGCCGACTCCTTGTGCCTTGACCGCGGCTATGAGACGACGATGGCCCTGCGCGCCCTCCCCGATGGCACCTTCCCCGGCTGGCTCAAGTCGCTCATGGCCACCGGGGTGGCCTTCCGCTTCGCCCTCCATATCGAGGCACTCGCGAAGGAGAAGGAACGGCAATCATTGTCGCGCACGCTGCGGCAGCGGCACGCGGTGCTCGCCGAGCGGCGGTACCAGGGGAGCAGCCCGGACATTGAGCAGGAGGAAGCCTACGGCGAGGCGCACGAGCTGCTGCGCGCGATGGCGACGACCGATCTGCGCACCTTCCGCACCGCCATCTTCGTCACGGTGCGGGCGGGGACGCCCAATGACCTGAGTGCCGCCGCGCGGGCGGTCGGCAAGGCGCTCGGCGACGCGGGCGGCACAGCAATCGATCGCTGCCAGCTCTACCAGGACGTCGTCTGGCGGGCGACCCTGCCGCTCGCCCATAACCCGGCCGGAATGACCTACCGCACCGTCACGACCAACCTCGCCGACACGCTTCCCTTCCTCCACCACCGGGCGGGCACGCGCGGGGGCGCGCTGATCGGCTTCTCCCACCCCGGTCACGAAGTGGTCACCCTCGACATGTACGACCCGGCGCTGGACAACAGCAACCTGACCTGCCTCGGCATCAGCGGCTCCGGCAAGACAATGTTCGCGCAGAGCTTCGCCCTCAAGCACATCGCGCGCGGCGGGCGGGTGATCGTCCTTGACCGCTCGACGGGACACTGGGACGACCTGGTGGCGGCGGTGCCCGGTGCAGTCGTCCACCGGGTGCTGCTGGATAGCGGCTTCCGCATCAACCCGTGGGAACTGCCGCGCCATGCCACCGAGCCGAACCAAACGAAGCTCGAATACCTGCTCGATCTGCACACGCTGCTCGTCGGCGAACTCCATGGCGGGACCCTCGCCCTGACGGCACAGGAGCGCGCGCTCCTGGAGGGCGCCTGTCGTGCGGTCTATCGCGCGGAACGCGCGCCCTATGAGCGGCATCTCTTCGATTGGTTGCGCCGGGTCGAGGGCGAGGAGGCGCGCGACGGCGACCCGCTCCGTCGGCAACACTACCGCGCGCTCGCCGAGCGGCTCGTCCCCTACGTCCACGGCGGCACCTATGCGGGACTGCTCGATGGGCCGACCACCGTCCGCCCTGATGCCCTTTTGGAGGTCTTCAACTTCAAGGGCCTCGCAGACCGGCTCGTGCCGCTGGCCATGCTGCCCCTGATCGAATACATCTGGTCCGTAATCGCCGATCCGACGCGCCCGACGCTCGTCGTGCTGGATGAGGGGTGGAGCCTGCTGAACAACCCGGCATCGGCGCGCTTCGTCGCGGAGGCGACCCGGACGGGGCGGCACCACGGCATCATTACCCTCAACCTCAGCCAGATGGTCACCGATTACGAGGGCCCCTTGGGGCAGGCGGTGATCGACAATGCGTCGGTCTCGCTCCTGCTCGCCCAGTCGGACCATGCGCTGCCGCAGGTGCAGGAGGTCTTCCATCTCTCCGCAGACGAGCGGGCGATGGTCGGGCGACTGCGGACCGTCAAGCAGGTCAGGGCTGGTGCATTCCTGCATTCGCGGCGAGGGGCCGACTCCGGGGAGATCAGCCTCTACGTGACGCCGGAGGAGTACTGGCTCTTCACCTCTGTGCCGGCGGAGCGGAAACTGCGGCAGGCGGCGATCGCGCGCCACGGCGGGGACGTTTGGGCGGCGGTGCGCGCACTGGCACACGGGGAGCATGCCACGACCTCCGAAGAGACGGTGCCGATCCGGATCGTGGCGGGGCGGGCATGAAACTGGCGGTAGGCACGCTCGTTGCCGTGCTGCTCGTGCCACTCCTCCTCCTGGCCGTCGTCGCCGCCGGGGTGGCCGCCCTCGCACGCTCCCTCAACCCACTCGGCCACCTGCCCGGGCTGCCGGGAAGCGGACCACTTGGCCCCTTCGTCCAGGCGGTCGGGCCCGTCTACTACGCGAGCATGGGCAGCCTGTCGGGCGGGGACGACGCGGTCGATCGCGCCTCGATCCACGACCTCGGCTTCGGTCCGACGGATGCGGCGCGCATCGAGCACCTCATCGCCGCGATCAACCCCAAGAGCCCGCTCGTTGGCCAGGGGGCGGCGATCCTCCACCTCGGGCAGCAGTTCGGGGTCGACCCACTCTTGATCGCCCAGTGGCAGTTGGAAAGCAACATGGGCACCGTCGGCCTCAACAGCCCCGGCAATGGCGGCAACATCCTCTGGCTAGCCGCGAAGCCGTACGCGGATCGGTACGGCTGCACCCCCGGCCCATCGACGACCGGCCATCAGTGGGCGGCGTGCCCGGATGTCGGCGCGGGCCTCGGCATCTGGTTCAACTATGTCGGCGTCTTCTACAAGGCGACCGCCGATCTCGCCGACTACGCGCGTATCTACGACCCATGCAGCGATCCGGGCAACGCCGGGCTCTCCTGCGGCGACGCCTACGCCAGCCTGCTGCTCGGTCTCGTCCGGCAGCATGCCGGGTCGCCCGTCACGCCGCTCGTCCCGGCACCGGGGAAGCCGGATCCCGCGACGGGCGACTGCGTGCCTCGCCTACCGGTCAGGAGCGCAACCGAGAACGTGGCACCGCCGGGGGTTGCCGAGATTATGGGGATTGTCTTCGGCGGCCGCACGTTCCCCATCACACAGGGCTATGGCATCTCACCCTTGGGCGGTGAGCCCGCCTATCTGGGCTACCCCCACTTCCACACCGGCATCGACTGGGGCGCGCCGATGGACACCCCACTCTACGCCCCGGCCGCGGCGATCGCTGAGCCGCGCAGCTATGGCGGCGCGCTGATCGAGTCGCTGCACATGGCCAATGGGTACACCTGGAACCTGCTGCACCTCGATAAACAGATCGCCCATGGAGTGGTGGAGCAGGGACAATTGATCGGCGACAGCGGCAACACCGGATATTCCACTGGTCCCCATCTACACATCGAACTCGTCGATCCCCACGGACAGTGGGTACCGCCCGAGGAATGGGCCTGTCACCTCACATAAGGAGCACGCAATGACACGATGCCTGCTGCACATTTTCCTGCTGCTCGGCCTGCTCGCCGGTATCGTCATCCCGCGACCAGTCGGTGCGGAGCCGCCCGCCGTGACGCCTGTCCCCGGCGTGTCCGCTCCGGTAGCGACGCCAACGGTCGCACCCGGAGCCGGACCGGTCGCCACCCCGGCCGCCAATACCGACAACGGGGAGCCTCCTGTCGCGACCGAGCCGCCCGATACCAGCGACCCCGCCACGAGCGTCAAGGTTGGCAAGGGGCCGTTCGGCTTCTCGATCGACCTCGGCGACTGGATCGGCAAACTCCTTAAGGGGCTGTGGAAGGCGCTCGGCGTCGACGTGATCGGCAAGTTCGGCGACGAGATCGCCGGCTGGCTGCTCAAGAATCCCGACCTGACGACGAGCGCGGGGCAGATGGGCAACGTGCAGCGGATGGCGGACGCGCTGCGCCTCGCCTCGCTCTCACTCGTCATCGTCCTCTTTTTAGTATCGGTCTACCGCTTCTGGCTCGGCGGCGAGCAGGCCCCGCAGGCCTCGCTCGGCCGGTTGCTCGGCGTGCTCTTCGCGCTCGGCTTCTACAAGTCCCTCGTCGGCTGGCTGATCGGCGGGAGCAACGCGCTCACCGACGGCGTGCTCCACGCGGGATCGAATGCCGCCCCGCCATCCTTTGGGGCGATCCTCACCGCGATCCCGGATACGGGGGCTTTGTGGGCCCTCGCCGGCGTAATCGCCTTGGCCTTCCTCGTCGTGATCGGCGTCGTGCGGATGCTCGGCTTCGCCTTCCTGCTCGTGCTGTACGTCGTCGGCCCGCTCGTCCTGCCCTTAGGTCTCGTGCCGGAGACGGCGGGCTACTGCGCCTTGTGGGCGAAGCATGGCGCGAAGCTGCTCTTCTGGCCGGTGGTCTGGGCGATCGAGTTCCGCCTCTTCGATGCGCTGCGGGAGGGGCTCTATCTGCCCGACTCGGTGGGACACACGATCCTCGCGCCGTTCGCGGCGCTGGGGATGCTACTGGTGATGATGAAGACGCCGGTTCTGCTGCATTCCGGTTCGTTCGAGCAGCACGCGCGCACCGCCGGGCGGATGGCGCGGACGGTGGTGGTGACGATGGCGACGGGCGGGGCGGGAGGTGCGGCAGCGGGCGCCGGGAGCGGTACAGCGACGGCGGGTACGCAAGCGACGGCGGCCAGTGCGTCGCGATCGGTGCCGAACCCGTGAGCGCGCTGCCGATCGCCGTTGGCATGGGGATCGATCGTTGGCGCGTGGATCACCCTGCCGTTCCGCAGACTGCCGGTGCCCATCCGAGTGACGGCGAAGGCAGGATAAA
>JAABUQ010012115.1_pt1 | contig 10806 bp, 10 predicted proteins | sample 5560001 | NCBI WGS metagenome assembly JAABUQ01 (sample SAMN10711888, study PRJNA513371) | rock metagenome | isolation source: Antarctica rocks | place: Antarctica: Victoria Land, Finger Mt nord | collected 2015-12-18
GCCCGGGGAACCCAGGAAACCTTGAGCGGCGAGGCCTGGAGCCAGGTCAACAAGCTGTTCCTCTACCTCGGCAGCGACCGGGCCCACCGGAGGTTCGCCGCCAGCCCGTCGCGGTTCTTCGACGGGATCAAGCGGGCCTGCATCCTCTTCGACGGCACCATCGACGGCACCTTGCCCCGGACCGAGTGCTTCCACTTCCTCCAGCTCGGCCGCTACCTGGAGCGGGTCAGCCAGATCAGCCGGGTCCTCAACGTCCGGCTCCACGGCCTGAGGGTCGGCGGGCCGATCGACGAGAACTCATTGCGGATCGTCCACTGGTCGAGCCTGCTCCGAAGTTGCTCGGCCTACGAGGCTTACCTCCGCGAGCATCACGACCGGATCGACCCCGAAGGGGTGGTCCGCTACCTCGTGCTCGACGCCGACTTCCCCCGGGCCATGCGGTTCTGCGTGGCCCGCTGCTGCGAGTCGGTCCGCGAAATCTCCGGCGGGGGCGACGAGGACTATCGGACCGACGCCGAGCGCCACCTCGGCCGGCTCGACAGCGAGCTGCGGTATATCGACGTCGGCGAAATCTTCAGCCGGGGGGTCAATACCTTCCTCACCGGCATCCAGGATGCCTGTAACCGGGTCGGCGACTCGATCCACCAGGCGTATTTCCTCACCTGAGCGGCCCACCCCTCGAATCCACCCAAAGCGAAGGCCCCCATGCTCCTCCGGATCACCCACGAGACCAGGCTCTCGTACACCAACCCGGTCTCCGAGACGGTCTTCGAGGTCCGGATGGCCCCGCCCACCGACGAGGACCAGACGGCGCTCGGCTACCGGCTCCGGACGACCCCGCAATCGCCCGTGACCTCGTACCGCGACGGCCTGGGCAACCGCGTCGACCTCTTCAACATCGCCAAGCCCTACGACCAGCTCCTGATCCAAGCCACCAGCTACGTCCGGACCCATCGCCGCCCCGGCCTCGCCCGGCTCGACGCCGCCGGCAAGCTCCCGGGCGAAGGGCCGACGGCGGTCGAAGCCCTGGAGTTCCTCGCCCCCAGCCTCCTGATCGGCCAGTCCGAGGCCCTCGACGCCTTCGTCGCCGCCTTGCCGAAGCCGGGCGACGCCCCCTCGCCGTCCGAGTACGTCCGAAGCCTGATGGCGGCCGTCGGCGACCGCCTCAAGTTCGAGTCGCAAGTCACCAAAACCCGGACGACCGCCAGCGAGTCCCTGGAGCTGGGCCGGGGGGTCTGCCAGGACTTTACCCACCTCTTCATCGCCGCCTGCCGAGGCGTCGGCCTGCCCGCCCGCTACGTCAGCGGCTACGTCAACCACCCCGGCGAGCTCGCCACCCACGCCTGGAGCCAGGTCTGGGGCGGAGAAGGGGTCGGCTGGGTCGATGTCGACCCGACCACGCGCAAGTTCGTGGCCGACGACCACGTCGCCATCGCCTTCGGCCGCGACTACTCCGACGTCCCGCCCAACCGGGGGCTCTGGAAAGGCCGGGCCGAGGAGACGATCTCCGTGTCCGTCAAGGTCGAGCCGGTCGACCGCGTCCCCCAGGAATCGAACGAGTGGGCCGTCCCGGCGAGCCGGGGGGGGATGTTCCAGGGCCAGCGGATGGGCTCGATGTCGCAGTCCCAGAGGATCGGTCGCCCCCCCTACCCCCACCAGCGCGGCGGGCAGTTCTCCGGCCTCCACCAGCAGCAAGGGGAGCAGCAGTAAGCCGCGCGGCTACGGATTCCGGCCGATCAGCCCGGCGATCTGGACGACGGTGGCGGTGCCGGTCGTCCCGAGTTGGTGGACCACGACCGACGCGGCGGCCATCGCCAGGTCCAGGGCCTCGCGGAGATTCGCCCCGCCGGCCAGGGCCGCGGCGAGGTTGGCCGTGACCGAATCGCCCGCCCCCACCACGTCGATCGGCCCTCGGACGGCGAGGGCCGGGGCATGCTCGGCCCCTTGGCCGGCCCGGGCCCCGACGATCCCCCGCTCGGCCAGGGTGACGAAGACCGACCGGCCGGATTTTTCGGCCAGCCCGGCAGCCAGGTCCGCGACCTCGGCGACGCTACTCGGCTCGGAGCCAGTCATCCTCGCGAGCTCTGCGGCGTTCATCTTGAAGTCGAGGGCCGGGAACCCACCGAGCCCTCGGCGGCTGTCGACCAGGATGGTCAGGTCGGGCCGGGCTTCGAGCGCGAGGGCGGCGGCCCTCGCGACCGCATCTCCCACGACGCCGGTCTCGGCCCGGTCGACCTGGTCCATCAGGATCAGGGCATCGACTTCGGTGGCCAGGGCGGCGACCCGGGCGGCCAGGTCGCGCCGGAGGGATTCGGGCGTGGCGGTCCAGTTCTTCGAGTCGAGCCGGCTCAGCTCGCGGGGGGGGCATCCCGGTTCGAGGACCAGGGGCTTGCAATAGACCGGCGTCCGACGCTCGGCCGAGGTCAGGAAGTGGTCGAGCCGGACGCCGGGCAGGCCGGCCAGGGCCCGCCTCAGCTCGTAACCTTCGCCGTCATCGCCGGAGAAGCCGACGGCGTGGATCGCGCCCACGCCCAGGGCGGCCAGGTTGTTGACGATCGTGCCCGCCGCTCCGGCCTGGGAGCGGACGTTGACGACGTTGTGGACCGGCAAGCCCGTCTCGATCGACGTCTCGGCTTTGGATGGGTCGATTTCGAGGTAGCGGTCGAGGAAGAAGTCCCCGACCACCCCGATCCTCAGCCGGGGGTACGCTCCCGTGATGGCGGCGAACCGATCGGCGTTCATGCCCGGTCCAGCTCTCGGCAGAGGTGGTGCATGAAGGTAGCGTTATCCGCCTGGACGTACCGCATCGGCCCGCCCATCCGGGAGAAGCTCTTGCAGAAGCGGAGGTAGTACGCCGGGTTCGACTTGGGCGGCTCCCCGGCCGACCAGTCCCAGCCGCCGCCGTCCTGGAGGTCGACCACGACGAACGAGTGGTCCCGGACGATGGCTCGGCCTTCGCCCAGGCGGAGGTTGTTGACGCAACTCAGCGACTTCTCGAACACCTGCGGCCCCATGATCGCCGACCCCACCGACAGGACGACCCCGCCATCGAGCCGCTCGACCGACCCGCCGAACCGCCGGAAATCGACGTCGGCCGCCCGCCCGATCGCCGCCCCGTGGAAGCTCGGGTGGTTGGCGATGATGTCGTAGCCGATCCCCGGATGCACGGTCAGCGGGACGCCCAGCCGGGCCGCCTGGCCCAAGATCGAGGCGTGCTTCCACCGATGCTCGACCGCGACCCGGCCGCCGGCCCACCCCCGGGCGACCATCGCCCCCAGCAGGTCCGCCCGAGCCGCCGCGAGCGGATGCCGAGGGTCGCCCGCGACGAGCCGGGCCAGCTCGTCCGGCTCGGGCAAGGTCAACCCACCCTCGGAGATCAACCGGCCCAGGGCTTCCCCATACCCCAGGCCATCCAAAGCCCCGACCAATAAGGCTCGGTGGATATTCGTGCTCGTCTCGTCCCAGGATCCGAACGTCCCGGCGGCGACGTTCGCCTCCACCCCTTCGGTCGAGGCCCCGAGCCAGGCATATTCCCAGTCGTGGATCGACCCCGCGCCATTGGTGGCCAGGGCCGTCAGCCACCCCCCCTCCATCATCCGCGCCAGGATCAACGCCGCCCCGTTGCGGAGCAGGTGAGCCCCATAGATCAAGATCACCGCCGCGTCCCGCTCGCGGGCGGCCCGGATCTGCCCTGCGGTGGCATGGATCGCCCGAGCCACCCCCTCCGAGCACGCCGAGGGCTCCGAGTCGGGCTCGACCAGGATCTCCTCGACCCGCGTCAGGCTCCGCCGCTCGGCCAAGGGGCGGACGCGCAGCCGGTTCAGGTCGATCGGCGTGATATCCATGAATCCGACTCGACCTCAGCGGCCCAAGAGGTGATCGACGAGCCCGATCGCCCCGCGATAATCGGGGATGACCACGTCCGCTCCCACCCCGAGCAGCCGGGCCCGCTTCCACTCGTCGACCCTTCCGGACCCATTATTGGCCTCGTCGCTGGCCACCGCCACCGCGAACCCGCCGACCTGCTTGGTGTTCTCGATCTCGACGTACCCGTCCCCGAACGCCAGCAGCCGATCCCCCTCGATCCCGTTCCCGCTCAGGATCCGGTCGATCACGATCTTCTTGGAAAAGCTCTGATACCGATCCTGGGCCCCATAGATGTGCGGCCCGAAATACCGGGCCACGTCCAGCAGATCCGCCTCCCGCTTCACCGCCGCCTCGTCCGTCCCGCTCGCCAGCGTCAGGCTCAACCCGAGCCCTCGAAGATGCTCCAGGAGCGGGCGGACCTCGTGCACCAGCAATTCATCCGCCGCGATCGACCCGTCCCGCAAGCCCGACGTCCGCCGCTCGATGTGGGCCTCCAGCCGGCGGAGATATTCCTGCTTGTACGCCAGCGGTTCGAGCGGTTCCCCCCCGCGTTCCCGGACCCGATCGGCGAGCTGGATCATCTGGTAGATCGTCTGCTTGCCGTTGAGCCGCATGATGTCGTCGAGGACCAGCCGCCGCAGGTCCGCTTCGCTCTCCCCCGGCAAGGTCGGCACCGCCTCGACGAACATCGGCACCATCACCTCGGGCCACCCCTGGCGGATCAAGGAGATCGTGCCGTCGAAGTCGAAGAGGACGTGGCTGATCCCCGGCCGCCGGGTCGGGGCGACGGCCCACTCCACGGCGGTCCCTCGGTTAGTTTCGAGATGGGGCGCGTTCATGCATCATCTCCGGGGAAGGTCGTCCGATCCTTGTCCGGCGAGGCGAGCGGAGGGGAGCGGCCTCGGTCCCCCCCGTCTGGGATCAAAGCTGGCCGGCGTCTTCGATCGTGACCTTGGACGCGGTCTTGCCCGAGCTGGTGCCGAGTCCTTCGATCTTCTTGACGAGGTCGGAGCCTTCGGTCACCTCGCCGAAGACGACGTGCTTGCCGTCGAGCCAGTTGGTGACGACGGTGGTGATGAAGAACTGCGAGCCGTTGGTGTTCGGGCCGGCGTTGGCCATCGAGAGGAGGAAGGGCTTGTCGTGCTTGAGGGTGAAGTTCTCGTCGGCGAACTTGTTGCCGTAGATCGACTTGCCGCCGGTCCCGTCGTGGTTGGTGAAGTCGCCCCCTTGGAGCATGAACTGGGGGATCACCCGGTGGAAGGATGACCCCTTGTAGCCGAAGCCCTTCTCGTGGGTGCAGAGGGCCCGGAAGTTCTCGGCCGTCTTGGGGGCGACGTCGTCGAAGAGGTCCATGACGATCCGGCCCGAGGGTTTGCCGTCGATGCTGATGTCGAAATAGACGCGCGGTCTGGCCATCTGATCGTTCTCCTGGCTCGGATCTGGGATGCTGGCTCTCGCCCCCGTCATCGACGGGCCGAGCCGCTCGACGCCCGGGGCGAGATTAAGGGGGTTCAAAATAACGACTCAACTCGCCCGGCTCAAGCTCTCCCCGGCGGACCGGGGATTGGGCCGGGCGACTCGAAGGGGGATCGAACGGTGGATCGACCAATCGAGGGACGCTCCGGAGCTTGGTTCTGGCTCTGGCTCGCGTTCGTGCCCGGCTGCGGGTCGGGCGACGGGTCGGGCCGGCTCGCGCAAGGGGCGATGGCCCGAGCGTACAGCCCCGACCGGGCGCCGGTGCGGATCTTCTTCGCCGACAAGGTCGAACGGGCGGCGTCGGGAACCCGGGTCCGGGTCCTGGCCGACGCCGAGGGGGAGGCCGCGGGCGCCCGCCGCCGGGTGGTCGTCGCGGTCCAGGACGGGGCATTCCGGGGGATGGCCGGCCAGATGGAGCGGGCCGACCTCCGGCCCGGGGATTGATCGACGGGGGATCGCTCGCGGCGGCTCAAGCGGGGCTCGGGGCGAGCTCGATGCCCATGAAGACGGCGTGGACGGTGGTGTCGGGGTGATAGCGGGGGATGTCGGCGAACCCGCAAGATCGATACAGGGCGATGGCTTCGACCATCTCGGGGATCGAGTCGAGCACCATCCGGTCATGGCCGGCCTCGCGGGCCCGGTCGAGGATCGCGAGGACGAGGCGGCGGCCGATGCCCGACTTGCGGAACTCGGGCAAGACGTAGAGGCGCTTCATCTCGGCCGTGCCCCCGCCCAGGTCGCGCATCAGGACGCAACCGGCGGCCCGGTCGCCGACGAAGGCCAGGAGGATCGAGCCGGACGGGGGGGCATAGCGGCCGGGCAGGCCGGCCACCTCGCCTTCGAAGTCCTGGGCCAGCAGCGCCGGGGCGAACTCGGCGGCGTAGGCCCGGAGGAGGCCCCGAGCCTGCTCGATCCGGGCGGGATCGGCGCCGGTGACGAGCTGGATCTCGGGCAGGGTCGGGGCCTTCGAGGTCGGGAAATAGCGGGTCGCCACGCCCGCGAGGAGGAAAAGCCCGCCGGCCAGGGTGGCGTTGGCGGGCCGCTCGCCGTGGCCGAGGAAGACCCAGATGGGGATCAGGAGCGGTTCGATCAGGGTGAGCAAGGACGCCTCGGGGGCCTTGACCGCGCGGAGCCCCCGGGCGAAGAGGACGTAAGGGATCGCCAGTTGGACCACGCCGAAGGCGACCAGCTTGGGCCAGTCGTGGGCCTCTGGCCTCGGGATCGTGCCGGAATCCAGGCCGATCCAGGCCCCCAGCAGGAGCGCCCCGGTCAGGTTGCTGGAGGCGGCCAGCCAGGTGGGGTCGAGGTCGCGGAGCCCTCGGAAGCCGACGATGATCGCCGCGTAGCCGAGGCCGCTGCCCAGGCCCAGGGCGATCCCCCGCCCTTCTCCAGACCGGCCGTCGCGCCCGAGGGCGACGATGAGGACCACGCCGACCATCGCCAGCGCGATCCCCAGCACCGAGCGCCGGTCGGGCTTCTCGCCGAGCAGGAGCGCCGCGAGGGGGATCGTCCAGAAGATCGCGGTGTACTGGAGGAAGATCGCGTTGGCCGCGGTGGTCGCCTTGACCGAGCCGAGGTAGAGGCCCATCGTCGCGGCGAACGCCAGGCCCAAGGGGAGCATCGCGGGCCGGAAGGCCCGGTGCCGGGCCGGCACGAACGGCAGCAACGCCAGCCCTCCAAAGAGGCTCCGCCAGAACGCGAGCGGGGCCCCGCCGAGGTCGATCGCCTTGGCGAAGACCCCGCTGAGGCTCCAGAACACCGCCGCGGCCACAATCAGCAACCGCCCCCGATTGGCCGAAGAAGTCAAGATCATCTCTCCGCCCAACCGCCACGACCGACCTATTTCGCCTCGCCCGTGGAATCCGGGCGGGGCGTCGGAGGCCCGGCTTTCCGACAGGCGTCGCTGCAATATTTGACCTGGTCCCAGTCGCGCTCCCACTTCTTCCGCCAGGCGAAGGGACGCCCGCAACCGGGGCAGATCTTTTGAGGGAGGTCGGCTTTCCGACGGGCCATTCGCTCTCGACTCCCGGCTTCAGCGCCCCTTGGATTCTAGGGCCCGGAGCATCCGGGAGACGCCCATCATGGCCCGCGCGGTGTGGTAGTTGGCCTTCCACTGGTTCGCCTTCCGGGGTTCGCCCAGGGGCGAGCCGTCGGCCCGGGTTTCCCAGTACCAGCCCCCTCGGGCGTGGTCGAGCATGTGGCGGTCGATGAAGTCCCACTGCTTGCGGAAGGCGTCCCAGTAGCGGGAAGTCTCCGCGCCGTATTTTCGATCCATCAAGAGGAGCGCGTTCATCCCCTCGGCCTGGGCCCACCAGACCTTGGTGGTGTCGTGGGCCGGCTGGCCGAACGAGTCCCCCTTGTCGTAAAACCCGCCGTGCCGGTCGTCCCAGCCCCAGTCGAGGGCATGGTCGACGAGCGAGCGGGCGACCCGCCAGGTCGGCCCGTCGTCGGGGCGTCCGAGGGCCTCGGCGGCCTCGACGAGCAGGAACGCGGCCTCGACGTCGTGGCCGAACGAGTCGTGCGCCGGGGCGGGTTTCCAGTCCCGGGTCAGGTACAGGTGGAGCGCCCCGGGCTCGGCGGCGACCCGGTCGCGGACCACGCCCAGCAGCTCCTCCAGGCGGACCCGGACGGCCGGGGTCGGCTCGACCCGGTAGAACTCGGCGACCGCCTCGAGCAGGTGGATGTGCGAGTTCATCGTCTTGAACCCATAATAGATCCCCAACCGGTCCGACCTTCGCCCGACCGGCTCGTCCCGGCCCCACGAGGTGATCGGCTTCCCCTCGCGGGTCAAAGCCTCGAAGTAGCCGCCATGCTCGGCGTCGTGGGCCCGCCGTTCGAGCCAGTCGAAGGCGTCGCGGGCAATTCGGATCGCCCGGTCGTCGTGGGTGGCCTCATACGCCTTGCTCGCCGCGTAAAGGGCGAATGCCGTCCCGTAGACGTGCTTCTCGACGCCGAGGGCCGGGTTGATCTGCCCTTGGACGTTCAAGATCCAGTGGAACCCGCCGGACTGGCCGTCGCGCATCACCCGGTCGAGGTACTCGACCCCTCGGCGGGCATACCCGGCGTATTCCTCGCGGTGGGCCGGAGAATGGAGCGCGAAGGCGGCGGTGGTCCACGTCATCCGGCTCTGGTAGACCAGGAACCGGTTCGAGTCGGGCAATGGGGACCAGTCCGGGGCGAAATCCTGGTGGAAGCCCCCCCCTTCCCGATCCAGAGCCCGGGGATACCAGCACTCGGTCAATTCCTCGCGGAGCAGCTCATCGATCCGGACCCGGAGGTCGCGCGCCTGCTCCGTCCGCGTCGCCTGGGCACGGGCCTCGCTTTGGCCGGCCGCGAGCCAGGCAACAACCACCAGCGCCGGGGCGAGCCACCGGCGAGATCCGAGCGTTGTGTCGATCATGGTGCTTCCGGCCTGGGGGGGTTCAAGGATTCAGGGCCGCATCCGGCTCGCCCGGCTCAGGGCAGCTCGCGGACGCGGACTTGCTTGAACTCGATCGGCGAGCCTTCGGCTTCGAGGCAGAGGTAGCCCCGACTCGGGGTGCAATGGGTGCCGCCGGAGACTTCCTCGCCGTTGACCCAGAGGCGGACCTCGCCGTTGATGGCCCGGATGTAGTAGTGGTTCCACTGGTTGACGCCTTTGCCGAGGCGCTTGGCGGGGAAGCTCCGCTGGCCGTTGGGGGAGGTCGGGGCGAAGGGGACCATCTTGGAGGTGCCGACGGGGAAGACGTCGCCGTGGGTGGTGAACCAGTCGGCCTTCTGGCCGGTCTGCTTCTCGAACTGCTCGGTGTAGGCGTGGTCGAGCACCTGGACCTCGATCCCCCCTCGGGGGAGCTCTCCGGCCTTGATCTCGCGGAGGGCCTCGTCGGTCGTCCAGAGGAAGAAGCCGGAGTTGCCGCCGGGGCGGAGGTGCCGCCAGCGGGCGACCATCTCGAAGTTGGCGTAAGCCTTCCGGGTCCGGATCACGCCGACGGGGTCGCCCGAGCAGCGGATCAGGCCGTCGGCGAAGGTCCAGGTGTCGGGCTCGCCGTTGACCGGGGCGAAGTCGGCCTCGCCGAGGGGCAGCCAGCCCGGCCCGGAGCCGTCGATGGTGGCCGCCGCGAGCGGTTCGGGGGCGTCCGCCGCGCCGAGGTCGAGCGACCCGAGGACGACCAGCGAGATCAGGGCGAGCGGCTTCATTCCGGTCTTCATCGGCATTGGATCCGGGGTGGAAGTGGGGTCGGGCTCGTCGGCCATCCTAATCGGCCGGTCCGGCCGGGGGAACCGGGTCGCCGGGTCGGGCCTCGGCCTCGGCGTCGAGCAGGGCCCGTTTCCGCTCGACGCCCCAGCGATACCCGCCGAGGCCGCCATCGCCCCGGACGACCCGGTGGCAGGGGATCACCACGGCCAGCTCGTTCGAGGCGCAGGCGGTGGCGACCGCCCGCGCGGCCGTCGGCCGGCCGATCGTCCGGGCCACCTCGGCGTAGGTCGCGGTCCGGCCGGCGGGGATCGCCCGCAAGGCGTCCCAGACCAGGCGCTGAAAGGCGGTTCCCCGGATGTCGAGCGGGAGCCTCAACATCTCCGAGGGGGCCTCGACCTGGGCGACGATCTGGCGGAGCCTCCCCTCGAAGGCCGGGTCGTCGCCGATCAGCGTGGCCCTGGGGAACCGGGCCCGGAAGCGGGCTTCGAGCGGCTCGCGGGCGTCTCCCAACTCGATCCAGCAGAGCCCCCGGTCGGTGGACGCGGCCAGGACCCAGCCCTGGGGCGACTCGGCCGAGCCGAACCGGATCGCCTCGCCGTCGGCCCCGCCCCGGTAGCGGGCCGGGGTCATGCCCAGCTCCTCGGGCGCGGCGTCGTACCCCCGACCGATCGACCCGTACCCGGCACCAAGGATGGCCCGGGCCACCGGCGCCCCTCCGAGCAAGCCTTCGCGGAGCTTGCGCCCTCGGACCGACCGGGCGTAGGCGGCGGGGGAGAGCCCGGTGACCCGGCGGAACTCGGCGAGGAATCGCGACCGGCCCAGGCCGGCCGAGGCCGCCAGCCCGTCCAAGGTCGGCGCCCGGCCTTCGGCCTCGATCCGCCGGCAGGCCGCCTCGATGGCTTCGTTTGGGACCGAGGGGGTCGCCGCCCCGCCGCACCGCTTGCACGGGCGATAGCCGGCGAGCTCTGCCCCCTGGGCGTCGTCGAAGAAGGCGACGTTCGCCCGGTTGGGCCGCCGGGAGTGGCAGCCGACCCGGCAATACACGCCGGTCGTCCGGACCGCGTAGACGAACGTCCCGGCCTGGCCGGCTTCCTTCCGCTCCAGGGCCAGCCACCGGGCGTCGTCTCGGGCCCTCGTCGGATCGATGCGGCTCATCATCTTCAGGGCCTCGCCTCGGACCTCGTTCCGCTCGCCAACGCCCCCATTATCCCGCCACGATCTGGGGGCGTCTTCCCGATCCGGGTGGGCCCATTCGGTTCATAAAAATGTAGGGTGGGTCGAGCGGA
>JAABUQ010012116.1_pt1 | contig 10803 bp, 14 predicted proteins | sample 5560001 | NCBI WGS metagenome assembly JAABUQ01 (sample SAMN10711888, study PRJNA513371) | rock metagenome | isolation source: Antarctica rocks | place: Antarctica: Victoria Land, Finger Mt nord | collected 2015-12-18
GCGCTGGGGCGCCTCAGGGCCGTTCGGCATCGCGACCATGCCCCTCGACGCAGCCCTCGACCACATCGCCTCAGAGCCGCACTTCTGGACCAACGCATGACCGGAAATGGCCAAAGTCAAGCTAAGCCGTTGCCAGACCGGTTGCTGACCGAGCTGACCGCGCATCGGACTTTGGCGCTGCGGCTGGAGCTTGGCTATCGGTTCGATGTCGCGTTCCTGGCGGTTCTGCACGCCCTGTGCCTGCGCGTGTTCTACCACTACGCGCTCGACACCTGCCTCGATCTGGACGTGAAGAGTGTGACGTTTGGTGCGCAGGCACCGGGGCTGAACGACACGGTGCTGGCCAGGACGCTCGCCCAACGCCACCAAGACTGGCTGGAGAAGATGCCCAAGCAGCCGGATAATTTGTGGGCCAGCCTGACGGCGATGGGCGAGTCGCACCGCGAGGTGCTGTTCGCGCACTGCGCCGGGCTGAGCGTCAACGGGGTATACGAGGCGTACAGCCGTCGGCCGAAGGCGATGGCCCACGCGGACGTGCTGGCACGGGCGGTCGATCTCGACATGGCGGCGGCTGGATGGGCGCCGACCGTGGACAACTATCTCGGTCGCGTGACCAAGGCGCGCATCGTGCAGGCCGTGCGTGAGGCCAAGGGCGCGCAAGCGGCCCAGGCGATCGAGCCTTTGAAGAAGGGCGACATGGCCGACCGGGCGCAGGAGCTGCTGGCCGGATCGGGCTGGCTGGCGGAACCGCTGCGCACGCCAGGCTACGCTCTGCCGGTTCACGCCGAGCAGGCCGAGACTGTGGCCGAACTGCCGGGCGAAGAGGCGGCGGCGGACGGCGGCGAACCGGCCATGGCCGACGATGAGGCGCCGGCGGAGGATGAGCCGGTCGCGGTGAACCAGCACGCGATTGCCGCCGAGTAGTCCACCCAACAAGTCCGTCAACTCGGGGCTCGCCGGACACGGCGGGCCCTTTTCTTTTCGGAGGCCACGATGCCGGACACGGCCTCGGAACTGGCCCGGCGTCTCGCCCGCAACGCCGAGGCCGTCTGCCGCCACTATCTGTCCAACGGACGGCGCCACGGCCGCTACTGGCTGGTCGGAGACGTCACCAACACGCCGGGCCAGAGCCTATACGTAAGGCTCTCCGGACCTGACTTCGGCAAGGGCGCCCCCGGCAAGTGGACCGATGCTGCCACCGGCGAACATGGCGACCTGCTCGACCTAATCGCAGCCAATCGTCGTCTGACTACACCCCGGTCCGTGTTCGATGAGGCTCGCTGCTTCCTGTCCATCCCGCCACTAATGCCGCACTGCCCGGTGCCGGTCTCACCGGGATCGCCGGAGGCTGCGCGTCGCCTGTTCGCGGTGTCACAGCCGATCTTGGGCACGATCGCCGAAACGTATCTGCGCCAACGCGGCATTTCGGTCTTGCGGGACACGATCGCGCTCCGCTTCCACCCCCGCTGCTACTACCGCGCTGACGGTGCTAACGACACCCGATTGTCGGAGCCCAGGCCCGCACTGGTTGCAGCTGTAACCGGCCTTGATGGCGCCGTAACCGGCGTGCAGCGCACGTGGCTCGATCCGGCTGGGCATGGCAAGGCGACCGTCGCAGCGCCGCGGCGGGCAATGGGCCACCTTCTCGGCAACGCGGTCCGCTTCGGTGCGGTTCTCGACGTCATGGCGGCTGGCGAGGGTATCGAGACGATGCTGTCCCTGCGCACAATCATGCCGGCCCTGCCAATAGTCGCAGCCATCTCGGCCAACCACCTTTCCGCCCTGGTGCTGCCATCGACGCTGCGCCGGCTCTACATCGCGCGCGACAACGACCCGGCCGGACAACGAGCGGCGGAGACGTTGAGCGACCGTGCGCAGGCAGGCGGAATCGAGGCGATGACGCTGACGCCGACGCTGGACGACTTCAACGACGACCTGCGGCAGCTCGGAGCGCACGCACTGGCAGCCGCGATCCGGGTGCAGCTCGCCCCGGAGAACGTTGCCCGACTCTGGATGCCGGAGCGACACGTCAAGGCCAGCAGGTAAGCGCGCGGACGGGAACTGCCGTGAGGTGTCGTTCGCGCCTGCCCCATCCGGCTGACGGGAGCGCGCCCACGGCCTTCTGAGAGGGCGATCGGACCGGAAGCGGTCCGGGCCGGCAACGGCTGAGGACAGCTATTTTCCGCCGGCGCAAGCGCCTTTGCATCGCGAAGCAAAATAGCCGCCCCACGCCGTCCTCCGATGCGCTTCGGCCGCTCGGGGCTTCGCCCCGGCGGTGCAAGCCCGGTCCGCCCCCGGTCTTCGACGCCTGCGAAGGCCGCGATGGGCGCGGCAGCAAGCCGGAGGAAGAGACCATGACGAACGACCACGACGTTTCCGACCGCGAGCCGCACCACAGCGAGTCGTCGACCGCATCGCTCCTCACCGAACTCCAGCTCTACGGCCATCGGCCCTTCCAGGACGAACCCGACCCGAGGCCGATGCCGGAAGAGCGCACGATCCACACCGCACTGGCCGACATCTTCGACGCCGTGGTCTCCACCCTCACCGAAACGCGCCTGGAACCCGACCTCGAAGACCTGCTCTGGTCCACCGTCAACCTGTTCCACCGCGCAGCCGACCGGGTGGAACGCGAACTCGACACCAACGAGCAGGCACAGCGCCGGAGCCAGAAGGATCAGGACGGCTCCGAGGTGCGGTCGGTCGAGCTGGAGCGGCTGCTGGCGGAGGGCCTGACGCTGATCGAGCGGCGCAACGCCTTCGAGCTGATGCGCGACCAGGCCGCCGACCTTTTCGAAACCCACACCGGCAGCGGATGGCGCCCGCGCGCCGGGTCGAAGGTGAACCACCGCACCCTGACTGCGGCGATGATCGACAGCCGCGACTTCCTGGCCGCCAAGCGCCGGGCTGAAACCGAGGTGATGCTGCCCGCCGGTCCCAAGGTCGCCTTCACTGGCGGCTACGAGTGCAACGACCACCAGGCGATCTGGGCCGCTCTCGACCGGGTCCACGCCAAGCACCCCGACATGGTGCTGCTGCACGGCGGCTCGCCGAAGGGCGCCGAGCGCATCGCTGCCTGCTGGGCCGACAACCGCAAGGTCACCCAGGTCGCGTTCAAGCCCGACTTCACCCGGCACAAGAACGCTGCACCTTTCAAGCGCAACGACCAGCTGCTGGAGGTCATGCCAATGGGCGTGGTCATCTTTCCAGGCTCAGGCATCAGCGACAACTTGGCCGACAAGGCCCGCAAGCTCGGCATCCCACTGTTCGACTTCCGCAAAGGAGGCGGCGCGTGAGCGCCGCCTGACTTCCGCAGAGTCGCAAACACGCAGAGGCGACTCCGCACGGAGTCGCCTCTGCGGCAACACGTGTTGCTCCACGAGCAACGCACTCACGGCATTTTCAGTAGGACAGGCCGGCTCGCTGGCGGCAAGCTGGTAGTGAGGAACGAATCATGATGCTCGGAGTCATCTTCAGCCTGCTCGGCATCGGCATGCTGATCGCCCTCATGTTCCAGATGGCGATCTTCGCCTTGCCGTTGTTTGTCGGCGTCAGCGCAGGGCGCTTCGCATACGGTGCCGGCGCGGGCGCTCTCGGGGCCATTCTCCTTGGCGCAGTAGCCGCCGCTGCGCTCGGCATCGCCCAGCTCGTGCTGGTTATGACGCGCTCGACGGCGCTGCGGCTCCTGATCGCGCTCGCCTTCACGGCGCCGGCAGCGTTCGCCGGCTACCATCTAGTGCTCGGCCTCTCGCGCATCGGCGGCGCTCAGGGCCTTTGGCAGCCCGTCTTTGCCGGCATCGGCGCAGTCATCATCGCTGGCGCCGCACTCATGCGGCTTTCGACCCCCATCATCCCTGCGCAGGACCGCTCGCACGCGGTTTGACCCGCCGATGTGCAACGACTATGGCAATCGCGTCGCCTACAACGAGTATGTCGAGGCGTTCAGTCAAATCCGATTGCCGCTTCGCCTGCCGGTTGCCGCGCCGAATTTGGAACCGCGAGACGACATTTGGCCCACCGAAGTCGCTCCGGTCATCCGCCGCCATGCCGACGGCGTAGAGCTTGCGCAGTTGCGGTGGGGTTTTGCACCCGGCCGACCCAAGGCTGCGCCGGTCATCAACTTCCGTTCCGAAGGTCGGCGGTTCCCGACCGGCCGATGCCTCGTGCCGGCTTCCCACTTCTTCGAGTTCACCGGGGCCAAGTCGCCGAAATCGAAGTGGCGCTTCATCAAGACGGGCGATGACTGGTTCTGCTTCGCGGGACTATGGCGGCCAGCCAGTTCAGATGCACCCGAGGCGTTCACCATCCTCACCACCGAACCCGGTCCCGATGTCGCTCCAATCCACAACCGCCAGGTCGTCGTGCTGGACCAGACCGATTGGGCGGCATGGCTTGACTTGACCCGGCCCGAACCGGAGCTGCTCCGACCTCTTCCTGGTGGCAGCTTGCAGGTAGACCAAGTTCGTTGACGCGTCGGCCTGATTTTGTCCGAGAAGAAGGGTTGGGCGTCTCCCTTCGGGCCGGGCTCGTCGGCTGCGCTCAGACCGCCTTCGGTGTTCTGTCCCTGCGGGCTTGATCCCGGACGCAAGAGCACGCGAAACGCCCTGCTCCGGGTCAGGTAGGCGCGACGGCGTGGTTCCATGCCGGAGGCGTGCAGACACTAGCGGCCACGCTTCTCGTCCCCGACCAGGCTGGCACGAAGGGCCGAATGCGGGGTGCTTGATCCAGCGGCAGCGTCGCTCGGGGTCCTCATCACCGTCCGGACAGGGTAACCCGTCAGTTGCGGCCGGAGCCCGGCCTGCTACGGCTCGGACATTGCCGGGCTTGCGAGATTGCAGGTCTTTCTACGACCGGCGGTGTTCGCCCTTGTGAGCGTATGCCGTTGGTCGCCACGTCGTCTCCGGGCTGTCCGGGCGGGTGCGAACCACGCGACCTCGGATGGCTTGATCTGGCCGAAGGACGGCTGCGCCTCGATCGCCTATGCCGCAATGGCGGCTGCCAACCATTTTCCGCCGCGCGCGGGGGCGCTTTGCATCGCGAAGCAAAATGGCCGGCATCCGCCATCCTCCGCTGCGCTGCGGCTCGCAAGGGCGAGTGCGGCGTCGATCGCCTCCGGCCTGTCGATCGCCGTCGAGGCCGCGATGGGCGCGGCCCGATAAACAGCAGGCGACTTCACCATGGCGACCATCGGCACGTTCACCAAGTCGGGCGACACCTTCACCGGCTCGGTCAAGACCCTCAGCATCAACGCCAAGGCCACGCTCAAGGCGGCCGAGAAGAGCAGCGACAAGGCCCCTGACTACCGCGTCTTCGCCGGCTCCATCGAGTTCGGGGCGGCGTGGAAGAAGACGTCCAACGAGGGACGCGCCTATCTCTCGGTCAAGCTGGACGACCCTAGCTTCCCGGCCCCGATCTACGCCACCCTGGTCGAAGGCGAGGAGGCCGACAGCTACAGCCTGATCTGGTCCCGCCGCAACGGCGACTGAACCGGTCCGCCGCGCCCCGCTCCACCCGGAGCGGGGCGTTCGCGTGCCTATCGAAAACCGGGAAGGAGTAAGGTTCAGCTCCGGTGCTCCGGCTCAGCCAACTTGTGGCGTTCTGCCTTTGCGCGGTGCCGGTGTGATGCGTTTCTTCCGCGCCACCTTCTCCTGGGCTGTCGCAGCGACGACCATCTCATCGAACAATGCTGCCGGCGTCACCCCCAGCGCCTGGGACGCCTCCCAGAGAGTCAGCAGTGTGATGTTCTGCTGGCCACGCTCCATGCTGCTGACGTGCGCGCGGTCCACGTCCATCCTCTCGGCAACAGCCTCCTGGCTCAGGCCGGCAGCAAGGCGATGTCGGCGCATGTTGGTGCCGAAAAGTTGACGGATGTCCATCGCCAGGATGGACACCCGGCGCGTATTTTGCTGCTACGCATTAAAATACGCGCTTGAGACTGGCGACCGGTGCAACGTCAGAGTTTCACGGTTGCATTCTGTCACATTCACCCGTTTAAGCGTGCGCCAACACCTTCACTGCGATCCGGAGTCGCTGATGACAGCTCACACGGGGCCGCTCGCGGACGAACCGCCGCACGCCGACCACGTCACGGATTACGACAAGCATCATGCGAAAACCTATCTGCGGCTGCTTGATGCCGAGGCAGCCGGAGCCGACTGGCGCGAAGTCGCTTCCGTGGTGCTCGGCCTCAATCCAGCCCACGACGCCGAGCACGCCCGGCGGGTCCATGACGCACATCTGGCTCGTGCGCGTTGGATGACGACCACCGGCTACCGCGAGCTTGCCGGGTCGAACGCGCCGCTCCGCTAGTCGCGTTGCTCCAAGAGCAACGCCCGTCGCGCCGGTGAGGACTCGCCCTGTGCCGCATCGCGAACACCTCCGGGAACTGGCAACACAGCGCCTACGGCGGCCGTGGGGGCGGAGGGAGCGTTCCGATGGTGGGACCGATCGACCTCGATTGGCGCAATGAAGCCGCATACGACTACGTCGATCGGCTCACGCATGAGCAGTATGGCTTCGAGTGCTTGCGGCGCAACGCCGACTACGCCGACGCATACCGGCGCATGAAAGTCGAAGCCGACTCTGGCCGCACGGTGGAAGCCGAGCGGCTGGCGGCATCCTGGGGGTTGCGATTTCGCGGCCGACCCCAGCCTCCCCGGAGACTGCGCCGACGTCGTCTGGCTGGCTCGCCACAATCCGCGCTTTGTGCTTCTGACGAGTGCGTCGCCGACGCTCGCTGACACACCCGCCCTTGTCGCTCTCACGGACACCACCAGGGTGGCAACGGCGCCGGAAGGCGACTACCTCGCGTTCGCTGGCCGGGATGGACCGACCCTGTTACGGACCAGCATAGACGAGCCGCCTACCGCCGCGCTGCTGCCCTTCGACGCCCTCTTTCCCGAACGCATGGCGACTGCACTACGCATTTGGCGCGCGATGCAGCGTGGCCAGGTGCCCTCAGCAGACGCGCCGACAACCGATCAGCTGCGCCGGCGCAAGCTCCTTCTTCGTGCGCTCGACGGCCACCTAGCCGGCGCGACCTACCGCGAGATCGCCATAGGACTTTTCGGGAGCAAGCGTGTGCCGTCCGGCAACGGCTGGCGTACCCACCACCTCCGCAGCCGCACGATCCGCCTTGTTCAGGATGGTCTGGCCAGGATGCGCGGCGGTTACCTCTGGCTGCTTCGCCCAGACCGTCACGGCGGTTGAACAAGCCTGCCCTCCCAAACGGCGGGGAAAGCCCAAAACGCAAGGCCAGAAACACGGCCGTATGTTTCGCGCTCTGTCTCAGCCACTCAGGCGGACCGATAGTACGGGTTCCGTCCCGCCGTGTTAGGGTCAGCTTCGAACGTCCGAAACTGCAAAGTTGGGCGCCTATCTACGTAGACCGCTTTGTAGGTTCCGACGATTTTCAATCTCGTTCAGTCGAACTCGGCTGAAATGTCCGCCTGCAAAGCGGTGCAGCTTTCGAAGGGAAAAAAAATGCCAGAGCATGAGGGCCAGAGCGACCGACTCAACGTAGTCGCTATGACCGATACTGACCCAGAAACAACAAAGAAGCGACTGCCCTACTTCATAAAGAACAATACCGCAGGAATCATTAACGAGTGGGAGGCATTTGCTCGAACTCTGATACCCTCGGCCGAGGGAATGACGCCGCACGCGTTGCGAGACCATATTCGCCAAATCCTGGCGTTTGTGATGGACGACATGGCTTCGTACCAGACCCCCACGGAACAGAAGGAGAAATCCCTCGGAGAAAAGAAACAGACCCGACCAGTCACGGCTGCCCAGACGCACGCCGCCCTGCGCTTTGCCGGTGGCTTTGACATAGGGCAGATGGCATCGGAGTATCGGGCACTTCGTGCGAGCGTGTTGAAGCTCTGGGGCAATACGGGCCCTGTTTTCGACGCCGAAGACATAGCCGATATGACGCGGTTCAACGAGTCCATTGATCAGGAATTAGCTTAATCCATGAATTTCTACACAAATAAGGTGGCGCAATCACGAGAGATGGTGGTCGGAATACTGAGTCATGATCTTCGAAGCCCACTGCAGGCGATCGCACTGTCGACAGAGCTCTCTCTTCATATGGGTACATTGAATGAACGCCAGACGATGCTAAGCAAGAAAGTGCTCGAATGCACGCATCGCATGAGTGCTCTGATCAACGATCTACTCGATGTGACACGGGCGCGGTTTGGAGCAGGACTTCCGGTTGTCCGGGCCATGATGAACATGGGAAATGTTGCAGAGCAGATCGTTCATGAGGTTCGCGTGGTCCATCCGCAACGCACGATCGAGCTCAGCATGTCGGGCATTTTGGCGGGAGAATGGGACAAAGCACGCATTGGGCAGATATTCTCGAATCTACTCAACAATGCGATGCAATACGGCTCTCACAGCGCGCCAGTTCGTGTCGCTCTCAAAGGCGAGCCCGAGGTTGTGACGCTCGCAGTCGCAAATGATGGCGTCCCCATTCCAGTCGAGAAGATCAAGATGATCTTTGATCCGCTTACACGGGTTGTGACCGACCAAGATAGTATTCCGACATCCGGAAATCTTGGGCTCGGGCTCTACATCACCAAGGAGATCGTGCTGGCGCACGGTGGGACCATCGAGGTGACGTCCTCAGAGATGGATGGCACGACTTTCACCGCTCGTTTTCCGCGCTCGGAGCCCGACCCAGCTGTGCTTGAGGCGCAGCGGCAGGCATGACAAGCAATCACGTAGGTTGAGGTCCGTGCTACGCGACGCAGCTGCCAGCGGCGTCCCGCTTACCGCCTCGCGGCTCTCCGAAGCGTGTCGGCAGCTTTCGGCTAGAACATCCTGGTATGTGCCCGGCGGCAGAATGCCAGTTCGGTCAGGCGGGATTATTTCTACGTTCGGCTTCATCGCCATGATATTTTAGGCTTACCTAAGCGTATCGCGGCCGCAACTCTCCCGACCGTCGGACTTACAGCTATCCCGCGCGTCCTCGACCATGACGCCAACTTGGCTGGTTTTTGGGAGCGCCGCCAACACAGCAGCCGTGCACCAGTCGCTTTTCCCGTCGATCCGGTTAGCAAGCTCTATAGATGCGTGCCCGATAAAGTATTCCGAATAGTTGCGCGCCAATTTCGTGAGTATCGCGCAGTAATTTCCATATCGCGACCGGTGTGCAAGCAGTCCCTGTTCGAGCGCTTGGTTGGCGGCGCGAGAGGGATCGGCCGGTTGCGGCACGTGGGCCATCGTGCCGGGAACGTCGCGGTGGAAGATGGTCGTGAAAGCGCGGGCGACGTCGCGGACCGCCGCACACTCCTCGATGCCGCATCCGCCAGAGACGCGGTTCGCCTCATTAACCTCCGCCTGGGTGGCGGGTCCGTTCAAAATACCGGCATAGAGATCGGGGGCCGCACCGGCGGGTCCGGACAGGGCTAGCGCCAGGGCGAGCGCCAAGGTTGCGGCCGACGCGATCCTAGCGGACATGCCCATCGCCGGATTGGCGGTAAAACTTGAATACGCTCTCGGCCACGCCCGGGACGCGTGTTGCGTCAGGCCGGCTACCCAGCCCGGCTTATAGCTTTGGACGGGGTTGCCGTCGTCGTCCACGACGCCTTTCACTTTCTCCGACCCCCCACCGACATCCCTGTTCTTCGTCGAGTCGCCTGCCTTCGGCATGGCCTGCGGCGTGTAGAAGTGCGTGCTCCCGCTGGTCGGGTCGGGAAGCGTTGCCGTGAGTATTCCACGTGCCGTTGCCAGCTGCGAGGCGTGCGGGGCCTTGCCGTGTCGGAATGCTGGGCTCCAAACCTGGTCCACCGTTGTCGCGTGATTAAGCTTCATGCGATTGACCACAACACAACCGACTGCAGTCTCCGCCGTCGGGCCCTGTCCTCCCGCCTCCTTCACGATAAGAGCGGCGAGTTCGTGGACGTTGCGCTCCAACCGTTGCTTGGCCACTTTGATGGTGGCGTCATTTCCGCCGCCTGCCGAAGCGGCCGGAACTCCGTTCGTCGCAGCCATTTTGGTCCGATCGGTTCGCCCTGAAGCGTGGCGCTACGCAGGCAGTTGAGCAAGCGGACGGAGGGCTGTGGCCATGCTCGGCTGAATGGTCTGATGTCTGGCGTCCTGATGCCATGCCGCCATTCGCTGGCTCCCCGTGGCAAGTCGTTCCGTTCGGAGTTGACTTGAGCGCCGGGGGTGCCGCAACCCCCGATATAATTCCGGCATCAACCCCGCCGCTCGCACTTCGCCAGGGTGTCTCGCGAGCCGCCACTGCCATTCGGCGGCCCCCGCCAGACACACGGAGGCGCTACGATGCCTGACCCGCTCGCCGGTTTTCCGCCACGCTACCTGCGCACGCCTGAAGCGGCGCGCTTCCTCGGCCTCTCCGGCCGCACGCTGGAGAAGCATCGCACATACGGCACAGGGCCACGCTATTCCAAGCTCGGCGGCCGGGTCGTCTACCAGGTCGAGGACTTGCAGGCCTGGGTGAACCGTGGCGCGAAGGCGTCCACCTCCGATCCGGGCGCCGGCACGGTCCTCCCGGCCAAGCGGCACGCGGCCGTGTCGCCGGCCTTCGCCGCCACCCGCCGCTGATCCCGAGACACGGAGGCGTGCCGACCCGGCGCCCTGGCGCGCGGGAACAGCTGGAGCTGTTCCGCGCGCTGCCCGGCGAACTCGCCCCGCGCGATGCGCAGGACCTCATGGCCTATCCCTTCTTCAGTCTAGCCAAGACACACCGGATCATGCCGATCGACTACCAAGTCGGCGACGTCGTGATCCGGGTCGAGGCCGTTCCCGAACACGGCATGGCGACCATCT
>JAABUQ010012117.1_pt1 | contig 10803 bp, 17 predicted proteins | sample 5560001 | NCBI WGS metagenome assembly JAABUQ01 (sample SAMN10711888, study PRJNA513371) | rock metagenome | isolation source: Antarctica rocks | place: Antarctica: Victoria Land, Finger Mt nord | collected 2015-12-18
TTCCGCTGTCGTGCTACCCTGTTCCATGGCGTGGTCTCCGCCGGCGTGCCAACGCCGGTCATGGCTCGTTGCTACGAACCGGAGACTACGCCACCAACCATTTCCACCACATCCGCGACGGCACCGCGTCGGGTTCCGCTTGCTGACCGAGGCCATCGACACCACCACGCCAGGCGGGCGGCTCGTCTTCCACATTTTCGGAGCACTGGGTCAGTTCGAGCGCGACCTGATCGGGGAACGCATCCGTGCCGGCCTCGCCGCAGCAGCAGTGCGAGGGCGCAAGAGCGGCCGCAAGCCCGTCATCACGGAGGACAAGCTGAAGCGAGCGCGCGGGATGGTCGGCAAGGACCTGACCGTGCGCGAGATCGCGACACGGCTGAAGGTCGGAAAAACCGCGCTCTACCAGGCGCTCAGGGCCGAGCCAGGCTGATCGTCCACCGCCTCATCGCCGTCAAACGGTCAAAGTGGCGGCTCGTGACACGACTGTTGAGTCAAGGCCCGCAAGCCGCGCAGCCAAGTCACCGTCTCGGCTAGGTCCGAGCTGGGCGGCTGCATCACCATCTCGAAGAAGTCGGTCAGCGTCCTGTTCGTGGGGTCCAGGGCGGCCAGCAGCTCAGGCGTCCCCAGTTGGATCTACCAAGCTAGCCATTTCACAACCCGTCCTCTCAATCCTGGCACCTTCTGGAACCGGTCAGCCTCCACCCTCGCCTGCGCTGCCATAGCCTCAGCCGCCTCCTGCTTCCGCTCCGCCCTATCTGCCCGCACGATCGCCGCCGCCTCCCGTGCCCTTGCCAGGATCGCTTCGCCTTCGGCGACCTCCGCTCGCCTCGCTTCCACCATCGCCGCCTCGGCCTCCACCAAGGCCCTCCGCTCGGTCAGCCGCTCCGCCTCCTGGGCTGCGACCAGCTCCCCCCTGACCGCCTCGATCTCGGCAGCTAGGTCCTGTGCCCCGGCATCCACAAAGAGCTCTGCCTCCTCTGGGTCGTTGGCTCCACTGGCTTGCCGCAGCGCCTGCCGCGGCTCCAGCGGGTCCTGTTCGCGGGTCATTAGCCTTACAGCCTGCTTCAGCAGCGCGTGCGAAGCCTCCGGCGCGAGGAGCTGCACGGGATGGATGCCACGTGCAGCCAGCGCAGCCCGATAGCGGGCAGCTCTGGCCTTATTGCCCTCGGTGCTGTTTTTAGCCATGACATGACACTCCTAGCCATGCCTTGTAATAGTAAAAGCCATGTCATGTCATGGCTCTCGCGTCCGATCCTACCATGACATGACATGGCTCCTACCATGCCATGTCATGGTAGGAGCCACCCATTGTAGACCGCTCATCCCTAGCGAAGTTGTGCGCCTGGGTGGTGTGCACGGGGATGGTGCGGATGGTCCGTACGATCTAGCTGGGCTCGAAATACATCGCCACCCCTCGGGCAACCGCCTTCAGCGGGATCACCAGCTCCGGGTCGGTCAAGTCCGAACACAGGTAGACCACCTCGCCGTCCCCAGGGCGCAGTTCAGGTCAAACCCGTCCTCCTCCGGGTTCAGGCTACCGCCGGCAGCGCGAACCCCTCGACACCCCGCAGGCGGCTGCCGACCCTGCTGGTGAAGCCAACCCAATCTGAGCCAAGCGCCTCGTCCAGGCCGGAAGCTGGGCCAAGATGCTCGGCCGCGGCACTTCCAGGGAGGTGTGTGCCGCGGCCGAACGACCAACGCGTGCTCGACGACATGGGAGCGCCTGCCCAGCGGTTGGCCAGGGCAAGCGGTATCTCGCCACACGGGGATGAGCAACCTCCGGCCGCAAGGCCACTAATACCAACCGCCCTAATTCCTGACCGTCGCCCAGGTGCGTTCCGTGATTGACCTGACCCGTGCGATGTCACCGATGAACGCGTTCCACGCCGTGCAGCAGGTCTCGACGATCTCGTCGTAGCTGTCCCACACGCGCCGGTTCAGGAAGTTGCCCCGCAGATAGGCCCAGACGTTCTCGATCGGGTTGAGCTGTGGCGAATAGCTCGGCAGCGCCAGCAGGGTGACATTATCCGGCACGACAAGCTGCCCACCTGTTTGGTGCCAGCCGGCGCCGTCGCAGACCAGCACGGCATGTGCGCCGGGGCTGACTATCTTGCTGAGCGCATCGAGATGCAGGCTCATCGCCTCGCTGCCCACCCAAGGCATGACCAGGGCGCTGCCGACCGCCCGCTGCGGGCAGACCGAGCCGAACAGCCAGACGGAGTCGTGCCGGTCGTCGCGGGCCACGGCTGGACGGGAGCCGACCTCGTTCCACACGGCGCCGTAGGTGCCCTGCTGGCCCACACGCGCCTCGTCCTCGAACCAGATCTCCACCGGCTTGCCGGCTGCCTGGACTGGCAGGGCGGCCGCTACGAGGGCCGCGAAGTCCTTTTAAAAAGCGCCTGCGCCTCCTCGTCCCGCTTGGGATTGTGCGGGCGGGGCTGCAGCCGGGTCAGACGCAGGCGGCGCAGCAGCTTGCCCACGGTGCGCTCGTGCATCGCCACGCCGAACCGCTCGGCGATCACGCCCTCCAGATCGCAGCAGCGCCAGCCCACCACCCCGTCGCGGGCCAGGTCCGGCCCGGTCAGCACGATGGTCCTGAGTTCCGCCATCTGCCCCTCCGACAGTGCCGGGGTGCGGCCGGAGCTTGCCTGATTGGCCAGCCCCTCGATCCCTTCGGCGTTGAACCGGTGCACCCAGTCCCGCAGCGTCTGGCGGTCCATCCCACACAGCGCAGCCGCCTCAGCCCGCGACGTACCATCGAGCACATGAGCGATGGCCAGGATACGGCAGGCGACCGCACCCGCCTCCACCCTGGCCAGGCTGCGCAACTCCGCGGACGAATGATCCAGCCGGGTCACAGACACTGCCACGCCCATCACACGCTCTCCTGACCCCAACACGGGCACAGCGAATCAGATCAGAACGATTATGGGAATCCCAGCCCCGCGAGAGTCAGGCGTTTTGGCGGTTGGTATCAGGGCAGCCCGCCACCCGGGCGGTCCTGCCGGCTACGTCGCCCGGCCTGGCACGGCGATCATCTTCCCCAGACCTTCGCCTCCGAACAGGTGGACGTGCAGGTGCGCCACCTCCTGCCCTGCGTGCGCCCCCACGTTGGCCAGCGCCCGGTATCCCGCCTCCTCCAACCCGAGCGTGCGCGCCACATGACCGACCGCGCGGAAGAACCCCGCGATCTCCTGGTCGGTCGCATCCGCCGTGAAATCCGCCAGCGACGCATACCGCCCGCGCGGGATCACCAGCACGTGGGTCGCCGCCTGCGGGGCGATGTCGTGAAACGCCAGCGCCCAGGCATCCTCGTACACCCGCTTCGACGGGATCTCGCCGCGCAGGATGCGTGCGAGGATGTTGGTGTCGTCGTAGGGCCCGAGCCCGGTCGGAGTGCTCATCGAGGGTTCTCCAAGGGCGCGCGGCCGGGGCGCGCCCGGTTCCGCCAGAGGCCGGTGGCCTCTCGGAACCATTCCCAGCAAACCCTGGCGCGGCGCAAGCCCGCCCGCGGGTCAGCGGTGCGCTCACCGGGCACGAAAGCCAGCAAGGTTGAGGCTCTGCCTCAAACTCCGCCAAAGGCAAGCCTTTGGAATCCACTTGCTGAAGGGGAGGGTTCCCAAAGGCCCCCATGCTTGAAGGAGGGGGCCTTTGGCGGGTCTGGGCAGAGCCCAGCCTTGCTTGCTGACAGGTCAATGCTTAGGGCCGCTGGTATAAGCGCATCGTACAGATGCAATGGTGTATGCACCCACTCTAGCTTGATTCACTGGCCTCCAACTGGCTCCTGAGTGGCTTGTGACCGGCTCCGGAGTGGCCCCTGACCGGCCCCCGACTGGCCCATAAACGCCTCCTGGCCGATCTCCAGCGTCAGCCGGCTTCAGTTTTTTGCCCCTGGCTCGACAAGGCGATCCTCCATTCGCTTCCGGTCGCGCGACCCTTCCTCCATGGCAGATGAAGCACTCGCGCGGGTCGTCAGGGGAATGCGGTCACGCCCCCATGGGAACTGCACCGACCTCTACCGCTGGCTCCGAGCTCGCCACGACACGCTGTCGGTCGAGTTGGAGGCCAACAGGCCGTCCTGGGTCACCGTCGCGCGCGACATCAGCGTCCATGGCATCACCGGCCGGTTTGGCGCCCCGCTCACCAACCGAACGGTCCGGCGTGTCTGGGCAACAGTCTGCCGCGACGTAGCCGCCGAGAAGTCCGCCGCGGACCTGGCGTGGCGGACTGGCAGCCGACCCGCGCCGACGGTTCAACGCCCCAAAGCACCGGCCGGGTGGCGTCCGTTAGGCTTCGCACAATCGAATGCGCCATCCCCGGCAGGGGGTGAGCATCAGGGCAGCCGATCGGCTGCCCTGCCCGCCGTGCCGCTCCAGCAGCAGCCGGCGTCGCCTCCGACAGCGGAGGCGCCCCAGGACAGCAGCCGACCTGAACCTGGTTCCATCGAGGCTGCGATCGAGAAGTCGAATCTTCGTAGCGGTTTGAACGCAAACGGCGATCCCATTTATTGAGGACCATGATGAACGCGATCCCTCCGACGCCTGAAGACAACCAGCCCACACCCGAGCCGCAGGCAAGTCAGACACGCGACCCGGTCATTGCGTCACGTCTTGGTCGTGGTCGCCTGGGTGGCAGCACGATCTGCGACCTACTCATCCAGCGAGGCCGCAGGGCGAACCGACCGGTTCTCGTCGCCGATGGCGACCGCCTCAACCCCACCCTGTCCGCGCTCTACCCGCCGGGGACGTCGGGAGCGGCAAGCCAGCCAAAGTCCGACGACCTGTCCCATGTGAAAGAGTGGATCAACGAACGGGTCGACCAGGTGGCCATGACACGGACGTCGATGGTCCTGGACATCGGCGGCGGCAACCAGGCGCTGGCCGACAACGGGCATGACCTGCCGATGGCGACGTTCTGCGAGGAAGCCGGCATCAGGCTCCTGCCGATGTATTTCTGCGGTCCGGAGAAGGACGACTTCGACCACATCGTCGCCATCCACAAGGCGAGGTATTTCCGTTCGCCGCAGTCGATCCTGTTCCTGAATGAGAGCCTGATGCGTGTCGGGCAGACGGCAGCAGAAGCCTTCGCGGCCCTCTTCCGCCGGCCCGAGCTGAAGGAGATGGCGGCAGGCGGGACGAAGATCATCTACATACCACGCCTGCCGTGCCTGGCTGCGATGCGCGAGGAGGGGCTCAGCTTCTACGATGCTGCCGCCAACAAGCCGGGCAAAGGCGGGATGCCGATGTCTCCCACCCGGCAGTTCATGGTGAAGACCTGGCTGAAGCGCCTCGAGCAGGACTTCAACGAAACCGGTGTGGCGGAGTGGCTGCCATGAGCGTCGCTTCGGACGCCCTTCGCAGCGCCTCTCTCGAACTGTACGAGGCGGCGAGGAAGGAAGGCATCGTCGTCGGTGACCCGTTATGGGTGTGGGTCAAATCGCAGGTGACTGCGATAAACGTCATGGCGGATTTGACGGATGAACACCGCGTCCGTTTGGACACGGTGTTCATCGACGCCAAGGAGGTCGCGAGCAACCAGGCCGTCGCGCTTCAGACCACACTGAAGCTGGCGGAGGAGCACAACAAGAGGACGCAGATGGCGTCCCAGCATATGCAGATCCAGCAAGAGACGCTGGTGAGCCGCACGATCTCCGACCTGACGGAGCAGGTGTCGGCCAAGTTGAGCGGGGCGCTGGTGCTCCGGCAGAGGCGCTATGACCGGGTGCACTTCTGGGGTTCGATCGGGTTGGTGACGAGCCTGGCGCTGGCCCTGTTCTTCGGGGGCTTCGGGCTGCACGCCTATGAGTGGCGCAATGACATCGGTGCGTCGCAGCGCTGCATGAAGACGGCCCTGCGCAACTCCGCCGGCACTTGGTACTGCGAGATGCGGTCCGTCCAGGGCTGGTGAGGAGAGGGGGAAGCTCTGAGGTTGCCTTGAAGCTGGGTCCCGCAGCTCTCGGGTGGTTTCTTATGGAGGAGGTGCATGTCGGTCCTCTGGCGGGGTCGGTCCCAGGTGAATCGACCGGCACCAGTGACCGGGGGACCACGCCCACCCCGGAGACACACCTCATAGTGTGTCTCCGGACCACCCTCACAAACGTCCACAGAAGCTCGTAGAGGGCAGGAGGGAGAAGGAGTGACGGGAGGAGCCAAGCATGAGCGAAGCGGCACAGAGGCGCGTCCTGAGGGCCGTCAAGCTGACGGTGATCGTTGGGGCGCTGCTTGGGTCCGCCGTCACCGGATGGCGCTGGGCGGTTCACGACTTTGCTCAAGCCCGTCCATCCGTGGAGCAGGGGACGCAGTAGCTCTGGGGGATTTGCGATCGAACCACACCGGCAGTCGGCCCGAGTCTCAGGCGGTGCTACCCACTCCCTCCCGTCAAGCCGCTTCCTTTCCTTCCGCCTACTCGGCTCGCTTCATGGGTCAGTTTTCGGGCTCGGAACCGCGGTTTTCCACCGAATGAAAGGGGACCTATAGGGGAAAGAGATTCTTAATCCTTCTTAGGGCTCCTCGAATCTGGCGAAAATCCGGGAGAAAGTGCTTGTTTTAAGTCTCGGATTCCGAGACTAATTGATCTCGGAATCCGAGACGTAAAAACGGGTTACCCACAGGAGGCCCAATGGCTCAGGTTGTGCGCTTGGCGACGCAGCGGCAGCGAACTGAGCGCGAGGCCTCGGCCGCCGTCGCGGAGCAGCTTTCCCTTCTGTCGCCCGAGACTCTTGACCAGTTGCCGATGCACGCTCGCATCGCGATCTCTCGGGCTACCCACGCGCTGCACCGCCACGCGCGCCCCGACACCGAGGAAGGGCTTTGGCCCGGAGGCTTCACCATGTTGAGCCGCGCACAGACGGCCGCCATCTGGGACGCCATCCGAGCGCTTCCCCCCGATGACCGCCCCAACCATGTCCGTCACGCCTTCGACCTGGTGCTGCTCAACCTGCAACAGGACACGGGTGAGGTGATGCTGACCCGCGATCAGCTCGCCGAGCGGATTGGCTGCGCGCTTCAGAATGTTAGCACCGTCATGGGCACCCTGGAGCGCATGGGCGTCATCCGCCGCGAGCGTCGCAGGGTGGAGGGGATGCAGGGACGCGGGGTGGCGGTCTACTTCGTCAACCCGCACGTTGCCTGGAACGGCAGCCTGGACATCCGCAAGGCCGAGGCTGCCGAGGTCACGCCGCCCATGCTGCGGTTGATGCAGGGAGGGGCTGGCACATGAGCGGGCAGGCCAGCTTGCCTATCGAGAGCGACGAGGCCGAGCGCCTCGCCCTTGAGGCCGCGGTTGCCGAGGCCCGCGCCGATCCGCGGCCGGGCATTCCTCATCAGGTCGTGCGCGAGCAGTTGCTTCGGGATGCGGGCCGGGCACGGCAGCGGATTGCCGATCTGGCTAACCGATGAGCGAAGCCCATGCTCCCTTGTCCGCCGAGGCCCTGGACGAGGCCGAACGCCGGGCGCTGGTCGCTGCGGTGGCGGAGGTTCTGGCCGATCCGCGGCCTGACATCCCGCACGAGGAGGTGCGGGCGGAGATGCTGCGCGACCTGGAGAAGCTGCGGCAGCGCCTGGAGGCTCTGCCGGCGGCATGAGGGTGGCTTGGCGGGCGGCGGCCCGCGACGACCGGCGCCGGATCTTCCGCTACCTGGCCGAGCGCAACCCGGCCGCGGCGGCGCGGCTGGTGGAAGCGCTGATCCTGGCGGCCGACGGCCTAGCGAGCTTTCTCGAACGTGGACGGCCCGGCCGGGCGCCTGGCACGTCTTGGCGGCCTTGCGGGACGGTCCCCCGCGGCCCGGAACTCGGTAGGAGCGATCATGCCGGACGGCCTGTACGAGCGAGATGCCCTGGCTAGGTCAGGGCGGACGCCACGTGTTCTCTGTCGGCCATCACACGCACACGCTCGATCTTGGCGACATCGCCCGCCGTGTCCTGCTGTGCGTGCCACAGGTCATAAGCCTGTTGCTTGCCAAGCCACATCTTCGGCGATCCGCCGACAAGTGCGGTCAGACGCAGCGCCATGGTGGCGGTCACGCCATACCGCTTGCTGATGATGCCGTGCAGCGTCTGGCGCGAGATGCCGAGGCGTTCGGCAAATGCGGTGACGGTCAGCCCGGTTGCAGGGATCACCTCCTCGCCGAGCAACTCGCCCGGGTGCGGTGGCTCGAAGGCCGGGATGCGGCACTTGACCGGAATGCCTTCCGGGACGCTGTCGCCCTTAATGGTATTGCTCAAGGTCAACTCTGACGGCATCTGCGGCCTCCCACTGGAATGTAATGCACCACGGCCCGTTGACATGAACCGTGTAGGTTCCCGCGCGATCTCCTTTGAGACCGTGAAAGTCATACCCATCGACATCCATGTCATCCGGCTTGGTCGCCTCGTCGAGGGAAATGAGCCGGTCAGCGATTTTGCGGAGCATCCGGGCGTCCAGCTTTGCTGATTTCCCTTTTTCCCAGAATGCTGACAAAGCCTTGCTCTTGAACGACGCGATCATGAGGCTGATGTAACACGTCACGTGACGCATGTCAACTCTGATCCGTGTCTGGACTACTGCGGAGGCGAGGTCGAGCCGCCCTGCGGGTCCGGGTGCGTATGTGGATTTGCAGTTGCTTCAAGCAGGGAATGGAGCCTCTGCCCCCAAGTAATTCCTTCTCCCTCCTGCCCTCGGACGGCCTCTGGCGCCAAGTCCTCGCGCGCCCTATGCTGCCTCTTGGCGCGCGGCCATGCTGGGGACTTTACCAGGACTTCCCGACAACTTCCATCTCCGCCGCATAATTCATGTTATGCAAAAATTCGGCAGGCGAACCGGCGCTCGGCGGCGGGGGAAAGGCGGCAGCCGCGTCGCGCCACCAGGGCGCACCGCCCGCCACACGCCGACCCCTGTTTGTCCCTCAATTGACCCCTCAATCAGACCCTCTTTCGACCCCCGATTCGTCCCTCAATCGGACCCACAAAAGGACCCACAGAAAAAGTGGCAGACCATTGCACCCTTTGGCGGGGTGCAGAAAAAACCAGTCGGAGATCGGTGGGATGTGGATCGAGCGCCTGACCACCGCCGCACCCGCCTGGGGCGAGGGTCGCGGCACCATGCAGAAGGCTGCTCGACCCTGGCGGGGAGCGGCCTCCCGGTCCTGGGAAGGCCCGAACCCATGACCCTCCAATAAGTAATCGGGCACTCTGTCCACCGAGCCATCGGAAGAGCTTAGATTTGGGAGTGAGCGATCGAAAGCGGATGCTAAGTAGCTGCTTGCAGCCGGAGGATATGCTGTTATGATCTGAAACGTCCGTTTCAGAACAAGATAGCGAGACAATGGTAAAGAATGATCAACAAGAGGCGTTTGAAAAAATACTAACCTCGAATCTTATGAGAGCAATAGATTTTGTAAAATTTGCTGAGGCAAAAAATGCTGCACTTCTTACTTTTAATTCTGCTTGGTTTTTAGCTTTGTTTAACACTGTTAATAGTAATAGTATTATAAACAATCGATTTCTCATGATTACTACTCTCTCAATGTCATTAATTGCTTTGTCAGCAATATCTTCTATATTATCTTTTTTACCTAAGACTGCTGTATCGTATTTTACAGGAACCAATCATCGTTCCCGTAACCTCCTTTTTGTAGGAGATATCGCAACAATGCTTGTGCCAGACTTAAAAGCAAATCTTGTTGCCAGATATAGGCCAAACGACGATGAATCAATCACCGAAGATTATGTTTCTGATTTGGTTGAGCAGATTGGTATAAATAGTAAGATCGCTATGCGTAAGTTTAGGTCCTTCAACCGAGGAGCCGCACTCACCCTAGTAGGATTGGGCATCCTAAGTCTTCCATATCTTGCTCACGCAGTTAAAATCCTCAAAGCAAAGTTTGGCATGTAGGTGTAGTAATGAGTATTAGTGATGATCTGGAAGAAGAAGTTTCAAACATTTTTAAAGAAAATTGGACGACGCGAGATGGGAGAGTCGTTCCAGATGATGACTCACTCGGACTTAATAACGACGCTGTAAAAATAGATGCGACCGTATTATACGCAGATATGCATGATTCGACCGGATTAGTTGACAGAAACAAATCACATTTCTCAGCTGAGGTATACAAATCATTCTTAGTTTGTGCAGCTAGAATAATACGATCCGAGGGTGGGGAGATTACAGCTTATGATGGTGATAGAGTTATGGCTGTATATCTAGGTAATTCTCAGAACTCGTCTGCTGTACGGTCGGGGCTGAGAATAAATTGGGTTGTTAGAAACATTATCAACCCTCAAATTGTTGCTCAATATCCTAATTGTACACATAAGGTCCGACATGTTGTTGGTATTGATAGAAGCAGCACCTTTGTCGCTAAAACTGGTATCAGAAATTACAATGATCTTGTATGGGTTGGTAGAGCTGCAAACTATGCGGCTAAGCTATCTAATCTAAGCGATAGTTACCGTACTTACATCACAGATACGATATACAACCGAATAAGTGATGACGCAAAATTTGCCTCTGGCACTGATATGTGGACTGCTCTTACTTGGAAACAAATGAATGATATGCGGATATATGGATCAACTTACTCATGGAAACCACTTTAGATTAAATAAAACATAATTGTAATATATTTTTTCAAAAACGTCATAGTGTATAGTGATCTACTCGGAGTAGTTTAGCCATACTGGAAACGGTTTGCATGCCACTAGGCCGTGTGGACGGATTTAACCAACATCAGTCCGCACGCAAAACTGATGATGGCTGAGTAGCTGGTGTCGGTCTTCTCGCATCGCATGGCGACGCGTTTGAACCGCTTGAGCTTGCCTATTGCCT
>JAABUQ010012120.1_pt1 | contig 10802 bp, 6 predicted proteins | sample 5560001 | NCBI WGS metagenome assembly JAABUQ01 (sample SAMN10711888, study PRJNA513371) | rock metagenome | isolation source: Antarctica rocks | place: Antarctica: Victoria Land, Finger Mt nord | collected 2015-12-18
GGACGGCTACCACATTGTAATGCGGGTTTTTGCCGACTCCTTGGAGCGCTTACCACCGGGAAGCATGGTGGCGGCCAAGCCAATGTATCTTTTCGCGCTTTCCCTGCCGTTGTTGATTTTGAAAGCGGCGATTCTTACCGCAGCGCCCGCAATCGCACTGACCTTTGTCGCGCAGGTTGCTTTGGGAGCCTTAACTCGCGTCATTCCGCGCTTTTCCAGCTTCACACTGTCCTTTCCAGTTGTTTTTGCCGTCGCCTTACTGGCAACCCTAGCCGCGGTGCCGGTCGTCCTTCCGTTGGCAGGAGAGCCCTGGCTGCGCTTGCCGTTTGTAAAGTGACGGAAAATGGCCGAACATTCGCAGGGTGAGAAACAATTCGAAGCAACAGCCAATCACCTCGAGCGCGCACAGCGCGAAGGCAATGTCGCGCGCTCGATCGAGCTGTCAGCGGTTGTGGCCTTTGCCTGCGCAACACTAGCACTGTGCGCCGCAGTCGCAACCATCAGCTCATCGGTGGGAGCGATGGCGGCTGCTGCCCTCACCCGGGCCTCATCCAGCGTTGCAGCACCACCCTCATTTCAGGCTGTCGCGATGCTGGCAGTCCTCGCGCTTATGCCGGCCGCCGCAGCCGCCTGCGGAGCAACGACGGCCACGCTGTTGCAAAGTGGTGGCTTGCGCTTAGTGCCGCTCACCTTCGCGCTTGAAAAGTTGAGTCCAACGCGCGGAATCAAGCGCATACTTTCCCGCGAAACTATTCTCTGCGCATTGCGCGCGATAATTGCCTTCGGGTGCGGCGCTTGTATATTACTGCCAACATTGTACGCACTGTTCGTGGGCGGTATCGGGCAGAGCAGCGGCGAGCGGCTAGCGGCGCTGGCCTGGGGCGGCGCGTTGCGTGTGATCTTTGCAGCTTGCGCGGTTGGCTTGGTGTTCAGTGGTTTGGATTTCGCACTTGAATTTCGGCGTTGGAAGAAAAACTTGCGCATGTCATTTGAGGAGTGCAAGCGGGACCGCAAAGAACACGACGGCGATCCGATGGTCCGAGGGCGCCGCCGGGCGTTGCACCGCTCCCTTTCTATCGGTTCGCTCGCGCAGATCAAAGGTGCGGCTTTCCTGGTAACCAATCCGACGCATCTTGCGATTGCGCTCGAGTACCGGCCGCCTGACGTCGCAATTCCGCGCGTCCTAGTGCGCTCGGCCGATCAGGCTGCGCTGCGCGTGCGCGCATTGGCCAAACTGCATGGCGTTCCTATAGTCGAGAACGTTGCGCTAGCGCGTGAATTGTATGCTGATTGCGACGCGGGGCACGTAATTCCCCGAGAGAGTTATGTTGCCGTGGCAGAAATAATCGCGGCGCTAGCCCGCGCTGGAGCAGTAGCTTGAGGGGCCCCGCGACCTACGGATTCGCCGGCATCGTGCTCTCGCTGGTATTGATCCTGGTCGTTCCCTTACCGGCGTGGCTCCTGGACGTGCTGCTGGCCGTCAATATTCTGGGATCCGCGCTGGTGTTGCTTATCAGCGTGAGCATTTCCGATCCGCTCGAGTTTTCAGCGTTCGCACCGGCGCTCTTGGTCGCAACGCTATTCCGTTTATCGCTGGACGTTTCGGCGACGCGCCTGATTCTGACGCAAGGACACATGGCGGCCGGCGCAGGTTCCATTATACCGGCCTTTGGTGACTTCGTCGTGCGCGGCAATTTGGTCGTCGGATTAATAGTATTTGCAATACTGATCACCATTCAGTTCATCGTCATTGCAGCCGGCTCGCAGCGTGTGGCGGAAGTGGCGGCACGCTTCACGCTGGACGCGATGCCGGGGAAGCAGATGGCCATCGATGCCGACCTACATGCCGGCGTGCTCGATGCCGATGGCGCTCGCTTGAAACGGCAACTGGTTCAAAAAGAAGCTGACTTTTACGGAGCCATGGACGGAGCCGGAAAGTTCGTCAAGGGCGATGCGGTGGCGGCGCTCATCATCGTGGCGCTCAACCTCGTGGGGGGACTGATCGTCGGAATCGCGTATCGCGGTCTGTCGCCGAGCGAAGCACTGAACACGTTCGCATTGCTTTCAATCGGCAACGCGCTGGTCACTACGTTGCCCGCGTTTCTTATTTCAACGGCGATGGGCATGATGGTTACGCGGGTTGCCGCTGATGGTTCGCTCGGCTTTGACCTTGCAACGCAAATCCTCTCACGTCCCGAGATTCTGCGCTGCGCTGGTGCCCTCGTTTTTGGTTTAGCGCTTGTTCCGGCTTTACCGCGTCCCGTGTTTATCATCTTGGGAAGTGCCGCCTTCATCGCTGCAAGCTTGGCCGAACGGCAAAAGCGCGCGAGAGCGACTGCAGAACGCAATGCCGGCGACGTTGCCCGCCGTCAGGCGATTCGCCGCCCGGAGATGGCGCTCAGCTTGGTGGGCGTCGATGCGGTTTCAATCGACATTGGCGCGAACTTGAGCCGACTGCTCGCGCCGCCCGCTTCGGAGCAATTGCTGGACCGCATCGGTGAAGTTCGACGTGCCCTCGCCTCGGAAATCGGTATCGTTTTGCCGGGCGTGCGATTGCGCGATGATCTTTCACGCGACCCTGATACCTACGCCGTGCGCGTGCGTGATGAAGTTGCAGGCGACGGTAGTCTCCGGCTGGGTGCCTTACTGGCCGTCGCCGATGAAATTGTGCTGGATCAATTCGCGGGCGAGCGCGTTCGTGAACCCGTGTACGGTCTGCCGGCTCAGTGGATCCTCGGTGAACAACGTGAAGACGCGACGACGCGTGGAGCCCTTGTGTTCGATCCGGTGTCGATTATGGGTTCTCATTTGGCCGAAATCGCGCGCCGGCATGCGGCAGAACTGCTTGGGCGCCAGGAGTTACAAACGCTGCTCGAACACTTACGGGCGACCGTACCCACGCTGCTTAAAGACGTAGGCTCCGATCAGTTACCAATTTCTACCTTGCACAAAGCCTATGTCATGCTTCTGCGCGAGCGGATCTGGCCACGCGACCCGCTGGCGACGCTCGAAGCCATGGCCGATGCTGCCCAAACCAGCCGAGAAGCGGCAGACATCGCGGAGGCGGCGCGGCGCGTTTTGGTTCCCTTGCAGTTGCGCCGCCGCGGCGTACGCACGTTAGAGCCGTTCATCTTCGCGCCCGAGCTGGAGAGCGAATTAACCGCGACCTGGGCTCCATCGGGGTTGGCCGGGGGGACGCCGCCGGATCCCGGCACTGCGCTCGTGCTGCGGGCGCGGGTGGAACGGTACCTGCAGCGCACCGATCGGAATGTTGCGGCAGTGGTCTGCACCTCGGCGCTGCGCGCGGCGGTGGCTGACTTCTTGCGACGAAGCGGTTTTGAGCTCGACGTCTATTCGTATGCGGAGTTGCCCCCGGAAGTGGAATTGAAGCCGGCTGACGTAATGAACATGGAGGCGGCGCAGCTTTCGGCCGTTTGACGTGTCTTGCGGCGCCTGCTACAATTCTTCAGTTTAACCTCACGGTCGAGACCCGGCGTCTCGCTCTGGCTTCCCTTGGACGGACATGAGCTCGAATAGATTAAAGAATCCCTTGAAGGCGCTCCTAATTTTAGTAGTGATCGCGCTGTGTTTGTGGGCTGCCTTGCCGATTCAAAAAAAGATCCGCCTCGGGCTCGATCTGCAGGGCGGCGTTCGGGTGCTGCTCCAGCTCAACACCAGTCCCCAGGTTCCAAGAATAACTCCGGCGATTCAGGGGCAGGTCGAGCAGGTAATCCAGAATCGCATTAACGGGTTGGGCGTTTCCGAGCCCATTATCACCAGGAGCGGAAGCGAACGTTTACTCGTCGAGCTTCCCGCGGTCAAGAACCCTGATCAGGCCACCAAGGTGCTTAAGGACGTGGCGATTTTGGAGTTCAAGATCGTTCCCGAAAAGGTCGCCGCTCGCGCAGAGCGCGACAAGAAGTACGCGCAGGATCCCAATGGCGCATACAAAGATTCGGGCCCAACGGTGTACTCCGGCTCGGACCTCAAGGGCGCACAACCGGGGTTCGATCAGCAAACCGGAGCGCCGAACATTCTGTTTACGACCAAAGACAGCAAGAAGTTCGGTGAGCTGACGCAAAAGAATCTGCATAGACCGCTCGGGATTTTTTTGGACAAACATTATGTCTCGGCTCCCTATATTAACAGTCCCATCTACAGTGATGGGCAAATCACTGGCTCTTTTACTGAAGACGACGTCATCCGCATCGCCAACGAGCTAAATGCAGGGGCCCTGCCCGTCCCGGTCACGATTATCGAAAACGACAACATCGGTCCGATTCTCGGTAAGATCGATCTACAGAAATCGCTCTACGCCTCGATGTTCGGATTGGCGCTGGTGTTGATCTTCATGCTGGTGATGTACCGTCTGCCGGGCGCCCTCGCCGACGTAGCACTGATTGTCTATGTCTTGATGATGCTCGGTTTACTCGCCGCTAACAAGGCGGTGTTGACACTTCCGGGAATCGCGGGATTCGTGTTGTCGATCGGCATGGCCGTGGACGCAAACGTCCTGATTTTCGAGCGGCTCAAAGAGGAACTGTGGGCCGGGAAGACGTTGCGCGGAGCCGTGCGTACGGGCTTTGCGCGCGCGTTTTCGGCCGTGTTTGACAGCCACTTCACCACCATCGTCGGCGCCGGCGTCTTGTTCTTGCTCGGGACCGGAACCGTCAAGGGCTTTGCCTACACGCTGTTTTGGGGAACGGTATTCTCGCTGGTTACGGCCGTCTTCATCACGCGGTTCTTCACCGACGTGATCGTGGATAACGATCTGGTTACCGCGCCCAAAGCGTACGGAGCGTGAGCGATGTACTTTAGAAATCGAAATTGGAACGTCGTCGGTTGGTTCCGCACCGTCTCCCTGATTTCGTACGCCGTGATCGCCATCGGCGTCTTAGCCATGCTGTGGCACTCGACGCACGCTCCGGGGGGAGGCTTTCAACCCTCCCATGCCTTGCGCTTAGGATTGTCGTTCACCGGCGGTACGGATGTCGGCGTGAAGTTTAAGCGTTCGGTTTCTCAAGCGGACCTAAAGAATGCCCTGGCGACGATTGGGGTTGTTCCCGAAAAAATTACGACGGTCACCAAGCCCGGCGATCTGGGCAACGATCGCTGGACCATTCAGACGCAAACGGCGCTGGGAAACGATACCCCCAAGTTATGGAATGCGCTGAACACCGTTGCACCGGTGGACCGGCCGCAGTCCTCCATTGAATCAGTTGGTCCCTCACTGGGGCGCGAGTATCTGATCAAAGCGATTTGGGCGCTCGTCATTGCGATAAGTATCCAATTTATTTATATAGCCTTCCGCTTCGGCTGGAATTACATCTTCGGTTTGGTGACCGTGATTGCGCTCGTGCGGGACGCGGCGATGATGATTGGGATCTATGCGCTCTTTGATAAGCGGGCCGACGACGCGTTTTTGGCGGCCGTGTTGACGGTCATCGGATATTCGGTCATGGACACCATAGTAATTCTCGATCGGATTCGGGAGAATACCAAGCTGATGGCGGGGCAGCCGTACGACCGGATCGTGAACACCTCGATTTTGCAAACGATGACCCGTTCGATCAATACGCTGGCAACGGTAGTGATAACGCTGCTCGCGCTGCTCTTATTAGGCGGGGGATCGCTGCAAAATTTCGCCTTTGCATTGTTGGTCGGTATCGTGTCGGGGGGCTATCATTCGATCTTCTTTTCCGCTCCGCTCGTCGTCCAGTTGCGCGATCGCCAACTGGCCGCCGCGGCGAAGCGGCGGCGCCTCGGGTTGGCTGCTGCGGCGCCGGACCGTCCGCGCACGGTAGCCGAAGCAAAAGACCTTGCCAGCCGCGGCGGTCTCGCGCGCGAGCAAATTATTGCAGCGCGCAAAGAGCGGCGAGCAAAAGCCAAAGGGGGCGTGCCGGCGCGCACGGCTGGACCCGCGCGGTATCGGCGCAAACGTGCGGATGGGACCGCGACGATGCTCAAAGAAGAACAATACGGCGATCCGACGTACGCCACTGACGAAGAGATCGTCGATCCGCTTGACGCCCAAAATGCTGGTTTGCACGACGAGGCTTTTGAACGGGGTCATGAAGAGGTCACACTTAATTTTGACGAGCCCGAAGCAGACGCCCCACCGCACATCCGCGAATAAGAAATTGCCGCCTCCGACCCCATCGGAGGCGGCCTTTGAAGCAGTCCTCGCGTCGTTCGACGTCCCGCCTTCACCAAAAGCAGAACCGCACGTAGAGTCCAGCGCCGAGTTCGTCGAGCGGCTCTTTCGCGAAAAAGCAACTTTCCTCAAGCGGGATCCGTTTGCCACAATCGGCGAGGCAAACGCCTTTTTCACAAAAATCGTCGGCGTGTCATTCGAAGGCCGTCAAGATCTCGTAGCGGGACTGCAAGAGGGTTTTGATTTAGCACTAGAGCGCCAGGCGAACAACCCGCATGACTCCAACGCCATCGCCGTTCGCTACGGTGCATTGCAAGTCGGCTTCCTCAAGAAAGAGATAGCCAAACATTTGGCGCCTGCGATGGACGCCGGTGCCCGCTACGCCGCGCGCATTGAGAGCATCACGGGTGGCGGCACGCGGAACTCGGGCGTGAATATCTACGTTCAGCGCGAGGCCGGCCTGAGCGCGACAAAGACGGCGCAGCGCGCCGCCGCCGATGCAGTTGCCGTTGTCAAAGCGCTGATCGGCGAGAATGATTTGCGCGAGGCCCAGCGAGAGGTTCTTGCTCGTTTGGAGGCTGGAAAGAACACACTGGCGGTGCTGGGCACAGGGCGCGGCAAATCATTCTGTTTTCAGTATCCGGCCGCGCTGCGCGCCTTGCGGGACAACCATAAGACGCTCGTGATTTATCCGCTGCGCGCTCTAGCCAACGATCAGTTCGAAGCGATGCGCCGCCGTTTAGACGGTTTTGGTCTGCGCATCTTCCGCGCCAACGGCTCTATCGGCGGTGACGAGCGGGCGGATCTTTTTTCCGTTTTGGAAAGTGGCGATTGGGACATGCTGCTGGCGACCCCAGAGTTTTTGCAGTTTCATGTCGACCGGTTTAAGGCAAATAGCGTCCCCTCGTTTATTGTGATTGATGAAGCACACCATATCTTCGAATCAAAGCATCGTCCGGCGTACGGAAAGCTTGGTCAGGCTATCCATGGGCTGGGAAGTCCGCAGGTGCTGGCGTTGACGGCCACCGCGGTTGACGCGGCTTTTAGGCAGATAGCGCGTGAATTGCGGATTGACTCGTGGGTCATCGACCCAACGGTGCGCGAAAACCTGCACCTCGTCGACGCGCGGGAAGAACGCGACAAAATCGCTTATGTCGGGCAAGTCATGGCACAAGACGGTAAGGGAATCGTCTACTGCAATTCTCGCAGCGAAGCCGTCAGCATCGCAGAAAAATTGCGTGCCATCTTAGGGAACGTGGTTGGCTACTATCACGCAGGCCTCGCTTCACCAGAGCGTGCCCTTGTTGAGAATATCTTCCGCGAAGGTACGCTGCGCGTGATCGTCGCGACGTCAGCCTTCGGGGAAGGGATCGATTTGCCTAACGTCCGTAATGTCGTACTGTATCATCTCAACTTCAACTTCACGGAGTTCAATCAGCAAGCCGGCCGTGCTGGCCGCGATGGCGCCGCGGCATACATTCATCTGTTATTCGGCGAACGCGACCGGCGGCTCAACGATTACATCATTGCCAAAAACGCTCCGTCACTCTCGACGCTCCGCGAACTGTACAAGGGAATGCGGGGTCTTTCGCTCGCCGGCACACTACGGATGGCACATATCGAGATCGCTCGCGCGCTGGACCTCGACATGGCGGACGGAGGGACGGTCGGCGCTGCCCTGCGGATCTTTGAAGACGCGAACCTCGTCCGCACCGGGATCGATGACGACGGGCGTTTTATCACTTTTCTAGCCAGCCGCGAAAAAATAGACCTTACGAAAAACGAGCGGTTCGCCGAGGGCGAGGCGGAGCGGGAGAGCTTTGAGCGATTCTGCAGCCTCGTTCTGGGCGCCAAATCGGAGTCTTTAGAATCGATTATCAACCGCCCGATATTTCCGCAGGGCGTGGATCTACTGCATTAAGCCAAGACCTTGCTCAACCGGTTTGCGCCGACCGTTTTGTAAAAGTCATTGTTCGTTTCTGACACGTTGGGCGCCCAGGGATCCACTTGCTTTGCGGTGACCGGAAAGTGTACGGTTGGACCGACAGCGTCGGCGTAGCTTGCGTCGTTGAACGGTGCATAGTCGTCAGCTTCACGATGCGCGAGGATCGTTGCGTCTACCGCATTTGCGGCGTTGTTAGCAAGATGGCGCAGTGCGGTGTCCAACCGTCCGTCGCTGGCAAACGTTTCATACAACGCAATGGCTGGGCGATCCGCGTGCCACGGCAATCCCGCAGAATGGGGGAAACGCGTCATTCCGGGCACGCCGCGCGCGTCCTCGCGCAGAATGCTGCGCACGCTGGGTTTGCTTGCGGCCTGAGTAAGTGCCGCATCTAGTTTGGTAACACTCGACGTAACGGCTGACATTTTGTCGGGCGAGAGATCAAGGACGTCAAACGCAGCGGCAGGCGTGTAACGTCCGGTTGCATCGCCATATTTTGTCTGCATCGTAGTGTCGACGACTGCTTTGGCCATTGCTTTTTGATCGTCTGCATTATCGGAAATCGCCGAAGCGATCGTCGAGGGAACGCCTGGGGAAAGCATGGTTTCCGGGCTTGCAGCCAAGTAGTGAACGCCGACTTTTGAGAGCGCATCTTCAAAGCCCAGGGTCGCCATGAGACATTGATTGGCAGCGACGCCGTCAACTTTGCGATCTGCATCTTCCGGGTGGGCTTGCGCGTGCAGTTTGACACCATCCGCAATAGCGTTGGCAATGTCGGGCATTTTCATGATACCGTGGGCGCTATCGGCTTCTAGTCCCCCGCCGTCACCGGCACCGTGGTCGCTGAGCTCGATCCAAGTCGCCTTGGCATGGGTGCTTTCCGCATTGTCGAGGGTACGGGCGACAAATTTGGCGAGGTTGGACTCCGAAGCCATGTCCGCCGGTCGATCAACGGAAAGATTGGAGACGCGGCCATTCTCAATGGTGTAGGATTCGGTGCGCATAAATCCCGACGGTTCGGTGCCCTCGCGCGAAGTCGTGTCTTCAACGGTGAACTGAATGTTGTCGTTCGATTTACTGACTTGACGGGCTTGCAAAAGCCCCTGGGCCTGTGACTCGTCCAGATTGTTGTCGCCGTCCCGATAGATGCCGAATTCTAACGTACTCGCGGGGCGCAGTCCGACAGATTGCATGAAACCTCCATACGATCGATGCGATGTATGTAACAACTGCGACGACACGGCGGATTGGCAATAGGCTCGCGTGCTGGGGCGGTGACGGCATTCATGCACACGACCGACATTTTTGCAGGCTGATTGAAAAGCTAGACCAGCATGCCACATGGGCCTGTTTAGTTGGCGGAAGACGCGTTCGCGATTGAAAGCGCTCGTAAGAGAAAAACGTGCAAACAACAACGTCTGCAACGGGTCGGAGCAATCCGACAATGGTGTTAAACCCATCTGGATAGATGCATCCGAGCGCATTGCAAGAATAAAAGGAGATGAGCGGAAAGTGTCTTCTTAGTCCGATAACTGGCATGGCGAATCTACTGCAGTTGGCGCCATTTCATCGTAATGCAACGGGTCGGGTGCCGCGTAAGGGTCGGTCTTGGAGCAGTGCTCGTCAATGTTGATGATGCGCAGGGATTCGAACCTTTCTCGTGCCGCTTTGACTTTTGCACCGCTTTCCGGGCCGCTTTTCTAATCATTTTCTTAAGATGTCCGGAGCCTCTCGTCCGTTAGAGTAATCATATGGAGATGCGCAAATGTCTGACGGCTTTTCTTCCAGTCTTGGCGGTGATAGGGAGTGCAACCGTTTTACCACATTTCCGCGTGGGAAACAGTGTTCACGCGGCCGCCGACGGGGGCATTCATAAAATCAGACACATCGTCATTATCATGCAAGAGAACCGCTTCTTCGATAGCTATTTCGGTACGTTTCCGGGCGCTGACGGCATTGCGATGAAGAACGGCATCGCAAGCGCCTGCATTCCAAATCCCGTCGGCGGTTGCTTGCGTCCGTACCATGATACGAGAGATCTCAACGCAGGCGGTCCCCACAGTGCCCAGGACGCTATCGCAGATATCCACGGCGGCAAGATGGACGGGTTCATCGCGGAGGCGCAGCATGGGCGTCGCGGGTGCAAGGACCTCACCAACCCCGCTTGCACGAACGGCGAGCGTGGAGTTGATTCAGTCGGCTATCACGATCAGCACGAGATACCGAACTACTGGGCGTATGCCCGCAATTACGTTTTGCAAGACCGCATGTTTCAGCCGAATGCCTCGTGGAGTTTGCCGCAGCATCTCTTTTTGGTTTCCGAATGGTCGGCCAAGTGTTCGGTGATCGGTGATCCCGCCAGTTGCGTCAACGAGTTGCAAAGTCCCGACAGGCCTCGTGATTCGGCTCGGCGCCGTCGTAAGACGGCCATGCAGCCGGGACGGCCTGATTATCCTTGGACCGACTTAACGTACCTGCTGCATAGACAGGGCGTCAGTTGGGCGTACTATGTAATGGGGGGCAACGAACCCGACTGCAGAGACGACGCGATGACCTGTGCATCCCCTAAGCAATCGGCGCGCACTCCCGGCATTTGGAATCCGTTGCCGGCCTTCGATACTGTCAAACAGGATGGCGAGAGCTCAAACATCCAAGACATCACAAACTTCTTTAAAGCGGCGAAGAACGGGGCGCTACCGGCCGTCG
>JAABUQ010012121.1_pt1 | contig 10801 bp, 12 predicted proteins | sample 5560001 | NCBI WGS metagenome assembly JAABUQ01 (sample SAMN10711888, study PRJNA513371) | rock metagenome | isolation source: Antarctica rocks | place: Antarctica: Victoria Land, Finger Mt nord | collected 2015-12-18
GTGACTTGACCCAAGCATCCCCAAAAGTGGCATAAGCCCACACGACCGGGTCACCTCTCGATGGAAACCCCGGGTCAACTCTCAGCGGAAATCAACAACGCAAAGGAAAGAAGGAAGCAGGTCGCGCGTGGGTTGAAGATCAAGCTCGACCGCGGCAGCGGTCTTTTATTTCGTGAACGCTTGGGATGAAGGCGCACTGTCGCGCGCAACCCTCCTCTTTGCGCCTTTTCTCTTCGCGTCTTTGCGCCTTTGCGTGAGGCAATCTTCTCACCCCATCCGCCGCGCGCTCGCCAGATGGTGCGCGTGGGTGATCGCGACCGCCAGCGCGTCGGCCGCGTCGGGCCCGTCGATCGCCGCGCCGGGAAGCAGCCGCGCGACCATCGCGTGCACCTGCGCCTTTTCCGCGCCGCCGACGCCGACCACCGCCTTCTTGACCAGCCGCGCGGCATATTCGCCCGGCTCGATCCCCGCCCGCGCGACCCCGAGCAGGATCACGCCGCGCGCCTGACCCAGCTTCAGCGTCGATTGCGGGTTGGAGTTGACGAACACCTCCTCCACCGCCGCCGCGCCCGGCGCGTGATCGGCGAGGATCGCGGCCAGCATGGTGTCGAGATGCGCGAGCCGGCGGGCAAGGGTCGCGGCGGTGTCGGTCTTCAGCCGGCCGTTGGCGACATGCGACAACCGGTTCCCCTCCGCGCGGATCACCCCCCAGCCGGTCGTGCCGAGGCCAGGGTCGAGGCCGAGGACGATCACGTCCTCCCCGTACCAGGGAGGATCAACGTCACCCCAACCGCTCCAGCACTTCGTCGCTGACCTCGTAATTGCCCCAGACCATCTGCACGTCGTCGTCGCCGTCGAGCGTGTCGATCAGCTTGAACAGCTGTTCCGCCTCGCCCTCCCCAACGACGACGGCGGTTTGCGGCTTCCAGGCGAGCTTGGCGCCTTCGGGTTCGCCGAGCACGGGGGTGAGCGCGCGCGTGACGTCGTGCAGCGCGTCCACCGCCGTCCAGATCTCGTGCCCATCGTCGGCGGAGGTCACGTCCTCCGCGCCCGCGTCGAGCGCCGCCTCGAACACCGCGTCCGCGCTGCCGGCCCCGGCGGGATAGCTGATCAGCCCCACGCGGTCGAACCCGTGGCTGACCGATCCGCTCGCGCCCAAATTGCCGCCGTTCTTGCTCACTGCGGTGCGCACATTGGTGGCGGTGCGATTGCGGTTGTCGGTCAGCGCCTCGATGATCAGCGACACGCCGCCGGGGCCGAACCCTTCATAGCGGATCTCCTCGTAATTCTCCGCGTCCTCGCGCGCGGCTTTGTCGATCGAGCGCTGAATATTGTCCTTGGGCATCGACGCGGCCTTGGCGGCGTTGATCGCGGCGCGCAGGCGGGCGTTGGCGTCGGGGTCGGGCAGCCCCGACTTCGCCGCCACCGTGATCTCGCGGCTTAGCTTGGAGAAGGACGCGGAGCGTTTCTTGTCCTGCGCGCCCTTGCGATACATGATGTTCTTGTATTTGGAATGGCCGGCCATACTGATTCTTTAGCGTTGAGAGCCGCAGCCGCTGCGGCGTTGACGGACAGCTATTAAGCGCTTTCCTGCGCACTCGTCACCCGGAACTTGTCCCAAGGGCCGCCGCGGCGAAGCCGCGTCGTTGATCCTCGCTAGAGCGAGGTCGGCCGGGCTTGCGCGTCTCGGCCGCAAGTGTTGCGGCCGTGCGCGCAGCGCCTCACTGCAGCCCCAGCGCCTTGCGGTACGTCTCGAGCAACGCGTCCGCCTCGTCGCGGTGGTGCTTCTCCATCTTGCGCAGGCGGACGATCGACTTCATCGTCTTGGTGTCGAAGCCAGTCGATTTGGCTTCCGAATACACGTCCTTGATGTCGTCCGAAAAGCTCTTCTTTTCCTCCTCCAGCCGCTCGACGCGCTCGATGAACTGGCGGAGCTGCTCGGCGGATACGTTGTCGGTCATGGCGGGCCTGTAATGGTGAATCGGGAACGCGGCGCTTAGGGGAGGGCGCGCCGGCCCTCAACCCTGGCGAACGTCCTCGTTGCGCTTCAGGCTGTCGGCCATGCGCGCGAGCTGATCGGGAGTCGCGGCGGGCTGGCGCGCCTTCCACTCGGCGGCGGTCATGCCGTGGACCGCCTCGCGTGCCGCCGCCTTGTCGACGCGCCCTTCGCTTGCTTCCGCGACCCAATCGCCCAGGCAGTTGCGGCAGAACCCGGCGAGCCCCATCAGGTCGATGTTCGACGCGTCGTCGCGCTGCCGCAGGTGCAGCGCGAGGCGTCGAAACGCGGCGGCGGCGGTGGCGTCGTCGATGTCGTCGAGGCTGGTCATGTGCGTCCTGTCGGGTTGCGCGGCAAGCGTTAACGCTTACACCGGCGCGCGCACAAGCCGAGGATACGCGCATGAAGGCCCTGTTACCGCGATCGCGCAAGGTGCGCGTGCTCGTCACGCTCGGCCCCGCGTCGAACACGCCCGAGATGATCGCGAGCTTGTTCCAGGCGGGGGCGGACGCGTTCCGGGTCAATATGAGCCACGGCGACCAGGCGGGGAAGGTGGCCGTTATCCAGGCGATCCGCGGGCTGGAGAAAAGGTTCGGGCGGCCGACGACGATCCTCGCCGACCTGCAAGGGCCGAAATTGCGCGTCGGGCGGTTCGCGGGCGGCGCGGTGGAGCTTGTGGCGGGCGCGACCTTTACGCTCGACCAGGACGCAACGCCGGGCGACGCCACCCGCGTCCAGCTACCCCATCGCGAGATCTTCGCCGCGATCGAGCCGGGCGCGCGATTGCTGCTCGACGACGGCAAGCTGGTGTTGCGCGTCACCGGGCATGACGCGACCCGGATCGAAACGCTGGTGGAGGTCGGCGGCGCGCTGTCCGACAACAAGGGGCTCAACGTCCCCGACGTGGTCGTCCCGATGGCGGCGCTGACCGAAAAGGACCGCTCCGACCTCGCCCTCGCGGTCGACCAGGGCGTCGACTGGATCGCGCTGTCGTTCGTGCAGCGACCCGAGGACCTGGCGGAAGCGCGCAAGCTGATCGGGGGCAAGGCGGCGCTGCTCGCCAAGATCGAGAAACCCGCCGCGATCGAGCGGCTGGAGGAGATCATCGAGCATTGCGACGGAGTGATGGTGGCGCGCGGCGACCTGGGCGTCGAACTGCCGCCGCAGAACCTGCCGCCGCTGCAGAAGCGCATCGTCGAGGTATCGCGGCGGATGGGCCGCCCGGTGGTGGTGGCGACGCAGATGCTGGAATCGATGATCAAGTCGCCCTCGCCGACCCGCGCGGAGGTGTCGGACGTGGCGACCGCGATCTATGACGGCGCGGACGCGATCATGCTGTCGGCGGAGTCGGCGGCGGGCGACTGGCCGATACAGTCGGTGGCGATGATGAACGCGATCGGCGAGGCGGTCGAGCGCGACCCGATGCACGGCGACCGCATCCACTTCACCATCACCCGCCCCGATCCCACCACCGCCGACGCGCTGGCGGAGGCGGCCAAGAACATCGCGGGCACGGTATCGGCGGCGGCGATTGTGTGCTTCACCTCGTCGGGGTCGACCGCGCGGCGCATCGCGCGCGAGCGGCCGGGCGTGCCGATCCTGGTGCTGACCCCCCGGCTGGAGACCGCGCGGCGGCTGGGACTGCTATGGGGCACGCTGTCCGTCCACACCCGCGACGTGGGCAGCTTCGAGGAGATGGTCGCCAAGTCCAAGCGGATGGCGCTGCGGCACGGGCTGGCGGGGGCGGGCGACCGGATCGTGATCATGGCGGGCGTGCCGTTCAAGACGCCGGGGAGTACTAACGTGCTGCATGTGACGCGCGTGGTGGGGGACGAGTTGAAGGGGTACGGGGGGTAGGACCGTCATGGCGGCTTGCGCCCAGTTGCGGAGATTCCCAAGCTGTTGTGGCTCGCCCGAAAGTGGGCGGAGCCAGCCTCTTCCAAAACAGCAAGTCTGTTCGGCCACTCCTCGAAGGATGAACGCCATGAATGAAGCGCAAATCCAGCGTCCCGATCTGATCGTGCCGGATACCGGCCCACTGATCCACCTGGCGCAAGCCGATGCCCTGCACCTGCTTCACCTGATCGGGGGACGCGTCGTCGTCGCTGACATGGTGGCGCTGGAAGCCACGCAGGACCTGTCCAAGCCCGGCGCGCGCGAGATCGAGGCTTGGATCGAGGCCGGCGCGCAAGCGGGCTCCAACGCTCCCGTCGTCGTCGCCGCAACCGAGATCGGCGAACTGTTCCTGCAAGCCCGAAAATCCGATCCGTCAATCCGGCCAAGAAACGCTGGCGAGCTGGCTATCCTCGACTGGCTGGGCAACTACGTCGATCACAGCGACCACGCCGGTCACAACGTCCTGATCGTATATGAGAACGGCAAGATTCCCCGGTTTGTCAGGGAGACCGGACTCGACCTGGATACCGACGTGCTGACCACCCGCGCCTTCCTCGAACTGGCCGAGCGCCGCGGTGTCATCGTCAGCGCCGAGGACTATTGGCGGCGCATCGTCAAAGCCGCCCCTACGGCCAACCCCGATATCAATATCATGATGCAGCGCCGTCCGGGGTATATGAGGCCGGTATGATGAAGTGGCTTAAGTACGTCGAAGCGTTTGTACTGCTTTTCGTCAGCTATGCGATTGCTGAGTCGAGCGGATTGCGTTGTGGTACGGGCTGGCGAGGGCGGGCGACCGGATCGTGATCATGGCGGGCGTGCCGTTCAAGACGCCGGGAAGCACCAACGTGCTACACGTCACGTGCGTGGCGGGGGATGAGCTGAAGGGCTATAGGGGGTAGGGAGGTTGATCGAAAGGCGGTCGTAATGGCAAGAATTGACGCGGCAGTGGGACCGGGTGCCCCCAACCACTCCGACGATGTGCTTGTAGTTCAACTCTTGCTGGAGCGCCATCAGCGTTGGCTCGGCAATGCCCATGTGCCGGAGCCTGATGGCCGCTTCACCCCGGAAACGGCAAGAGCAATACTCGGCTTTCAAGGCGACGGTGCCGCGCTGTTGCGGCCGGATGGTGTTATAAAGCCAAATGGCTTCAGCTTCTCCCGCCTCAACCTCCCTTTCATCATTACACTCAAGCGGCTAAACTCCTGGATTGCGAAACCGCAGCAATACAGGCTGTTACCGATACAGAGGCAAAGGACTCAGCTTGGGACCTATGGAACAGGCCGATAATCCTGTTTGAGCGGCACAAATTTGCCAAACACACGCATGGTATGTTCAACGCAACCCATCCAGACATATCCTCAGCTGCACCAGGCGGTTACTCGCGATCCGAGTACGAACGCTTGCGTCGAGCGGCGATGCTAGATCAAGAAGCCGCCCTCAAATCAGCTTCATGGGGTCTGTTCCAGATTATGGGAGAGAATCACCGCCAAGCAGGGTTCACGAACATTGATGCGTTTGTCAACGCGATGATGGTAAGCTGCGCTGAACATTTGAAAGCATTCATTACATTTGTCGGATCGCAACCGCACCTTAGGTGAGCGATTGCGAACAAAGATTGGTCCGCTTTTGCCAGAGCGTATAATGGCCCGAGCTACGCAAAGAACAATTATGATGGTAAGATGCAACGCGCATATGTGCGCCTTTCTTCAGTCCGCCCTCGTCCATCAGCTAGAAGGTAGAAACATAATATGCCTTGCGCCCTACTAGTATGGCTATTGCTGTTATCGGCGGTAGAACCAATCAAGCATCTTGATGTCTACTTCTTGCTTGACGTCGCCCCGGCGCGAGAACAACCTGACATACGGCAGGATCGGCCCCTGACAGTTAAGCTCGCCGACAGACGCGCAGTAGGGCTGCGAGGATTTAGAATTCTTGCAAAGCACGGCCTCTCCGACGCGCAATGCGGGGTGGTGATCGGTGGGCAACGTGTAATGACCCTTGGGGAGGGCAAGACCGAAGCCTATACGTGCGACGACCTGGTCGCGACCGGGACCGTTCCTCCCGATGGGCGCGTTCAACGCATTGGGCTGATCTACGATTGGTCGACCCGAAATGCGCAAGCGCGCACGGCAGTGATTTTGCGGGAGGGGCATGGACGGTGGCGCGTGGACACAGATGCGATCGGTCGTTTCGATGGTGTTCCTGCTGGTCGTTCGATCCCGGCATTACGTCGCGCGCTGAAGTAAACAAACCTGCCTCGGACTGCTGACGCCCGCCTTACGCTCCCCCCGCCTTCAGCGATTGCTCCACCTGCGCCCAGCTGAGCTGGTTCTCCAATAGCTTGCCGTTGAGGAAGAACGCGGGCGTGCCCGTCACCGCCTTGTTGGTCTGCGCGTCGTTCATCATCGCGACCAGCGCGCCGATCTCCTTGGTGTCGGCGAGGCAGGCGCGGGCCTTGGCTTCCGGGATGCCGCGCTGTTTCACATAGTCGACATAGCCCATGTAATCGCCCCAGGCGTTGGCGACCTTGGGCGGCTCGGCCCCGGCGAGGCTCGCCTGCAGCTTGGCGGTGGCGGCCTGGTCCTCCAGCTTGGTCTCGAACTGCGCCTGGTCGCGGTACATCGCCTCCAGCAGCGGGAAGAACGGCTGCGCGCCCGCGCACCGGCCGAGCAGGCTGGCGGGCAGGTCGGGCGGGCCGTGGACCAGGAACTCGCGGAACTCGTAGGAAACCTTGCCCGACTTGACGTAATTGGTCTCGAGCGGGTGCATCCCCTCGCGCCCGAACAGGCCGCAGGTGGGGCAGGTGCGCGAGCCGTATTCGACCAGCTTCAGCGTGGCGGCCGGGTTGCCCATGCGATAGCCGCCTTCGGGCGTCTTGCTGACGACCTGCGTCCAGTCCTGCCCGGCGGGCGCGGCGACCGCGCTGGTCTTGGCGACGGGAACGGTGGCGTTGGTCGCGTCCGGCTGTTTGGTGCAGGCGGCTAGGGTGGCGAGCGCGAGGAGGGGAATGAGACGCATGGTTGCTCCAGATGGGGTCATCGCGCGCCCGCCGCGCGCAGTTGCGGTTGCAGGGCGGCCCAGTTCGTCGTGCCGAGGAAAACGCCGTTGATCGCGAAGCCGGGGGTGCCGGGCACGGTCTTGCTCGCCGCGTCGGTCATCGCGATCACGCGGTCGAGGTCGATCTTGTTCGCGAAACATGTGTCGACCGATTTCGGCGTCAGCCGCACCGCCGCGCGCACCAGCTCGGTCAGCCCGGAGCCGTCCGCGAGCAGGCGCAGGACTTGCGGGGTGGGCAGCGCCTTCAGCTTGTCGGCATTGGCCTGCGCATAGTCGGAGCCGCGCCTGATCCAGTCTTCCTGCCGGGCGAAGATGGCGTCACTCGCCACCGCGAAGCGCGGCCCGGCGCAACGCGCCAACACGGTCGCGGACAAGTCGAGCGCGCCGCCGATCACGAAATGGCGTACCTCCACGCTGGTGCTGCCCGAGCGGACGAACGCGCCGCGCAACGTGGTTGCGGACTCCTGCGTGAAATGCGCGCAGTGCGGGCAGGTGTAGCTGAGATATTCGACCAGCTTCACCCGCGCGGCCGGGTTGCCGATCAGCGTCGCGCCCGCCGGCGTGCGCGTGACGGCGCGGGTCCAGTCGCGGGCCGGGGCCGCCGCGAGCGCGACCAGCGCGACGAGAGCGAGCAGCCGGCGCATCAGCGTATCTTGCCCAAGACGGGGACGGGTACGCTCGTTTGCGCGGCGATGCTGCCCGCCAAGCCTTCGAGCACCGCCTTCAGCTCCGGATCGGCGACGGTCTTGAGGCTGTCGCCGAGCAAATGGCTTAGGCCGCCTTCGGCGGTCGGCGGCGCGGCGCGGAACGACGGCGGCGCCATGCGCGGGGCGGGGGCGGCGACCTCGCCCTGGCGGATCACCAGCTTGGCGACGGCGGGATAGCCGAAGAAGCGGTTGACCCGCTCCAGGATCTCGGGCGCGACATGCTGCATCATCGGTGCATGCGCGCCGCGCACCAGCAGCGTCAGCACGCCATCCTGCTTCTTGCCCGGCGGAAAGCGGATCGATTCGGGGGCGCTGACACCCGCCAGCCTGACTCCGACGATTTCGGGCCAGCGGCTGACGATCGAGCTTTGCACGAAACCGAAGCGGCGGAACGCGGCCCGGCCGATGTCGGGCAGCAGTTCGGCCACCTGACGCGAGCGGTTGGCGCGTGCGGATGGTTCGGGGGGAGGCGCGCGCTTGCTCATTCGCCCCCCCATGCCATAGCGCGCCCGTGCCGCTCAAGCGCCCTCATACCCCGCGCGACTGGCCGGACACAAATAGCGTCGCGGCATCATTGCTCGCCTGGTACGACCTGCATCGCCGCGATCTGCCGTGGCGCGCGCGGCCGGGGGAGGCGGCGAACCCGTATCGGGTGTGGCTGTCGGAGGTGATGCTCCAGCAGACCACGGTGGCGACGGTGCGCCCGCGCTTCGCGGCGTGGGTCGCGCGTTGGCCCGACGTGGCGAGCCTCGCGGCGGCGGACGAGGCGGAGGTGATGAGCGCCTGGGCGGGGCTGGGCTATTACGCGCGGGCGCGCAATCTGGTGCGGACCGCGCAGGCGGTGGCGGCCGGCGGCTTTCCGACGACGGAGCGCGAGCTGAGGCGGTTGCCGGGGCTGGGCGACTATACGGCGGCGGCGGTGGCGGCGATCGCCTTTGGTCGGCGCGCGGTGGTGGTGGACGCGAACGTCGAGCGGGTGGTCGCGCGACTGGCGGCGATCGACGCGCCGCTGCCCGGCGCGCGCGGCGCGATCCAAGCGGCAGCGGACGCGGTCACGCCGCGCGAGCGGGCAGGGGACTTCGCGCAGGGGATGATGGACCTCGGCTCGAGCATCTGCACGCCTCGCAAACCGCGTTGCCTGCTGTGCCCGTTGCGCGACGCCTGCGCCGCCTTCGCTACCGGCGCGCCCGAGGCGTATCCGATCAAGGCGGCAAAGAAGGTTCGACCGACGCGGTACGGAACGGTGTTCTGGCTGGAACGGGACGGGCGCGTGCTCCTCGTCCGCCGTCCGGCCCGCGGCCTGCTCGGCGGGATGCGCGCCTTGCCAACCGGGCCGTGGACCGACGCCGCGCCAGGCCTCGACGGCGCGCCCGACGCCGCCGACTGGCGCGTATTGCCGGAGACGGTGGAGCACGGCTTCACGCATTTCAAGCTGCACCTGGCGCTTGCGGTGGCGGAGGCACACGCGCATGTCGACGGCGAATGGTGGCCGGTTAACCGGCTGGACGAAGCGGGGCTGCCGACGGTGTTCGCGCGTGCGGCGGAAGCGATGAGGAGAGGGCGATGAGGACGGGACGCTGGATTGGGACGGCGGCGGCGCTTGCGGCCGCGACGGTCGCCTGGGGGCAGGCACAGCGCGTGCCGTCCGGCGAGATTATTATCCGCGAGTTACCGCGCGCCATGCCGGTGCCGCGGATGCCGATCCCGGTCTCGGCGCTGCTCCCCAGCACGCAGGCGTTGTTCGACGGCTATGTGCGTGACGGCAAGATGCCCGGCATCGTCGGTGCGTTCGGGTCCGGTGACGGCCCGACGCTGTTCGTCACCGCCGGCCGCATCGCCGACGGCGCGACCGCGCGCGTCGCCGATCCGGATTCGCTGTGGCGCGTTTACTCGATGACCAAGCCCGTCACCGCCACCGCCGCGATGATCCTGATCGAGCAAGGCAAGATCGGGCTCGACGACCCGGTCAGCAAATACATCCCCGCCTTCGCGACCATGCGCGTGCTGACCAGCCCCGACACGTCGCTCGCCTCGCGCCCCGCCGCGCGCCCGATCACGATCCGCAACCTGCTGACCCACACCGCCGGGCTGGGCTACAACATCATCACCAAGGGGCCGTTGCTTCATGAATATGAGCGGCTCGGCATCCTGCCCGGCGCGGTCAACGCGGATCTGGAAGCCAAGATGCGCCTCGTCCGCCCGCGCTCGCTTGCCGAGTTCGCGGACCGGGTCGCGACGCTGCCGCTGATCGCCGACCCGGGCACCAAGTGGAGCTATTCGATCGGGCTCGACGTGATGGGCCGCGTGATCGAGGTCGCCTCGGGCCAGCCGTTCGACACGTTCGTCAACACGCGCATCTTTGCCCCGCTCGGCATGCGATCGAGTTACTGGCAGGTGCCCGTCAGCGAGGCCGGGCGGCTGGCGACCAATTACGCGTTCGTGGGCGCGAACCCGCTCGTCGCCGATGCAAACGGCGCGACGCGCGTCCCGCTCGACCCGGCGGCGACCTCCGCGTTCCTGCAGCGACCCAGCTTCCCCTATGGCGGCGCGGGGCTGGTCATGTCGGCGCGCGATTACGACCGGTTCGCGCACATGCTCGCCGATGGCGGTTCGCTCGACGGGGTTCGGATCATGCAGCCGCGGACGGCGGCGTTGATGATGTCGAACCTGCTGCCCCCCGGCGTCCGCTTCACCGGCATCGGCGGCGCGACCGGCGGCACGCAGGGACCGGCGATGGGCTATGGCGCGGGCGGGTCGGTGACGCTGGTCGACACGCCCGGCGGCTTCGGCAAGGGCACTTATGCCTGGGGCGGGGCGGCGGGATCGATCTTCTGGATCGACCCGACGCGGCGGTTCCGCGCGACGGTGATGGTGAACTATTTTCCCGCCGACCGCTGGCCGGTGCGGCGCGAGACCGGGCGCGCGCTGCTGGCCGACGCGGCCCGCCTCGCGCGGTGACGCTTACTGCGGAAACCGCGCCCGGCTTCACCGGTGGCATGCTCGACCGCGCGGATCGTCTGCGCCACGACGAGGGCGCACTGGCGGCGGCGCTCGCGGACCGGCGCGCGCGACTGCTGGTGCTGGGGCCGGGGTATCAGCCGAGCATCGACGATGGGCGGCTGGTCTGGACGACGCTGGCGGA
>JAABUQ010012122.1_pt1 | contig 10799 bp, 7 predicted proteins | sample 5560001 | NCBI WGS metagenome assembly JAABUQ01 (sample SAMN10711888, study PRJNA513371) | rock metagenome | isolation source: Antarctica rocks | place: Antarctica: Victoria Land, Finger Mt nord | collected 2015-12-18
TGGTGAACGGCGAGTCCTGGCTGCGCCGTGCGGCCCTGCTGGGCGACCCGGAGGCGGCGGCCATGGTGGGCGACCTGTATGCCAAGGGCGGTGACCTGCCGCCGAACTATACCGAGGCCGCAGCCTGGTTCACCCGTGCGGCGGAGGCCGGGCATGGCGCCGCCGCCCGCGCGCTCGGGATGCTGCACCTGACCGGCGCCGGCATGGCCCGCAGCCCCGACGAGGCCGCGCGCTGGTTCCGCGTGGCGGCGGAGCACGGGGTGAAGTCGTCGCAGGCCGACCTGGGCAACCTGGTGCTGCGCGGCGCCGGGCAGCCGGAGGACCGCGTACGGACGCGCGAGTGGTTCGAGGCGGCGGCCGGCGCCGGCGACCTGGTGGCGGCGTTCAATTTCGGCGTCTGCCTGGCGCAGGGCGTTGGCGTGGAGCGCGACGATGTGCGCGCCGCGCATTGGCTCCGCAAGGCGGCGGATGGCGTGGTGAACGCGCAGTACTGGTATGGCCGGATGCTGGCCGAGGGACGCGGGGTGGAGGCCGATCCGGTCGAGGGCCGCGACTGGATACGCCGTGCGGCGGAGAAGGGGATGACCGACGCGCAGACCGCCTACGCCGAGATGCTGGTGAACGGCCGGGGCGGACCCAAGGATATGGAGGCGGCGCAGGCCATGTTCCGCGCGGCGGCGGAGAAGGGCCACATGGGTGCCGAGTTCGCCATGGGTGCGTTGCTGGGCGGCGGGCATGATGTCCCGGTGGACCGGCCGGCGGCGCAGGCCTGGTTCCGCAAGGCTGCCGACAAGGGCCATCCCTATGCCCGGCTGATGCTGGGGCGCTACCTGGCCCGTGGCCTGGCCGGCGAGCAGGACTTGGCCGAGGCCCGGCACCTGCTGGAGCAGGCGCGCGACGCCGGCGCAGCCGAGGCCGCCGACGAGCTGTCCCGCTTGCCGCCGATGCAGGTGCTCGCCGCCGCCGTCCAGGAGCCGCGCGTCGCCACCCAGCAGCACGCCGCCCGGTAGCACGCCAGGCGGGGGTGAAGCGCACGGCGCCGGACGCCCTGCTGCTCGGCGTGCAGGCGCAGTCCGCCGAGCCGCGCCAAACGCACGACGGCATGTGGCAGTCCCTGGTGGAGGGCGCCTGGCAGCGTAGCCAGGACGCCGCCGCCGCGGGACAGCCGGCCGAGGCCCTGTTGTGGCTGGAACGGGCGCACCGCATGGCGCCGGGCAGTGGGGTGTTCGCTGCGGCGCTGGCTGGTGCCTGGTTGCAGGCCGGCGACCCCGCCCGCGCTGCTGCCCTGTTCAAGCCGTTGGCCAACCGCGACGGAATGCCGGAGGCCTGGGCCGGGCTGGCGGCGAGCCATCGCATGCTGGGCGAGGTGGAGCAGGCAGTCGAGGCCATGGCGGCAGCGCTGCGGTGCAGCGTGCCGTCGCCGCTGCTGCGTGGCATGGGCGCCGCCATCGCGGCTGACGCCGGGCTGCCCGGATGGTGCGGGCTGGACGGCGGCGGCGTGCTGCATGCGGGGCCGGTCCGTCCCAGGAGGGTCCGCCTGGACGACGCGCTCGTCCGCCTGGCCTGGACCGGCCGCCGCGCCCGCCTGCCGCCAGGGTGGACCACGGCGCGGCTGGTGCACGTGGAGGGGTACCTGGGCAGTCCACTCCCGGTCGCGGCGTTCCTGGCAGTGGAGGGATTCGTCGAGGCCCGTGATGGCGGCCTGGCCGGTTGGGCCTGGCACCCGGCCGATCCCTCCCGGCAGCCGGACATCGCCCTGGACGGCGGCGGCCTGGTGTTCAGCGTCGCGGCGACGGACCCGGCCGACGGCGTGACGTTGCAGCGGCCGATGGCGCGGCCCTGGGCCTTCAGCGTCCCGGCCTCCGCCTTCGCCCGCCATGCCGGTCCCGTGTCGGTGCGCGGTGCGGATGGTCGTCACCTGCTGGGCAGTCCCGTCGATCCCGGGCTGGAACGGCGCGCGGCGGCGGCCCTGGCGCGGGCCGTGCGGGATGGTGGAGTGCCCGACTTGGGAATGCCCGACTTGGGAATGCCCGCCTGGGCCGATGCCGGCGGCACTTTGCCTGCCGTGGCGCCGGCGCGTCCGGCGGTGGACGTCGTGATCCCCGCCTACCGTGGCCTGTGGCTCACCCTGGCCTGCATCGACTCGGTGCTGGCGACGGTGCCGCGGACGACGCAGGTGGTGGTGGTGGACGACGCCTCGCCCGAGCCGGAGCTGGCCGCGGCGTTGCAGGCGCTGCACCGGCGGCGGCGCATCCGCCTGATCCGCCATGCCGAGAACCTGGGCTTCCCCGCCGCGGCCAATGCCGGGCTGCGCGCCTGCGCCGGACGGGACGCGGTGCTGCTGAACAGCGACACCTTGCTTGCGCCGGGCTGGCTGGACCGGCTGCGTGCGGCGGCCTATGCGGCGCCGGACATCGGCACGGCCACTCCGCTGTCCAATGACGCCACGATCCTGAGCTACCCCGACCCGGACGGCGGCAACCCGGTGCCCGACGCCGCCGGCGTGGCCGCGACGGACGCCTTGGCGCAGGCGGTGAACGGGGACGCGGTGGCCGACCTGCCCACCGGCATTGGCTTCTGCATGTATCTGCGGCGCGACTGCTTGGACCAGGTCGGGCTGTTACGGGAAGATTGCTTCGCCCAGGGCTACGGCGAGGAGAACGATTTCTGCCTGCGGGCGCGGCACCTCGGCTGGCGCAGCGTTGCCGCGTTGGGCGTGTTCGTGGGTCATGTCGGCGGCGCCTCCTTTGGCGATGCGCGCCGGCACCTGATCGCGCGCAACCTGCGGGTGCTCAACCGTCTGCACCCCGGCTACGACGCCCTGGTGGCGGCATTCCAGGCAGCCGACCCGCTCGCCCCGGCCCGCCGCCGCATGGACGAGCGGCGGTGGGCAGGCGGTCGCCAACCCGGCGGCGTAGTGGTGCTGGTGACGCACCGCGGCGGCGGCGGCGTCGAGCGCATCATCGCCGAGCGGTGCGACGCCCTGGCAGCGGAACGGCGGCGCCCGGTCGTGCTGCGCCCCGTCCCCGGCGGCTGCCGTGTCGAGAGCCCCGGGGCCGAATTTCCCAACCTGTGCTACACCGTGCCGGACGAGCTGCCGGCCCTGGCCCGGCTGCTGCGGGCCGACCGGGTGCGCCTCCTGGAGATGCATCACCAGCTCGGCCACCAGCCCGGCATCGGCGCGCTCGCCACGTTGCTGCGCGTTCCCACGCACGCCTTCATCCACGACTACGCCCGGTTCTGTCCGCGGATCGCGCTGGTCGGCACCAACCGGGGCTACTGCGGCGAGCCGGATCTGGAGGGTTGCGAAGCCTGCATCGCCGACCTGGGCACCAAGTTGGAAGACGGCGTGGCGGTGCCGGCGCTCGTCGCCCGTTCGGCGGCCGAGCTTGCGGCGGCGGAGGTGGTGATCGCTCCTTCGGCCGACGCCGCCGCGCGCATCCGACGCCATTTCCCTGCCGTGCGCCCCGTGGTGCGGCCCTGGGAGGACGACTCGGCGTTGCCGCCGCCCGATGCAGCACCGGTGGGAGCCATGCGCCACGTCTGCGTCATCGGGGCCATCGGGCTGGAAAAGGGCTACGATACTTTGCTGGCCTGCGTGCGCGATGCCCGGCGGCGCAGCTTGCCGATCCGCTTCACCGTCGTCGGCTACACCAGCGATGACGAGCGGTTGCTGGCGGCTGGCCCGGTCTTCATCACCGGGGAGTACCGGGAGGCCGAGGCGGTCGCACTGGTCCGCGCGCAGGCTGCCTGCCTGTCGTTCCTGCCATCGGTATGGCCGGAAACATGGTGCTTCGCGCTCAGCCGCGCCTGGCAGGCGGGCCTGCATGTCGCCGCCTTCGACCTTGGTGCGCCGGCGGAGCGGTTGCGCGCCACCGGGCGGGGCTGGCTGCTGCCGCTGGGCCTGCCGCCGGCCGCGGTCAACGACGCGTTGCTGCGGCTACGGCTGCCTGTGGTGGCGGCCGGACCAGGGGCCGGGGCGGCTTGCGCGGGATCGCGGGCCATCGCTATGGTCGTATCAAATCCCGCCCCATCCCGCGCAGCCCGCCCGCCGAACTCGAAGAGAACCTGATGTCCGACGCCGCCAAGCAGTCCTCCACCAACCCGATCACCGAGTTGAAGGTGTCCGGCCACCTGATGACGATGGAGGAGGGCCTGTTCTGCGTTTACAACACTCCGGGGTCGGCGCCGCCGGACGCCGCTACCGGGCTGCCCGGCGTGCGCCTGACGCCTGCGCCGGGGCAGGGCGGCTTCAGCGGTAAGGTGAGCATCAGCGGCTTCGGCGGGGACGGTTGGCTGGCTGGCGCCGATGGCGCGGCGCTGGTTCGCATCCTTGGCGGCGCGGCCCAGGTGCTGGTGACGGTGTACCAGGCGGCCGACGGCGCGCATGACGCCCCGAAGCTGCAGGTGATCCGCCTGACCGACGACATGCGCCCCGCGGAGGCCGTCCAGGCCGCGCCATCCTCCACCCAGGCCGCGGAGCCTGCGCCGCAGCAGCCGGAGACCGGTCTCCCGGTGGAGGTCGCGGCGCACATCTATGGCCGTGGCGACGTGGGTGGCCGCCTCGGCGACTGGATGGGCGAGCCTGGCAGCAAGCGCTGGATCGAAGGCTTCGGCCTGGCGCCCAGCACCGGGGTTGCCGCGGCTGACATCGAGTACCAGGCGGTGCTCGGCCGCGGCTGGCTGTCGCCGTGGGCGGAGGGCGGGCAATTCTGCGGCAGCCGCGGCATGTCGCTGCCCATCCTAGGGCTGCGGGTGCGGCTGCGTGGCGCGGCGGCGCAGGCGTACAAGGCTTCGGTCTCGGCGACCTTCGTGGATGGCGCCAAGGTCGGCCCGGTATCCGATGGCGGCGCCTGCGAAGCGCCCAGCCTGTCCCCGCTGGAGGCGTTCAACGTCAGCCTGCTCCCAATCGGGGCGGCCGCGTCCGCACCGGCGGCAAAGCCGACCGCCGGACGCATGGCGAAGCCGCCCGCCACCGCGCCAGCACCCCTTGCAGCGCCAGCCGTGCAAGCCCCCGAGCCTGCCAAGGCCGTCAGGCGAGGCAAGACGCCCGCAGTTGCCGCCCCGCTGTCCGAGCCGCAAATGCCCATCAAGCCTGCCAAGCGAGGCAAGTCGTCTGCCCCGGCACTCACGGCCCCGCCGCCCGAACCGCAAAAGCCCGAACTCTCGAAGCCCGGGCCGTCAGCTCCCATCAAGCCTGCCGCGAAGGCGCCGACGAAGCGCACCCCGGCCACGACCCGGCGGCGCTGACCGCACCCACGGCGGCGCAGGGCAGCGCCGTTGCGATTCCTGTTCGTCCACCAGAACTTCCCAGGCCAGTACCTGCACCTGGTCCGGCACTTGGTGAGGGCGCAGTCGCACGACATCGTCTTCATCACCGAGGAGAACGGCAACGCCATCCACGGCGTCCGCAAGGCCGTTTACCGGATGCCGCCGACGCCGCGGCCCGACACCCACCGCGACGCCCAAGAGTTCGAAGCCTGCATGATCCGCGCCCAAGTGGCCGCGCAGGTCGCCGGCAACCTCAAGTCGCTCGGCTTCCAGCCTGACATCGTCATCGGCCACCATGGCTGGGGCGAACTGCTGAACATGCAGGACGTGTGGCCAGGTGTTCCGCTGCTCGGCTACCATGAGTTTTATTATAATATCAATGGGTTCGACGTGAACTTTGACCCAGAGTTTCCCTCCCCGGTCGAGACCCTGCCACGCATCCGGGCCAAGAACGCCATCAACCTGCTGGCGCTCGGCAACCCCGGCCACGGCCAGACCCCCACCCTGTTCCAGCACGGCTCCTATCCCGCCTGGGCGCAGGAGGCGATCACCGTGCTGCCGGAGGGGGTGAACCTGGACGCCTGCCGCCCTGATCCGACGGCCCGCGCGGCGGCCTTCGGATTGCAGGGGTTCGAGGTGCTGCCGGACGAGAAGCTCGTCACCTACGTCGCCCGCGACCTGGAGCCTTACCGCGGCTTCCACATCATGATGCGCGCCCTGCCGTCCCTGCTACGGCAGAGGCCGGACGCCAAGGTGCTGCTGGTCGGCGGCGACGGCGTCAGCTACGGCGCCCGCCTGCTGGACATGACCTGGCGCGAGTGGCTGATGCGCGAGGTTGGGCCGCACCTGAACGAAAGCCGCATCCATTTCTGCGGCCGGCTGGATTACGAGACCTACCTGCGCGTGCTGCAACGCTCGGACGCGCACGTTTACCTGACCTATCCCTTCGTCGCATCCTGGTCGCTGCGGGAGGCATTGGCCTGCGGCTGCGCTATTGTCGCCAGCGACACGCCGCCTGTTCGGGAGTTTGTGTCGCACGGCGCATCCGGGCTGCTGACGCCATTCCTTGAGCCATTGACCCTGGCGCGCTCAATTGCGTCCCTGTTGGAGGACGGCGCCCTTGCGGACCGGCTGCGCGGGGGGGGGCGCCGCTATGCAGAAGCCAACCTACGCATGGACGAGCACCTGCGCCGGTATGGCCGGCTGATCGACCGCTTGACGGGCGGCCAGTTCGGGTCGGCCATGGGTGGCGAAGCGGCTGTGCCCGCGTAGGCACGCCAGGAATGGCCCGCAGCGTGCATTGCACGCAGTGGTTGCGTTGACGCAGAACGCTGCCACACCGTAAGTTGTGTACACTGCAAGGCCTGGGACCGAACAGAGGATGCGATGGCAACCAAGCTGAGCGATACCAAGGTGCGATTCGGCCACATCTACGTCGTCAGCGAGACCATCGTGCGTGGCTGGGCCATCGACCTGACCCATCGCGACCATCCAGCCGCCCTGTTGCTGCTGGTGGACGATCACCTGGTCGGCTCCTTCGTCTGCACCGAGCCCCGGCCCGACCTCAATGCCTTGGAACTGCCGGGCGACCGGCTCGGCTTCCAGTTCAGCACGCCGGAGACCCTGCTCGACGGCCAGCCGCACCGGCTGAGCATCCGGTTCCGCAATGGCGAGACGTTGACATTTGGCGCGGAGGGACGGGTGCGGGACGAAGCCGTGGTGACGTTCCATCCCACCAGCGTGCACGGCATCATCGATGGCATGTTCGGCGCAGCCATCCGTGGCTGGGCTTTCCGCACCGAGAAGCGAACCGGACAACGAACCGGCGGCGTGACGTTGGATGTCTGGGCAAGCGGCGTGAGGATCGGCCGGGTGAAGGCCGGGCTGACCCGCAGCGACGTGGCGGCCGTGCACGGGTGCGAGCCGAATTGCGGCTTCCTTTACGCCGTTCCGCCGCGCTTCCGCGACGGCCGCCCCTTCGTGCTGGAGTTCCGTGCCGCGCCGGAGGGCACGCCCCTGGAGGGTAGCCCCTTTAGTGGCAGCGTGCTGGCCCGCGACAACGCTGACCAGCTGCTCGCCATGTATGCCAAGGTCGAGGCGCTATGCACCCAGCTTTATGCGCTTAAGGACCAGTTACGGCGGATGACTGCTGCCGACGAGCACACCTTGGACGCCTACAGCGCCTGAGCGGAGCCATACTTGGCTACCCTGCGCGCCCGTCTGGCCGCCGAGCGGCGCGGCCCACGCCATGCCGAGCTGATCGGTGGCTCCTCGCCGAAAGTGTCGGTGATCTGCCCGGCTTACAAGCCCGGCCTTGCCGACTTCATCCACGCCGTGGAGAGCGTGCGTCGGCAGACCTGGGCCAATTGGGAGCTGATCATCGTCGATGACGGCAGCCGGTCGCCCGTGCTGACCCAGGCCATCGAGGAGATGTGTGCCGCCGACCCCCGGATCCGCGCAGTGCCGCACCGCCGGAACCAGGGCATCAGCGCGGCCACCAACACCGGCATCGACGCTGCCACCGGGGACTGGGTGGCGCTGTTCGACCATGACGACCTGCTGGTCGATACCGCGTTGGAGGTGATGCTGCTGGCCGCCGCCAATACCGGTGCCAAGGTGCTCTACTCCGACGAGGACAAGGTTGACGGGTCCGGCAACCTGCTGGAGCCGCATTTCAAGACCGACTGGAACCCCCGCCTGCTGCTGAGCTACAACTACGTCTGCCACCTGCTGATGATCGAGGCGACGACGTTGCGCGGGGTGGGGCCGCTGCGCTCACAGTATGATGGCGCACAGGACCATGACCTGGTGCTGCGGCTGTCGGAGGCCGTGCCGGCCGGGGCGATCCACCATGTGCCGGAGGTCCTGTATCACTGGCGCAAGACGCCGGGGTCCACTGCAGCGGTGCAGGCAGCAAAGCCCTATGCCGTGGAGGCCGGCAGGCGGGCCGTGCAGGACCACCTGGACCGCCGCGGCCTGCCGGCGACGGTGGAGGCGCCGTTCGAGTCCACCCTGTATGACGTCCGCTGGAACTTCCGCGCCGAGCCCAAGGTGTCCATCCTGATCCCCTTCAAGGACCACGCTGAGACCACCCGGCGCTGCATCGAGTGCATCCTGAGCGTGACGGCCTACCGCAACTTCGAGATCGTGCTGATCGACAACTGGTCCACCACCCTCGACACGGCGAAGCTGGTCGCGGAGGCCAGGGCCGATCCGCGGGTGCGGGTGCTGCAGGTTGAGGAGGACTTCAACTACTCCCGCCTCAACAACGGCGCCGCCGCGCAGTTGGAGACCGACCTGCTGCTGTTCCTGAACAACGATGTCTTCGTCGAGCAGCCGGACTGGCTGCGGCTGATGGTGAACGAGATGCTGGCGGACCCGCATGTCGGCATCGTCGGTGCGAAGCTGGTCTATCCCGACCAGACCGTGCAGCATGCGGGTGTCGTGCTGGGCGTTGGCGGCGTGGCAGACCACCCGTTCCGTTTCTACCGGCGCGATGAGCCCGGCTACTGCTCCCGGGCGGTGTGCGCGCAGGACGTGTCGGCGGTTACGGCCGCGTGCATGCTGTGCCGGGCGGACGCGTTCCGGGCGGTGGGCGGCTTTGACGAGACGAACTTGCCGGTCGCGTTCAACGACGTGGACCTGTGCCTGCGCGTTGGCCGGGCCGGCTACCGCATCATCATGACCCCTGCCGTGTTGATCGAGCACCATGAGAGCCTAAGCCGCGGCGATGACTTGGCCGAGCATAAGCTGCCGCGCTTCTACGGCGAGAACCAGGTGATGTGGGACCGGTGGCGCCCGCTGCTCGAGGCTGACCCGTTCTATAACCCACACTTCTCGCGTGAGACCGGCCTGTTCGAGAAGCTGTCCTCGGCGTCGCTGACCCTGGCGCGGGCACCGTCGCTGCTGCATGCGCCGCAGCCGCGGGCCGTGCCGCCGGAGGGAGTGCAATACCCGGAGCCGGCGGCGGCGGTCGAGCAGCGCCGGCCGGTCCGTCAGCGTATGCCACGCAAGGGCATGGCTGCGGCGGCGAACGGAGCGACGGCGCCATAGCTGATTTCTCCTTGGTCAGAAGGTGCTGGAGATTACATGGGTCGAAATAGGTTCGAGCTTCGTGCACCATCGAACCAGACGATCACCGACATCTTCGAGGGCGCCTGGGCAACCAACCTCAATGCGCATTGTGGGGTTTCGAACACTGGCGCCAACCTGCTGCTTGACGACGTGCGGATTAGCATGGCCGCGTCATCCCTGGGAAAGGATGGACGGTTCGACGGCTGCAAGATCCTTGAGCTTGGCCCGTTGGAGGGTGCCCATTCCTACCAGTTGGAGCAGCTTGGCGCCGATCCCGTCATTGCAGTCGAGGCAAATACCGATGCGTTCCTGAAATGCCTGATTGTGAAGGAGATGCTGCAACTAAAGACCCGTTTCCTGTGCGGCGACGTGCTGGCCTGTCTGCAAGGCGCAAACGGTTCATTCGACATGGTGTTCTGCTGCGGCATCCTTTATCACATGGCGGACCCGCTGGAGCTGATCAAGCAGATCTGCATGCATTCCCGGCGCTGCTTCGTTTGGACGCATCACTTCGATCCTGCCTCGCCGCTCCGGGAGGGCGCCCGTGTTGCGCGCATTGCCGAAAAGGACGGTTTCACGGCGACGTATCACGAGCGCTCCTATCCCAGAATAGACGAAAAGCTGTTCCTGGGAGGCAACCAGATGCAGGCAGCGTGGATGACGCAGGAAGACATCATCCGCGCCTTTGCGCATTTTGGCTTGAGTACCGCAATGGTCATAGCGGACCAACGTGAGTCGCCAAACAGCTCGCATTTTAGCGGTGCTTTTGCTGCTGAGCGAGCCATCCCGGCCGCAACGTCGTGACGCACTCGACGGCGGCGGATGGAGGAGCAGCCATCAGGCGAACCGCCCGCGCGTCGTGGAACCGGCGTCACCCCGGATGCTTGCCGCCGGGGAACCGGTGGCTTGGCTGTTGCGACACGAGGCGCCGTCACTGCTCCCGGTCTTCATGCACGGTGGCGCGTGGTGACTCGTTCCGGCAGGCTGCGCCCGCGACTTTGCGGCTCACAGCAGCGATGTTGGGTCGAATCCATCTATGTCCGAAGTCCGGCCAGGCGGCACACCATGCATCAAGCGATGACGCTGCACGTCATGCGGGCAGACGGGTCCACAGGTTCTCAACACGACCGGGAAAGCTGCATGTGAGCCGGTCTCTACGCCGTGCGGATCACTGGTAGAGGATTGCTGTTGTGCCGAAGCAGGGCCTGGCTGTTGTCACGATGTGCTATAACGAGCCTGACTTCCTCCCGATCTGGCTGGACTACTACCGCAGGCAGGTGCCGGTCGAGCATCTCTATGTGGTTGACCATGGCTCAGACGACGGCAGCACCTCAGTTATCCCCTCATTGCGCCACCGCAAGTTTCAGCGTGAATACCCCAGCGTTTAATACGGCTTCGGCGAACTTTTCGATCAGCGGCGTCAGCCTGTGCTCTGGCATGTTGGGGATGAGGTC
>JAABUQ010012123.1_pt1 | contig 10797 bp, 7 predicted proteins | sample 5560001 | NCBI WGS metagenome assembly JAABUQ01 (sample SAMN10711888, study PRJNA513371) | rock metagenome | isolation source: Antarctica rocks | place: Antarctica: Victoria Land, Finger Mt nord | collected 2015-12-18
ATGTGGTATGCTGAACACACTTCATGCTGGTCTCCTTTCCAAGAGACAATGCACCAGAGAAAGATTCAGATTTCTAGCATGTCACATCGGGAAGGGGATGGCACGGAGGGATGTCTCGTTCCAGGGAAGAGTCCTGGGAGAATTCCCTGGAAAATGTCTGGCTTTTCATGTGAAGATACATCGGCTTTCCCTGTGGGCGAGTGGCGGGAAAATTCCCTGGAAAATAGCATTCTTTTAAAGTGCCACTGTAGTGATTATTGACATGATGACAACAACAAATGCGCCGTCAGAAACGCGTAAAGCCCGAATGAGGGATTGAAACTCCGTGTCATCCTCGACAAGCGGCTGTTTGCTTGCCGTCAGAAACGTGTAAAGCCCGAATGAGGGATTGAAACCCTCGTCGCCCGAGACTGTATCTAGCCCGGATACAGGCGTCAGAAACGTGTAAAGCCCGAATGAGGGATTGAAACACAAGCCATTTCTCAAGAATGATGCCAGCACTCACAATAGTCAGAAACGTGTAAAGCCCGAATGAGGGATTGAAACTCTCCTACCCTGACCTACCAGTATGGTAAGGACTACAGTCAGAAACGCGTAAAGCCCGAATGAGGGATTGAAACTGGATCAAACCGTCTCCCTGCAACCTGCACACGCTCTTTGTCAGAAACGCGTAAAGCCCGAATGAGGGATTGAAACCACAACTTGAGCGATGGCGTCACTCACCACTGATAGAGTCAGAAACGCGTAAAGCCCGAATGAGGGATTGAAACCGTAAAGCATAACGGCGCGTGTGCATTCCTGTCTCTGTGTCAGAAACGCGTAAAGCCCGAATGAGGGATTGAAACCTGTTGACTCGCGCTCATCGACCATCTCACCTAGTGCCAGCCGTCAGAAACGCGTAAAGCCCGAATGAGGGATTGAAACTGCCGTTTACGTCTATGACTCCCGCAACTACGATAGACGTCAGAAACGCGTAAAGCCCGAATGAGGGATTGAAACCGTGCCAGCCGCGCCGGTTGAGAGATTCGAACGGAAGTCAGAAACGCGTAAAGCCCGAATGAGGGATTGAAACAGCCGCTACTGAATGCGCGACGCTAAATATGAAGGCAATGTCAGAAACGCGTAAAGCCCGAATGAGGGATTGAAACAGCCGTGCATCAAAGACCGCGATATGTCCGGTGTGCGGTCAGAAACGCGTAAAGCCCGAATGAGGGATTGAAACAGCTCCTTCTCTAATATCCACATCTTGACGTGTGGTAAGTCAGAAACGCGTAAAGCCCGAATGAGGGATTGAAACGATTTGCAAGCTATGCTTGACCTACAAGGAATAAAAATGTCAGAAACGCGTAAAGCCCGAATGAGGGATTGAAACAGTCCGATGGTGACAGGCGTGTAGAAATTGCCGTCTTTCATCAGAAACTCGTAAAGACTGAATGATGGCTTGAAACTTTATAATCACAAAATATATATGTTATTATACATATATATCAGAACGAGGAAAAGCTCAAACGTGGGTTGTGAGACGGTGACGAGGGCGATACGAGCACCAGGCGAGAGAACGGGCGTCCTGAAGGTGGCCCGTACCTCCAGTTCGTTGGTCAGTTGGCGATTGGGGGATGCCTTGCGTTGTGCGTGATACTGATAGCCAGCGAGCACAACACGGCAGCTTGCTCCTGAGAGTGGAGGAGATACCTGATCCATGCTGAACCCGCTTCTCATGCGCTCCCGCACAAGCCCAGGCAACTCCTTCTGGGCTCAAAGGCCATCCAACAAAATGGGACGGGCCACCTTATGCTCTTTAACAGATGGGTTAGGGTATGAGTTTACTCACGATACTCAGATGAAAAAGTGAAAGAGCATCACAGCGTCCGCTTTGCCCACCTGCGCCCATCCCGCCCTACCTCCTCCCACGTGCCGCGCAACGAACTGGAGGTACGGGCCTCATTCATGCCGCCCGTTATCTCACCTGATGCTCGTCTCGCCATTTCCTGCTCCCCGCATTCTTTTGTTCATGAGCATCAGAGCGCCCGCTGCTCGCCCGCCTGTTCGCGTTGCCCCAGGCTGATCGCTCCGCAGGCTAGTCGAGAACATCTTATATAAAAAAATACCCTGATTATGCCCTAAAAATCTCTCTCCCAAAGGGCCTCTCGTTTCGGAAACGCTAGCCTGAAGCCGCTTCTCATGTAGACTTTATCCAATCGGTAGACAAAAAACGAAAGGCAGAGTAAGCTGCTCTTAAAATTCGTATCAAGGAAAAAGAAGAGATGCTGACGCGGCCTCCAAGGATTATACACGTGTTGCGCCAGTTTGAGACCGTTTGTAGCGAACGAGTGTGGGAATGGGCCAGGGTGCTCGTGATCGGAGCGATCCTGGCTCCCGGAGAACGAACCGTGGCTGCCATCTTGAGAGTGGTGGGATGCTCGGACGAACAACAATTTCAGAATGACCATCGAGTGCTCAATCGCGCGACATGGTCGAGTCGCGAGATGCCTGTTTGTATGATCCTGCCCCTGAGCGGGAAGTCGGAAAACGCGGTCGAACGGCGCTCAAAGGCAAAGCGCACCCCAAGCTGGCTGCGCGCCTCAACGATCCCACGACGCAGTGGGAGACTCACAGCCTGTCCTGGTATGCAGGGACAACGCGCCAGATGGAGATTGCCACTGGCACAGCTCTGTGGTATCAATCGCCTGTCCCTCCGGTCGCGATCCGTTGGGTACTCATTCGCGATCCAAAGGGCCAGTATGAGCCAATGCCTTGCTGTGCACCGATCAAGAGGCTCAGGCTGCTCAGATCGCGCAGTGGTTTGTCTTGCGCTGGACCGTGGAAGTCACCTTTCACGAGGTACGTGCTCATTTGGGAGGGGAGACCCAACGCCAGTGGTCGGATGTGGCGATCTTGCGCACGACTCCTGCCTTGCTGGGTCTGTTTTCGCTCGTCACCATTTTTGCTCATCAGTTGTTGGACGGTCAAGCGTTTCCGGTTCGCCAGACGGCCTGGTATTCCAAAGCTTTGCCCACCTTTTCCGATACGCTTGCCTTCGTACGCCAGCATCTGTGGCCCGCCGCCTTTTTTTCGGTGTCGCCCAGAGAAGGCGACACGGTTCACATTCCACGGGCCCTTTTCGAGCGCTTCGTGGAGACGCTCGCTTTTGCTGCTTGACCCGTACCATTTGTCTGAAACATTTGGATAAAGTCTACCTCCAGAAGAAGCGATTGATTAAGGCCGATTTTTGCCCGCACTGTTGCAGGAAGGACCGATACTGGGTTAGCATTGGTACCGTAATAATATGCAGCGAGAAAAGGGCGTGATGACTCTCTCCTTGCTCTGTAGTTTCCTGCTCACACCAAGCGATAAATTGACGCAGATCGCTCTGGTAGTTGCACGAAGAAGCCGTCGCAAGCTCTTCTCGCTCTCGCATCCAGTTTTCATAGGTGGCAAGTGCTTGTTCTTCCACTGAAAAGAGATCAGGCTTGGCCAGTCGCTTTATCTCTTTTCCCACAGACTAATCTCCTTAACAGACATCTTTCCTAGTCAATTGCTCTCCTCACATCTACAAAGATATATTAGCAGAAATCAATGGTTGTGTCTAGTCGATGTAGCTCACGACGCAGTGCAACAGGAATATACTCCTCTTTTTTAAAGACCGTGTGTAATTAAGAGGGCTATGCTTCACAGAGTTGTTCCACTGCTGCCAGTAACTGTGGCAGGGAACAGGAAGCTGCCAGGCAGAAGCGTCCTGGCTTCTGCTGCAATGGAACAACCTGGGTATGTACAGACTCTTTGTCAAGGAAAAGAATCGGTACATCATCTACTCTCTGCTGCGCGCGCATAAGATCAGAAAGGATGATGCTATCCGCCATATCGCCTTGAACCTCAATAAGTACAAGGTCTGGCTTGATGAATTGTAGTACTTCTAATCCTGCCCTATTTCCACAAACGTAAATAAACAGGTAGACCTGGTCATGGACCATTTCATGAGAAATAAATTCCTCGTTGAACTGGTGAGTTCGCACAACGAGAATACAGCGCACGGAAGAACCTCCCTACCAGCGGCACTAGTGATATCACAGGATTGCTAACTAACGACCGTTCGGGTCATGCTAAGCTTCGCCCAGAAAAATGTGCACGGCGGGCCAATTAAGGAACACACAACGTTTACAATAGAGAATATAAAGGGATTGGTTGTTTCTGTCAAGAAGAAAACAGTAATAAAAAATAAATCGTCTATTGTTATTTACACAAGGGGTTTATAGTGTACAAGGAAATTGAAAATGTGCACAGCGTTGCGTGAGGAGGCTCATGCTGAACAGGCTTTATTGTGGATCAGATGACGTAATGCCCAGTGCACGCCGGATAAACTGCGCTGTTTCCGCAATATACATGTCAGGCGTGATCGGCGAATTGAAGACATAGCAATCGTCGGCCGCGTAGTAGACAGTCCCGACGATAAGGATCGCGGTAATGTCGGGATTGATGGGGATGGAGACCGCCGCGCGCGCCTGCTCCTGGCGCAGCAGTTCCGCGATCAGGCCGTAGTAGGGTGAGAAGATCTGTTCGCGATTGGCGGGATCGCCGATCCAACGGCTATCGGAGTGAAAGATGGCGAGGATATCGCGGTACTGGCCCATAATGTGAAACGCGGCCGCGACGCTGCTATCGATCATCTCACTCAGGTGGTTCGCCTCAGCATAAGCTTTATAGAGGGCCTGCTCGATCTGTTCCTGCATCTCTTTTGCCAGCGTGGAGACGAGAGCGGCTTTTGAGGAGAAGTACCAGTAAAACGTCCCCTGAGCCACGCCAGCGCGGGCGACAATCTCCGAGATCGTTGTCGCCTCAAAGCCCTTCTCCGCGAATATTTCTCGTGCGACCTTGAGGAGTTCGGCCCGGCGATCAGTTTTGTTGCCTCTGGCCTGGTTCATGCCCTTTGTTTCCTTTGTACCCCACTAGTAGTGTAATTGCTTTATTAGCATAGCATATGAAGGAAACGGAACGCAAAGACACCGCATATTACGAGCAAGTCAGGTATATTTAGCCGGTACTGACCCTCATTCTCCATGTCATTTTTCTATGTTGAGGTCAATATTTCAGAGTGGTACGTGCCTGGTTCAGCCTGGCGCGGATTGCTGGGAGCAGCGAATCCAGCGTGGTTGAATGCTCTCGATAGGACGGTCAAGGTCGAACAGGCTGAGCTGGGTATCGAGGCGGAAGAGCTGTTCGAAGTCAGCGGGCGCAAAGGCTTTGCGCAGCCGGCCGGCGTAAGAGGTGATGAGTAACTGGAGGTAATATTCGACATCGTAGTCGCGCCGGTCGGCGACGTCGTGGTGACTGGTACCCTTACCATTTTGTTGCGCCTGCCCATCCTCCCGCGCCCGCCAATCCTCTCCGGCGGGCCTTTCATCGTTCTCTTCGGGGAGCCAGACATAGGATTTGTTGCGCGCACGGTAGAAGCGAACGCGTTCGCCTGGATGCCACTGCGTACGCCCGGCTTTGAGCAGTGATTCGTAGGCCGCCTCCTGGTGGCTGGTGCGTGTGGCCATATAAGCCTCCGGCGTTTTGGAGAGGCGCACCCGTGTCCCCAGGTCTGAAGCGGGGAGAGTGCGTTGACGCAGCGCATCAACCGTGGCGAGAAAGGTATCACGTACGCCCTGAACATCACCAAGCATAGTACAGTGCAGGGCTTTGCGCAGGAAGCGTTCGCCAAATGGTTCGGCCCGGCTGGAGCGCAGCGCCACTCCATGCACCACCAGAGTATCATCATAGGTCAACAGGGCATAGTTTTTGACCTCGTGGCTGAACATCGCGCGATAGCGTCCCTCGTACTCCAGTCGGATACCAGCCGGGAGATCCGCGCCGATCTCGTTGACCAGGGCGAGTTCCTGCATTTCCGTCCAGTCTGCCGGGACGGCGAAATAGACCCCATCGGTATCGGCCTCGATCAAAGCCATGCCGCGCTGTTTGAGGGCATCCAGCACGTGGGTGAGAACCGCGCGCCCACGACGCGTCACTTCGCCCGCCGCTCGTCCATCGGCGAAGAGCGCCATTGCCCCGGCACCCATATAACCATACGCGGCATTGATGAGAATCTTCATCGCCGCCTGCGTCGCCGTATGATGGTTGGCCTCAACCGAAGCGGGGGGCGCGGTGCGTACAGCCGCTTTATGGGCCAGGCGCAGATCTGTCAGGCAGCCCAGGATGCTGAGCAAAACGCCCAGGCGGTCACAGGAGGGACCGATCGCGAAGGTGCGCATGAGCGAGGGATAGAGCGATGCCACATCGGCTTTGACCACGTGCTCGGCCACGCCTTCGGCAAAGAGGTGGACCGCGCCGCCCTCGTGCAGTCCGTCTTCCGCGCTCTGCCGGGCCGCCTGGTACGGCAGCGCGGCCCCCGCGCGCAGATAGCTGCGCACGAGGATTGGTTCAAGAATGCCCATCGCGGGACCCGCCGATGCCAGACGCTCGTAGCGACGTGGGGCCATAGCGGCCAGCGCGAAAGGCGCGCCCAGGAGACGGCGCGAGAGACCATCGACCTCGGCCACATCGTCCAGAGCATAGCGGCGTACACGGTCGGGATCGGCGCGGTAAGTCTCGAATATGTCTGCACCCTCGATATAGACGCGATCGGGCGAGGCGATACCGAAGTAGCGCGCCACATCTTTGAGCCCGTAGCTGGGCATATCGCGCACAACAAAATCGTGACGGCGTACAGCATCAAGCGTATCGATCAGCTCGCGCCCGGCGACGCTAAAGCGTGTGCGGCGGCGCGCCTCGGGACCGACGGCGAGCGTCTCCTGGTAGCTCTCCAGGCGCGATGGCCCGCCCTGGCGTCCCAGTTCCAGCGGGATGCCCAGCACCAGCGCACGGTGCTCTAGAAAGGGCAGGTCGAAGCCGAACAGATTATGGTTTTCAATCACGTCAGGGTCACGCTCACGAATCAGTGTACAGAGTGCGCTGATCAGCCCGGCCTCGTCCTGTGGTTCGGGAGCATCAAGTGTTGTCGCCAATCCCTGGCTATCGCGTATAGCAACCATGAAGATACGGCCCCGGTGGGGATCGAGCGCGGTCGTCTCCAGATCGAACTGGAGGCGATGCAGATGGTCATAGAGCAGATCTCTGAAGTACACTTTGCCGCTGTGCATAAGATATTGCTCGACCGGTCCTACTCGATAGTACGCGTCCTGCAAATCGTTCAGGTTGTTGATGAGCTGCCCCAGCCGCTGAGAGGCTCCGGCAGTAATCGCGCTCTCAAGTGTGCGTGTGTCGCGGGCGAAGAGCTGGTAACGGTAGGATGTTGCGGGCCCGCTCAGCTCACGATACTTGACGAGCACTTTGTCCGGGCCGCGTGTATGTAGCGCCTGGAGGGCAGATCCCAGGTGAGAGAGGTCTTGCAGCGAAGTTGCGAGGAGCCAGGGGCGATAGCGTTCGCTGGTAACAATCACACGCTCCCCCTGGCGTCGCCAGACGATAGCTCGCCCATCGCGACTGGCCCAGACAGAGACGATGCCCGGCGTCGGGTCCCACCCGAACAGATACTCATCCTCGTCAGGTACGGACCTTATGGCCCCCTGACTATGCGCGTATGTCACCGTAGCGCTTGCTCCTGCTCTGCTAGCAATGAAAACGTATGTTCTAAGCATACCATCTAGCACAGGAGGTGGCAAGGGAACACTATGCTCGTGATGTAGTGCTGCTAGCCATCGCCACACTCAGAGCAAGGATCGTACGAAAAATGGTTCGTGCAGGCACGTCTTTCCCCGCTTATTCTTTTGCTTTCTGCTGCTCGTCCAGCAACAGGATCTCTGCTTCTTGCTCATCATGAGCCATCAAAAGGCTATCAAGCAAACGTTCCAGGTGGGCACGTTCCTGCCATCTGGCGACATGACTCTTCGCCAGAGGTGCTAAGTCTGGGAAGCGCCGAGCAACGATAGTGACTACAAAATCATTGAGAGCTTGCAACTGGCCCTTTTCTATACCCTCATGGAAGGCTTCCTCAAAGAGGGGAGTTTCGCGGAATAAATCATGCATAGACCGATACCTCCTAAAAAACCAAGTCAGAAGATCTGGATCAGTCCGTTTGATCATTAAGGATGCCAGCGTAAAGGCAACCAGATCTAAAAGCTCATTCTTGCTCGGCTCCAGAGCTGCGAACATCTGCTGCACCACTTCAGAGGTTGCTCCACCTTTCGTCAGGGGCAGAAAGGGGTAGAGTAATTTTTTCCGGTCGCTGGCCGATATAGTGGGCATTTGGCAAGATTAGATCGATAAACGCTTGCGGGTTCTCGCGCACCAATGTACGCATGCTTTGATCCCAGGTTTGTTCCATTTCAAGTACCACCCCTCTTACTATGTTTCAACCATGCCTCAACTGTAACATATGCATATGCCATTGTCCACAAACGGCCAGGCAGAGAAAAAGGGCACATAGCGCTAAAGTACAGCATTTCACAGCGGGAGAGCGCAGCAAAACTTTAGTACTAGCTTCAGATCTGACTGGTTGCCAGGCAGCGGGGTGCTTACCCCGCCACCTGATAGCCATCCTCGCCGTCGTACTCCGCGATGTATTCTTGTAAGCTTGAGAGGTGCGCAACGCGTTTGTATGCCTGACTGAGCAGCGAGACGTGGCGGCTGCGCTCTTTGGGGTCCTCCGGCAGCGGATGTTTGTAGTGCTGGAGCTCGATCCCGACCTCTAAAAAGGCTTCTTGCAGCGGCGTAGGCCGTGCGTCAAAACACATACGGTTCGCCAGGTCGGTCAACAGTGCTGAACGCTGCTTGCGCGGAAAGTGCTCGATCTCGCCGGCGAGCAGGTCGAAGAGCGACTCCTGATAGACCCGTTCGGTGACCGAGTCTAAGAGCAGCGCCGCGCTCTCCATATTCTCCACGGTAACAGGCATGTAGTCACACGCATCTATGCGCGTCAGGCGATGATCGTGCCGGCGCATGTCGCGGTAGTAGTTGTACGCGATCACCGTGATCATCTGTTTAAGCGACTGAATTGGCGTGGCCTCGCCTCTTTCGGCCTTGCGGGAACGCTCTATGACACGTCGCATCGTCTCCTGCACGATATCTTCAACGATATCGGCCTCCTGCCCACGCCAGGAGCCAAGAGGCAGGGTATTGACAAGATACCTGGCGAGTGAGCGGAGTGAGGGATAGAGCTCGTTCCACGTCATGTCGCTATTGATATCGATTTGTGTTGAAGTCTCCTGCGTATGACCTGGTTTTGTATCAAACGTGGCTGTCGTCATCATAGTCTTCCTTTCCTGCTCCAGTGTGATGATTCTATAAAAAAGCGGCGAGTGTGAAAAAAATCACATGATTGCTGGTATTTCGGCCTTGCGGTCTGTTTATGCTCCTGCTACACTTAAAGGCGGGATAGCAGCCAAAACGATTTTTTTCAGCCCGGCGCGTCTTTCTGAGTAGCGATGTCTTTGCATAGGTAATCCTGTATCGATCACATCTGCTAGGATACTCTGAAGATGTGCCAATGAAAACCGCAGCCTGGGGGCGTTTCCCAGACAAGTTGGGGACAGATTCCCGTGTGGCATAGTGTCGGCAGTAGTGCGTTCCACAAGTACACAACAGCAGAGGTTCCAGGTGGAGAGGCACAGATCCTGGTATCGCATATTACGGCATGAACGTGATCTGCGCGGATGGTCACAGGCGGATATCGCTAGAAAGCTCGGCATTGATCCGAAGACCGTCAGCCGCTGGGAAAACAATCAAGCGTTCCCCAGCCCACAATTGCGTCAGAAGCTGGTTGAACTTTTTGGTAAAAGCGCTATGGAACTGGGCCTGCTTGAAGAACCTGAGAGCGAGCTGACTGAACCTGACGCTGTGCCTATCGAACCAGTACCGATCATTTCTTCCTCCAGCGCAATGCCGCCCTCTCTCAGTACCAATGCGACTTCAGCCATTCGTATCCCACAGGCAGCCAGCGAGACGCGCCCCTGGTTGGAGGACTGGGGAGAGGCACCAGACATTGAGCACGTGTATGGCCGCGCCCAGGAGTGTACGGAGGTAGAACAATGGATTCTCGGTGACCGCTGTCGCATGGTGGTACTGCTGGGAATTGGTGGGGTCGGCAAGACCACGTTTGCCACCATGATGGCGAGAAGGGTGAAGCAGGCGTTTGAGTGCATCTTCTGGCGTTCGTTGCAGAATGCTCCTTCTGTGGAAAGCCTGCTGGAAAGCCTGCTGCAATTTGTCTTAGCCCGGCAGCAGACTGAGCTGCCGAGAGATGTAAACGGGAGGATCAGCCTGCTCATGGCCTTTTTGCGTGAGCACAGATGCCTGCTGCTCTTTGACAATGTCGAGTCGGTCTTTCAGGTAGGGCAGCGCGCTGGTCGCTACGCCAATGAGTACAGTGGCTATGGCAGATTACTCCAGGCGCTTGGTGAAGCCGACCATCAGAGCTGCCTCTTACTGACCAGCCGGGAGAAACCACAGGAGATTGTGCGCATGGAAGGAAGCGCCGCGCGCGTCCGTTCGTTGCACCTCTCCGGCATCGCGCGGGAAGATGGACAATTGCTGTTACAGGACAAGCACCTCTTCGGATCAAGTGACACGTGGTCGCACCTGGTCGCTCTCTACTCAGGCAATCCTCTCGCGTTAAAGCTGGTGGCAGAACCTATCCGAGAGGTGTTTGGGGGAGATATCGCGGGTTTTCTGCGCGAGGAGGAAATTGTATTTGGCGATATCCACGATTTTCTGGCCCAACAATTTCACCGGCTCTCCCTACCCGAACAGGAGGTAATGTACTGGTTAGGAGTTGAGCGGGAGCCTGTCATGCTGCAAGAGCTG
>JAABUQ010012124.1_pt1 | contig 10795 bp, 11 predicted proteins | sample 5560001 | NCBI WGS metagenome assembly JAABUQ01 (sample SAMN10711888, study PRJNA513371) | rock metagenome | isolation source: Antarctica rocks | place: Antarctica: Victoria Land, Finger Mt nord | collected 2015-12-18
CCACACCCCCTCCTCAAACGCGACACCTACACCAGCTACACCTGCGACCCCTGGCAAAGCCTCACCGAGCAGACAGACTCGAACAACTGGTGCTACGCCATGAACCCCGGCTGCGCGCAATGCCTGCAGACGCCGATGGGGAATTGCCGCTGCAGTGGCCAGTGGGAGTACCTGACGGACAAGACGAGTAGTTCTGGCAACGGGCAGGCGCAGGGGCAGGGCACGGCGATGAAGTATTTTGGGACGGCCGGGTTGAGTGGGGGGAGGGAGTTGAAGAATGCGCCGGCTGCGTAAGTTTTGCTTTTTTTTGTTTTTTTTTTGTTTTTTTTTTGTTTTTAATAATGCGCTGTCACCCCCGGATCGAGTCGGGGTTGCTGATCTTGAAGTAGCGGCCTCGGCAGTAACGAGAATTGCGATATTTGCTAAGGCTGGAGAATGGCTTCGATATTCAAGGATGATGCTCTGAGCGGACGATTAGGAAGGATGTGTTTTGGCTCGTGTACATAGTCAGAACGTAGTTGCTCGCTAATGCACGGTACTTGCACTCTTGGAGTAATAGCTGTTCAATTGTAAAGATTCTACATCTTCATTTGGCCACCAATGAGTCCCTCGGCGTGGTTCCTGAATCCCATAGTAAGTTCCCAAGGGGAAATACTTATCTCCTTAATTGGTGCAATAACAGTATCTTGAATGAACTTTTCATCAAGGCCAAGGAGCCCGTCGTCGTGGATTCTGCTGATCATCCAAAAGAACGCGGATTGGCTTAAACCGCCAAGGTTCCCGCCGCCTGCACCTGTATGAGATCCACGAACCATGTCTGACAGAAGCGGCCTCGATAAGCCTGGTCAGAAAATAAGAGTGAGCAGAGACTAGGATAACAATCGAACCATCGCTCGTCGAGAGCAAGAGCCTGGAACGCGTAGTCAGCCTTCTTCTTCAAGCTGAGATCGGAGTGTCCATGCCTTCTGAGTGTTGCACGTGCTGTGGAAATATCGGTTTGTAGGTAGACAAACACAGGCGGTGGACCAAGTGATCCGACTGTATCCTAGACGCCAATACATCTTATTGAATATCCAACATGAACTAGAAGATCCCCTCTGACCGTGGGCTCTGCTCTCCGCATCAAACCTGGGCCCACGGCAGTTTCATTACGTGCTCGACTTCGATCTATGGATTCAGTCCACGCACTGTCGAAATCCTCGCTTTGCACATGTTTCTCATCATGAGCAGTACGGGACGCGCTCTCATCTGAGCTTTCCTCATACTAGTTGGTTCAAAAATGGTCAATGGTTCTGGCTTGGCGTAGGTGTATATTCTTGCATCCGTCTGATGACCTGACCCAATCTTTCTACACCTTCGGCAAGCCGATCTTCTTCTTCCCATGCAAAGCAGAGTCTCACGAATCTGTCAAGGCTTACCGAAAGCTCATCGCCCTTGACGGCACAAGTGGATCCAGGCATAATGTCGAGGTTCTGCTCCTTCTTGGCAAGCGAAGCCAGTCTCTCCCCATTCAATTGGATCGGTAACTTGATCCATATGAAATATCCTCCCATCACTTGGCGATTGCTCTGTGGCAGGAAAACACCCAGAGGCAATAGGTAGAGTTGAATTGCAGATACCAGAATTCGATATCGGCGTGCGTATGAGGGCTGCAGGGTGTGAAAAACATGACGCTGGAGTTCGCCGGACTGAAGTAGACCGGCCATAAAGGTAGCACATAATTGTGACGGCGCTCCGCCCGATTTCGACGAGCCGCTGTCTGCATCAGCTGTAGACTGACGAAATGATGACTAAGGACCAACCATTGCGATAGACCCCAGGCGAATTTCGCTGTACCCTCCGCCCAGCCTGTTCGACACCCTGGACCGGCTATTTTGCTGAAGCTGCCATTACTGACGGCGTTGCCGAATCCGTCTTCAGCTCCTTCTTCTGGTCCTACATCCATATCGCGATCGATGTCAACTATTCGAGGTAATATGGCGTGCTGAATGGGAGAGGGGCTGGATTCATTCACAGGCCATTGGAGTTGATCATAGACGTCGTCTGTGATTATAAGGGCACTGTACTTTCGTGCTAGTCTCACCAACTGCTCACGCCTTCGCAGACTCATCGTTTTAGAGGACGGATTGGAGAATGTGGGAACAGCATAGATGAGATGGCGATAAACCTTGGCCCATGGTCTTGGTAGTTTCAGTGTCTGCGTTTCACTTCTCAGCCCACTTCCTTGCTATGTGCTTGTCGTTTGGAGGGCGTCGTACCGGCGTGTGATTGCCTGCTTTCCTCGCAAACTCCTCGCTCTCGGCTATCTTCTCCTCTAGAAAACCGATGTCGATACCCTCCTCATCCTCAGGAATCGATTGTAGTCGGCCATGAAAGCCGCCATCTTCGAAGATCTTGCAGGCATGGAAGTAAGTTGGAGAAACCAACCACACGTTCCTGGTGTAGAGGGGATCGGAAAAGACTTGGAGGATGCAAGCAAGGTTCTGACTTGCCCCCCCTGTTATACATAATCTTTGCGGAGATATGGGATCGCGTGATTGATAGAATGCCGTCAGCCAAGCCGCAGTACGCTCTCGTAGGGGTTCGTAGCCAGGATCTGGGGCGTAGAGAAGTCCAGATTTGGAGGTGAAGATTTCAGGATCGAAGAGAGCTTCTGTTGCTGCGGCCTTGATCTGAGCGACTGGGAGTAAGGAGGGGTTGGGGTGTCCTTTGCGGAGATCGATTGGATATTTGGTCATGGCGAATGGCCGTTTATGATGATTATGGTTCTACTCGCACTTGCATTCCCCTGGTGAACTTCGCATGCGGGTTGTTGGAGAGGTCCATTGGCATGATCACAGGTCTCGAATTGGAAATGCGTAAATAGACATCCACATGACATTCTCCTCGTGAGGAAGGACAATTAGTGGGTAGAGGCAATGGTGCAATAAAGCAAGAGAAGCGGCGAATGACGAACCCCATAGTCGTTGGCTGGAGTTGACTCCCCGCAACGCTGAGGAAAGTCAGTCTTTGTTCCAAACACGCAGATGTTTGTTTATGGCTTCATGCAGGAGAATCCCTCTTTCAGCACATAATCATTCCTGTTTGTCAGACGACAACAATCTATTCTTGTCCTCATGCCGTCCGTCACTCTCCCACGCATGGAAGCGTTGAAGGATTCTTCAGATCCGTCCGCAGCGGGATCGACCCAAGTCGCTGCTTTTCTCTTCGGAGGATTGTCTTCAACGTGGCTGAGGAGAGACACCAAGGGATCTTCTGACAGCACAGCCTGCACGTCTTGAATTAAGAGCTGAAAGCTGACCCATCTTGATGTCTGCTTCACATTCCAAGATGGCCAGGCGAATCTCCTCTATATTTTCACTCGCCAGCAATTCGACAGATCGGTCAAGCAACGAATCTCGACTCGCAACAGCTCCATCGCAGTCTCCCCGTCCTAGCACATCGTCAAGAGGGCCGAGCCCTGCAACTTTCTCACAGAAATCTACACCAGACCTGCGCCCCATTACACCAGTCCCATACAGTCCAGACGACATACGGAATGGATCCACACTCACGCCCCAGCAATACGCACCCCAGCAATACACACCCCAACAGTCCCCTTACCTCGGCGCATCCCTGTCGCCGACCTTGGAGGACAATGGAGCTCTGCTTGAGCCTCCCCAGTCTCTGAAGCCTCTCCCAGAACGACCAAATTCTACGCCGGGAAGCAGACCGGGAAGCAGACCACAAAGCAGAGCCGGTCGCCCTGTCAGCAGAGCAAGCAACGACAATCTTGCGGCAAGTCGAGGAGGAAGCCGACCGACATCGCCAGCAAAGCATCGACCACTCACCCCAACCACCGAATCCAAGTTGAACAAGAGGCGGAGTTGGTTGCCAGGAGGGAGGTCCAGGTCCGCGTCTCAAGGAGGTTCCGAGGATGTAGGTGTCGGCCAAGCTTGGATCATAACTCCGCAAGAGAAGACACACTATGATATTCACCCCTTGATTGGCTTCCACAAGGTAAGCGCTCGTTCAGACCAGATGTGCCTAGGGCAGGGCTGATCCAAAGTATAGGTGCCAGAACTATGGAACGAAAATGGCGATACACAAGTCTATCTACATACACGACAGGACGGTAAAGGTCCTTCGTTCAAAGTGGAATCTTCAATTTTCGTTGCTTCAAGAAAATTGATAAATGCTGTCCACGGAGGAAAGCAACATCAAGAGCGCCCTCGAAGACTGTCAAGCGACTGGCAGCCCAGACTACATGTGGAGTTGCCTGGTGACAGTATTCCTCCGCGCAGGTCAAGCGAAATGCTACAACCGTCGTTTACGGAACATGCGCAATCATTGACTGTGACGGCGCCGCCACCAATGTCGCCCCCAGCTTCACATTCATCGAACCGGAGTAGCTCCAGAGGCAACCTATCCCCTAGTGATTACTTCGGTGATGATTCCTCCAAGAAAGATGAAATCCAACTGTGTGTCCCCCAAAACCTGCAGGCAAATTTGGCGAGCCCTGGAGCGCGACTGACCAGCGATGATGTGGAAACGCTCGTGGCCGTACGGAATCTGTTTGCTTTCCTCTCGGGTCAGCCTTTGGTGGCTACGTCAAGACACCCTTCATTGTTCTCGATCTTCCTGAAAATTGCTGATATGTTACAACGGTATCACTTTACAAACCTGGATGGATCGACTTTAGGGGAGGATGTAGTCACCATGTTCTCCCGGTACGTGATTGACTTCAAATTGGCAGATGTGAGAGCTAGTCGAGAAAAGACAATAGAAGCTATGGTACTTGGCGAGCGCATGAAGTCGGTGGATTTATACAATGAAGGGTTCGTGCATGCTGTTGGCAAGTACGAGGATATAGCCGGGTCTGGTATCCCCAAACTACATCAAATCAGCGAGACCTCCCGCAAACGTTTAGAGAGGGCCAGCCTCGACCTCTCAACACGCTTGAGGAACATACGAACCAGGCTCGATGACTTCGACTTTCCCTCCCTCTTCTCTGGTATTGCCAACTCAAGCACGAGCTCCGAAAGCAAAGTGATCCGCTTCAAGAATTGGAAAAGCGCTTTCGCCTCAATGCGTCGCCACGTAATCGGACTATATAAACACCGCTTCGGGGCATGGCCTCCCAAAGCGAAATCCAAGAAAAATGCCTTCGAAGAGAGCGGCCTGAACCGTCTTCTCCTAAAGGAAGTCTATCAAGATTTCTCCGACCTCTACGACGTCCTCGTCGACCGCCAATCCCTCACAACCCGCTCCGCCGACATTCCCTCTGAAGATGGCCCGGATGATCCTCAAGAACCCACACCCCGTGCCCTTCGACGAGTAATGAGCGAGTACGACCGTAGCACTCCCCCAGTCCAACCCCCCGTGCCATTCGACACACCTCTAATCCCCTCCCTCCACTCCACGCGTCGCAATTTCGAGAAGCTCGACCTCAAGAAACAACGCAAAGAATCCACCAAAAAACTCCAAGACTCCGAGATCAATACTGCGCTGATGCAATCCTACAACCGGGACTCCATCCACGCTTCTCCCTTCCTCGAAGCCTTCTTCGCCTTTGAACGGCGCTCCGCGCACGGTAAATCCATTGAAGAAATCGCAGACCTACGCAATGGGCAGTGGATCTTCATGTACGCAGTGCTTCAAGCCCTCCCACTCCTCGTTGTAGACGCCCCTGGCCTCCACTTCACACGAGGAGTCGAATACTTCCTCTGTGAAGTCCCGCCCTCTAACCCACCCTGGGGCGCCGAAGTCTCCATAATGCACACCTATCGCATCGCCGCAGGTGGGGGTATGGTCACCCTCCCTGCCGCCATCGTTGAGCACGGCGTCGATGGCATCTACCGCCGCAGCCACTGCTGGGAGGTCGCAGAGAAATGGTACGGGAGTACGACAGCCGGATTGCCGGGGATTCCGCAGTGGGATGTGCCGTACGAGCAGCTGTTGCCGCCAACGATGCCCAGTGCGCCCGGGAGCAGGAATCAGTCAAGGAGCCCGGATCGTAGGGCCAGCATGGCGCTAGGATTGGAACAACTGCCGTTGCCTATGGGGGTGAAGCCTGCCCAGGCAAGGCCTATCAGTATCCACGATCCTTCGAAGAATTTTAATGCCATTTTGGGGCTCAGTGATGGGCCGGAAAAGGCGAAGAAGAAATGATGGGCCGGAAAAGAGTCGAACGAGTCTCTACATGCCGAGCAAGGCGTTTAGAGGAAGCGGCTTAGATGATGGACGACATCATTCTACTATACCTAATATGTCGGGCGCTACGACGATGAATGAAGTTTTGTGTAATAGAAAAGTTAGCGTTGGACGAGTCAATCGGAACTCCTTGCAATCAGGCTGCATACGCGGCCGTTGTTGTACCCGCTCCACATGCCGCAAGAAAAGTTATCTGGAGTCCTTTGTATGGATCTCACTGTTCTATTTTTTGTTTCATACCTAAAATTGAAGATGCGCGAGCTGGCCAATGAAAGAGCGGAAGCGCCCTACTAGCCCAGAACGCGCTAGCTCTGTATCGTTGCTTGGCGTATCATCGACGTTTCTCCGCCATTCAAAGCCACCTTCATTCTGTTTCATCCATCTTCCACCAGCTATCTTCAGAATCCCATTCATTCGCCTTGGCGCTCTTGATTCTTTGTTTTGCTGTTTCGGAAATGCGTGCGTGATTATCGGATCGTCATGGCCTGGCTTTCTGTAGGGTCTGCTGGCCACTGCCTGAGAGACCGGGCGCTACCCGGCCAGAATCTTCTTTCTTCATGATTCACGAGTGGAGGATGTGTGAGGCTCAAATTGCACTACGGTCGTGGTGCGACGGCATTCTTTTATGGCCGTAAATCCCATTCATCTCCTGTGCTTCTCATCTTCATGAGACCCGTTGCTCGCGTTTCCTCGTACATTTCTTTGGTAGCGATATAGTATACACCTTCTAATTGGGCTCTCACTCTCTGCTTCTCTCGTTTCATATCGTTAATGTGAATGACTCCACGCTATAGACTGATTCAAGTTTTGCAACAACTCGACATAATCCCTGCGAGACAGATGCGAAACTCCCTACATACCATATTGGCCTGCTGGACACGTCCAATTCAATAGATACAAACGCATCTTTGTGGATGCTGGCCTTCATCATCACCATGCGAAGACGAAGAATGGAAACAAGGGTTGCGGGACAATAAGATTGTGGCGACAACACGGAAATAATCACAGCGACAATACAGTTGTATCGACAAAGGAATGGGCCTTCCTGCACCATAGGGTTGTGACAACAAAGCAAGGCACCTTCGCTGACAATCGGGTTGTGCACATCAAAGGCAACCTCGTTACTCGAACAAAGCGTTGTTGTTCCTTGATACCCTCTCGGCTCCGTCACTCACTCAACTTGACTTCGCGGCCGCGCAATAAGAATTCTCAGACACCCATCACTTTCCGGCAAATCAACAATCCGAACTGCTACACCTCCACATCGAAACTCGAACCTTCCCCCCGAAAATCATCGATAGAGCATTTTTGGAAGGTTCGCGGCTTTACTGCATCACACTCATTCTTTTTGTCGTGCTTTTCTGTAATTTCAACCAAATTAGATATCGACCTGTGCAGGGCACAGCGACGTCACCGCTCTTTGTGTTGTTGACTTTCAGCAAATCAGCCCTTTCCGAAAACCGGCCTGTGCTGGTCACAGAGACGGGTCCTTAACACAAAGGTTTCTTTCAACCCATTTAGCTTCTTAATTTGCCCCCAAGATGTCCGGGCACCCAAATGCAACCAGCTCCGCCGCTGAGGTCAAGAGCGTGTTGCCATACACACACGGTCTCGTTGGTGTCAATATTCATGTTGACGACACAGTGGCATACATTCTATTGTCCTGTATAGCAATTCTGGGCGTGGCGGTACTGATCGCCCGCTTTGGCCAAATGGGCAATGCACATATACGGCACCTTATGAACCTCAACACAAGCTCTGAACCAGCAGCATACTGGTCAGTGGATAGGACGTCAATATGGCCGATGCTCAAGAAACACCTGTTCTATGCGCCGTTACACAAGAAGAGACACAACAAGGAGATCATGCTATCCAGTGCGCTGAATGTTGGAACCCTGCCTTCAAGACTGCATACAATTCTATTGGTCACCTACATCCTAATCAACGTGTTCTACTGTCTATACCTCGACTACAGCCAGCCAGTGGCCGCTCTTCTGGCTGAGGTTCGAGGTCGTACGGGTCATCTATCGCTTGTCAATATGGTGCCTCTGATCGTGCTGGCGGGACGAAACAACCCCTTCATCTACCTACTTCGAGTCAGCTTCGATACATACAACATTTTCCATCGATGGATCGGCAGGGTCGTGGTCATCCAGGCTGTTGTACATACGATCGCGTGGGCGATCAACGAGGGAAATGCTAAAGGCCAACAGGGGATCTCGGAAGCCCTCAAGGCACCATTCTTGGCATACGGGCTGGCAGGCACTGTCGCAATGGCCCTCCTCCTCGTGCAGTCACCATCGATTATTCGGCACGCCTTCTACGAGACCTTCCTTCACTGCCATCAGCTCCTCGCACTTGCCACATTTGTTGCGGTGTATATTCACTGCTATTTAGGCAAGTTACCCGGACAAAATTACATCCACTGGGTGCTCGCCCTTTGGATCCTCGACCGCGCAGCCCGCCTCTTCCGGATCGTCTACCGTAACATCTCCCGCCAAGGCATGACAAAAGTAACGGTTGAAGCACTACCTGGAGACAACGGTCTCGAAGCTTGCCGCGTATCCCTTGACCTAGCCCGACCTTGGAAATACAACCCTGGCAGCCACGCCTACATCTATCTCCCTACTCTCTCTTTTTGGATGAATCACCCCTTCTCAATCGCCTGGTCATCCACGAATCAACACCCAGAGAATCCTTTCAACGAAAAGTTGTCCACCACAACCACCGACCTGGCCCCTGTCTCGAACGCAGGAACAACCCTCCACTTCGTTATAGCTAAACGCACCGGTATGACCGCCTCCCTCTACAACCGCGCCCGCGCTTCCCCCAACGGCACAATCACCATGCGCGGCCTTGTGGAAGGCCCCTACGGCGGCCTCACCTCCCTGCACTCCTATGGCACAGCCGTTCTTTTTGCCGCGGGTGTCGGTATCACACATCAGATCGGTCACGTGCGCGACCTCCTTGAAGGCCACGAAAATGGCACCGTAGCGACGCAAAAGATAATTCTAGTCTGGACCGTCAAGAACACCGAAACCCTCGAATGGGTCCGCCCGTGGATGGACACGATCCTCTCACTCCCCAACCGCAAAAAGGTTCTCAAGGTCATGCTTTTCGTGACGAGGCCAAGGAGCGCGAGGGAGGTTGTGAGTAGGTCCGAGACTGTGCAGATGTTCCCTGGACGGTGTGAGCCGAGGGTGCTTCTTGAGAGGGAAGTGAGGGATAGAGTTGGCGCCGTGTGCGTGACTGTTTGTGGACCTGGAGGGTTTGCGGATGACGTTAGAAGCGCGACGAGGGGGGTGGTGGGGAAGGGGACGGTGGATTTTGTTGAGGAGGCTTTTACGTGGTGATTGCATCGCTTGCGTGGGAGAGATGGGGTACATAGGACTTTTCTCTTCGGTTTTGTGTATATCTTGGACAGGGGCATAGCGACGGGTCACTCTTTCTCATTGCATGGCGGGTTTCCTCAATTCAAGTGCGTTGTTCGAAACCTCATCTCACTCATTTCATGGCTTTCTCTGACAAATTGACTGGCACGGATGATTGACTTCCCTGCCCAAGCACAGATATCACGCGCAGGGTAGGGCTTGCTCTTGCTCCAGACTCCCAGATGACCTCTCCCAGTCTCCTTGATCCTAACACAGATTCAATGGCGACGAGCCGCCCCGTCCTTTTCTCTTGCAAGAGTGACATCAGTTGTCGCATCTTGGTTGGGCCAGAGACTTTCCTCCCCCCAAACTCCCATCCTTCTGGATCTCGAACAATTCCATCCATGTCCCCCAATCCCAACCCTCACTGATATCTTCCCACACCCGTCCACCTCCACTCGCACCGCCACCCACCCGCTAAAGCTTTCAAGGTTCAAACCTCGTCCGTCGACGTATTCTCTTACTCCTCCTCACCCCCCTGCACAAAGGGGTTGGCGATTTCCTCGCTCCCATCCAGCGGACTGATCAGCACGAGTAGCGTCCCCCTCGCCACAATCAGGCCCAGAGATCTCGTGCTCTCGTTCCCCTCATCATCTGTACTCCGAAACGTCAGTGCGTGGGGCGGAAATGCGGCTGGGGTGGAAGAGGGGCGACGAACCCCGCAGCGTTTCCTTCACGTCGTCGAGGACGAGGTTCATGAGCTGGTCGTACCCTTTGAGCGTGCCGATCACTGTGGTTGATACCAGTCAGCCCCCGTCCCCATTCTCAAACCACCGACCACCACAGCTTTCCACCCCGGCCCCAACCCCAACGAGTTCAGCACAGATCTAGGCGCTGCACCCGGAGTACGCTGCACGTACCTTCCCTGCCCCCATTAAACTTCACATTGATCTCCTTATCCATGTACTTGGTCAAATCAAGTATATTCTCCTTCTTCGGCCTCTCCTTCTCCGCCTCCTTCCCCCCCCGTCCTCCACGGTGGGCGGACCCGCCAGCGCGGGCCCCGCGGTCGCCGCGCCCGCGGAAGTTGCCTCGTTCTGACATGTGTGGGATGGAAGTAGGAGCGGTGGGATTAGAATAGCCGAGTGTTGGTGGTGCGAAAATAGTCGGCTTGTGGGTTTGGGTGTGGAGGGGTTGAGTGGCGGATGGACCCTGAGGAAATTTAATTAGGG
>JAABUQ010012125.1_pt1 | contig 10795 bp, 11 predicted proteins | sample 5560001 | NCBI WGS metagenome assembly JAABUQ01 (sample SAMN10711888, study PRJNA513371) | rock metagenome | isolation source: Antarctica rocks | place: Antarctica: Victoria Land, Finger Mt nord | collected 2015-12-18
TGAAAGGACCTTCGCTGCGCATCCTCCTCTACGGTCTCAACTCCTCGCCGGAGCTCACCGGAATCGGCAAGTACACCGGCGAGATGGCGTCCTGGCTGGCCCGCCGCGGCCACATCGTGCACGTCGTCACGGCTCCCCCGTACTACCCCGCCTGGAAGATCTACCCAGACTACGCCAACGCCTATCGCACAGAGCATCCCGAGCCGAACCTGGTCGTTCACCGCTGTCCCCTGTATGTTCCAGCAAAACCATCCGGTCCCAAGCGTATGCTGCACCTCGCCTCGTTCGCGGCCTCGAGCGCCCTCGTTGTCCTGCGCGAGGCCACCTTCGAGCCCGACCTCGTCCTCTCCGTGGAGCCCACCTTCTTCACCGCACCTGCAGCCCTTCTCGCCGCCTCCGTAGCCCGTGCCCTCTCCTGGCTGCACATCCAAGACTTCGAGATCGACGCCGCGTTTGAGCTCGGTCTGCTTCCCGCGAAGGGCGCTGTCCACAGCCTGGCACTCGCGCTGGAGACATTCTTCACCTCGCGGTTCGATCGCGTGTCCAGCATCTCGCACAGGATGGTGGAGCGGGCGGCAGGGAAGGGCGTCCCTGCCTCGCGGACCACGCTCTTTCCCAACTGGGTCGACCTCGATGCGATCCAGCCGCAGACCTCTGAGACTCCCAACCGCTTTCGTGAAGAGCTTCGACTCCGAGGCAAGACCGTCGTCCTCTACTCCGGCAACATGGGCAACAAGCAAGGGCTGGAGGTGCTCGCGCCACTCGCCGCCTCCTTTGCACCCGGATCGCCCACCGCCGATCCGAAGCTTCACTTCCTCTTCTGTGGCGACGGAGCCTTCCGCCCTAAGCTCGAAGAGCAGGTCGGCGAGCTCGGGAACGTGAGCCTGCTTGCCCTCCAGCCGCTCGACCGCCTCAACGATCTCCTGAATGCGGCCGACATCCACCTGCTTCCGCAGCGCGCCGGCGCCGCCGATCTCGTCATGCCTTCGAAGCTCACCGGCATGCTCTCGAGCGGGCGCCCCGTGATCGCGACCGCAGGTCCCGGAACACGGCTGGCCGAGGTCATTGGCGGCCATGATCCCGACTCCAGCCTGGGCCTAGTAACGACACCCGAAGACCTCCTCGCCCTCCATGCAGCCCTCGCCCAGCTCGCGTCTTCTCCCACGCTGCGGAGCAGGCTCGGTCGCAATGCTCGCCGGTATGCCATCCAACATCTCGGCAAGCAGGAGGTCCTTCTTCGCTTCGAGCGCGAGGTGACAGGCTTGGTAAGCCCCTAATCCGGTAAGCGATCGAAAGTGCGGCGGCGATCCACCCCAGCTCGGGTAGAATCGCGATGACCTACAAGGGAGAACCCTGTCTTGAAGAAAGCTTTGATCACTGGCGTGACCGGCCAGGATGGCGCCTATCTCGCCGCATTCCTGCTCGGCAAAGGGTATGAGGTGCATGGCATCAAGCGGCGTACCTCACTGTTCAATACCTCGCGCATCGACAGTATTTACGAGGATCCGCACAGCCCGCACCGGCACTTCATCCTGCACTACGGCGACATGACCGACTCCTCGTCGCTGATCCACATCGTGCAGAAGGTGCAGCCCGACGAGATCTATAATCTGGCCGCCCAGTCTCACGTCCAGGTCTCGTTTGAAGAACCCGAGTACACCGCGAACTCGGACGCTCTCGGTGTGCTGCGTCTCCTTGAGGCGATCCGCATCCTGGGTCTCGAGAAAAAGACGAGGTTCTACCAGGCTTCGACCTCCGAACTGTACGGCCTCGTGCAGGAGATTCCCCAGAAGGAGACCACGCCCTTCTACCCACGCTCGCCCTACGCCGTCGCGAAGATGTACGGGTACTGGATCGTCGTCAACTACAGGGAGGCGTACGGGATGTATGCCTGCAACGGAATCCTCTTCAATCACGAGTCTCCGCTGCGTGGGGAGACCTTCGTCACGCGCAAGATCACTCGAGGCCTTTCCCGTATCAAGGTGGGCCTGCAGAAGGAACTCTTCCTGGGCAATCTCGATGCCCGGCGAGACTGGGGACACGCGCGCGATTACATCGAGATGCAGTGGCTCATGCTCCAGCAGGAGAAGCCGCAGGACTTCGTCATTGCCACCGGCGAGCAGTACAGCGTACGCGACTTCGTCAAGCGCTGCGCCGAACTGCTCGAACTCGACCTCACGTGGCAAGGAACAGGCGTCGAGGAAAACGCGACCGATAAGCAGGGCAACGTCATCGTCGCCGTAGACCCGCGCTACTTCCGGCCGACCGAGGTCGAGACGCTGCTCGGCGATGCGTCCAAGGCCAAGCGGGAACTCGGTTGGACGCCGCGGATCAGCTTCGACGATCTCGTCAAGGAGATGGTGGCGTCCGATCTGAAGTCCGCTCAGCGTGACGCCCTCGTCCGTGAACATGGGTTCGACGCGTACAACGTACGAGAAACCTAGCAAGCCCAGGATCGAAAGACTCTCATGTACATGCCTCTCGAAGCTCGGATCTACATCGCCGGCCACCGCGGTCTGGTCGGATCTGCGATCCATCGCTATCTGACCGGCCTCGGCTACTCCCATCTGCTCACGCGAACGCGCGCGGAGCTTGACCTGCTTGACGCATCGGCTGTCGCGCGGTTCTTCGCGGAAGGGAAGCCCGAGTACGTGATTCTGGCCGCGGCAAAGGTCGGCGGCATCCTGGCCAACAACACCTACCCCGCTGACTTCATCCGCGACAATCTTCTGATCCAGACCAACGTGATTGAGTCCTCCCGGCTCGCAAAGGTGGATCGACTCCTGTTTCTGGGCTCCTCCTGCATCTACCCCAAGTTCGCTCCGCAACCCATGCCGGAGTCCTGCCTGCTCACCGGCCCACTCGAGCCGACGAACCGCGCCTATGCCATCGCCAAGATCGCCGGCATCGAGATGTGCTGGAGCTACAACCGCCAGTACGGGACCAAGTACCTGGCCGCCATGCCGACCAACCTCTACGGCCCTGGCGATAACTTCGATCTGGCGAACTCGCATGTGCTTCCTGCACTCATTCGCAAGACGGCCGAAGCTCTCCGCACCGGGGCCAGCGAAGTCACCGTCTGGGGAACGGGGACACCACGCCGGGAGCTGCTCTACTCGGATGATCTGGCGCAGGCCTGTGTTCACCTGCTTAACCTCGATCAAACCGCCTTTGACTCGCTCCTCACCGACCGCGAGCCGCCGCTCATCAATATCGGCACCGGCGAGGATGTCACGATCAGCGAACTTGCCGCGACGGTCGGTCGCGTTCTCGGCTTTCGCGGAAAGTTCTCCTTCGACACCAGCAAACCGGATGGCACCCCGCGCAAGCTGATGGACGTCACGCGCCTGCACAGCCTGGGCTGGCACCACGTTACTACTCTGGAGCAGGGCATCGCGAAGACATGGGCGGCCGTCCGCTCTCAGCTATCCTGAATCGCAAACGCTTTCTTGCTGCACCTGATTTTTCTTCTCCCGTCTTGGCCTCCTCTCGTGCTTCTGCCCGTCGGGCAGAACTCTCCTGTAGATCGAGAGGACCAAGCTCGTGCCATCCCTTCGCAACCACCTCTTCCTCAGGCTCAAAACTGAAAGTTGTATTAACTCGCACCATGGCGGGTCCCTACACTCACGACATATCGCAGCCCGTTCTCAGAGCAGCGAATCGTCAGTTTTGGGGTCAACGCCCATGCACCGCTTTGTTTCACTTCTTCCTTCTGTTGTTCTGGCCCTCTTCGCCTCCATCACTGTCTCACCGGCGCACGCCGTCACCCGCGGAACCCTCGGCAGCCCCAACGTGGCGGAGCAACTCCTGCTTACCCAGGCAAACCAGGATCGCGCCGAGCACAGCCTCTCTCCCCTGAAAAGAGATCCTCTCCTCGCCCAGGCTGCTCTCTACCATGCCTACCAGATGGCCGAGCACGCGGACATCTCCCACGGCTTCCCCGGCGAGCCCGACCTCTCCGCCCGAGGCGCCAGCGCCGGTGTGCGCTTCTCGCTCATCACCGAGAACGTCGCCGAAGCCGGCGAACCGACCATCATCCACGACATGTGGATGCACTCGGAAGGTCACCGTGCGAATCTCCTCGATCCCGACGTCAACGTGGTCGGCATCGCGGTCGTCACGCGGGAACACCAGGTCTACGCTGTCGAAGACTTTGCCTCTACGGTCGATTCCCTGTCGGTCAACGAGCAGGAGTCCGTCGTCGCCGATCTCCTCTCCACCACCGGCCTCCTCATCGCAAACTCCGCTCCAGACGCTCTGGTCAACGCGCGCCGAACCTGCAGCATGTCCAGCGGATATGCCGGTGTACGCCAGCCGTGGTTCATCATGCGCTACACCGCATCGCGTCTCGATCAGCTTCCGCCGCAGATCAAGAGCCGCCTCACCAGCGGCAAATACCACCAGGCCGTCGTCGGCGCCTGCGCCTCCACGGAACCGAGCGCTTTCACCTCGTACAGCATAGCGATCCTGCTCTTTCCATAGCTGCCCCCGATCTGGGAGGTCTCGGTCGGCCGTTCGTTCTCAACCTGACTCCTCGGCCTCGGTCTGCCGGCGCAACCTGGCTCCCAACCGATCGCCCAGCATTTTGACCGGCACAGTGCCATTTGCTATAACTAACCCAGCGAGCACCTCCCGCCCGCGCTTTATTCCTGAGTAGCTCAATGGCAGAGCATTCGGCTGTTAACCGAAGGGTTGTAGGTTCGAGTCCTACCTCAGGAGCCATTCTTCTCAAGAAGATAAGGCACCGGAAGCGTTAGAGGAAATCGCAAGTCTAGGCACTGTGCCCAATTTTGTGCCCACACTCCATCAGAATGCTTGCTGTACCCCATGGCAACGCAGCTGTCCGGCGCTCCTCCATCAGCCTTTGGAACCCACCAGGCTTCCGTTCGGACGGGGCACTGGGCCACGCTTGACCGAGTCGTTCTCCTGCTTCAATCTCCATCGCGACCAGAGCAGCGGTGCGCAGTAACAGAGATGGGAGTGGACCATGGCACCTTTCAGGAGGGGTGAGGTCTGGTGGTACGAATTTTACTTCACAGGACGGCTGATTCGGAAGTCGTCCAAATCGACATTGAAGACGGTCGCGAGAGAAGCCGAACAGCAGCGCAGACGGGAGCTTGAGGCTGACTACCACGATCTGAAGGAGCAGCGGCGGCAACGCGTCTGTCGACTCCAAGACCTTGTTGAGGAATACCTGGTTGGCTACAGGTTGCGCTACCGCTCGGTACTTTTCGTCGAGTACGCGCTGGGCCACGTCTGCCGGCTGTTGGGAAAGGTCTTGCAGTTGACATCACGGAGGGCAGCGTCCTCCGTTACCTCACACGCTTACTGCGGTGTACCTCATTTGGGACCCGGAGAAGCATCGGCGCCTAATGACAGCTACCGGCGGCCCCATGAAGAAGAGCGGGGAGAAGAAGCCGGGCTTCTCACTGTCCTTGCGCAGGTGCATCGAGCATTTCAAGAAGGAGTACACCGATGTCTTGGCAGAGTTTGAGTCGATCGTCAATGGCGTGGAAATCTTCGCTGGAGCGCGCCGCGATGGGGCCGGAGCGAATGACCCACGATGAACTCTTTCTGGAGATCAAGCGGGCTCTCAACCCGCAGGCAGCCGACCCGACGATTCTTCGTGACAGCGATCTCACTCAGCGGTATGTATCGCCGCGCGAACAGGCTCGACAGTCTCGATTCTTGGCGACGCGGAGAACTACATCAACATCGACCGGATGCTGTGGAGCTTCGAACGCCTCCGGACGGCACCTATCCAGGGATCCTGGGCAGTCTGTTAACTGTGGGCTTCCCAGTCGTTCTTTCGACCCAGGTGACCATCCCGGATCAGCGGCGGTGCTCGACAAAGTACAAAGCGGCTCAAGAAAATGCAGGCCGCGCAGATCGATTCGAAGGGCAATCAGCGCGTCGACATGGAGGCCCAGGTTGATTGAGAGCGGCTTCATTGATGCGTTCCAGGGTTCCATCCAGCATAATCTGCATCGCCGCAGCCGAACCTCAGGAGCTCTTTTTAAGACCAGGTAGATTTGCTCACGAGCAAAGTGGCGAACTGTTGATCTGATGGGGTGAGGCCCGGCAATACGAGCACTCCCGAACCGCTGGCCGACTGTTGCGGTGCTGCGGGAACAATGGCGAACTGAGGGAGTAGAACCGGCGTAACTGGATCGTTTTCTTCTGCAAAGACTCCCGCAAGCAGCTCGCTCACCTCACTCGACTGCTGGCGCATACGAATCAAGCGCGACGAGTCGAGAAATCGTTCAGAAGAACGGTTCGCCGGAGACGAATGCGCCTCAGGGCGGTGAGAGCCGCCAGACTCCGAAGCGCTATGCAGGTCGGCGTAAAGCGTCTGCGCCTCCAGAGCCAATGTCCGGTAAACCCGCTCAAGCAGCTTGACCTCCTCTGGTGAGACGACGCTATCAGAAGCTGCCATTTTTGTGAGAGCCAACGCCACCTAGTTGCGATCTCCAATAGTTAAAGCTTCGAGCCGGGCTTTTAGACTAGGCAGAGTCGGAGGCTGCTGAACCGTCAGCCGATAGACGGCACGAAGCCTGGCCTGCGAGTTCAACAGCAAGCCTGCCCATTGTCGAATCAGCCCATCGACGGCGGCAGCCTCTTCATCGCTCGCGTACCCATCAGCGAGCCGACGATGGCGGCCAGGGTCACGGCCACAGTTGCAGCCTTCACCGACGCAGATGCCGCGTCCTCCGCTGCCTCCAGTAGCGGAAAGAGAACCACACAATCCGTAGACTTTGGCTTGCGCGCTCCCGCAAGTACGTCCGGCTCGAATCCTATGCCAACCTTCTGCAGGTATCTTGCGAACTCCATCACGCGGGTGGAACCGATCTCCCCAATACCTCCGAATGCCGTAAAGATCGTTTGGCAGGTTGTGGCAATATAGGCTCCACGAGCGTGGAACGAAGTTGCTGCAGCGCCGCATGAGCCTCGCTCGACCAGATGAATGCTGGAACGCAGACGTAGTCTGTGCGGCACGCTACCACAGCACGCAACGGCTCCACCGGCGCCAGCTCCGAAGCCTGCTTGCGAAGTAGATCAGCCTCCGCTTGCTCACCCTGCGCCGTTCGCAGCACCTGCTCCGCGGCCGTTAGGCGCTTGCACGCAGCGAACAGAGCATCCACGTCAGCAAGCCTTTGCTGTAACCCAGCAGCTCTGCTGACTTGGCCACGAGCTCCGCGCGAATGCCGATTAGCTCCGCAGCCAAGGTCTCCCGCTCCACCGGCGCGAGCAGACCCATGATGGTAAGCTGCCGTTCCAGCTCTACGACCTCCGCTTCCAGCGTTTTTATCCCTCGCGTACTCGCCGGGAGATGCGCTCATATATTTCGGTCCGGTAATCTTTTCGAGTAGGTCGCCCCGTTCCCGCTCGGGCGCAAGCAGAAAGCTGTCAAACTCACTCTGCGCCAGCAGCACGGTGCGGCAAAACTGTTCAAAGGTCAAACCGGTCTTCGCGTGGACTGCGTCCTGTACCTCCGTTTTGCTGGTGGCAATCGTGGCTAGGCTTCCGCGTTGATCGTATGCAGCGACCGCGTAGCGTTCTGGATCACTCCGTCGGCCCTGTTGCGAGAGCGCCGCCCCTCCCAGCGAGCACGATAGCGCTGTCCGTCCTGACCTAGAAAGTTCGCCTCTGCATAGCCTCGACCGGCCCCGCGCCGCAATCGTGCTGCCGTCCAGAATGCGCACCCTGCCACTGGGGTTGGGTGAGGAGTCACTTGCTGCTCCGCAAAGCGCGGATAGCGGCCGTAGAGCGCGAGGCATAACGCGTCGAGGGTAGTCGACTTGCCCGAACCTGTCTCGCCCGTGATGGCAAACAGCCCGGTGCCGGCCAGCGGTTCAGCTTCGAAATCCAACGTAAACGGCTGGCCGAGAGAGGCGAGATTCTCTCCGCGAATGGCAAGACTTAGCATTTATTCCTGCGCCTTGTTATAGGCACGGTGAAGGTTTCGAGATGCGCACTCGTGGCCTGTCGTGCCGGTGGCTCGTTGAAATGCAAGTAGAAACATCTCTTCGGGCTCACGCTGACTGAGTGACTGCTGCGGCGTGACTGTACTGGTCAGGTGCGCAATCATCCCCGGCAACGGGTCTGGCCTCGCCTCTATGATGCGCACAGCATATCCCGCGGCAATTTGTTTCTACCTGCTCACGAAAGCCGGCGCCCAGCCCTACGCACGATAGCCGTATTTGTAGAAAGGGCCGCAGATGAAGGGGTAGGTCCGCGGGCACTGCAAGCGTAGGAAGGTGATGGCAAGCTCGCTCAGACGGATCTCTGCGCCAGCAGCGGGAACCCGCAAAAGGGAACAGGACTCGAAATTTCGATGTGCTCCGTAGCTACCACACGTCGTCGATGGTGATTATCGTAACGCCGTGCTTGAAGGCTGCTCGGTTGCTGATAGCAGGATCAGCGAACCACTATACCGAATCGTCTCCGCCCCAGCCGGCTGTTCCTTGTGTATATGACCGAGCGCGACGTACGCGGAGCCGGCAGGGAAGGCGTCATGCGGCACGGCATGCTGTCCGCCTACCAGGATACGGCGTTCAGCACCTTCGGACTCCGCTCCGCCGCGCACATGGCGATGCCCGGCGGTCAGGAATGGCAGACCTGCAAGGCGGGGAGCAAGCGTCTCAGCAAGCTCTTGGTAGAGCTCGCGCACGGCGCGCACCACATTCGTTTCGTCAGGCTCAAGTTCCAGCCGCGAGCGGGCAGGCAAGCCGCCGTGGGATACGAGACGGCAATCACGTGCAAGTATGCCTCGCCGCGCGCGTCGCGCAGCGTGAACAAGTGGCGGTCGCAGTCGAGTCGGTCCAGTGTGCGGTGCACATTGCCGACAACGTGGACCTTGAATGCGGAGAGCAGTGGATACGGAGCTTCAAGCCGGCCTGCCGCGTTATGATTGCTCGCGACGACTACGGTGTTCAGTGCCGGACTCTCGGCATGGAGGCGGGCCAGTGTGCGATAGAACATATGTTGGACTTCGCCCGATGGATGCTGGCTGTCGAACACATCTCCTGCAATGACGAGCGTGCCGATCTCCCGCTCAACGATAATTTGTATAAGCGAGTCCAAGGCGCACTGTTGCTCGTACGCGCGGCTGTAGCCTCGAATGGTCTGGCCTAAGTGCCAGTCAGCAGTATGAAGATGCGTAACATCGTTCGGTCTCACCTTTCACTATGTCAGAGCCGTCTGCTCGCAGGCTTGGCTGGTCCTATGACGGCGATTGCCTGGCAAGCCATGCACGCGAGAACAGGACATCATCGGACCCGCGCTGTCTCCGCCTGAGCGCGTCTAGACATGGAGGTTCGGGCCGTTCCCATCTTCCATGCATGGACTGTAGGCTGCGGTTCGTGGCGCATTGTGCCTATTCTTACATCGGAGCGAGCACGTGTTCTGCCCAATAAGGGGGATCGTGGTCAGAGTCGGGCCACCTGCAAAAAGACAACAAGGGGGCGGGTCTGCCTCAAGCGTTACAGCGGATCATCGTGCGAATGTAGACGTCCGTTTCGGCTTGCGAGTTCCGATCAGGCCAGCATCTTCAAACCATGCTTCTGCACGATCATGAGGAGCTTGATTGCCATGCCGCTCGGCCGTTTCACCCCGGTCTCCCATTTCTCGACGGTCGATTTACTGGTGTTGAGGTAACGGGCGAACACTGGCTGGCTGACCTCCTGGCTCTCTCGAATCATTTCCACCGCGGCTGCCTTCGACGTTTTCGACTCGAAGTCTGGTCCGTAGACTCGTCGCGGGCTCTTCTTTTATCTGGTCCTGCAGGTGCGGTTCGCTCGCTCCGCGCGACCCCTCGCCTGGCTCGAGTTTCGCGCACAGGATCTCGATGTTCAGCTCGGCCAGCGCTCGTCAAACTGCGTCATGCCCTGACCGCTTTATGCATCTCGGTTCATGCGAAACACGGAGTGCTTTTCGGAGTAAAACGCGAGAGGGCAGCCATGAGTCTGCAGGTAGCTCTGGAGGGTTTCGAAATAGCTCGCGGTACTCTCACTGAGCACGAGCACAGCTGCATCAGCCTGCCCGTCGCGTCGTCGATGAAGACCAGTAGCGTGCGCGGTTGGCCGCTCGAGTTCGCGCACAGGATTTGATGTCAGCTCTGCCAGGGCGCGGCCGAACTGCGTGATGCCTTGTCCGCTCCTCGCTTCACGGTTCCATGCGAAGGACTAAGTGCTTATCCGAGTAGAACGCAACAGGGCAGCCGTTGGCGTCCAGATAACCCTCCAGCGCTTCGAAGTAAGAAGCCGTGCTTTCGCTTGCAACGAAGCGCATCTGCATCAGCTTGCTGGTCGCATCTTCGATGAAGACTAGCAACGTGCAAGGCTCGCCACGAACTTCGAACCAGCGGTGCTAGCTACCGTCGAGCAGCCCTAGGCTGTATCGACATATTCACTTTTCTAACTGCTGCGGATTTGGTGCAGTGGAGAGATGGGGAGTTTCGATATAAGTTGACGGAGGCGCGGTGGCGTCGGATCGACCCTTTGCTGCCCGGGCGAGCTGGCACCGTGGGTCGTCCTGCGGAAGACAACCGGCGGTTCATCAACAGTGTGCTTTGGGTGATTCGTTCGGGCATGCGTTGGACGGACCTGCCGGAGCGCTATGGCAAGTACAAGACCGTGCATAAGCGCTTTGTTCGCTGGGCCGAAGCTGGCGTATGGGATCGATTGTTCGACGACTTAGTGGCAGACCAGAAGAACCAGTACCTGATGATCGATTCGACCATCGTGCGGGCACACCAGCAGGCGGCCACGCGCCGCAAAAAGGGGGCTCCGGCGAC
>JAABUQ010012126.1_pt1 | contig 10795 bp, 10 predicted proteins | sample 5560001 | NCBI WGS metagenome assembly JAABUQ01 (sample SAMN10711888, study PRJNA513371) | rock metagenome | isolation source: Antarctica rocks | place: Antarctica: Victoria Land, Finger Mt nord | collected 2015-12-18
CGCTGCTTGGGATCCTCTTCGTCGTCGTTCTGCGACGTGCGAGGGGCGACGCAGAGAACAAAGCCGCGGAGACGACCCGGCGAGTGGCGCTGGTCGCGATCGGCCTGGCCGTGGTCATGTGGTTGGTGAGCGTGGCGATCTTCTGGCCGGTTCTGCCGGAGAATCTTTACGGCTATACAGCGCCGCCGGGACGCTTGATAGCCTTCTTGACCTTCGGGCTGGTCTTTGCCAGCTACGGGACGGTGCTGGCGGTCACCTATCGCCTACTGACTCGATCCCGGCTGGCTCAGAGTCCCAGTTTGTCTCAGGGCGTGCAGGAATCGACACCATCATCAGCGACACCGATCGCTCGGCGCACGCTGCTGACACGATCCGCTCTCACCGTTGGTGGGACGCTGGTGGTCGGCGGAGGCGCAGTCGGCGGATTGTTAACCTATCTCCTTTCTCGCTCCGCCACATATGATGGTCATCTCAACCTTCCCGGACCGCGGGGGGTGAGCGCCATTACGCCCAATGCCGATTTCTACGTGGTCACCAAGAACGTGGTTGATCCCGCTCCGAGTCTCGAACGCTGGGCGCTCGACGTGAACGGATTGGTGGGTTCGCCCGGACAGTACAACCTTGCTTCCCTCCGGCGATTGCCGAATGAGACACGGGCCATCACCCTCGAGTGCATTTCGAACGAGGTTGCGGGAGACCTCATCAGCACCGCGGTGTGGCGAGGCGTTCCGCTCGAAGCCGTGCTCCGCGATCGCGGCGGCGTGAAAAGCCCGGGGAATCGAGTCATCTTCCATTCAGCGGACGGGTTCACCTCGACCCTCCCACTTCAGGACCTGCTGCGGCACAGAGCTCTCCTTGCCTGGGAGATGAACGGCGTGCCCTTGCCGACCCGGCATGGCTTCCCCTTACGGGTGATTGTCCCCGGATACTACGGCGAGAAGAGTGCCAAGTGGATTGTCGGCATCGAAGTGACCGACACAGTGTTCAAGGATTTTTATGAAGGCGAAGGCTGGAGCGGCCAGCCGCTGAAGACCCGCAGCCGGATTTATCTGCCCCAACCGGGTACCGTGATCCGGGGCCAGGTGACGGTGCAAGGGATCGCCTTCGCCGGCACGCGCGGCATCCGCACCGTCGAAGTCAGTACCGACGGTGGCAAGACCTGGAACAAAGCCACGCTGAAGCCGCCCCTCTCGTCCGAGTCGTGGGTCTTCTGGACCTGGCGCTGGACAAATCCGGGGACCGGGGGCCACGATCTGAGCGTACGGGCCGTCGACGGCACGGGCGCGCCGCAGATTGCGAAGGTAGAAGGCACTGTACCATCTGGCGCGTCGGGATATCATCACGTGCCGGTGCATGTCGCCTAGCACGAGAAGGAGAAATACAGTAATGACCGAACGATTGCAAGGGAAAGTAGCGCTGATTACCGGTTCGGATTCCGGGATCGGGCAGGGAACGGCCGTGGAATTCGCCGGGGAAGGCGCCGACGTGGTTGTGCACTATCTGGAAGATGAGGCGGGCGCGAATAGCACCCGGCAACAGATTGAAGCGGCTGGTCGTCGTGCCGTTGTGGTGCAGGCCGACCTACGCGATGAGACCGCTGTCGAGCGCCTGTTCGATGAAGCGCTCAGGGCGTTTGGGACCATCGACATTCTGATGAACGATGCCGGAGTCGATGCCTCGGGGACCAATGTCGCCGACCTCAGCACGGAGACATGGGATAACGCGATTCGTACCAACCTCTACGGTTACTTCTTCTGTTGCCGGCGGTTCATCCAGATCCGCACCGCGGCTGGAGGAGGCGGCAAAATCATCAACGTCACCTCCGTCCACCAGGAGATCGCACGCGCGGGCGCCGCGGATTACGATTGTGCCAAGGGTGCCGAGCGCAATCTGACGCGCACCCTGGCGCTCGAGCTGGCGCCGCTCAAAATCAATGTGAACAACATCGCGCCAGGTATGGTGCTCACGCCCTTCAATCAGAAGGCAATCGACGATCCGAAATATCTCGAGCAACAAGTGCAGAGTATTCCCTGGAAGCGGGCGGCCGAGCCGTGGGAGATCGGCCGTCTGGCCGTCTTCTTGGCGTCGAGCGATGCGGATTACGTCACCGGCTCCACCTACGTGATGGACGGCGGACTGATGCAGAATCAGGGGCAGGGAGCGTGACCGCTTTCACGGTAGGGGACACAGCATCCCTGAAAATTGAGCGACCGGGGCCGCTGGCGGAGATGTACACCTTGAGCCCCTTCGTCTGGCGTGAGGATCAGACCTATGGTCTTCTGCTCCGCGTGGTCAATCACTCAGACATAGCGGCGGAAAAGGTTTCACGCATCCACTACGGCACATCGCGAGACGGCCTGGCATTTAGCGTTGGAGATAAACCAGTCATTGCGCCAGGGCCAGACGGGGACGACAGAGATGGTTGCGAGGATCCCACGCTTGCCACCGTGCGGGACGTGACGTACGTCTACTACAGTGGGTGGAACCAGACGACGGAGCGGGGACAACTCCTGCTGGCTGCTGGGATGAACGCCGAGCATCTCGAGAAGCGCGGTGTGGCCATCCCGTACACCAAAGAGCGGGAGAACCCAAAGGAAGCGTCAATCCTGCAAGCTGCGGACGGGACCTGGCGGCTGTTCTTCGAGTACTCGCACGGCGGCGCATCGCGGATTGGACTTGCGTCCGCTCCCGCCGTGGACGGTCCATGGACGGTCCGTGACTCCCCCTTCCAGGCACGTCCCGAGCAGTGGGACGACTGGCATCTTAGCCCCGGCCCCGTGCTGTGCTCCGACCCGGATCGTCCCCTGATGTTTTATAACGGTGGAACGCGCGACGCGCACTGGCGCATTGGATGGGTCCGGTTCGATGAGCAGTGCTTGCGGGTGATCGACCGTGGCGACGAGCCATTGATTACCCCGCCTCCTGGCGAACCTGGAGACACCGACATCGCATTCGTCGCCTCGGCGGTTCAGCAGGGAGATGATATTTTCCTGTACTACTCGGTCGCCGACAAGACCCTGGTTCGCACTACCATCCGAGAGTGGTAATTCGCACGCCAAACGGGATGACTGCGTCCCGAGGTTGCCGTCATACGGTTGGGGGAACGAGAAGCAGCGACGACACGGGACACCCGCTGGGCGGAAGGGCTATTATACGACTATGGAAAGCGTCCATGGACAGCAGGAACCAAGCGTTGCGGTGGGCGAGTTCGAACAGCACTGTCTGGCGCTGTTTGACCACGTGGCCGAGACCGGCATACCGCTTGTGGTCACGAAGTGTGGACGGCCAGTCGCACGAGTCGTGCCGATAGAGTCGTTGACTGCGGTGCTCGCCGGGAGCTTAAAAGTTCTGACCGAGGACCCCGAGCAGCTGTATTCGACCGGGGAGACTTGGGACGCCCAGCACATTGGATGATCCTACTTGACACGCACGTCCTCATCTGGTGGATTGAGGGTAATGAGCGTCTCTCGCGAAGGGCCGCAGCCGCGATCGAGGAACACGGTCCTGCTTTGGTTAGCCCGATCTCGTTCTGGGAACTCGGCATCCTCGTTGAACGAGGGCGGGTTTCGGTCGACCGCGATCTCACTCGCTGGTGCCGCGATCTGTTAGCCTCCGGCACCGCAGAGGTGGCTCCCCTGACCCCTTCCGCGGCCATCTCCGCTGCGCGCCTGTCTGAGTTCCACGGTGACCCGGCCGATCGATTCATCTATGCGACCGCCCGCGAGCTGGACGTCGTGCTGGTAAGCAAAGACGCGCGAATTAGGGATTATGCTCACGAGCACAGGGAGGTCGAGGTCATCTGGTAGCGAGGCAGTCCTACTCTGCCGCATTCATCGGTCTCATGTCGAAGAGGTGCTGGTCGGGACGCACGACGCAACGAGATGAACACCTACCACGAGGCCGGAGTCGTTTCATCAACTCCGGCCTCGTGGCGGCTAGCGGCAGGAGGCTACGCGCCTACTTTGCCTCTGCGTCGGCTTGTACGATCCCGAACCTGTTGCCCTCGGGATCGAGACACGTTGCCAACCAGCAGACACCGGGAATCGCGGTCTTGGGCATGACTACCTTGCCGCCGGCACTGGTAATGCGGTCAAGGAAGTCGTCCACCGAGGGGACATTGATGGTATTGACAGTGGCCGCGTTGCCATCCGTCCGCTTCGACAGACCACGTTGATCCCGATGTCGTCCGTGCCGGTGGTTATCATCCAGTAGTCCACGGGACCTTCCCACTTCTGGAACTTCCACCCGAACACGTCGCCGTAAAACTGTGCCGCGCGCGTCGGATCCTCCGCGCTCATGTCGAAATGCACCGGTCGTTGCATACGATTCTCCTCTTTGCAGCCTTTGATCTGCAGATCACAAACTAAGAGGTGGGACATCTTAGGTTATGATTATACAGGAACGAACGTTCTAAATCCAGGTTCCGCTGTCGCACTGACTGAATACTGCGAATCGACGAATTTCATGGCCATCTGTGCTGAGTGCTGACGGCTAATAGGCGGATGGTTTAACAGAGCTTGCGTGTTCCGCGGGGGTACGAGTTGTCCGCACCCGTGACCCGGCATAGCACAGAATGGCGGACGATCACGTGCCAGAGACTGGTCACCGGTCCGGTAGTCCTGGCCGGCCCGCTTTGGTTGGTTGCTGAGATGCAGGTACCTACGGGCAACGCCGTGGGCGGGCCGGCCTGTCCCTAGCGCCGTTGGGCTGGATACCCCGCCGTTCGGGGGCACAGGCAGGCAGCCCCGCGGCGCTGGGGCAGGAGCCACGTCCCGTTCGCGATCATTGCGCGTAGGGCCGGGCCGAAAACACAGGAAGGCCCGGTCTTGAGTCCTCAAGGCGCCATTCGCTATAGACAAAAAAGGGAGGGCACTCGTGCCCTCCCTTCCTCGCGGTCTGGTCTACCTCAGGACTTGGTGGTCCAGGCGAAGGTGTTCCAGGTTATACCGATCTGAGTCGGGTTGTTGGAGAAATTGGTCACCTTGCCGTCGGTGGTCGCAATGACCGGTCGGGAGTACAACGGAATCCAGTACGCATTCTGGTTGATGCGAACCTGAATCGTATTGAACGCCGCCTGGCGAACCGACTTAGTGAACGTGCCGGATTCCTTCTTGAAGGCGGCGTCGATCGTTGGGTCTTTGATGCCGGCATCGTTGCCGTTCACCTGGATGCTCTTGGTCGCGGCAAATCGGTCGATCCGGGTGCTCAACAGGTTGCCCCGCAGCTGGTCAGGATCGGGCGAGCCAACGAAGGCGAAGAGCGCGACCTGGAAGGCCCCGTGGCTCAGGATTCCGCCCCCGGCATACTCTCCGAAGAGCTTCGAGGAGGGAGCCTGCTGCACATTGGCCTTGATGCCGAGGCGGGACCAGTTGGCCGCGGCGACATTTTGGATCGCGGCGCGCGCGGTGTTACCGCTGGTGGTCCAGAAGTCGACGCTGAAGCCGCTCTTGTAGGGCGTCGAGGCCAGCAGCTTCCTGGCATCGGACAACGCCCGCCCGGTGCCGGGAGTCACATAGGCCTTGGCCAACGGATCCCATTGCCCGTGCAGCGCCTTGTCGGCAAAGGGCTGCACCAGTTTTGGCGTGTTGACGAGGGGTGTCCAGGCGATCAGATTCTGGACGGCCGCCGTGGTCGCGCCCAGGGCGCTCTTGAGCAGGCCCACCTTGTCGAGGGAGAGCGCCATTGCCAGGCGCACATTCTTATTCGACAGCGGGTTCGGCTGACCGTTGTAGGTGGGATCCTGGTTGAACTCCAGATGCTCGAACACGAATCCGGCCGGAGCGCTGACCTTGAACACACCGGCATGCTTGTTCAGTTCGGGTAGGCTAGACGGGGTGTAGTCCTGCGTAATGTCGGTCTGTTTCGATGCCGCCGCGGCGATCATGCCGTCAATCGAACTGTAGAAGGCGAAGATGACGGACTTCACATACGGCCCGCAGTTCATGACGTTGTAGTATCTCATCGGGGTAAAGACGATCCGGTCGTCCTTCACGAACTCAGTGACCTGGTAGGGGCCATTGGTTGGGAACGACTTGTTCTCGAAGTTCCAGGTCGGGTCCGCCCCCAACTTCAGAGCGGCGGCGTGGGCATCGCCTTTGGGCCATCCGCCGGCTTGCGACCATGAAAGCGGCCACGGCTGGAACGCCACGGCGTAGGGAATGGCAGCGCCGTACACGCTTTTCATGCGCAGGATGGCCGTGTACTTGTTGGGCGTGTCGATCCGAGAGATGTAGTCGCAGCTCTGCAGACACGCCGGCCCCGTGACCTTGTCGGAGCTGACTTTCCAGCCGAAGTTGACGTCGGCCGAGGTCAGTTCCCGACCGTCGGACCATTTGGTGCCCGGCTTGAGGTGCAGGGTGATGGTCTTGCCACCGTTGGTGATGTCGCCATTCTTGAGGGTCGGAATCCGCGTCAGCAGGTCGCCAAACAGCTGCGCATGGTTGTTGTAGCTGACCAGCCCATCAAACAACAGGTTACTGGCCAGTACGGAAACGGCTTGATTGTTCTGGTAGGCCGTATTCAGGCTATCGGGGAACTGATAGTCCGAATACTTGACCAGGCCTTTGGATACGTCGCGCTTCTTGCAGCGCGACCCGAAGGTACCCGCGGCGGTACTCTTGTGGGTGGTGGTCTTCTGCGCCGTGTGACGCGGGGAGGCCGCGTTAACTTTGGTCGCCAGGCCAGCCAGCAGCAGCGACAGCATGACGCCAACACTGATGGCCAGGTTCAGCCACTTGGAACGTACGGTCATTAACTCCTCCAAAGTGTGTTCGTTCGGTGATGGCGCGACAGTCGCGCCACGATCGAGATGGACCGCTGTCTCGTATCCTCCCTCCCCTGCACCTCCATGCCGGACTCTGCCACCAATGACAGGATAAGCCGGCGGACTCATTAGAGAAATGCTTTGTGAAACTCCGGGTATTGTTCCGGTTGATACTTCAAACGATTAAGAGGTCACGAATGCAACAACAGACCAATACGGTTGTCTTAAGGGGCTCTCAGGCCGACGTACTCCACTCCACCCGTGGCCCTGCCTGCCTGTACCCCGTATGGCAGCGCATCCTGGCCGGATGGAACTGAGGTGTCGGCCTGCGGGCCGATCCCGCCGACAAGCGGACGGGCTACCTACCGTTATCGGCCGGTTACGACGTACCGGTCGCCCAACTCTCATGCCGTCTACGTCCGGTAGCCCGGCCGTCCTGGCCGCCTGTCCCGCCCAACGCGGGGGGACTGGCCCGCAGGCCAGCACATGCCGTGCTCTCCCACGGTGCTGCCGATGCACGACGGATGTCCACGTGGGTGCCCTCCTTGGCGGGACATCCGCGATTCTCTTCAGTACACCGTGGTGACTGAAAGGGACAGTGGGTACGGCCCTTATGCTGGTACCAACGACGCCGCTCATTGCGCATAGTGTGGAAAGGAATCGAACGTGCCCGAGATCGAGCCTGAGGTAACCCTCGACAGCCAGATCGTGTATGCCGGACGGCTGATTGAGGTGCATAAAGACACGGTCCGGCTACCAAGTGGCGCCACTACGTCTCGTGAGATTGTTCTGCATCCCGAGGTGGTCGTTATGCTTCCGGTGCTGGAGGACGGCCGGCTGGTGATGGTCCGTCAATACCGGAAGGCGGTAGACCGCGTGTTGTTGGAAGTGCCTGCCGGCGGCATCGACCGAGGCGAAACGCCGGAGGACGCCGTGCGCCGCGAAATGATCGAGGAAACCGGTTATCGCGTCGGTGCCATGCGGCATGTGACCAGCTTCTATTCCTCGCCCGGCATCACCACCGAACTGATGCACCTGTATAAGGTGACGCAGCTTACGCGGGGCACTGCCACCGAGGAGTCGGATCAACTCGAAGTGATTCTCGTCACTCTGGAGGAGGCGCTGGGTCGCATCCAGCGAGAGACCGCGTGGGATGCAAAAACGCTGCTAACGTTGCTGTGGTATGCCCGTTCAGGCGCGGACGGTTCGGTGAGAAAGTGAGGACACTTCAGAATGCGGTGATAGCAGGGACACTGCCGAATGCGACCGAGTCCCACCAAGGGCCCGACCGCTATCACCATTCGCTTGCCAGTCACATAGCCCCGGATCCAAATCATTGACCACTGAGCCTCGGTCCATGGCGCCTTAGAATGGCTAAAGTCGAGGGGGATGCACGTTTTCCAGTGGCGATCCTTGAGGCCGTGGGTGAGCGCCGTGCTGGCCCTATCATATTTCGCGGGTGCTGCCCTTTCCTCCTCACCGCCGTCCCGGGCGGCATCGCCGCAGTCGGGGAAGATCAACACTGAAACGAAGAACGGCGTTATCATTTTCTCGGACTGGCAATTTCCAGATACGCTCAACCTGTTTCAGACCGGTCTGGGCGTAACGTCGTATGTCATGAATGCCGTCTATGAAGGTCTGGACCTCACGGATAATCACGCCAAGCTGCAGCCTGATTTACTGTCAAGCCTGCCGTCGATCAAGAATCATGAGATTCTCGACCACGGCCATACCATCATCCTGCGGTTACGACACGGCATCTATCGGTCCAGTGGGGTCGAGATCACGAACCAGGACATTCTGTTCGGCTGGAAGATGTATTCCGATCCCATAACGGGGCCGGCCTGCCTGGAATCGTGCGACGGCTATGCCCATGGCTTCACGCTGGACTTTCTGACCACCTCGGGCAATCCGACACGCGACGCCGAGTTTGGCGTGCTGGAGAAAAACTGGGCGTCGCTGGGAGTGACGTTGAACTTCGACGCCAAGCCGCCTTCTACCTTCGCCGGCGACTGGAATCACCAAGGACCGCGCAATCTCGGCGCCCTTCAGGTGAATTTGTGGACCTTCGGTAGTTCCCCCGACCCGGACGCGTTTCGGAACTACTTCGTCAGCAAGTTCATCGATCGAGCGACTGACAAGCACAGCGCGGTCAACTCGAACTACGCCGGCATCGACGACCCAGTGATCGATAACGCCATGCGAAGGGGCGCCAGCTCGTTCGACCAGAAGGTTCGCGCCAGGTGGTACAGGATGATGCAGGAGCGATTGAACAAGCAAGCCTACCGGGTGATTCTCTACTATCGGGCCAACGCCGTCACCAGCGACAAACATGTGGTTGGCGACACCCTATATCCAACCAGCGGCGTCTTCGGAAATACCTGGAACCCATGGGCCTGGTCGTTCAAAGGCGGCTGATGCTATTCTCGGTGTCTCCAGGGACTTCGGTAGCTGACATTCAACAGGCGCTCTCCTCCTGTGGTTCCGATGCCCCGCCTGGTGGCCACGACGTAGACCACAATAATAGCGGCAACAATCAATGCCACATCCGTAAATCCGTCGGGGTCCGCCGGGCCACCTCCGTCGCGCACTAGCTCGGTGACACTAGAGACGATCGCTCCGATGATGCCTATATCAATGCCGAGGGCGATCACGAGACGCCACAGCCCAGGAGTGTTACGAAGCGCGTTGTGCGCCCGATCCGTGGGTGGTACATTGCGCAGAGCCAGCATGCCTCCGACGCCTATCCCGATAACCACGGTAGCGTCGAATGCTAGTTTTCCGACTCTCCCCAGGAAGTGTTCCACTGGAATCCCTACCAGAGCTCCCAGCAGAGTGAATCCGACGACCCAGACCAGAATCGCTGGGATGACGCCGAGCAAAAAGACCCTCAGTTCTATGCGGACGGCTCCGGCGACCAGAGACGTGTAGATTCGAAGTCCCGGGACCGAACGGCAGAGCGCAATCGCTGGAGCGTGAGCAGATCGAAGTCTCTCGGTGGCGCGGTCGAGGGCCCTGGCGGCGTGGACCCGTTCCGCCAGCGCCCGTAACCCCACCGAACCCAGCTTGAGGGTCCACGTATACGCCGTGAGCGAGCCACCGAGCGTAGCCACACATGCTGCCGGCACAAAGAGCCAGGGGGACAGCTCCCCGTGCGCGATGAGAACCCCCGCGCCAACCAGAATGACCTCTCCGGGGGCGAATGGTAGAGGGATGCCGGACTCCTCGGCGAACAAAAGGGAACAGAAGAGCAAGAGCGCCACCGTTCCATGCAAACCCGAGAGCAGTGTCATATGGTTACCGCCGGCTTGGCGCCGCGAGATGTAGTAGCGTGCCTCGCCCACGACGCCTTTAGGAATTCGTCCGTCACCTTATCAAGAAAAGCGAGACAAAACACGAAGGGGTGGTTCCTCCGGAAGTTGCGGTATGACAACGCCTCTCCCCAATTCTAATTGCGGTGAGGCGTTATGAGTCTTCGGAGATGAGGGCTCAAGAGAAAATTTCTCTGAACCGCGGCCCAATACTTGCCATGGAGCACAAGCAGGCTCTGGCCTAATTCATCACAGAGATTTTTTCTCAACTGGAGCGTTTGCTTGCCTAAAGTGCTTACCCCTGGTCAAATGTTACCTCGCGCCATCACTCTGGTGGCCGTGGTGGTCCCCTTACTTGCCACTGTTTTCGCAATCGTCAAGCTCTGGAAGCGTGACGTGATGCCGGTCGATCTGGTTCTGCTGGTGGTGCTGTACTTTGCCACAGGTATCGGAATCACGGTGGGATTTCACCGCTTCGCCACCCATCGCAGCTTCAAAACCGGCCGAGTGGTCGAGTTCGTTCTGCTGGCCCTCGGCTCCATGGCGGTGGAAGGGCAGGTGATCACCTGGGTTGCCACTCACTGGAGGCATCATCAATATGCCGATAAGCCGGGCGATCCGCACAGTCCACTGGAGGGGCTCCTTCATGCCCATCTCGGCTGGATGTTCGGCGACGACGGCGGAATGGTGAATCAAGAGGTCAAATACCTGAAGCAGGACC
>JAABUQ010012127.1_pt1 | contig 10794 bp, 4 predicted proteins | sample 5560001 | NCBI WGS metagenome assembly JAABUQ01 (sample SAMN10711888, study PRJNA513371) | rock metagenome | isolation source: Antarctica rocks | place: Antarctica: Victoria Land, Finger Mt nord | collected 2015-12-18
CATCTCCTCCTGGGGGCTCGTCTATCGGTCTCTCCCCATCCTACGCCTTCGCTCCGCCCCCTGCCAAGCCCTCGCCCGATTACTTGAATGGCGCTCTAGTGGATCAGGCGATTGCCTTGGCCCAGGCTGACAGCAAAGAAGATGAAACTACATATGACTTTATTACACCACCTGCTTGGGACAGCGGCATAAACATGGCCGCTCGCCGTGCGGAGTTATTGACAGAGATTGAACGGCAGATCGATGAAGGCGTTTACCATCTTTACGGTATCAGTGCCGAAGATAGGGTTGTGATCGGGGAGGAATTGCGATCTCCTATGATGGCTGATGAGGGCACTGGTGACAATGATATACCTGGTATGGCAGCAGAAGAGTTCGATGAGGACGCATGCGCGCCTGTCATTCTTACTCAGTACGAATTGGCATTGCGATGGGTAAGTTATGCCATGGGCATCGTGTTCAGCCGGTTTGTGCCAGGTGTCGATGGGGCGTTAGGCCGAGGGCAATTCACGCCGGATGAGGCTGCTGCGTTGCGCGCTCTCTCACACAATCCTGGGCTTGTGGTATGCGAGGGTGGGCACTCCGAAACCTTGCCGATGAAGGTGAGGCGTGCATTGGAGATGATGTGCGGCGAGACAGCGGCTCAGGACATTATCGACACAACCACGGGCGGAAAACCTCTCGTCGACTACTTGAAGGGTGACTTCTACAAGACGCACGTTCAGCAGTATCGGAAGCGCCCCGTCTACTGGCTCCTTCAGTCGCCTAAGCGCGGCTATGGTGTGTATGTGTTTCACGAGCGCATGACCGCGGACACGCTGCACCTTCTGCGCGGCACCGAGTACCTGGGCGGTGCGATCAATGCAGCCCACAACCAACAAGCCGACCTGCACTCCGCGCTGCTAGCGACGCCGCCAGGGCCGGCCAGGAAGAAGATTGAAAAGCAATTGGACGCCGTGAACGCGCTCCTGACTGACCTGGAGGTGTTCGACGCCAACCTCGCCGCCGTCACGGGAGCGACTAACACGCGGGGCGAGGTCGTGGGCTGGCGGCCGGAGCTTGACGACGGCGTGCTGCTCAACCTGGCCCCGCTGCACACGCTCATGCCATCCTGGGCGACCGAGCCGCGTAAGGCGTGGGAGGCGCTCGCCCGCGGTGACTACGACTGGGCGCACACGGCGCGGCGCTACTGGCCCGACCGCGTCGAGGAGGCCTGCCGCCACAACAAGAGTTTCGCCATCGCGCACGGCTTACCGACCGACTAGAGCGAGGAGTCCCATTGATAATGCAGATCCGAGAATTGCTCGAGCGCGACCTAAGCCAGAAGATCGCTGAGGTTATCCAGGTCGATCAAGTCGATCAGCAGTCAGTCTACACGGAATTGAACGAGTACGTCGTTACAAAGCGTATTCGCGAGGAATACCACGGGCTACTCCGCGCCATGGCCGATGCGCCGTCCGACCCCGACGAGGGGGTAGGCGTCTGGATCTCGGGCTTCTTCGGCTCCGGCAAGTCGTCGTTCGCCAAGAACCTCGGCTACGTACTGGCCAACCGTGAGGTGCTGGGCCATCGCGCGTCCGACCTGTTCAAGGCGCAAGTCGGTGACAAGCACATCGACGCGTTGATCGACTCCATCAACAGCCGCATCCCCACCGATGTGGTCATGTTCGATGTGCAGAAGGACCGTTCGCAGGCGGGGCACGGCGGGCTCAGTATCTCCCCGTTTGTCTACCGCGTGCTCTTGCGCGAACTGGGCTACGCCGAGGACGTGGATCTCGCCGAGTTGGAGATCAGCCTGGAAGGCGACGGCAAGCTCGACGACTTCGTGGACCGTTACAACAAGCGCTTCGCCGGTGGCGACGCCGATAGCCCCAACGCGTGGACGCGGCGCGGGCGCAAGAGCGCCGAGGTGTGGAACCGAGCCGGCGCGATCCTGCACGAGATGGACCCGCGGGTCTATCCGAGCGTCGAGTCGTTCGCGCGCGGCCTGGTGCAGGATCGCGTGGACGTGACGCCGAGGCTGCTGGTCGATCGCACGTTCGAACTGGCGCGGCGTCGGCGGCCCGGCAAGGCGATGGCCTTCATCATCGACGAAGTGGGGCAGTACGTCGCCTACAGCCAGGAGCGCCTGGAGGACCTACGCGCTGTGGTCGAGTTGTACGGCGCGGAGAGCAGGAATCGCGTGCGCGCCCGGCAGATACCCGGTCCGGTCTGGTTCATCGTCACCTCGCAGGAGCGCCTGGACGAGGTGACGTCGGCGATGAGTGAGGACAAGCGTATCCTGATCGCCAAAGTGCGCGACCGCTTTCGCCACGAGATCGACCTCTCGCCGGAGGATATCCGCGAAGTGGCGACCCGCCGCGTGCTGGCCAAGCGAGAGGATGCGCTGCCCGCGCTACGGTCTCTGTACCAGGACGCCCACGGTCAATTGAACACGGCGTGCCGCCTCGAGCGCACGTCGCGCCGCGGCGAGGTGAGCGCGGAGGATTTCGTCGCCTTCTATCCCTACCTGCCACACTACGTCAACCTGTGCATCGACATCATGTCGGGGATCAGGTTGCAGCCGGGGGCGATGCGCCACATCGGCGGCAGCAACCGCACCATCATCAGCCAGGTCTATCAGATGCTGGTCAACCCGCGCACCATGTTCGCGGACCAACCGCTGGGTCGGCTGGTCACGCTCGACAAGGTCTACGAGTTGATCGAGGGGCAGGTCGGCTCGGCGCGACAGCAAGACATCAACGACATCACGCAGGCCTTTAAGGACGACCCGGCGGACAAGGGCTGGGCCAGCCGCGTAGCCAAGGTCGTCTGTCTACTGGAGTTCGTGCGCAACCTGCCGCGCACCGAGATAAATATCGCGGCGCTGCTGGTGGACGAGGTGGGCCGGCCGGCCCCGCTGACCGAGGTGTCGGCCGCCCTAGAGCGCCTGGTCGCGAGCCAGTTCCTGCGTAACACCGAGGACGGCTACAAGCTGCAGACGGCGCAGGAGAAGGACTGGGACACCGAGCGGCGCGGTTTCTTGCCGCCCAAGCCGCGCGACCGCAACGAGATCGTGCGCGAGACCGTGGGCGAGGTCTTCGCCGACGCCAAGATCAAGGATTACCGCTACGAGAACAAGACCTTCGGGGTCGGGCTGACGGTCGATGGGGTGCGCGCGGGCGACGACGGCCCGTTGTCCCTGTCCCTCCTAGTAGCCGACGGGGCGGAGAGCCAGCCGTCACGATTCGCCGACGCGAGGGACGCGAGCTTACAGCCCGCCAACCAGAACACGATGTACTGGGCTTTCCCGCTCGATCCGACGATCGACGAACTGGTCGCCAATCTCTACGCCGGCCGTCAGATGGTGGCCAAGTACGATACGTTGCGCGCCCAGAACAAGATCACGAACGACGAGGCGACCAGTCTGACTGACCAAAAGCGCGAGGTGGGCTTGATCGCCACGCGCCTGAAAGAGCGGCTGCAGCACGCCGTGGCGCAGGGCCAGGGCGCGTTCCGGGGTACGACGCGCGATAGTGCGGAGTTGGGTAAGGACCTGCCCGAGATCTTCCGCGCGTTCTATAGCTTCGCCGTGCCGCCCCTCTACCCCAAGCTCGGCATGGGCACGCGTCCAGTTAAGGGCAAGGGGGTCGAGGTCGAGGAGATGCTGAAAGCGGCCAACCTGAACGCCCTGCCGCAGGTGTTCTATGGCGGTGAGCACGGCCTGAACCTGGTGGTCAAGGACGGCGTAAAATACTTGCCCAACGTCGCGGCGGACATCGCGCAGGAGGTGCTGGGGTACCTGAAGTACGAGTACTCGTACGGCAATAAGGTGACGGGCAAGGATCTGGCTACCCATTTCGGCGGCATTGGCTACGGCTGGGACCTGGACATCGTGCAGATAGTGCTGGCCGTGCTGCTGCGCGCGGGCGCGATCGAGATCACGCACCAGGGCCGGCGCTTCCGTAACAATCAGGATCCGCAGTCCCGCGTGCCCTTGACCAACAACACGGCGTTCCGGGCGGCGTCGTTCGCGCCGCGCAAGTCGATCGATATCAAGACGCTGACCGACGCCGTCAGCGCGTTCGAGGACTTGACTGGCGACGAAGTCGACGTCGAGGAAGGGGCGATCGCGGCGGCGTTCAAGAAATTCGCCGACGACGAGCTGCGCGGAGTCCTGCCTGTGATCGCCGTGATCGGGGCGAACAGGCTGCCAGGTCTGGCGACGCTCCAGGATTATCAGAAGACGTTGGAAGGGGTGCAGGCTGCCGCCTCGGACGACAGCGTACTGATTCTGGCCGGTGAGGGGACCGTGCTTAAGGAGACCCGAGGCACGGCGCATCGGATGCAGGAGGCTGTGAGCGAGCACAACCTCGCTATGCTCACTCAGGCCCGGACGGTGCGCGATGTTGTGTGGTCCGCGCTGGTGGCCCGTCCCGAAGGCGCGGACCTCGCGGACGAGGCGGCGCGGCTGGACGAGCTCACGCGCGCGGACACGTTCTACGCGCAGCTTAAGCCGATCGAAGCCCTGTCGAGGAAGATCCTCTCGACGTACGAAACGACGTACCGCGCCCTGCACGAGCAGCGTCACAAGGGATTCCAGGCGGCGGCAGATGAGGCGCAGGCGCAGGCGACGTGGCTGGGGGTGAAGGTATTTCAGGTGGCGGATGACGAGATAGAGGCGCGGGAGGAGGGGATGAGGGCGCTGGACGAGGTATACAAGCAGGCGATCTCTCCTCTTACAACACGCGCCTGCGTGCCGGACGATCCGCTCAAGGGCGGCGGCATCGTCTGTCCACACTGCCAGGCCACCGTCAGCCAGATGGAGTCGGATCTCGCCGCTTTATCCAGCCTACAGGCACAGGTGCTGGAGCGACTACGGGAGCTGGCGCCGGTGGCGAAAGATGAGGTTCCGGTCGAGCGCGTCAGGGTGCTCGACTTCTTCGACGGCCCGCTCGACTCTAAGGAGGCGATCGAGGCAGCGGTGGACCGGCTGCGCGCCGCGCTGCTCGCCCTCTACGCCGACCAAGCCCGGATCATCCTGGAGTGAGCGCATGATCACTCCACGCAGTGTTTTCGAGGAGAACATCCGGCCCGCCGAGCTGCTGCTGCGCGTCTACCGATTGCTGGAGTGCGACACCATACAGACAAGTGGTGAGATGCTGAACGAGTTGCGTGCGGTGCTCGATACCGACGCCAACGAGTACCTCATGCTCATCTCGAACCCTATTTTCCTCGGGGTCGTGCGCGAGCACGCCGACATTTCGATGCCCACGCTCAAGCGTGGGTCGCTGGACAACCTGTTGCGTCAGGCCATCGTGGTCGCCTGTACCGCGCTTGATACCTATCTTCCGTCGTTGTTGCGCGCCAATCTCGCGACCGTTATCGAGGTTCGCGGGCGCGGGTTCATTCCGCAAGACACGAGCGTTCGTGAATACTTCAATGATCTTACCTTCGATCTGTCAGACACGCTCCGGTTGCTCGCCGATCCAGAGGGCGCGCCGCTCTTCATCGCCAACAAACTCCTCGGCAAAACCGCGTTCGCCTACCTGAGTAATAAGAAAGGCGTCCATGTTGTGGGGGCTTTGCTGGCAATCAACAAACCCTGGCAGGATATCGCGACGAAATTACAGCGTGATCAGAAAGAGTTAATGAAGACCATCGAGGATACGGCGAACCGGCGCAACGACATCGTGCATCGCGCGGATCGTCCGCGTGCCTCGTCCCAGACGGGTCTCGACGAAATCACATTCGAGTGGGCCAACCAGCAAGAGGTCAGCCTCTCATTCGCCCAGCAGTCCGTCGATACGATCAAACATGTCTGCCTCGCCCTGGATGAGTTGGTGACGGCGCGCATGTCGACATTACGCGCCGAGGGCGTGTCGCTGGTAATGGAAGTTGGGGGCTGACATGGGTATCGTCAGCGACCACTTGCGCGACGTGCTCGCGGTCCAGGTGCGCGATCATGGGCTCGTGGTGTGGTTCGACCCGGAGCGGCACTATCGCGCGTTCGCCGATGCGCTCACCCTGCCGGATGCAAGCGTGGTTATGTACGAGGACAGCTTTTGGGGCTTGCGCCACACGGTCGATCCGCTGCTGCGCGGTGAGCGGCCGCCCAGGCTCCTCGTGTATGTCGGCCTGACCGAGGAGGCCACCGCCAACGCGCTGGTGGAATTGACCGCGCCCGGCGTCGTGCTGGCTCCCGGACAGATACCGCCGGAGCGTAATACGCGGCTCTCCGCCGTGGCCAGGACAGCGTTGCTGGGCCATCCCGAGACATGGACCGTCGAGGCGGCGAACGAGATTGCTCAGCAGATAGACGCGGGGCAGATCCGATCGCTCGACGAGGCCGATCGCGTGGCCGAGAAAGGGGCGGAAAGCGCGGGCGTGATCTCGCTGATCTTTGGCACGGGCAATCCGCAGGAGGTGGCCTTGCAGTTCGTGGGGAGCGATAAGCATGACAAGAACATCGTCGCTAAGGGCGCCGTGATGGCGGTGACGAACTTGCTGGGCACGGTCTACGGCTGCGATCTGCCGGACAGCGGCCCGCTCCCCGACATACGGAAGACTCTCGCCCACCATGCGCTCCGGACCGATATCGTCGCCTGTATCGGGGACGCGCTCCCCGCCAGGCTGCATTCGCTCAAGGTTGCGCCTGTCGGTCCGCCGCGTGACGCGTGTGTCGCGCTCGCGCGGGCTTGGCGCGACCGCTACAACCTACGCGAGAGTTACGCCAACAGCGCCGACCGTGTACAGAGCGAGTTGGCGTTGAGTGGCACGGATGTCACCCTCGACGGGTTACGCGCGTGCGAAACGGTCGCCGGTCTCGAGGCAGTGCTCCAGGAGGCTATCGAGGATGCGGCGGTCACCGCGGAGACACAGGCGCTCGACGAACTTGCGGCAGACTGGAGAGCGTTGATCGAGCGGCGCCTCGGCAACTTCTGGTCGGCCTGGCCCGATCGCTACCCCGAAGCGCAGGCTCGCTGGCTCCTGCTCCAAACGGCCCTAGACTTGTTGGTGATGGCCGACTCAATCGAGGCCGTCCTGAAACACTTCGATGGCGGGCCGGCCGCGTTCCTGGAGCGGTATGCCGGCCAGGGAGCGGGCCAAGACACAGCATGGTGCTTGCTAGACACACACCAGCGCCACCTGGAGCGCCGCTATCACGACTTCACGTTCGAGGAACGCCACGCGAGCCTGGAGCGGCTGCTGGCGCGGGCGCGCCAGCGCTACATGGAGATAGGCGGGACGCTGGCCGAACGCTTCGTGCAGGCCCTCAAGGCGTCGAAGTTTGCTGTCCCCGGCATACGGCAACAGCGTGCTATTTACGCCACCGACGTGGCGCCGGCGCTCAAAGCCGGCAAGACGGCTTATTTGCTCGTGGATGCGCTGCGCTTCGAGATGGCGCGCGAACTCTCAGGCAGCTTCCAACGCGACTACGATGTCGCGCTCTCGCCGGCCATTGGGATCGTGCCGACGATCACCGACATCGGCATGGCCGCGCTGATGCCGGGCGCGGAGCGCGACGCTACTGTCGTGAACGTCGGCGGCGGGAAGCTCGGGCTAGAGATCGATGGGACCGTGCTCAAGGACCGCGCGTCGCGGCTGGCCTGGCTCAAAGGGCAGGCGCGGGCGCGGGTGGCTGTCGCCACCGTGGATCAGGTGCTGCCCAGGCCGAAGAAAGCGCTGGATCAAGAACTGAAAGACGCGGAGTTGATCCTGATCACGTCGCAGGAGATCGATGCGCTGTGCGAAGGCGACAACATCCACTTGGCGCGCAAGGTGATGGATGACATGCTCCCGGAACTGGCCAAGGTCGTGCAGAAACTGCGCGACTACGGATGCGCGCGGATTGTCGTCACGGCCGACCACGGCTATCTCTTCGGGGATGAGTTGGATACCGACATGAAGATCGAGCCTCCGGGTGGGCGCACCGACGATCTGCATCGCCGTGTGTGGGTGGGCAGCGGAGGCGCGGCCAGCGCGTCCTACCTACGCGCGCCGCTCAAGGACTTCGGCCTCAGCGATGACCTAGAGATCGCCGTGCCGTGGGGTTTCGGCGCGTTCATCGCGCTGGGCGGCGGACGCGCGTACTTCCATGGCGGCATGGCGCCGCAGGAGCTGGCTATCCCGGTGCTGACGCTGTCTCCCCTGTCTCCCATACCGACATCGACCAACACGCTGGAGTGGACGCTCCTGCCTGGCTCCCGCAAAATCAGCACCCGTTTTTTCTCGGCCCAGGTGACGGGCCGGATCGGCGGCCTCTTCGATGTCGAGTTGCCGCGCGTGCGCGTCGAGGTCCGGGTGAAGAAAGATGTGCTCTCGCTCCCGGTCGCCGCTTCCTACGGCTTTGTCGAAGCGACCGGCGATGTCGAGTTGCGGCTGAAAGACGATGAGCCTTCAGTGGTCGACGCCAATACCGTCACCTTGATGATCACGTCGGCGTCCGCTAAAGGGACCGTTTCCGTTCATCTGCTTGACGCGGCCACGGGACGAGAGTTGGTCGAGCCGCTCAAGATCGACATGGATATAGCGCTGTAGGGAGGGGACGGGATGCCGGACCTTGATACGAAAGCGTCCGAGGTTTTCGCCGGCAAGGTCGTGCGCAAGAACCTCGTGCGCAAGGTGAAGGTGGGCGCCAACGTGCCGGCCTTCGTGCTCGAATACCTGTTGGGGAAGTACTGCGCGACTGACGACCCGTACGCGGTCGAGGCCGGGTTGCGCGTGGTCAACGCGACGCTGGCCGACAACTTCGTGCGCCCCGACGAGTCCAACAAGGCGCAGTCTCTCGTGCGTGAGAAGGGTAAGCACACCATTATCGACAAGATCAAGGTTCGGTATCTCTCTGAAGACGATCGCTACTGGGCCGAGTTGGTCAACTTCGGGCACAAGTTCGTGCATATCCCTGAATCGTACGTGCGCCAATATGATCGGCTATTGATGGGCGGGATATGGGCGCAAGTCGACATTATGCATCGGTACGACGAGGATGCGAAGGGCAAGCGCAGCCCTTTCTGGATCGAGGATCTGAAGCCCATCCAGCTCGCGACCTTCGACCTGGACGATTATAGGGAGGGGCGACGCGGTTTCTCCTCGGACGAGTGGATAGACCTGCTCCTGCGCAGCATCGGCCTGGAGCCATACTATTTCGATCGCCGGCTCAAGCTGCTCTTCCTCTGCCGGCTGATCCCCCTGTGTGAGCAGAACTACAACCTGATCGAGTTGGGTCCACGCGGCACCGGCAAATCTTACGCCTTCCAGGAGCTCTCCCCCTATGTGCTCCTCCTGACCGGACCCACCACGGTCGCCAATCTCTTCTACAACATCGCCTCCGGCAAGATGGGTCTCGTCGGGTTGTGGGATGCCGTCGCGTTCGACGAGGTGGCCGATCTCCAGACGATGCCAAAGGAGGTCATCACGACGCTCAAGACCTATTGCGAATCCGGCACGTTCGCGCGGGGCAAAGACGCGTTGAGTGGTCATGCCTCCATCGCGCTCTTCGGCAATACGAACCAGCCGGTCGACGTCATGGTCCGCTCGTCGCACCTCTTCATGCCGTTGCCCGACGTCATCCGCGAAGATCTGGCCTTCCTGGACCGCCTGCACTTCTATCTGCCGGGTTGGGACGTGCCCAAGATGCGCAACGAGTTCTTCACTGACCACTACGGCTTCGTGGTCGATTACCTCGCGGAGGCGTTGCGGGAGCTACGCCGGCATAACTACACCGAGATGATAGACCGCTATTTCTCCATGGGCGCGCACCTCAACGCGCGCGACGTCAAGGCCGTCCGCAAAACGGTCGCCGGTCTAATCAAACTCGTCTACCCGCACGGCGAGGTGGCGCGCGACGAGATGGCCGAGTTGGTGGAGTTGGCGCTTGAAGGGCGGCGGCGCGTCAAAGAACAACTGAAGAAGATGGGCTCGTTCGAGTATCACCAGACATCGTTCTCGTATGTGGACAATACGTCGCGCGAGGAAACGTATGTCGGTGTGCCCGAAGACGGCGGCCGTGAACTCATTGCCACCGATCCACTCGCACCGGGGTCGGTGTACGCGGCATCGGTCGACGACCAGGGTCGTGCGGGCCTGTACCGTCTTGAGGTCGGCTGTGCCCCGGGCACGGGCAAGCTGCGGATCGCGGGTGGCATGGACGGAACTATGAAAGAGTCGATGCAGCGGGCCTTCGCCTATCTGCAGAGTCAGAAAGGCAGCATGGGCATCGCGCAATTGTTCGACACCACCGACTTCCACGTAGAGGCTATCGACCTCCTGACCAATCGTGTCCCCTGCGAACCGGGCATCGCGCTCGTGGTCGCCATCCATTCAGCGCTCAAGAAGCAGGCGACGGCGCCCGCGCTCGTCATCCTCGGCGATCTCACCATCGGCGGCAACCTCAAGCCGGTACGGAGCCTTGCCGAGCCGTTGCGGTCGGCGATGGATAATGGGGGGCGTCGCGCCCTGATCCCGATCGAGAACAAGCGCGATTTCCTCGACGTATCGGCTGACATCATGGAGCAGGTCGACCCTATCTTCTACGGAGATCCGGTCACGGCAGCCGGCAAAGCTCTAGGTCTGAAGTAATGGTCGTGCTCGATTGTCTACCTTATTACACAACAACCACGCCGCCATCGCTTCTGTTGAGCGACCGCGTGCGGCTTGAATAATAAGCCTAGCTGTTAACTCTCTATTATAGGAAAGGTGGTGTGCAGGTATCACTCTAAAAACACGGGGGCAGGTATACTGGGGCCAATAAGTAGGCGCACGGTGGAGTAGAGCAAGGATGCTGGACGACCTGGACCTGAGCGGGGTCACGGA
>JAABUQ010012128.1_pt1 | contig 10793 bp, 10 predicted proteins | sample 5560001 | NCBI WGS metagenome assembly JAABUQ01 (sample SAMN10711888, study PRJNA513371) | rock metagenome | isolation source: Antarctica rocks | place: Antarctica: Victoria Land, Finger Mt nord | collected 2015-12-18
TTGGGTAGCCCTTATTTAGTGACGGAAGGAAAGGGGGGGGGCGGGTCAGCGGGGGGCAGGTAGACTTCTGTGACTTGGTTGAACAACAGGGGAAAGACGGGGGCCAGCGTTTGGTGGCTGCGGTCGGTGAATGTGAATGTGAATGCCAATGCGAAACCACATCCTTCAACTGCTTAACCACCTGACTACCAACTATCAACTACTATCCTTCTACCTCCCTACTCCGTCCCCCGCAGCTCCACACACAGAGCCGATATCATATATGCATGCCCCCCCTCTCTCCCTGCCTCCCTTCCTCACTCACCCTCCCTGCCTGCCTGCCTGCCTCAGTGCCATATGTATTGCCCGGGGTGAGTATACCCCCCAACGACTGCACTAGCTGCACCACATCGCCCCCTCCTCCTTCTCTGGGGATATGAAGGGGGTATGATGGGGAAAGTGCCCAGGGGCCCCGTTTGGGGTTTGGGTGAAGTGAGTGAATGCGGACGGGGAGTGAGATGAGGGAGATATGGGCGGGGTGGAAGTTGGGTGTGCGAGGCTGGTTGGACCGGAGCGGGGGTAAGACGATTGATGTACGAGTCTGGGGGGTTACGCGCGGATGTTCAGTACAAAAGAACTCTTCTCGCTTTCCATGCGTGGGTTTTTTGTATGACCCCTCCGATCGCGGAAAAGTGCATGAGCCCTCATTCCTCGTCGTGCGCACGAGGCAGACCGCTCTGCCGAGCAAAAATGTGAAAATGTACAGCAGAAGTCCTAACATACAACCTCCTCAAACACCCATAAACCCCCCTCCCCTCCCCTCCCAGCCTCCCCAATTCTCCTCATACCCCTCCTACCCCCCCCTCCCACCGCCCGCAACCCGCTCTCCCATCTCCCTTTCCGCCTCCCTCTTCCTCGCACCTTCCTCGCCTTGGTTCTCCGCCTCCTCCCTCGCGCGCGATCGGGCGGCTTCGCGCACGCCCGGCCACCAGTCCGAGAGGCGGCCTTTGTCGACGTATTTGGCGAGGAGGGCGTCTTCGGTTTTGAGGTCGTGGGAGAGGGCGGAGAGGGTGGAGGAGGAGAAGGTGGAGAGGCGGGACAGGGGTGAGGAGGTGGAGGGGGAGTCTTTGGGTGGGCGGAGGGAGGTGGGTGTTGTGCCTGCGCCGAGAAGGGCTGAGGGGGGGAGGGGGGGGTGAGAGGACCAGAACTCGGGGGTTGATATGGTGGATGATGGAGTGGGGGAAAGGGTGCGGTAACCCTCGAGTAGAGTTTGGAAGAGGGATGTTGATGCTGTTTCGATTTCGACTTGGGTGTCTGGTTTTAGTTCTGTGCGGTTGATGAGGGGCCAGTCGTCTTGGATTATGCAGCGGCGCCAGATGATTCTTTCGAGCAAGGCAGCGTCGTGGGGGGGGAGGGTGGTTGGAGGGGTTAGATAGAGGATCTTTAGGGCGAGGAAGAAGCGGGTTGAGTCCAAGGGGGTGGTGGAGGGCTGCACGGGGTCGTCGGTTATAAGAGTCATGGTGGTGATGAGGTCGAAAGGGTGAAGTGTTTGCCCGGCGAGGAGTGATTGGAGGGTTTGTTTTAGGGATGTTTCCAGGTAGGGTTTTCCGGAGACGGAGCGGTTGCCGTAACGCTCCATTGCGAGATCGAGTTCGGCTTGTGCGTCGAGAGCGTTGGAGACGCCGGATTTGATGAAGGTGTATAAGGTTTCTTGGATGCTGAGAACCAATATGCTCTTGTCAATGCGTTCGATATCGGGGCGAACGAGGTCGGATTTGGCTTGGCCTTTGGTCTTGGCGGCCAGGATGGTGAGTTTGTCCATGCTCAACGTGATTTTCTTGCTCCAGAGATTTTGTTCTTCTTGCTGTGCCAGGTTCAAGCTGTGCGCTGCTAGTGCGTAGTCTCGCTCGGAGCCAACTTCGTTGATCCAACAAAGCTTTGCGTAGGGTGGATGGTGTCGAAGGTATGTGGTAAGTTGCTCCTTGAACTTGGAATTGTTGTTGAAGATTTCGACCGCTTCGCCACCGGCCAGATGCTTCTTGAAGTATGCCTCTGCCCATCTCATCCCAAACTTCACAAAGTACATGTTGATGCGTTCACGGAGCAGCGGTGTGCTTTCAGGGTCCCCTTGCTGCATCTCGCGGTCTATGATTTCCACAAGTGCATCCATATCCCAGTATCTCTCTGCTAGTTCGAACGCTTTTTCCGGCAGGCCAATGTCCGTCAAGGCCGCAAAGAGACCTTTTCTGACAGCAAAGTGTTCGATCATAAGTTCCTTCCCCTTTGCTTGATCGTCTGGATCGTCTCGTGACTTTAAAGAGCGGAAACGCTCAATGTACGTCTGACAGCATATCTGTACCTGGCGCGGGTTGTTCTCAGCAAGTCTGACCATGAGGAGATACGATGTCTCATCCTCGCTATCCTGGTCTTCTTCCTCGTCCAGAAGTTTAGCCATCTCGCGAGACAGATCAGTCAACTCTTTGACCCTCCCAACGATGTGTGTTGTGGAGGTCCAGAACTCTGGTAGGCCCTTATAGCCACTTTCATACTTAAGAACTCCATCAATCATTTCTTCCTCGTCAAGGCCGTAAGCAGCGGCATTGGCCTCTCGGAACTGAAAAGCTGTTTCGAGGCCAGCTAATTGGATGTCGGTGGCCTCACCGATCATTCTCGCTTTCGTTACTAAATCAAACTCCTTCTCATCCTCGACACTTTCCTTGAAGAGCAAATCGACTATCTCTTGAGCCCAAGGAATAATCCACTCCAAACGCCAGACGTCGTGAATGAAATAATGTCGCACTCCATCAGTCTCGTTATGCTGCGGCTGGTTTTCAGTCTTGTCATTCTCCGATATGGCCTCTATCAGTTCCGCAAAGAGATCCTTGTGATTTGGATTCTTGTCTGGATGGCTGGCGTTTTTATCATAGCATTTCCATAGAGCTTTCGCAGCCGCCATTTTCTCTGCACTCCACAATAGCTGCCATCGAGCAATTCGACTTAATGGTTGATAGTGCTTCCTGAGGTGTTTGTTGAGATCGGCGAGAGCCATCGATCTTCGTAGCAGCTGCTGTTCCATGGAGGGTTGGATGGCAGCGATGTACGGGGAGGTGGAACTCATTATTGAATGATTCACGTTCAACGCTGCCCTCTCGATTTCTGCTGCCGAAAATTGCTCCTCAGCTCTAGGAGAGAAGTCCAGGAGATTTTGTTGCTGGCTTCCAAAGAAGACTGCCTGCTCAATTTTGGTTTGGGCTGTCACGGTGGCTCGATCCAGCGTTGATTGCCCTTCCTTCATGGGCAATGCAGTCACACGTATCAGCCCAAACCCGTAAATCATTATGGCACATGAGGCGATGGCCTGGCTTCGATCTCGCGGCTCAGAAGCACATCCAACAACCTTGTACGGGTTGTCGTTTCGGAAGTCGATGACATCCTGGAACGGATCAGGCAGAGTATCAGCCTCAACGCGTAGCTGAGTGCTTGGTGATTCTTCGACCTCCACAAGCGAGACCAAGACAACGCTCTTCTCGAATAGGACGAAAGCTGTCTGAACTGGCTCGGGCACTAGCAGCTGAGGTCGGAAGGCTGAGTCTGCTGGCATCGAGGTCTTATAGCATGATATAGGATGAACCACATCGATAGTGACGAAGCCGTTTGCAAGAGTCAGACCAACCAACGCATAATTTGACGATAGCGCTCCTTTTAGAACGGTCAATGCAAGCAGCTTGCAGTCGCTGCTTTTGTTCGCCTTGGCTTTGGTCAGCTCTTTCCCAGTGGTATGGCTAGGAATGATGGTGAAATCCATGACCTCAAAGGCATGCTCCTGCTGATCGTGAAAGACCTCACCGCCTTCTGTCAAAGCCTTGAAAAGATCCGCTTTTGCGTCGACATCGTAAACCAAGGAGTGTGTTCCGTTCCACTTCAGATCCCAAACCTCAAAAGATCCTGTTGTAGTCGCAACCACGACGTATCTTTGCCCTCGTTGCCAAGAGCGGCCTGCTCGAACAGCAGCGACGTCTTTTCTCCAGCCGGCAATACTAAAGACGTTTCTGAGGCTTCCAAATACCCCTCCGCTTTGAGAACCCCCGCTACGCAGGAAAGTGACGCTGATTGATGGCTTCCCTTGCGGATCACTAACGGTCAAGTGTGCAAGTCTGCCTGTGCTCATTGTGAGAACAAACCCTCGCGGCTCCGCCTCTGTGACTATTGTCACGATTTCTCCGGACATCATTCCATTAATTGTACCCTGAACACTCTGCTGTTTTTGTCTATTGAGATCCGCACTTGCAGCAGAAGAGATGCTTTCCCAGTATGTAATTTTTCCGCTTCTAGGCATCACGACTAGAAGAGCTGGCTCGGTGGGCGAGGGCACCAGGACACCGAGCGGTAATGGGTGGCGTGGATTGGTTGCAGGATGGAGCAGACGGACCTTGACAGGTTTGGCGTGCTCGAGGGAATGGGCGCCTTGATCGTATTTCCAGATGATAGCTTGAGTCGGAGTCATTGCAATGGCATGGCCAAGGGACGTGGATATTTCGCCGTGCCATGGCTCTAAACAGCGTTAGATGGCTCTTGCGACACTGGGCTTGGAGGACTCACCTGGTCTACGAGGGTCTTCGAGAGTTCCTGGTGTTGTTGATAGCTGGGTCACTGTGTAATTCTCGTTTCGTGTCTACGAGTACACCAGTCAGCCACTGTCGCCATACTTTCATCTTGAAGGCCATATGCCATACCAACTCGACGCCGCTGTCACTCCTGCTTGATCTTCTGTCCTTTTCGCCTTTCTTTGAACCTCTATGCCTGATCGCGAGACTTGTAGGATCGACGCTACCATTTCGGTGTTCTCCAGGCACGTGCGCATGACCATTTGCAACGGGAGCTTCTTCAACGTCATCGAGATGTCCGTTGATTTTGCTAGATGGAGGTTCGAATGTTTCCTTGCTCAAGCCTGAACGCTTTTGTCTCTTCACAGGTTGACGATTGGCTACCGAATCTTCTGAAGCGTTCCGCTGTCGTCGTCTTGGATTGCGCGCAGCGACACTGGCCGCATCTGGCGAGAACATCGTCAATCGAATAATATGCTCTGCGATCGTGTCATCTGCTTGGAACGATTTGTCGGAGTTTTAAGCGGTCGTAGGTGTTGACATTGTTGATTTTTGCAGCTGTTATGTCCGCTAGTGCCGCCTGGACCAAGTCGCGATTCGCTGGCCCTACACGAAAATGAAGGCGCCTCATTTTCACCTTCTTTGAAATTTACATTCATGGCTTACGATATGAGTGTTTATCTTACAGTTGGCTGACTACGCAGTGGCCGGCATCTCAACATTTGTCCATGGTGTCTGGTGACTGGAATCACTACACTGGCCTTGCATTTGCCTTGCGTCCTCGGTCCCACATTGTTTTCAGAGCGCGTCGACTTGCGAGCTATAAAGTGGCAAACTGCTCACGAGAACCCTCGACAACTGACCTGCGACAGCTAACCTGCGACAGCTAACCTGAAAGCAGAGAAAGATTTCGTTGCTGCCACTGCTGCAAGACAAGCTGTGGAGCCTCGACCACGCTGGGAAGTCATGGGTTTCATTCAAAGACACAGGGAAGCGTCATCGTTAAAAGATCTTTCTTCGATTCATCGTAACATCGTCTTCAGCTAATGTACAAGCAAAGCTCTCTGCACATACCAGTATGCTTGTGCACAGCATCAAAGGAGAGTGGGCGATTATTGGAATACCTCGAGCCAGTAGATGCCAGCGCTCCGGTCAAGTCCAATTCTTTGCTGCTGGGAGCCCTACTTCTTAGCAGGCTCCTCCTCATCGATGCTAGCAGTGCTCATGCTATCGGTGCTCTCGCCCTTCTCGTGGCCCACGACCTCGTCGTCATCTTTGGCACCATGCAACTCCTCTTCAAAGACGGGATCGGTTTCGACGGCCTCGAATTTGGTCTTGAAGTCGCCGATGGCGTGGCCGTGGGAGCTGCTGTTGGAGCGACGACGGGCGTTGGTGAAGTTGTAATTGTAGTCTTGGGACTCGTCGCCGGGACAGCCCCTGATACGAGTTAGCAAGAGCAAGGATTCAGACGGGGTGAGGCCTGTGACTTACCAATTCCCCTTGCCTCCTCCCTCCTTTTTCACCTTCTTGGGGTCGGCATCGACATGGCCGGACTTGGCAAAGTAGCGAGGGAGATGCTGGTCATCGTCTGCAGTGCCATCGGCGAGGCCGGCATGGTCACGGTCGTTCTGCTTGTGAGAGCGGGTCACTGTTGATGGTAGATGTCAGCTTGCCTGACGCCTTTGATGGATATCGTGGACTGTATAGGTGGAGAATTGATTTCACACAATCACAGGAGCCATTAAATTGACCAGGTCCCCGGTGGATCAAGCAGAGCCACTGTCCCTGCTCGGTGTCCGAACAGTAGCAAGTCTCAAGGAGGTACTCACTGATTGCTATTGAATGGAGGGTGTATTGTTCGATGTCTTGTTATATTGGTAACTAGGCCGTTGCTAAAGTATCGTTGTGATGTGGGAAGTTGAGGTTGTCAACAAAGGGAGGAGGAGGTGAGCAAACAAGGGAGCTTGGGTTATGGAATCTTGGAGGGGGTGAGGAAAGGTGATTGGTCGATAGAAGCAGTAATCAATTTACAAAGATTCTCCACAAATCTTTGTTGATTGAACAATTGGCGGAGGTGAGCTCTTCAAAGAATTTTCATGAGGACAGAAAGTTCTGATCTCTTGTCTGGTCTACTGGTCTCTTCCTTCTGTTTGTTTTTACGTGTACAAAGGGTCAGTGATCGATCACACGACCGTTTGCTGAGCCCAGAATATTTGGTGTTACAGGTTGCCCCACGTTTAAGTAAGCTTGTCCTGAACAGGTTGACACTAGCGGAATGTGGGGTTTAGCACCAACTGTTAGCTGGCCGATCATCAGGTACCTCTGTCGCACAGCATGGCTTCTGTCAAGTGGACGAAGCAACTTGATAATGTAAAGAATCTGTTTTTCTAGAAAGAGGAACTCTATCCATCTCTTGCCACAGCACCCAAGTCTTCTCGAGCAATGGCCATGGAGAAGAGCAAGAGCTTAGACTGTGACCGATTTACTGCATGACGATTCCATGACGAAGCTGCACGCGATTGCTTGTCTCAGGCATCCAATGAATATCCAACTTCGACTTCATCGCCGATGCTTGCTCCATCTTCGGATATCATCCGACATTCCAGTGGCTCGCTTTGCCCGGCAACAAGTCTATGCTTGGACCTCGTAGGATAGGACGGGTTCTTGAGAGTTGCAGTTCGTGAACATCTGAGATCTTCGCCGGCGTGCTCAAGAAGTTGAAGTGGAGGAAGCTATTAGTATCTCTTTGCCAGATTATACTATCGGGTACGGAGACCGAGCACGCCTACCATGGCTACGGTAGTACCTAGTACTCCGCACCGTCTTCTAATCTTCTCTCACGATTCAGATAGGTATGAATGCCATCTCAGGCCATCAGGCCTCTGTATGTTAGGGACATGACCGTCAAAGTTGATGATGTTTCGTTGTACGTCGTGTTGCACGTCCGTCTCGGGGCACTTTTCTACAGGCATTTCCTCTATGTCTCGCTTCATCAGCCATGGTACATTTATCAGGACATTCACTCAAGCGACGGCTTTTCGATAAATTCAATCCCTTGCGCAAGGTAGATCAAGGTCGATGATCCATGGTGCATTCATCGGCTCATTCTTGGCTGTCATGATCGCTGCGTTTACCGTGAGTGTTTGTTGCCCATGTATTATTGAATTCTTGGTGGGCTTGGGGAAATCGCTCTCAAGTTTGGATATTTTGCTTGGCTCAGGAGCCCAATCGATAATTTGGGCCCCGTTACCTTCATGGATATGACCAAACAAGTGCATGAGCGGCCTAGCTCTTTGTAGAGCTCGGAGAAGGTTCTCGCATCCGACGTTGCCTTGTAGACATCCGTCTAGGATACCTTTTAGGGGTCCATAGGTCATGATTATGTCAACGTTTAGATAATCAGGTATCGCATTACTAGCCGGCTTGTTGAATCGGTCTTCGTTATGCTCGTATCCAAAGGCCCAATCGTTGAACGCCGGTGAGTACGGCGATGTACAGATAGTAAATCTGACTCCGTTCCTGAGGGCGAAGCTATTCATACCTTCTTTGAGATAGGTTATACCTGCATCTGCTGCGAGTGGACCCGTCATGACCGCCAACGCCTTATCATGATCCCCCACCTATCGCCTTCGTCGAGGTGAGTCGCCCAAAATGATTTGTCGAGTTCCAAGTCGTGGTTCCCCCCAATAACAAGTTTCAATTCAGCGTCGATTCTTCCCAACATTTTCGTTGCTTTTTCGTAGGAGGGTACCCCTCCACAATGTGTCAAGTCTCCGCAGTGCAAGACAACATCAGCTTTAGGTAGAGGAAGGCGGAATGGCTGCGGCTGCAACTGGGCATTATCCGCAAATTCAAGATTATGAGTGTCTGAGATCACAAGGAACCTTGTCGAAGCTGTGGTCATTGCCACAGTTTAGAACAAAAAGTAGTAGGTTGCTACAGTAAAAGATCAGACGCTTGGCTGACTTCATTGATAGAGAATTTACGCTGAGACTTATGGCTGATAGACCTGCACGGGAAGTATTATCAGTAAGGCTTCATGATAGTAAAGCAGGACGATCAAGGTATCAGAAATAATGTATGGCCACAGGAACGGGTAAACCAATATGCTTTGCTGTATGACTCAGAATGGCATGGTGGAGACAGTAGCTCGTATTGAAGAATTTCACCGAGATTGAAATCATATCAAGTGAGATCAGTCAGCCTCAAAGTCAATAATGGGAAATATGTTTTACAATACTGGCATGAATTGAGCAGGAGAGGGTCTGACCGAATATTTGCAAGATCCTGCAGAGCTACAACCCTACAATCCTTCCCGGGGGACAAAGGAATCCTCCGATATGTTAACAATATTTTGATGAGAGCATGAACGCAGATATTAGCTAGGCAGAGACTGAGTGATGAGTATGAAGAACGATTGGATAACAGAGTAGAAGTAGTACTGAGAGCGCAAGGTAAGGTTACTGATATATCTCGCTATTTAAAAATATAGAAAAAGCTTTTGGCTATTTGGCCTAGCTCTCAACTAGTGCTAGGCTCAGGGGCTGGCCCCCATCATCCCATGAGGGTAAAGTAGTGAGTCGTTAGGGAATAGGGAGTATTTATGCTACCGAATACGGATTGACTATCATCGTCTAATCTGCTTTCACAATGTACTCCGTGTTTTCGAGTATCTCCATTCGCATGCATCACTTGGGAATGAAGCCCATGCAGACGAAATGGCCGACTTCGAAAAGTATTTACTGTTCGAGAAAGGCCTGTCACCTTCACAATGTCTGCACGCTACGCGATCCTATGTCCGAGACATTACGGCCATTGCTGCTGTCCATATCAAAAGTCTCACCGTGATTTCCATATTCGCCATCCTTATGTTTACCTTCTTTCCTGTACGCCTCTTCTTCTCCCGAGACATGTTCCAGACAATCCTCAGCGTCCACCGGTGGGAACCCAATGGCTAATTCTCCTTTAGGAAAACCACGACTCATTGAATCTTCATAATGCAGACACGACACACCCTCCAAGCTACAAACCAATCGCTCCAGCAAATCAATCCCTTCACATCCTCATTCCGGCCACGAAAAGCGATACCAATCTCTGCAAACTCCTATTCAGTGCTTCGATCCTAGATTACCCAACCCCAGTGATAATAGCCTGGGATCAATCAATAGAAGAGAGCAAACAAGAAGGCCTGTGGGGCGGGGGAACCCACCTATTCAAAATCTCCAAAGTCCTAGAATGGCTCCAGAACCTCGCGCCAGAACACGACGACGACCTCGTGGTAATGATGGATGGATACGACATCTGGTTTCAATTAAGAAAGGAACTCCTCCTGGAAAGATATCACCAAGTCAATGCCGCCGCCAACAAACGCATTCACGACCGCATGGGTCGCGCCGCCTCTATCGAGGGCATCAATCAAACCATTATCTTCGGCTCAGGAAAGCGCTGCTTCCCTAATGAAATTCACACCATAGCCTGCTGGCCCGTTCCCCCCTCTCCCCTACCAAAAGACATGTACGGCGGCAACACGGACACAACCATCGGCTCCTTCCCCAAACTCTGGACCTCAACCCGTCAAAAATTCCTCAACAGCGGTTTCATCATGGGCCCCGCAAAAGACATGCGTGCCCTCTTCACACAAGCCTCCTCCAAAGTAACCCAACTGGGCGATGACCCCGAGCCCGACGACAACGGCTCGCGCTGGTCGGAAAAAGTCTACCACTCCTCCGACCAATCCATCTTTAACATGATCTTCGGCGAGCAGGAATACCAACGTGAAATTCTCCGCCTACGCCACCTATCCTGGGTCTTCACTCCCCTCCTCAAGCTCAAACAATTCCTCGGCTACGACCTCTCCGCCACGGCCGACACCCTGGAAGGCAACCCCATAAAATCCATCCTCAACCCCCCCTGGTCCCACGCCACCCCCCCCACCCTCGAAGGCGCCCCCCGCGAATTCCACATAGGCCTGGACTACTGGTCCACCTTATCCTTCCAAACCGCAAACGCAGAATCGAACGGCCAATGGCTCCACTACAACCACCCCCTCTCGCCCCAAGTGCAAAATACAAGCCGCTGGGAATGCACCCCGCATCTGCACCCCCTCCCCCCCGACCTCACCTCCTCCCCGCCCCCCTTCCAGAACTACCCCACCCTCTCCTCCTCCTCCGCCCTAGAATCCAACACCACACCCCCGGCCTACGCATCCTG